>Ga0335081_10005853_pt1 | contig 19484 bp, 17 predicted proteins | sample Lox_Sample_35_FD_206713 | JGI IMG/M metagenome (GOLD analysis project Ga0335081, IMG submission 206713) | Soil microbial communities from Loxahatchee National Wildlife Refuge, Florida, United States - Lox_Sample_3.5 | ecosystem: Environmental > Terrestrial > Soil > Wetlands | place: USA... | reverse complement strand
AGGCCGCGAGGGCTAATTCTTCATTAGCTGTTTTGTTTGATGCGATGATTAACGAGGCCAACGCATCGTCCTCGGCATGCCGCCTCTGGCGCATTTCCCGGATCGAAACCGGTACGCCCCCAAAGCGAACGTTCTTATTTTCGCGCCAAATTCGCGCAAGGTCAAGCGAGGCTGCGAAACCCATGCTTAAGGACCAACGGAAAGGTCACCCGGCTGGCCCGTGGAACCGGGCTTTGCGCCGATCCAGTTCGGCCAGTCCGGCCTGCGCCTCCGCGCCCGGCAGATTCCCCGCCGCCAGTGCTTCATCGCTCAATTCCAGCAACCGCCGGTAAAATGCGGCGCCAAAATCCAACAGCTCAACGTTGGCCGACTCGCTATCCACCATCGCAAACAACACGTCCTCGGCCCTGGCGAATTCGCCGATTCGTTCGTAATGGCGCATGAGCACCGCGCTGGTCGGCAACGGCAGCGGCGCATCGCGCAAGCCGGTCAGGAACGCTTCGACGGCGGGCACAAAATCCGGACGTTCGGTGATTTCATTGCGCCCGAACGTATCGAGCAGCAACTGCAACCCTTTCAGGTAATACGCACGGCTCTCTTCCAACCGGCCCTGGCCGGCCGACAGGTCGCCACTCGTTTTAAGCAGCGTCGCCAGCATGAAGGCCTTCGATTCAACCAGAAGCGTCGGTTCACCCTGAATCAACCGGGCCAGCAACTCCGTCTCGGACATCAGCAGCACTTCCGGGCCAGTCACGCCGGTCAGCCGTTGAAATTCGCCGGTGACCGAGGCCGAGGCCTCCGGCCATTGCCCGTCTTTCGCCAGCCCGGCAATCTTCGTCAGCATGGCGACGAATTGTTCGATCTGGCGCAAAAGGTAATCGCGGCGAATCATGGTTTACTTTCGCATAACAAAAGCGGGCTGGAATTGCTTCCAGCCCCGCTCGATTTTCGGTTCAGAGCGCGAACTGAAGTTCGCGGCTACAGTTTTTGCAGCTTAATAATCCATTCCGCCCATGCCGCCGCCGCCCGGAGGCATCGAGGCCGGCTTTTCCTTTTCCGGAATGTCGGCAATCAGGCACTCGGTCGTGAGCAGCAGGCCGGCAATCGAGCCGGCGTTTTGCAGCGCGGTGCGGGTGACCTTTTTCGGATCCACAATGCCGGCCTTCACGAGGTCCTCGTATTCGCCGGTGGCGACGTTGTAACCTTCGTTGCCTTTGCGTTTCTTGACTTCCTCGACCACCACCGAGCCTTCCACCCCGGCGTTGTCCGCCAGCGCGCGCGTCGGTGATTCGATGGCGCGCTTCACAATGTCCACGCCGATGCGTTCGTCGTCGTTGGCGGGCTTGACCGATTCAATGGCGGGCAGGCAACGCAACAAGGCCACGCCGCCGCCGGCCACAATGCCTTCTTCAACCGCCGCGCGGGTGGCGTGCAACGCGTCTTCAACACGCGCCTTTTTCTCCTTCATCTCGGTCTCGGTCGCGGCGCCGACGTTGATGACGGCCACGCCGCCGGCGAGTTTCGCCAGGCGTTCCTGCAATTTCTCGCGGTCGTAGTCACTCGTCGTTTCCTCGATCTGGCGGCGGATTTGATTCACACGGCCCTGGATGTCGGACGACTTGCCGTTGCCTTCGACGATGGTCGTGTTTTCCTTGTCCACGACCACGCTCTTGGCGCGGCCAAGGTCGTTCAGCTCAATGCTCTCGAGCTTGATGCCGAGGTCTTCGCTGATGAACTTGCCGCCGGTGAGGACGGCGAGGTCTTCGAGCATGGCTTTGCGGCGGTCGCCGAAGCCCGGCGCTTTCACGGCGCAGACGTTGAGCGTGCCGCGCAATTTGTTCACGACCAGCGTGGCGAGCGCCTCGCCCTCGACTTCCTCGGCAATAACCAACAGCGGCTTGCCGGTGCGCGCGGCCTTTTCGAGCAACGGCAGCAGGTCCTTCAAGCTGCTGATCTTCTTCTCGTAAATGAGCACATACGGTTCTTCGAGTTTGGCTTCCATCGTTTCGGCGTTCGTGACGAAGTAAGGCGACAGATAGCCTTTGTCGAACTGCATGCCTTCCACCACTTCGAGCGTGGTCTCGATGGACTTGGCTTCCTCGACGGTGATGGTGCCGTCCTTGCCGACTTTGTCCATGGCCTCGGCGATTTTGTCGGCGATTTCAAAATCCCAGTTCGCCGACACGGCGCCGACCTGGCGGATTTCGTCCTTGTCCTTGACCTTCTTGGTGATTTTGTCGAGGTGGCCGACGGCGGCTTCCACGGCCTTTTGAATGCCGCGCTGGATGCCGATGGGGTTGGCGCCGGAGGTGACGAACTTCAGGCCCTCGCGATAGATGGATTCCGCGAGCACCGTGGCGGTCGTCGTGCCGTCGCCCGCGGCGTCGCTGGTTTTGCTGGCGACTTCGCGGACCATTTGGGCGCCCATGTTCTCGTAGGAATCTTCCAGTTCGATTTCCTTGGCGACGGTCACGCCGTCCTTGGTGACGGTGGGTGAACCGTATTTTTTGTCAATGACCACGTTGCGGCCTTTGGGACCGAGCGTGGCCGTGACGGCCTTGGAGAGCTTGGTAACGCCGCGGAGGATCGCCTGCCGCGCCGCTTCATCAAACAGTAATTGTTTTGCTGCCATATTCGTTAGTTGAGTGTTGAGTGTTGATGGTTGAGTGAATTATTCCAAAACCGCAAGGATGTCGTCCGAGGACAGAATTTTGTATTCCTTGCCGTCAATTTTGATTTCGCTGCCGCCGTATTTGGAGACGAGCACGCGGTCGCCCTTTTTGACTTCAAACGGGATTTTCTTCCCGTCGTCATTGGTTTTGCCGGTGCCGAGGGCGATGACGATACCCTCCTGCGGCTTTTCCTTGGCGGTATCGGGAATGATGATGCCGCCCTTCTTGACTTCTTTCTCTTCGACCGGCTCGACCAGAATCCGGTCACCGATCGGTTTAACGTTTAGTGCCATAGTTTGTCTTTGTTTGTTGTTGGTTTGTTGATTATAATTAACTCCCGCCGCACCCGCGACAGGAAAAGTCACTGCACGCGAAACTTCGTTTTCAACTCGGCGATGATTCGCTCGTCTTCCGCCCGTTTGGCGCCCAGTTGCAAACCTCGGCGCCGTTCCGCTTCTTTTTCCTCGTCAAACATTTCATTGGCCCGCCGGATGGCCTCTTTCAGGCGCGGATACAGCACGCTCTCGAACTCGCGCGGGTCGCCCAACACCCGGGCATACGACGGGTCGCGTTCAATGAACGGCACCATCAGGTCGGCCCAGAACGGCTGCTGCGTCGCCATCCGGTCGCAGACTTCCCGGAAACAATGCTGCCAGTCCGGCTCCGGCCGCTCGGACAGCTTCAGCCAGAACTGATACCGCGAGCCGAGGCGACCGGTCTTGTCCTTGTCCCATTCGGTCATCCGCACGTTGGCTTTGCCGGCGTTCATTTTCTGGTTTCAAGCCGCTAATCGTAATCAAATCGCACCGTGCTTGCGATGGAGAAATTGACCAGCACCGAACCTTTGGTCATTTCTTCTCGTCCACGACTTCGGCGTCAATTACGCCTTCGTCCTTCTTTTTGTCGCCGGACCTGGCTTCGCCCCGCGGCTCACCGCCAGATGGGCCGGCGCCGTGCGCCTTTTCAGATTGCGCCTTCGCGGCGGCAGCCTTGTAAAGTTCCGCACTTACGGCCTGCCAGGCCTCGTTCAACTTCTCGGCGGCGGATTTGATCGCGCCCGCGTCGCTGCCCTTCAACGCTTCTTTCACATCCGCAATAGCCTTTTCGATCTTGCTCTTATCGTCGCCGGACAGTTTGTCGCCAGTTTCTTTGAGCAATTTCTCGGAGCGATAGACCGCGCTGTCGGCTTCGTTGCGGGTCTCGACTTCCTCCCGGTGTTTCTTGTCCTCGTCGGCGTGCGCCTCGGCATCCTTGCGCATTTTCTCGACGTCGTCCTTCGCGAGACCGCTGCTGGCGGTGATGGTGATTTTCTGTTCCTTCCCGGTGCCAAGATCCTTGGCGCTCACGTGGAGAATGCCGTTGGCGTCAATATCGAACGTCACCTCGATTTGCGGCACCCCGCGCGGAGCAGGCGGAATATCAGTGAGATGAAACTTGCCGATGGTCCGGTTGTCCTTTGAGAACTGGCGCTCGCCCTGGAGCACGTGGATTTCCACCCCCGGCTGGTTGTCGCTGGCGGTGGAGAAAATTTCCGATTTGCGCGTCGGGATGGTCGTGTTGCGCTCGATCAGCCGCGTGAACACGCCGCCCAGCGTCTCGATGCCGAGCGACAACGGTGTCACGTCGAGCAGGAGCACGTCTTTGACCTCGCCTTTGAGCACCCCGCCCTGGATGCCGGCGCCGACGGCCACGACTTCGTCCGGGTTCACGCCCTGGTGCGGCGGTTTGTTGACGAGCGTTTTCGCGGTTTCGACCACACGCGGCATGCGCGTCATGCCGCCGACGAGCACCAGCTCGTCAATTTTCGCGGCCTCGATTCCCGCATCGTTCAAGCAGGCCTTGACCGGCTTGATGGTGCGTTCGAACAGTTCGTCACAAAGCTGTTCCATTTTCGCGCGCGAAAGTGTTTTTTGGATGTGCTTCGGCCCGCTGGCGTCCGCGGTGATGAACGGCAGGTTGATTTCGTATTGCTGCGCGGAGCTGAGGGCGATTTTTGCCTTCTCGGCCTCTTCCTTGATGCGCTGGAGCGCGTCGGGCTGCTTGCGCAAATCCATGCCGTGCTCCTTTTTGAATTCGTCGAGGATCCAATCCATAATGCGGCCGTCCCAATCGTCACCCCCCAGGTGAGTGTCGCCGTTGGTGGCCTTGACCTCAAATACGCCGTCTCCAATTTCGAGCACGGAAATATCGAACGTGCCGCCGCCCAGGTCATAGACCGCGATTTTCTCATCTTTTTTCTTGTCGAGGCCGTAGGCGAGCGATGCGGCGGTCGGTTCGTTGATGATGCGGAGGACTTCGAGTCCGGCGATGCGTCCGGCGTCCTTGGTGGCCTGGCGTTGCGAATCGTTGAAATAGGCCGGAACCGTAATGACGGCCTGCGTGATCTTCTCGCCGAGTCGCATTTCAGCATCGGCTTTCAGCTTGGCGAGAATCATCGCGGAAATTTCCGGCGGCGAAAATTGTTTTGGTTTGCCCTCCACTTCCACCTCCACGGCAGCGTCGCCGTTGGCCGTTTTGACGACCTTGTAGGGCACGCGTTTAATTTCCTCGGGCACTTCGTCGAATTTGCGGCCCATGAAACGTTTGATCGAATAAATGGTGTTGCGCGAGTTGGTGACGGCCTGGCGTTTGGCGGCCTCGCCGACGAGCCGCTCGCCATTTTTAGTGAACGCGACGACGGATGGCGTGGTGCGTTTGCCCTCGGAATTTTCCAGAACCGACGGTTCGCCGCCTTCCATGACTGCCATGCAGGAGTTCGTCGTTCCCAAATCAATACCTAAAACTTTTGCCATAAAAACTTGTGGTTAAAAACAACCTGTCCTTAACTTCCAAGCAGCAGCGATGCCGCGAAGCGCGGAACGCGATAGAACCATTGCAAACAAAGGCGAACGTAGCACTTTTGATGAAAACTACGGGACTGAAAAACTGTGCCAAAAGCGACGGAATGGCACAGTCGGGGCGCTGTTTGGCGCAGTTGATTGTCGAGTTCGGCCCGCGGCCGAATCCAATCGAGCCAGAGGCTCGACGCTACAGTTTCATCACTTACTCCCCGGTTTGACGGCTGGAATTTTGGCCAAGTCCGGCGGCAATTTGTCCGGCTCGAAGGCTTCGACTTTGAGCGAGATCAGGTTGGCAAACGGCACGCCGAACTGCACCCTGCCGTTCGCACGGTCCACAATGGCCGCCACTCCGACGACGTTTCCGCTGTGAGCGCGGACAATGTCAATCGTCTCCTGCACGCGCCCGCCTTTGGTGACCACGTCCTCGACGACGAGGATTTTCTCGCCGGGGGCAATCCTGAAGCCGCGCCGCAAAACGAGTTTGCCGTCCTCTTTTTCCGAAAAGATGAAACGCAGTCCCAGTTGCCGGGCCACTTCCTGTCCGATGACCAGCCCGCCGAGCGCCGGTGCGACCACGGTGGCCGCGCCCAACCCGCGAACTTTGTCTGCCAGCGCCTGCCCGAGTTTTTCGACGGCGGGCATTTGTTGTAGGGCGAGCGCGCACTGAAAGTATTGGCGGCTGTGGAGCCCGCTGCGCAGAATGAAATGGCCTTCTAGCAACGCGCCCGTGTCGCGGAAAATTTGCAGGACTTCTTCTTGCGTCATCGCGGCCAGCTTAAGTCCAACGTTCAAAGTTCAAAGCCCAAAGTTGCAATGCCGGCTCGGTTCACCGATTTGAATGGGGCCCAGGCTCGGTACGGCAACTGCTTTCTGCTGGCGTCCAAAGCGTGGATTCTGAATTCTGCCGCCGTGATGAAGTGGTTCAAATTTGTTATTGGCATCCTGTTGCTGCCGGTGTGCGCCGGCGCGGCGATGGCGTTGTGGAAGGTGCTTTGCGCCAGCGGCAGCGCGGACGTGGTTTGGGTGCCGTTGCTGGCGGGGGCGGCATGCTGGCTGGTGGTTTTTCTGCTGTTGCCCAAACCGATGTGGATTTATGTCTTCGGCCACGAACTGACCCACGCCCTGTGGGCCTGGCTTTTTGGCGGACGGTTGAAGCAACTCAAAGTTTCCTCCGGCGGCGGCCACGTCGTCGTCTCGAAAAGCAATTTCCTGGTTGCGCTAGCGCCTTATTTCTTCCCGCTTTACGCCGCGTTGGTGGTGGCCGGGTTCTCCCTCGGCCGTTTGATCTGGGACTGGCGAAGCTATCTGGTCTGGTTTCATCTGCTGATCGGCGCAGCGTATGCGTTTCACGTGACGCTGACCTGGCACGTTTTGAAGACGCGGCAGTCGGACATCACGTCCCATGGCTGGTTGTTTTCGGCGGTGATCATTTTTCTCGGCAACGTGTGTGTGTTGCTGTTCGGCGTCCCGTTATTGACGACGAAGGTCGGTTTGTTGAACGCGCTGGGATGGTGGCTGGAGGCAACCGGACAGGTTTTGCAGCGGCTGCAAAACTGGCTGTGAACGTCGCGCGCCGCGCCGGTCAACATTTCTGTCTTGAATTGTCGCGCGCTTTGGTTCAAACCCTTGCCGGACGTACGGTATGGACTTAGCCGATATTTTGAATCAGGAACAAATCGTCACCGATTTGCGTGCAACAAACCGGTGGGAGGCGATTGACGAATTGATCGGCAATCTCGTCGCCACGGGCAAAATTCCGGCGGAACATCGCGACGCCATCACCGCCGCCGTCAAGAAACGCGAGACGTCCATGAGCACGGGCATCGGGTTTGGCATCGGCATCCCACACGCCTCGACGGATCTGATTTATGAAGTGGTCGGCTCGCTCGGCCGCTCAAAAACCGGCGTGAACTTCGACGCACTCGACAACCAGCCGGTAAAGCTGGTCATGTTGTTCCTGGTGCCGCAAGGCCAGTTCCAAAAGCATCTGCACACGCTGGCCAACATCGCCAAGTTGCTGCACAAGGCCGATTTTCGCCAGGCGCTGGAACAGGCCGCCGATGGCGCCGCCATGCTCGCCATCATCCGCGATTACGGGAAAAAGTGACCCGCCCGGGGGACGCGCTCTGCGAGTCCGTGGATTTTTTAATTGGGGACTCGTGTCCCTCGTCCCTCCGAAATTTTATCCGTGTTCATCCGCAAATTCCGTGGTTCAATCATTTCTGTGCTGCCGCACAAACAAATCGAACTTCGTCTGCAATCCGCGGTTTGCGCCGTCCTGCCCGATGCGGACCCCGGCGGGATTCTCGTCCGTCCCTGTCCGGACCCGAAATTCGGCGATTACCAGTCGAACGCATTGATGTCGCTCGCCCGGGCGCGCAAGCTGAACCCGCGCCAACTGGCGACCGAGGTGCTGGCCCGGCTCGAAGTTTCGGAAATGTGCGAGCCGGTTGAAATCGCCGGAGCGGGTTTCCTGAATTTCCGGCTGAAAATTCCTGCGCTTGCTCTTTCGCTCGAATCTGCCGCCCGCGGCGAACATCTGTTTTTCGACAAGACTGCGCATCTGCGCACGGTGGTAATTGATTTCAGCTCGCCGAACGTGGCCAAGCCGATGCACGTGGGCCACATCCGCTCGACCATCCTCGGCGACAGCCTGGCGCGCACGCTCCGGCTGCTCGGTCACCGCGTCATCACCGACAATCACATCGGCGATTGGGGCACACAATTCGGGATGCTGCTGCTGGGCTGGAAGCATCATTTGTGGCCAGACGCACTGAAGACGGACCCCATCGGCGAAATGGAGCGGCTCTACAAACTGGTCAACGCCACCAGCGACGGCATGGAATCCGTCCGGGACGCCGCCCGCCAGGAACTCGTCAAGCTCCAGAATGGCGACCCGGAGAACCTGAAAACCTGGCGTGAGATGATCGCCTTGTCGCAGAAGCAGTTTGATGAAATCTATTCGCGCCTCGGCGTCAAGTTCGACCAGACGCTTGGCGAAAGCTTTTACAATCCGCGGCTCAAGCCGCTCGTGGAGGAATTGCTCGCCACGGGTATCGCGCGCGAAAGCGAAGGCGCGATTGCAATTTTCTTCGATGACATCCCGCAACTCAAGAAACACCCCGCCCTCATCCGCAAGAGCGACGGCGGGTTCAATTACACAACGACCGACCTCGCTACGCTCGAATATCGGCTCAATACCTGGAATCCGGACGAAATCATTTACGTCACCGACGGCCGCCAGCAGTTGCATTTCCAGCAGGTCTTTGCCGCCTTCCGCAAATGGCGACAGGCCAATTCCGAACTCCGAACTCCGAACTCCGAACTCCCAAAGCTGGCCCACGTATGGTTCGGTTCCATTCTCGGCGAAGACGGCAAGCCGTTCAAAACCCGCAGCGGCGAGACGGTGAAACTGGCCGATTTGCTGGATGAGGCAGAAGAACGCGCCTACAACGTGGTAAAGACGAAACAGCTTGAACGCCCTGAAGAAGAACGAGTCCCGGAAGCCCTTTGGCCGGAAATTGCGCGTGTGGTCGGCATCGGTGCGGTGAAATATGCCGATCTGCTGCCGAACCGGCAGAGCGATTACACTTTCAGTTGGGACAAGATGCTCGCGCTCAACGGCAATACCGCGCCGTATCTGCAATACGCCTACGCCCGAATCCGCAGCATTTTCCGAAAAGCTGATGTAGCGCGGGCGTCTCGCGAGCCTGGTGCAGCCGGGACGGCTGTGCTACTTTCCGCTTCGGAAGAAATTGCGCTGGCAAAGCACCTGTTGAATTTCGGTCTGACGCTGGAGGCCGTCGCAGAAGACTACCGCCCCAATTTCCTTTGCAACTACCTTTATGAACTGGCCGGCAAATTTACTGCGTTCTACGAGATTTGTCCGGTGCTCAAGGCCGACGACGCGACGCGTGCCGGCCGGCTGGCACTGTGCGATTTGACGGCCCGGGTTTTGAAACAGGGATTGGATGTTCTTGGAATTGAGGTGGTTGAGCAGATGTAGCCCGGGTTGTGGACAAATTGTGAATAGTTTCCTCCTTTTGTTCTTGCTTTCCTTGCGCCTTTTCGCTAAAAAATGGCTGTTGTTACGTAATTTAATCGCTGTATAGAAAGGCAAACCTGATGAAATCTCTTGTTGTTCTTACGGCCGCTGCGGTTGCGGCTTCTCTGGTAACCGCCAAGGCCGATTTTCTTGCCAATTGGACTTTTGAAAGCAGTGGTTTGGGTTCCAGCACTCCGTCTTTTGCGCCGGGAGCAAATACTCCTTCTACAAATTTTTTTGCAGAGCAGGGACTGCAAGCGGGAACTGCTGCGGCTTTCGGGCTGCATGTTACGGCGGCGACATACACCAGTCCGGCCGGCAATGGATCGGCAAAATCGTTAAGCGCCAATAATTGGAGCGTGGGTGATTATTACGAGTTTTCCTTCAGCACTCTGGGCTATCAAGCTTTGTCCGTTTCCTTTGACGAGAATGGCAGTGCGACCGGTCCGGCTAATTTTAAACTGACTTACAGCACGGATGGGAGCACGTTTAATGACGTTGTTGGCGCGACATACACTATTCCCTCAGGCGTCACTTGGTCCTCAGGGTCAGCTAACCCATTGGGAAACACTTCATTTTCCTTTGATTTGAGCGCAATTACTGCGCTGGACAATATCTCCGGTGCGTTCCTGCGAATAGTTGATACGTCCACAACCTCCATTAATGGCGGTACTGTCGGCACCGGAGGCACAGGCCGGGTGGACAACTTTGTTGTCTCGGCTGCAGCCGTGCCCGAACCAGCTTCCTTGGCTTTGGGGTTGTTTGGCGGTTTTGCGTGGTTGCTGGCCCTGCGCCGCAAGCACTGATTTTTCTTTCGATAACGAACGAAAAGAGCCGGTTTTCCACGGCTCTTTTTGCTTTCTGGAAGCTTTTGTTTCTCAACTCAACCGCATCGGCATCACGACGTAGAGGAAGGGGCCGTTGATTTTCAACACTCCGGGGCTGAGTTCGTCGGTTAATTCAAAGAAAACCTCGTCTTCGGACAGCGCATTGAGCGGGTCAATGAGATATTTGGGGTTGAACGCGATGGCGACTTCCTTGCCCTTGTAATTGACCGCCAGGCTTTCGCGCGCCTCGCCGACTTCCGGTGAATTGGCGGTGATGGCCAGGTTGTTCTTGCCAAACGCCAGTTTCACGGAATTGGCCTTCTCGCTGGTCATGATTTCAGCCCGGCGCAGGGCATGCAGGAATTCTTCGCGCGCCAGCGGCACACGTTCCTTCACTTCGGAAGGAATGACCTGGCGATAGTTCGGGTAGTTGCCTTCAATCAGTTTGGTCACCACCAGCACGGAAAATCCTTTTTCGTCTTTTAGCGCGAAGGAGGCCTGGTTTTCACCCAGTTTGACCACGATCTCGCCCTTGTCCTGCAACAGCCGGTTTAACTCGTTGACCGCCTTGGCCGGAATTATGAATTCACCTTCGCTTTTTTCCGCAATGTCCACTTCTTCATCCACCAGGGCCAGCCGGCGCCCATCTGTCGCCACCACCGTCATCTTATGGTCTTTCAAACTGATGAAAATGCCGTTCAACACGTATCGGGATTCATCCGTGGAAATGGCAAATGATGTTTTGCGCAGCATGGCTTTCAGGGTTTCCTGGGCAAGGGTGACCTTTTTATCATCCTTGAACTTTGGCAGAGGCGGAAATTCGTCCGCCCCCAGTCCGTGAATTTTATAGAACGAGGAGCCGCACCGGATGCTGCAAATGTTTTTATCATCCACTTCAATGTCGATTTCACTTCCATTCAATTCGCGAACGATGCCGAAGAGTTTCTTCACCGGCACGGTCGCGGCGCCGCCTTTTTTGACTTTCGCTTCCACCGAGCAAGCCACTGTCACATCGAGGTCTGTCGCCGTGAACTCCATTTTTTCCCCTTCAACGCTCATCAGGACATTGGAGAGGATAGGCAGGGTGGTGCGCGCACTGACGACATTCTGCACCGCCTGCAGGCCATTCAGAATTTGCTCCTTTGCGATGGTAAGGTTCATGCGCTATTTAATAGTTTCTTTCTCTGTTAAAAGGTTCTTAATATTATGCCCTGTGAATAAGGCAAACAACCTTTTCTGTCAAGGTAAACACAGAGAAAGTCGGGAAAAGACAAAGGCGCGGGTTTTCAATAACGGTGGGCAACGCGGTTTTCCCGTTCTTCTTCACCGTTTCCACAATTCACTCACAGGCAGAGAGACGCTTTTCAGCAGTGTTGTACACGGCGGACAACCGCCGAGAAAGTGGCCGCGGCGGTTTCCAGTTCTTCTTTGGTCGTTTCCCGCCCAAGCGAAAAGCGCACCAGAGCGTTCGCCCGATCCTGGCGGCCAATGGCCGCGATGACATGCGACGGTTCGAGTGAACCGGCGGAACAGGCAGAGCCGCTGGACGCACAAACCCCCTCCAGATCCAGGCCGGCCAGCAGCGAAATGCTGTCCGCCCCCCGCACGACAAAAGCCGCGGTATTGGCCAGCCCGTTGTCTCTCTCGCCGACAAAATTCACGCCTTCTGTGTTCTCGACCAGCTCCATCAGCCGTCGGCACAACGGTCTCAAGCGAGCCGCATCAAAAACCGGCGGCCGGACAAAACGTTCCAGGGCTTCAACCAGCCCGACAATTCCGGGCAGGTTCTCAGTTCCCGCCCGCCGTTCGTTTTCGTGTCCGCCACCGAACAGAATCGGGTCGGGGAACAAAGGGGACCGGGCGAAAAGCAGGCCGGCGCCTTTCGGCCCGTGAAATTTGTGGGCGCAGGCCGAAACCAGATCGGCGTTGAACTGGCCGACGTTCCCGACCGGTTCCTTGCCGAACCACTGTACAGCGTCCGTGTGAAAGACAATCCCGCGTTCGCGGCAAACCGCGCCCAGTTCAGCCACCGGCTGGAGAGTGCCGATTTCATTGTTGGCCGCCATGATTGAAACCAGCACGGTGTCAGGGCGAAGCGTCTGTTTTAAATCAGCGACCGACACGCGCCCTTCGTGGTCCACCGGCAGCCGGGAAACTTCAAAGCCCTCCTTCGTTTCGAGGTAATCAAAACAGTGGAGGACCGCGTGGTGTTCGATGGCCGACGTGATGAGATGTTTCCCTTTCGATTTGAGCAGCCGGGCCGCGCCGAAAATCGCCAGATTGTTGCTCTCCGTTCCGCCGCTGGTGAAAACCAATTCGCTCGGCTTGCAAACCAGAAACTTCGACGCGCGGTCACGCGCGTCGTCAAGCGCTGCCCGGGCGCGCCGGCCGATGCGGTGCACGGACGAAGGATTGCCCCAAACCTGGCCCCAAAAAGGCAGCATCGCCTCGCGCACCCGCGGGTCGAGCGGGGTCGTGGCGTTGTAATCCAGATAAATCGTCCGCGGCATCAATCTATTCTGGGGAAAGCAGCAGCAAAACGACGAGACAAAAATGAGCGAGGCAGGCACACCAACGGTTGCAATTTACGGTTTACGATTTACGATTGATTCTGGAGGCGGGGCAGAAAGCGTCAAAGGACAATGAGCACATGGGTCAAAATTTGCGGCATTACGAACCTGGCCGACGCGCAGCTCGCCATCGAGGCGCGAGCCGACGCGCTGGGCTTTGTCTTTTACGGGAAAAGTCCGCGGCACGTAACGATTCCGGCGGCCGCCGGAATCTCGAAACAACTGCCGGGTTTTGTCATGCGGGTCGGGGTTTTTGTCAACGCCCTGAAGGCGGAGGTGCTCCGCGCCATCGGCGAGTGCGGGTTGAACCTGCTGCAATTTCACGGTGACGAACCGCCGGAGTATTGTCTGCAATTCGGGTTGATGAGCATGAAGGCGTTTCGTATGCGCGACGCCGGAACGCTGAAGGAATTGAGAAACTACCAGACCAGCGCCTGGCTGCTGGACGCGTATTCACCTGAGGTGGCGGGTGGGACGGGCGAAAGATTCAATTGGGATCTGGCCGTCGCCGCGCAAAAATTCGGCAAGCCAATCTTCCTCGCCGGCGGGCTGACGCCGGAAAACGTGGCCGAAGCCGTCCGCAAGGTCCGGCCCTTCGGCGTGGACGTATCAAGCGGGGTGGAAATTTCGCCCGGCAAAAAGGACCCCGCCAAAGTGCGCGCGTTCATCAACGCCGCCAAAGCCGCCGGCTGAGAAGAAAAGCAGCCGGGAATACCCCGGTTATCGGAAAAAAGCCGGCCAGACCAACGCAAAAAGGTCAATTTTTGAGTTCCCTCCGGCGCGCAAACTGATAGATTGCGCGCCACGTTTTTTGCAGCGATGAAAATTTCCGTTCCAAAGGAAACACAACCGGGCGAAACGAGAGCGCCGCTGACGCCGGACAGCGCGGCCAAACTGGTCAAACTCGGCGCGCAAGTGGAAGTCGAGGCCGGGGTAGGCGCCCGCGCCGGATTTCCGGACGATGCTTACGTCAAAGCCGGCGCGACGACCACCGCCGGCCGCAAGGCGCTGCTCGGGTCCGGCGACATCGTGCTGCGCCTGCGCAAACCGCCGGTCGGGGAAATCGCCCAGCTCAAATCCGGCTGCATCCACGTGAGCCTGCTCGACCCGTTCAACGAAAAGGAATTGGTCCAGAAGCTGGCGGAAAGCGGCGTCAGCGCCATCAGCATGGAATTCATCCCGCGCACGACCCGCGCGCAAAAAATGGACGTGCTGTCGTCGCAGGCCAACCTCGGCGGCTACGAAGCGGTCATTCTCGCGGCGCGCTATTCCAACAAGATTTTTCCGATGATGACCACGGCGGCCGGCACGATCCTGCCGTCCAAAGTGTTCATTATTGGCGTCGGCGTCGCCGGACTGCAGGCGATTGCCACCGCCAAACGGCTCGGCGCGAAAGTCACGGCTTACGACACCCGGCCCGTTGTGGAAGAGCAGGTCAAATCGCTCGGCGCGCAATTCCTTAAAATTGACCTGGGCGAAACCGGCCAGACAAAAGACGGCTACGCCAAGGCGCTGACCGAGGAACAAATTCAGAAGCAGCGGGATGCCATGAAGAAAACCTGCGGCGATTCCGACGTCGTCATCACCACCGCACAGGTGTTCGGGCGCAAGGCGCCGGTGCTGGTCACCGCTGAAATGCTCAATGCGATGAAGCCGGGCAGCGTGGTCGTGGACATGGCGATTGAGACCGGCGGCAACGTCGAAGGCGCGGTACTGGACCAGGTGACCGACCGCAACGGGGTCAAAATCGTCGGCCTGGCCAATCTGCCGGGGCGCGCGCCGCTGCACGCCAGCCAGGTCTATTCCGCAAACCTGACGAGCCTCATCGAGGAATTCTGGGACAAACAGAACAAAAATTTCGTCCTCAAGCTCGATGACGAAATCATCAAGGGCTGTCTCGTCACCCATGGCGGCAAAATCGTCAACGAAAAACTCATCGCCAAACCAAGTTGAAATTATGAGCACTGAAATCCTGGTATTCTTCGTTTTTGTTCTCTCGATTTTTCTCGGGTTCGAACTGATTTCCCGGGTGCCCTCGATGTTGCACACGCCGTTGATGTCCGGAACCAACGCCATTCACGGCATCATCCTGCTGGGCGGCATGCTGGTGCTGGCGGACGCACACAACACCCTGACCATCGCGCTCGGCTTCGTTGCTGTGGTTTTTGGTTCGGCCAACGTCTTCGGCGGCTTCATGGTCACCGACCGGATGCTGCAAATGTTCAAGAAGAAGAAAAAATGAGCTCGTCCATCGCCCTTACCTATATCGCGGCCGCGGTTTTGTTCATTCTCGGCATTAAGTTCTTGAGTTCGCCGAAAACCGCGCGCTACGGCAATTTGCTGGCCGCGTTCGGCATGTTGATTGCCCTGGTTGCCACCATACCTTTGCTGGGAACCGGGGAAACCTCGCTGTTGAAGCACGGCTGGAACCTGAATTATACCCTCATGGCCGTCGGCATCGTGATCGGTTTGATCATCGGCGCCATCGGCGCGTATTCGGTGAAGATGACCGCGATGCCACAGATGGTCGCGGCATTCAACGGCCTGGGCGGCGGGTCTGCGGCGCTGGTCGCGAGCCTGGAATTTCTGCGGCGCGCCAACAGCCCCGAAGGCATCACCACGTTCTTCGCCATCACAATGCTGTTTGCCACGTTGATCGGCTCACTCTCGTTCTCCGGCAGCATCATCGCGTTCCTGAAATTGCAGGGGCACCTCGAAAAGCCACACACGTTTCCCGGACAAAACTTTCTCAACGGCCTCATTCTGCTTGTCATCCTTGGCTTGTGCGGTTTTCTCACCGTGGAATCATCCAACAATCACGCGACGCAGGCGTTCGTTGCGATGTTCGTGCTGGCGCTGGTTTTCGGCGTGGCGATGGTTATGCCTATCGGCGGCGCGGACATGCCGGTGGTCATCTCGCTGTTGAACTCGTTTACCGGCCTCGCGGTGGCGGCGGATGGCTTCACCATCAACAACATTTCCATGATCGTTGCCGGAACGCTCGTCGGTTCCTCCGGCACGTTGTTGACGTTGCTCATGTGCAAGGCCATGAACCGACCGGTCACGAATGTTTTGTTCGGTGCGTTCGGCTCCGGCGGCGGCAGCAAAGCCGCGGCCGGTGGCGTCGCGGGAACCGTCAAACCGATTCAGGCCGACGAAGCCGCGCTGTTGCTGAGCTACGCGCAGCGGGTGGTCATCGTGCCTGGCTACGGTATGGCCGTGGCGCAGGCACAACATTCCGTGCGCGAACTCTCCGACGAACTCGGCAAACGCGGCGTCGAAGTGCAGTTCGCCATCCATCCCGTGGCCGGCCGCATGCCCGGACACATGAACGTGTTGCTCGCCGAGGCGAACGTCCCTTACGACCAACTTTGCGAAATGGAAGCCATCAACCCCACGATGGACCGCGTGGATGTTTGCCTCGTTATCGGCGCCAATGACGTCGTCAATCCCGCCGCGCGCGAGGAAAAATCCAGCCCGATTTACGGCATGCCCATCATCGAAGCCGACCACGCCAAGACGGTCATCGTAATGAAACGTTCGATGGCTGCGGGCTTTGCCGGCATCGAAAACCTGCTCTTCTACAAGGACAATACCCGGATGCTGTTCGGCGATGCGAAGGCCTCGCTCAACGCGCTCGTCGCAGCGGTGAAGGCGAGTTGATTTTACGCCAGCAGACTCATTGCTTGAGAAATTCGCGACAACCATCGCGCGCAAGGCTCCGGGCTGATTGATGAAAGGGCGCAACGATGATGAATATCCCAGGTGGAGTTTCCGCTGGCGGCAACTTTCTTGAATGACAATCCCGCCTCAGAAAATTTTCCAATTCAGGGCTTCGGGGCGAAAGACTGCGCTTCCGATTTTTTCTTCAGATTGATCGCTGTGGCTAAATCGTTGCTGGCCACGGGGCTGTCAGGGGCAAGCTCCAATGCGGCCCGAAGCGCCTGGATGGCTTCATCAATGCGGCCTTGTTTCATCAAAGCATGACCCAGGTTGCGCCGGGGTTCAAAACGATTGGGCGCCAATCTGGCAGCCGCTTGAAACTCGGCGACGGCCGCCTCCGTTTGTCCTTGGGAGAGAAGTGCGCCACCAAGGTTATTGTGGATTCCAGCATTGTCTGGCTGAAGTTTCAAAGCTTCACGGAACTGGAGGATGGCCGCGTCGCCTTGCCCCAGGTGAAGCAGGATCGAACCGAGAGCTGTCAGGGCCATGGCATCGGCTGGCTGGATTTGTAGAGCCCTGCGGAAATACGTCACAGCTTCAGCATATTGACCTTTCAATGCCAGGGCGTTACCAAGATTGTACAAGGCCGTTGCATTGTCAGGCGCGAGTTTCACCGCCAATCGGCATTGAACCATCGCTTCCTCCCACCGTCGGGAACGAAGCAAAAAATCGCAAAGATCATTTTGGGCCGCAATATTTCCGGGCCGGATCGTCAATGCTTTTTGGCAGGCGGCGATGGCTTCATCGATCTGACCCTCGTCGGCAAGCGCTCGTCCAAGGCTGGCGTAAATTTCAGCGAAGGATGGATTCAGTCGAGCGGCTTCTTCAAATTCGGGAATCGCTTCTGCAAACCGGCCTTGAGAATACAGCGCAAGTCCGAGCCAGTTATGTGCCTGGTAGTTGTGCTCTGTGACCGTGACCGCACGCTGCCACACGCTGATCCCGTCTTTCCAATAACTGATTTGCTGACGTGTCAGCGCGACGCAAATCGCGATCAAAACACCGGCGACGGCGCCCAGGCCAATTCGCTGATACCGCCACGCGTTTGTCAGCCGGCTTAGTCCCCACACCAGAACAATCAGTATCCCAATGGACGGAAGATAAACGTACCGGTCCGCCATAGCCTGGGCCCCGACGGATACCAATCCGAGCACCGGCACCAAAGTCCCGAGGTACCATAACCAGCCGGTCAATAAATAGGGATGTCGGCGTCGCAGGGCAAACCCGAGCGCCGAGAAGGTCAGAACAAACAAGCCGGCCAGCAAGACTTCAGACGGCAACCAGTGGTCAGGATACGGATAGAGCGCACAGAGGCCTGACGGCCAGAAAAACTTGCCCAAGTATCGGCAATAGGAAACCAGGGCATTTTCCAATCGGGCCTCAAAAGACAAGGACAATCCAGTCACAACCGCGCTCGTCAGACCTGCGGTTTTTTGTCCCGCGTATGTCACGACACACACCAGCGCCGATAAAAAAAAGAAAGGAATTTTCTCCGCTACCAGACTCCGCCAGCGGCTATCAGTCAGCCGGTTCAGCGGCCAGAAATCCAGCAGCAACAGGACGCAAGGCAACGTTACTGCCATCGGCTTGCTCATCAGGCTCAGGGCAAAGCAAACCAGCGCCAGCCCAAAATCACGGTTTGAGAACCGGGCCGGCAGGGACCGTACAACGGAACCATCTGTCGCGGCGCCGCGCACGGTTATCGGCCGATTTTCCGCATAGCGTGCATACGCCCATAGCGACAGCATCCAGAAACACGAGCTTAACATGTCTTTGCGTTCTGAAATCCACGCGACCGATTCCACCCGTAACGGATGCAGACCGAACAGGCTGGCCACAATCAGACTTCGCCAGGTGGCCCCGGTCAGCCGGCGCAACACCAAAAAGACCAGGACGGCGTTGATTGAATGCAGCAACACGTTGGTCAGGTGGTAGCCCCAGGGATTTGATCCGTAAAACCGATTGTCCAACATGAACGACCACAAGGTCAGCGGAAGCCAGTTGGCGCACTCCGTGTGAGTCAAAGTCCAGATGACGTTCGCCGGGGTGAATTGGATGTGAGCATTCCGGTTGACGAAAACCCCGTCATCAATGTCAATAAAATTGCCGCGCAGCGACGGGAGAAACGTCCAGAACGCCAGCCCTGACAACAACAAACTGAGAAGAGTCAGCTTGGCCGCCTTATTTTTCCAGAACGTGTGGAACGGGAATTTCAAGAACGGAGAAAGGTTAAGCAACGATTCCGCCCCTGTCCAGATTCGGGCTGCGCCGCAGCCTGCGCCAGCCGGAGAGGAAACCGGATGCGTTGCCTTGCCTTCCCCATGTTTAAAACGGGAAGACGGGCGCGACGCCGCTGCCGCGCAAAAATTCCTTTGCACCGTTGCCTCAATGTCTGAAAATTTCGTTACGGCAACGCACGAAACAGTCGCGCGGTTATTTTAATGAAAACCACATCGCAAAAAAATCGTTGTCCGTGGGCGACGGATGAACTCTATATCCGCTATCATGACACGGAATGGGGTGTGCCGCTGCATGATGACCGCCGGCTGTTTGAGTTTTTGATCCTTGAAGGTGCGCAGGCGGGCTTGAGCTGGCATACGGTCCTCCAAAAACGGGATAACTATCGCGCTGCCTTTGACCAATTCAATCCGGAAAAGGTCGCGCGCTACAACAGCGCCAAGGGTACCAGGTTGATGAACGACGCCGGCATCATCCGGAACAAATTAAAAATCCAGTCGGCGATCCAGAACGCGAAGGCCTTTCTCCGGGTGCAGGAGGAATTTGGAAGTTTCGACGCCTATATGTGG
>Ga0335081_10005852_pt1 | contig 19484 bp, 14 predicted proteins | sample Lox_Sample_35_FD_206713 | JGI IMG/M metagenome (GOLD analysis project Ga0335081, IMG submission 206713) | Soil microbial communities from Loxahatchee National Wildlife Refuge, Florida, United States - Lox_Sample_3.5 | ecosystem: Environmental > Terrestrial > Soil > Wetlands | place: USA... | reverse complement strand
AAATGGGTTTTACGGTATGGATGACGGTATGGATGGCACTTAACTCATTGAAAACAAAGAACTGGCGGAGAGAGTGGGATTCGAACCCACGTTAGAGTTTCCCCTAAACACGCTTTCCAAGCGTGCGCCTTCAGCCACTCGGCCATCTCTCCGGCGTCACTCGGGATCAAAAGATCGACTGCGGATCGAATCCGCGCGATGCGCCGGGAGTTCGTCAGTCGATTCCGCTTTTCAATTCTATGGGTGAAGTCGAAGAAACCGCAACTGAGAGGTGATTCGCAAATTCTCGCGAGGCTAGTTCCCGGAAGAGTTCGATCCGTTCACAGGTGCTGAAGGAATGCCGGAATTCGATGCGCTGGCGGCGGCAGCGTTCGCTTTTGCTGAGCCGTTTGTGCCGCTGGGCAGCGGAGGCACTTTGGTGTTGTCTACCACGTGGTGATTCAGGCAGTAAAGCGCCAATTCCAGGCGGTCGGCGACGCCGAGTTTGTCGTAGACCTTGCGCAGATAATTCTTCACGACCTGCTCCGTCGTGCCCACGCGCAGAGCGATTTCTTTGTTCTTCATACCCTGCGTTACACATGAGACGATCAGGCTCTCTTTGGGCGTCAACTGAACTTTCGGGCGCGATCCTGCCGGACGGTTGCTCTGATTGCGATAGGCTTCCATTACCCAGCGAGTCGCCTGATTGTCGAGCCAACTCTCGCCGGCCGCAACTTTGCGGAGGCAGTCGACGAAGGTTTCCGGTTCCACTTCGCGCGAAACGATGCCGTGCGCACCGCGGCGGAACAATTCCAGTGTGAGTTCTTCATCGGCGCTCGGCGTCACCACGACGATGCGCAATTTCGGATTCTGGCGGAGCAGTTCGGCGACCGATTCTACCGGGTTCGTTGCCAGGGCCGATTCAAAGATCAGCACGTCGGCGGAAAATTTTTGCGCGGCTGATTGCGTCTGCGTGAGAGTCTCGGCTTGTCCGACGACGCGGATATCATCTTCGAGCGCGAAGATCTTGCGCAAGCCGGCGCGGAAGATGGCCTGCTGATCGGCCACGATCACGCGCACGAACTGGCCGTTGCCGCCGTCTTCGCCCGCCCCGAGATTTTCTTCCACGCTAACCGGAATCGTAGCCATTGGGTCCCTTACGTCTATGCTCGTTCGATCTGATATTCGTCAATCACTACGCCAACTCCGCGCCGTCCCTGATCCTCGAAGCTGCGGACCACGCGCCCGCGGCAGTCGATCTGCACATCGCGCCTGGAGCCGACGATGTCGGCCGGCAGCAGGATGGTGAAGTCGACCATCGAGCCCACGGGTACATCTTTTTCCATGGCAAACAGCACACCGTTGGCCGAGATATTTTCAGTCTCTGCGGAATAAGCAGTGCCGCCCGACTTTACGGACGCCGACAGGTGCAGAGGAAATCGTGGCGCGCTCTGCAAATCCTCGTACCGTCCGTTTGTCATCTGCGGGTCGGTCATGGGTGCCTTGCCTTGGGCTGCCACTGGTTGAGAACCTTTCGCTCCGGCGTTGCTCAGGATGCCGTTCAACTCAATGGCAGCGTACACCTCGACACCAGCAGAACAAAGTTACCGAAGTCATGGAACAATCGGTGATAAACGCTTTGGTTTGAATGGATTAGAAGGAAAACTTAAACGCGGCCGAAGCGATGGAAACTGCCTGAGAGATCCGCTGTTTGGGGGTGAAAAACGGGATAATTTCCGGTGATTCTCGGAGACAGATTCGACCGGGCTTTGGGTTCCTGAGTTCCTCTGTGACCTCTGTGGTGAGGATAAGATCGATTAGACAAACCAACAGAGAACACAAAAAGAGCAACGAGAGAACTTATGGCGAAAGACCGGTGTTCGACCCTGACTAACTGCTGATCACCGATTGCGGCTCAGAACTTCGTCACTTCCGTGAAGTTGAAATCCCGGACCTTCATGGCAGGAACAACCATGTCCATTGACTCCTCGCCGCAGGCGCGAACAGGCACGCTCATCGCTTCCACGTTCGAGAGCATGTGAATCAGACTCTCGTTGAAGCGGAAGTTGCGGACGCCGCCGCGCAGCTTTCCTTTTTCGATCAGGAACGTGCCGTCTCGCGTCATTCCGGTCAGCTTCTTTTCGAAAGCCTCGACTTCGCGGATGTACCACAGCCGCGTCACCAGCACGCCGCGCTCCGTGGATGCGATCATCCGCTCGATCGTCTGCGGATTGCTTGACGGAGCGAAGACTATGTTGAGCGGCATCTCTCCCATTTCATTGGGCAAAGGGAAACCATGGCCCGTGGCCTCAATCGGGCCCGCGCTGTCTTTGTATTCAGAACGCCGCATCCGCGCAGCCGTGGCCCGCGCATAGACGACGCCCCGCACGATTCCATTTTCGACGAGCGCAGTCTTTTTTCGCGGCATGCCTTCGCCGTCGAAGGGCGAACCGGACTGCAAAGGATGGGTCACGTCGTCCCAGATCGCGATGTTGTCGCCGAAGAGCTTGCTGCCGATGCGTCCGGTGAGAAACGATCGCTGATCGAGAATGGCCATGCCCGAATAGTCCCAGAACATGAAGCCAATGATGTCGAGCGCAGCAGAAGACTCAAGAATAACCGTGTACTTACCAGGCGGAATCTCTTGCGGATGGGCCGAGTCGACTGCTTTTTTCGCGGCCACTTCCGCAAGCCGCAACGGGTCGAGCGTAGAGACGTCGGGCGAGTTCGCTTTCTGCCAACCTGAGGAATCAGCGCCCAGCATCGTGATGGATACTTCCGCCGACGTTTGCGTGTGCCAGCGGTTCAGCCCCCGCGAGTTGAAGATTCCTTCGAACTGCTCTCCACTGGAAAATACGCCCGCCGTGGTGAGCTTGTGCTGATCAGCAACGCCAACGACTTTCTTAACCCCTTCGGCTCGCAGCTCGGGGGTGATGGCCGCGGTCGCTTCGAAATGCCGCGATGGGATGGGGTTTCCGATTGCGCCTGCTTCCTTTGAATCTGGCACAGACAACAAATCGGGGTCGGGATGCTGCACTTTGGCCAGGTTCTCAGACGATTTGACGACCTGCCGCAGGCTCTCGTCGTCGAACTTGTTGGTCGAAGCGCGGGCGGCGCGACCGGCGAACACTGTACGCACAGAAACGCTGTGATTATCTTCCGCGACGTTCTGATGGATGGTGTTGTTGGCGAAGCGAGTGAGGGCAAATCGTCCGCCAGAGAAAAGGACTTCGACCTCGTCGGCAGATGAACTCTTCTTGATGCGATCGAAAATGTCTGAGGCTTGATCCGGTTTAAGCATTCGGCTCTTGCACTTCTCTGTGTGTCTCTGTGTCTCTGCGCCTCTGTGGTGAACTAATCCCCCTGAAATGCACTTCCAACCTTAATTCCGCGAAACCGCGCTGGCGACGCCCCGTGACCTGTTCCCATCACCTGCTGCGGTTGTCCCTTGCCGCAATTGGGCGTACCCCAGAGCGTCCATTCGTCACGCGAGCAGATGGCATCCATCGAATTCCAGAAGTCGGTTGTGATGCCGGAATACGACGGGTTCTTCAGCATGCGCACGCGCTTGCCATTCCTGATTTCCCAACCAATCTCGCAGCCGAACTGAAAGTTGTAGCGCTTGTCGTCGATCGACCAGGAGCGATTGGTCTGCATCAGGATGCCGTGATCCGTAGACGCAATGAGTTGCTCGAGGCTGAGCGGCTTTTCTCCAGGAAGAATGCTGATATTGGTCATGCGGATCATCGGCAGGCGATTCCATCCTTCAGCGCGAAGCGTGCCACCGGAGCGATTCAGGCCGATTGTGTGCGCCGTTTCGCGCGAACTCAGATATCCGGTGAATAAGCCGTTCGTGATAATCGGAGTACACTGCGCGGGAACACCTTCGTCGTCGAAACCAAACGTGCCCAGGCCCGGACCATGCTCCTGGCGCGCATCGGCGACCACATTTACCAGATTGCTTCCGTAGCGGAGGCTGCGCAATTTCTCGAGTGTAAGAAAAGAAGTCCCGGCGAAATTCGCTTCCATCCCCAGCACACGATCGAGTTCAATGGGATGCCCGACCGATTCGTGAATCTGCAGACCGAGTTGCGAGCTGTCGAGAATAATTTCGAACTTGCCTTCGGGGCACTGGTCGGCCTTATGCAGCGCGACGGCTTCTTCGCCGATCCGGCGAGCGTTCTCGAGTAATTTCAATTCTTCGACGAGTTCATATCCTTTGTTCTGCCACTGCCCGCCATACGAATTCGGATACGAGCGTTTCTGAATCTCATTTCCGGCGAACGCATACGCCGCGTAGCCCGCGCCGGTCGAGAGCTTGGTCTGGTGGATGTCGGCTCCCTCGGAGGAAAGGAACCACTGCTCTTCGCGATTGAAGTTGAGATTGGTTTCCGCCAACGTAATGCCGGCGACGGATCGCAGTTCGGCGTCGATCTTCAATAACAGATCAATATTCTGTTCAACAGAAACCGAGAAGGGGTCGATCTTAAACGGAGTGGCCCACTCCGCGACCACGAATTTTTCCGGTGCGAGACGCACGTTCTCTCGTTTGACACGCGCGGATGCATGCGCGATCGCCACCGCCTCCGCGGCAGTCTTTTCGACGGCGGCGCGGCTCAGATCGGCAGACGCTGCGAATCCCCATGCGCCGTCGGCGATCAAGCGCACACTCATCCCGATCGATTCGCCATCGGACGCGCTGCCCACCTTGCCATTCTTGGTGCTGAGAGCGCGGCTGCGCTGGGCGATGATGCGCACATCGGCATAGCTCGCGCCACGCGAGGCGGCAGTGTTTAATCCCCAGTCGGCGACATGCTTCATGACAAGAAGTTCAAATCTAACATACTGTCGAACCTCAGCTTGCGCGTCTTTGCCAAGCAGTTGGTATCAGCTAACACAGCTCTCTGTGACCGTTATCACTGTTCGGAGTTGTGGCTGCGCGGTCCAATGATTTTGACCGCGCCCATTTCCGTTGCGGACCCTAGCCGCTGGGCGGTCCGAAGGAGTGATCTTCTTATGAGCCCTTTACGTTCTGACACATCCGTCAGAAATGCCAAAAAGAAACGAGTTGCTGACGTGCCGCCGAAGCCCAGCCGCGCCGGTCGCGATGACGGGAAGAAAGCCGATCTGGCCGGTCCTGGGATTGGCGATTATGCGGAACTCGAGAAGATTCTACCCGCCAACTATCAATCTCTGCTGACTCGCAAAGAAACTCAGAAGGCCATTTTTCATCTGCGGCGTTATATCGAAGACAATCTATGCAAGGAACTCGGCCTCATCATGGTTCAAGTTCCCTTGATCGTGGACGCGGAAGCGGGCGTCAACGACATGCTCGACCGCGATGGCTCGCGTACGCCAATTCAGTTCCATATCTCGAACGATCGCGATAAGCATCCCATTGAAGCGCAGGTCGTGCAGGCGGCGACGAAATGGAAAAGAGTCGCTTTGAAGCAGTTCGAATGCCGTCCCGGCGAAGGCATCTGTACCGACATGCGCGCTGTCCGGAAAGACTATTTTCTCGATCACGATCATTCGGCCTACGTCGATCAGTGGGATTGGGAGCGCGTCATTACATCTGAGCAGCGCCACGTGGAATTCTTAAAGTCCATTGTTCGAAAGATCTGGAAGGTTCTCGTTGGCGCCGAGAAATTTGCGCAAGAGATGTTTCCTGCATTGCGCAATCCGGGTTATCCGAATCTGCCCGAGGAACTCACGTTTCTCCATGCCGAAGAACTGCTCGCGATGTATCCTGATCTGCCACGGAAGCGGCGCGAGACCGCGATTCTGCAGAAGTATCCCGCAGTCTTCATTATCGGCATTGGCTGGCCGCTGAAGGATGGCTACCCGCACGAGATGCGCGCCGCCGATTACGACGACTGGATCACCGATACTCGCGACGAAACGCATCGTGACACCCATGGCCTGAATGGCGACATCCTCGTGTGGAATCACGTGACCCAACGCCGGCACGAACTCAGCTCGATGGGGATTCGCGTGAATGCGGAGACGCTGCGTCAACAACTTGAGATGTCAGGCCTGCTCGACAATCTCAAGTTCCCCTACCACCAGGGAATCGTGAAGAACGAACTGCCGCTCTCGATTGGCGGTGGCATCGGCCAGTCCCGGACTCTGATGCTGTTGTTGCGGAAGGCACACCTGGGCGAAGTGAGCGTGACGGTGTGGCCGAAAATCCTGAAGGAGATGTGCGCGAAGAAAAATATATTTGTGCTGGAGTAGTGTCCGATTTAGGGGAAACGGGACAGCGTTCGTTGTTCCAGTCTTGATCCTGGACAGGGCCATGATTGTATTCAGGATGTTTCGTAAGAGTCGGCTGTCAGCGACGTCTTTTTGACGCGAGGAGTTAGAATTGCTCACCGGGTGAACTTTATCAAGCGATCCTTCCTACTCTTGGTAGTCGCCGCTCTATGCGTCAACTGCGGCGTCGGTGCGCCGCAGTTACGAGGCGCTCAACAATTTTCGACAGAACCCGCAACGTGGATGGGAAACCCCGGTACGGCTGTAACGATTCGATTTGCGACGGGTACTGAGCAGCTTAAAGGAGCCGGGGACGTTGCCTTCAGGTTCGGTCGCCGAGGGCCCTACGGTGCGGGCCCGAAGCAAGGCGAGTTTTGGGCAATTTCCGATTTCACCGTGCCTGTGATGAAGCTGGAACCGCACGCGCTGACTTTATTTGTTGCGAACAGGGAAACCGATTCAATGGTGCTTAGTCAGCTGCCCGAACAAATCAAGGCAGGAACGCTAGGAATTATCCCCTGTGATCCAAATAGGGTCTGCGGCTAGCCCGTGACTTTCTAGCCCCTGCCGTTAATTGTCGAAATCAGGCGACTTCGCTCATCACTACGGTGTCGCGTGCGCTTCGGTCAGCGCCTTCTTCACCGCCAGCAACTCCTTCAACACTCCCCGCAACTTGGTCGACTCCAGCGCGTTCGCCCCGTCTGACTTCGCTTCTTTTGGATTGTCATGGACTTCCATGAACACGCCGTCTACTCCCGCTGCCACTGCAGCGCGAGCCAGCAGAGGGATGTATTCCGGTTGCCCACCGCTTACCGCAGGACCACCATCGCTCGCTTGTGACGACGGCAACTGCACCGAATGTGTCGCGTCAAAAACTACAGGCGCAAATTTGCGCATGATGGCCAGCGAGCGCATGTCGACGACCAGATTGTTGTAGCCGAAGCTGGCTCCGCGCTCAGTGAGGAAGACCTGTGAATTGCCCGCATCGCGGCACTTCTCGACCGCATGGCGCATATCCCAGGGCGCGACGAACTGACCTTTCTTGATGTTCACTGCGCGTCCGCTCAATGCCGCCGCGACCACCAAATCAGTCTGCCGGCTGAGGAATGCCGGAATCTGCAGCACGTCGACCACCTCCGCCACCTTGCCGACATCCGCGGTCTCGTGAACATCAGTCAGCACGGGCAAGTGAAGTTCGTCTTTAATCTTTTTGAGAATCCGCAGTCCTTCTTTCAATCCCGGCCCGCGAAAACTCCGAATCGACGTGCGATTCGCCTTGTCGTAGCTCGCCTTGAAGATGAAGGGAAATGCGAGGGAGCGGGTTACGCCCTTGATGATCTCAGCCATGCGCATGGCGTGGTCTTCGCTCTCAATGACGCACGGGCCCGCAATCAGAAATAGATCGCCAGAGCCGATGTGAATGTCGCCGACTTGGAAAGATGTGGTCAAAAGCTCTACCGACCCAAAAACCATTTCACCACAGAGTCACAGAGACACAGAGAAAACATTTATTTTGCTCTTCTGTGCCTCTGTGTCTCTGTGGTGAATCGGTTTCTACCGTCCCGCCACTCTCTCCGGACGATGGAACATCTCCACCTCGGCCGTCACTTTCTCGGCGCGGCGCTTCGAACCATATTCGTAAGCCGCGCCGATGAATGTCGAAAACAGCGGATGCGGCTCGAGCGGCTTCGACTTGAACTCGGGATGGAACTGGCATCCGATGAAGTGCGGATGATCGGGCAATTCCACCATCTCGACATAAGTCCCGTCCGGCGTCGAGCCTGAAATGCGTAGCCCAGCCGCGACCATCGGCTCTTCGTATTCGCGGTTGAACTCGTAGCGATGGCGGTGGCGCTCGCTGATTTCTAACTTCCCGTAGATTCTGTACGCCAGCGTGTTCGGCTCGATCTTGCAAGTCCACGCACCCAGCCGCATCGTGCCGCCAAGTTCTTCCACACCCCGCAATTCGCGCAGTTTGTAGATCACGCGGTGCGGCGTTGCGGGATCGAACTCGCTCGAATTTGCATCCTCCAACCCAACTACGTTGCGCGCGAACTCGATACACGCGGTCTGCATTCCCAGGCAAATCCCGAAGTAAGGGACCTTCTTCTCGCGCGCATAGCGGATCGCGATCAGCATTCCCTCGATGCCTCGCTTGCCGAATCCGCCTGGAACGAGAAGTCCGTCGTAGCCTTCGAGCTGCGCTTCGTAGCTCTTGTCGCTGGTCTCGAGACCCTCGGCTTCAATCCAGTTCAACTGCAGTTTCAAATTGTGCGCCAGGGCGCCGTGCACGAGCGCCTCTTTCAGCGACTTGTATGAATCTTCGTACTCAACATACTTGCCGACAATGCCGATGGTGACCGTGTCCTTGGGATTGTAGACGCGATGAACGATATCTTCCCACTTCGAAAGATCGCGCTCTTTCGCTTCCATGCGCAGATGCTTGAGAACAAGCGTGTCGACGTTTTCATTGGCGAAGACCAGCGGCACTTCATAAACAGAAGCTACGTCTTTGGCGGTAACGACCGCCTCTTCCTCGACGTTGCAGAACAGCGCAATCTTCGATTTCAATTCCTTGCTCAGGAAGCGGTCGGTACGGCACAACAGAATGTCGGGCTGAATTCCGATGCTGAGCAGTTCTTTGACCGAGTGCTGTGTCGGCTTTGTCTTTAATTCCTGCGCGGCAGCAATGAAGGGAACCAGCGTGACGTGCACAAAGAGGGTGTGATCGCGGCCCAGTTCCTGGCGCATCTGCCGGATGGCTTCCATGAATGGCAACGACTCGATATCGCCGACCGTGCCCCCAATTTCTACGATCGCAACGTCGACTTCCTGCGCGACCTTCTTCATGGCGGCTTTGATTTCGTTCGTGACGTGCGGGATCACCTGGACGGTTTTTCCCAGATAGTCACCGCGGCGCTCCTTGGCAATGATCTGTTCGTAGAGGCGGCCGGTAGTCCAGTTGTTGTCGCGAGAAAGTTTGGCGTGCGTGAAGCGCTCGTAGTGTCCCAGATCGAGGTCGGTCTCGGCGCCGTCGTCGGTCACGAAAACTTCGCCATGCTGAAAAGGCGACATCGTGCCGGGATCGACGTTCAGGTAGGGATCAAACTTCATCAGGTTGACCTTGATTCCGCGGCTTTCGAGCAGGCACCCGATCGACGCCGCGGCCAGTCCCTTGCCGAGTGAAGACACAACTCCGCCGGTCACAAAGATGTACTTCGCTGGCATCTCTTCCTCGCTTTAAATTGTTTGGGAAAATTTGTGCAGGTGGCGTGCACGATCAATTATGGCAGACATGGTTGTGGAAAGGAATAAAAAATCCGTGCATTGACGCGGAAATTTAGATCGGCGACAATAATTTTTGGGTTCTCCGAACTCGGCGGAGGGCTTTCCTCAAAAGTGGGCCTGTGGCGCAGCTGGGAGCGCGCTTCCATGGCATGGAAGAGGTCGTCGGTTCGATCCCGACCAGGTCCACCAATCTTTCGATGGCTGCCGTATACATCCTTCAGAGCCAAAGCAGCGGGAGATTCTATATCGGTTGTGCCGATGATCCCGCGATCCGGCTGAACGAACATAATCGTGGACAAACAATATCCACCCGCAGCCGAGGGCCTTGGGTCTTGGTTTATCAAGAGCGCTTCGACACCTTGTTAGGAGCTCGTCAACGCGAGCGGCAGCTAAAGAGTTGGAAATCTCATCGAACGATCCAACAACTGATTGACTTGTCAAAGTGACGGATTGAGCGCGCCCCGGCATAGCCGGGGAGGTCGTCGGTTCGATCCCGACCAGGTCCACCAAACTTCCCAAAGATTTTTTGTCAGCTGACGTCCCGCGCTCAGTTCGGAATTCGGCAGGAGGCTCAAGCCCGCTAGCCGTCTCAAAATGGTGATGCGATATCACCGGTGTTCAGAAACTCAAAGCCAGCCCGATTCTTGCGGATCCGTTGTGAAAAGTCGGGGGCATCATTCACCGTGTTCGCAACGGGATTAATGTATGCCTGTGCCTTAAGCTCAGAAAAAGGCACCTTGCCGGCGAAGTATCCGCCGCGATAGAGCCTTTCGGGTGCGCGGCCATTCAACAGAACCCACCACGAGTATGGGGAGCCTCCCGCGGCCATGTGGCCGCTGGCCGCCATGTTGGCAAATATGCTGGTGGTGCAGTTATTGGTGATGGCATTGAACCATCTTGGGTCATCCCGCAGAAGGTTTGCCTGGCGAAGATACTGAAGAAAGAGATCGCGCGACCATTGTGGGCTGGAGGTCGTGTGAAAGAGATAGACCTTCTCCCCTGAGCGATAGTTGGTGCGGAGGCGGATGAGATCGCGCTCATTCGCAATTACATAAATGATGGTGAATTGTCGGAAAAAGGAGCGAATGGGTGAGTACCCCTGGCCGATCTGGTATCGCGCTTCGATGGAGGCCGCCACATAGTCACTCTCGCCGAATTGGAAACTGATGATCGGATGCGCGATCCAGGGCGAACTCCAATAGTCTACGAAGAAGTCGATACCCCGGATTTGGGAAAGAAACACCTCCTTCGTCAGCCATTCACAAGTAAACTCCGCTTCCGCGCGATAGTAGCAGTTGCGGAAATTATGGATGGTCACGCGATCGCCGTTGATCTCGGCCCACGGTGTCTGAGAGACATTCGACTGCCACTGACGGTCGTTGGAAGGCTTCAGAGATAACCAGCAGACCAGCACGATGAGAAAGCCAGTGAAACTGGCGGCGGTTCTTGAAACCCGGCCTTTTGCGATCGCAAGAAACAGGATAAGCAATACCAGATAGATCGCGGGAGGCAGCCACTCTCGGCCGGGGCGTGAAAAATCAAAATACAGCGCGGCCATTGCCCAAGCGTTGAGGCAAGCCGCCGATAACCAAACCACCGCGATACCGAGCAGCCGGAGAGCGCGCACAGAAGGATCCAAAGGGGATTTCCCGTGTAGTCGAAAACGGCATATTGTATACCTCGTTCAACGTATAGCCACGCAAACGCCACAGTGGTAATTTGCGCATCTTCAGCGAAGATATAGATGGGATCGGGCGCAACCGGGGTTCGAAGGGTAATCGCAAGAGGCTCAACATTGCGGCGAAAAACCTAAACGAGACCGCTCGCTGCGTCGGGTTTGCAACGGAGCATGGGCGTGCAACTGTCCAAATGACATTTCTTGTCCCTGCGGGTGTATAAACGACAGTTGTAACTCAGCCGTTATGCCCTTCCGTTTCGAATTCGACAGGAACAACCGAATCCTTCGCGCGTCCCTGGAGGGCAGTATCGGAGATGCCGAAATTGCGAAGTTCCGGTCGGTATTCTCCGGTATGATCGCCGAGGGACGCCCCAAGGCCAGCATTGTAGATTTGTCGGACACCAAGCGATATGACATTTCGAACGCGAACATTTTCGCGATAGCCAAGTCTGAGCCGGCGTTGCCCGGCGTTTCCATTCCCATCATTATTGTTGCCCCGGCACCTCATATGTTCGGTGCTTCGCGCGTGTTTCAGATTACGAGTGAAGAGAATCGGCCATGGCTACATGTGGTGAAGTCATGGGACGAGGCCTGCGAGATTCTTCAGGTGAATTCCACGGCTTTCGAACCGGTGCCGTCGGACCGGGAAGAACGCAAGCAACTGTGGGATGTCTCCGCGGCGAATCACTAGAGGCGGCGGCCGTCGAACACTTGCCTTGAGCGCTTTCCCAACCGGCAGTCCGGCTTTCCCTCCTCATTGCGAAAGCCGACGGCGCCGTGCGAACCAAAGATAAACGGGAACGCCCAATAAAATCACGATCACCCCACCAAGAGAATCGCGCAAGTTGCTCACGAACGTGTAACAGAGCAGAACCGCGGCGGTCACCACAAACAATGCCGGCACGATAGGATATCCAATCGCGCGATACGGCCGAAGGACATTAGGCTCGCGGCGACGAAAAACAAAGATCGTGCTGGCCGCGATTATGTAGAAGAGCCACTCGGCAAATATGGCAAGCGAAAAGAGCTCGCGGAATGCTCCGCCAATGAGCACGAGCAGAATTGCTCCAATTCCCTGAATCACCAGCGCCAATGCCGGCGTGTGAAACCGAGGATGGACTTCCCCCAGGGCCTTGAAAAAATATCCGTCGCGCGCCACCGCAAAGGGCACGCGGCCGCCACTCATTACCGTCCCGTTCAGCGTGGCGAGCATGGAGATCACCATGCCGATCGAGACCAGCGACACTCCAAGGTGCCCCAATGCCGCCTCACTCGCGGCCGCTGCGGGAACGGCCGCCTTCGCGATGGTCCCTGCGGGAAGCGCGCGCTGGATGCCGGCGTTCATCCCCATATACAGAATGGCAACCAGGCCGACACCGAAGATCAGGGCAATTGGAATGCTCTTTTCCGGACGCTGAATTTCTTCGCTGACCATGTTCAAATCGTTCCACCCGTCATAGGCCCAGAGTGCGGCTACGAGTGCCATGGCGAATCCGGTCATCCCGCCCGTCGCACCGGGAAACGTGGTTGAAAAATTACTCCACGTTCCAGACGGAGCGGCGAAGGCGACGAACGCGATCCCGATAATCATGACGACCTTCAGGACCGTAAACGCGACCTGAAAGTTGCCGGCTTTGCGAATGCCGACGTAATTCAATCCGGTGATGAAGGTGGCGGCAGCGATGGCGACGAGGTGTCCGTAGTTGATGACGAGCACACGGTCTGGAGTCACGTGCCAGGCGAGGATCGTGCGCGGCAGAAAGCTGAAGGCAGAAAAAGTCCCGAGCACACGCACCAGACCCGATGTGACGCTCGCGATTGAGGCGGGCTTGGCGACCAGAAACCATGTCCACGCGTAGAGAAATCCCCAGAGCGGACCGTAAGCGTCGCGCACATAAACATACTCGCCACCCGCAAACGGGCGCACCGAGCCGAGTTCGGCGTAGGTGACGGCTCCAAAAAACGAGAGCAAGCCGCCAACGATCCAGGCAAGATAGACCAGTTTGGCAGAACCGACCGCCTGCATCATTTCTGCGGGAACGAGAAAAATTCCGCTGCCAATGATCGTCCCGGCCACAATGGCCGTCGCGTGCCAGACGTTGAGGCCCCGCAGGAGTTCCGGACGGTGCGCTGCAATGCTGTTATTCGTGTCGGGATGTCGGATCGCTTCGGTTGACATGTTGAACGTTGCGGCTCAAGGCCGGATTTCAATCGGTGTTCCGTCGTCCACTGCCCGCCAAATCTCGTCGATCTCTTCGTTGGTCACAGCGATGCAGCCGTCGGTCCAGTCTTTCAGACGATGCGACGCTCCTACGAATCCATAACCATTGGGCAGGCCATGCACGAATACATCGCCGCCGGGCGAAATGCCCTGCTTGCGCGCTGCTGCCCGTTGCTGGGCTGTGGGATAGGAAATGTGAATCGATTTATAAAACTGACTGTGCGCGTTGCGTGAATCGAGCACGTAGATTCCTTCCGGAGTTTTGTGATCTCCCTGCCGAGTCTTCGGTCCGACCGGGTCTCCGCCCAAAGCCACTTTATAGCTCTTGATCACAGTTCCGTGACTGAGCATCTGCAGAGTGCGCTCCTTCTTCAAGACGAGCACTCGATCGGCATGGAGCGGAGTCTCTGCCCCGAAGACCGCGCCGCACATTACCCACGCCAGAAGGGCAGTGAGAAGCCGGATGCGCATCGCCGGATTATAGACTGAGCCGCGCCGGGCAATGCTAGGCTGATGAGGTGATGTTCCTCAGTCCTAATCAGTGGCGAATTCCACGCCACAGTTGGTGGTGTGGGGTCTCGCGCCTCATCGCGGCCTGCTATTTCACGTGCGCTCTTCCCTGCCTCGCCGCGCCGTGGAGCGTGAGTTCCGAGCCAAAGCACCTGGTGAATGGCGCGCCAGTACTGTTCGAAGTGGGTTCGCCGGTTAAATTGGATTCGCTTACCGGAAGCTGGTTCGGGCACCGGATTACGTTCACTCGCAGACCTGGAAAAAATTCCTGGTTCGCGCTGGCGGGCGTCCCGTTCAAAACTGCCCCTGGCGAGTACACGATCGAGTTAACGGGATTCCGGGCCACAAGCAGCGAAGCGGAGAGATTGAAGCGAACTTTCGTGATCGCGGCTGCGCACTATCCAAAGACCTACGTGCATCTGGAGGTCGAAAAGAAGTTCACCGAGCCCAATCCCGAGCAACTCGCCGAAATCGCCGAAAGCGTGAAGGTGAAAGATGAGTACCTCAACCGCGTCTCGCCTGAACGCGAATGGGATGGCAACTTCACTCCTCCCGCGGACGCGCCCACGTCCGACGTCTACGGCTCACAGCGGATCTTCAATGGTGTAGCACAGCGGGAGCATCAAGGTTTGGATTTCCGTGTCCCCGCCGGAACGCCGATCGCCGCGATGAACTCAGGTACGGTATTGCTGGCGCGCTTCCTGTATTACGAGGGAAACTGCGTCGTGATCGATCATGGGCAGGGCCTTCTCACGCTCTACTTTCATCTTTCCGAAATCAAGGTGAAGGAAGGCGACGCCGTCAGGCGCGGACAATTGATCGGCCTCAGCGGCGGCACAGGACGCGCGACCGGTCCGCACCTTCATGTTGCGGTGCGATGGCTGGGGGCGTATCTGGATCCGGCGAAGCTTCTTCTGTTGCAATTGCCATAAGTAGTTACGCCGCTCCGCCGGAAACTTTTGCCCGTCCGCGCAGCACAGCGTTCAGCTCGTCTTTTAATCCCAGATTGCGGATCAACCGATGCAGATAATTGGGATGGACTCCCAGGATTCCTGCGGCCTCGACATAATTGCCGTTCGTCTGTTCGACTGCTCCGAGAATCAGCTGCTTCTTCAATTCTTTCACGCTGGCATGATACTGGCCCTCGTGCATCTCTTCGGGCGGCGTCTGCTCGAGCAGCGACTCCGGCAGGTCCTCGAGCAGCAGCATGTCGGACGATCCCATGACCAGCGCGCGCTCGATCGCATTCTCCAGTTCGCGGACATTGCCCGGCCAGTCGTAATTCACCAGCGCGGCCATTGCTTCGCGCGAAACCGGTTTCGGTTTCACCTTGCAGCGTATCGCATTCTTCTGCACGAAATGGCGCGTCAGCATTGGGATGTCTTCCCGGCGCTCGCGCAGCGGAGGCATCGTCAACCTCACGACGGCGAGGCGGTAGTACAGGTCCTGGCGGAATTCGCTTTTGCGCACCGCTTCCTGCAAATCGCGATTGGTCGCAGCGATGAGGCGGACATCAATCTTGATAGGATGGGTACCTCCGACGCGCTCGAATTCGCGCTCCTGCAGCACGCGCAGCAGTTTCACCTGCAGGCCGGTAGCCAGTTCGCCAATCTCGTCGAGGAACACGACTCCGCCGTCAGCAACTTCGAGCCGGCCTTTCTTCTGCGCTGCGGCTCCCGTAAACGCCCCGCGCTCATGGCCGAATAGATCCGTCTCGAGCAGAGTTTCTGGTATGGCGGCGCAGTTGATGGCGACGAACGGTTTCGCGCTGCGCCGGCTATTGCGATGAAGAGCCCGGGCAGCCAGTTCCTTTCCTGTACCGCTCTCGCCTTCGATCAGCACGGTCGAGTCAGAGGGAGCCACACGCGCCAAGAACTGCATTACTTCTTTAATGCGATGGCCTTCGCCAACCAGGCTCTGTTCCTGACGGACTTCGCTTACGAGACGCTGATTCTCCTGCTCCAGCCACTGCACGCGGCGGGCATTGTCCAGCGCGACGGCCGAAATTCCGGCGATCCCAGCCATCAACTGCAGGTGATCTTCGCTGAAGCGATTCACAGCGTTGGTGCTGTCGAGATAAATGCATCCAATCGTGCGCTGAAACACGCTGAGCGGAACACAGACCAGCGAGCGTACTTCGGATGCCGCAAGGCTCTCCACCTCCCGCAACTTGTCGCTGGACGTGATGTCGACTCCGAGAATGGCGACATTGTCTTTCATCACCTGGCGCGCAATGGTGCGGCTCACCTTTACCAGTTGCTGCCCGCCATGGCGCGTGCGCGCGTACATGCAGGTGATTTCCTGCTCGGGACCATCGGTGAGCAGGATCGCGCCTCGCCCGGCCGGGACCACGTCGAAAATCAGATCGAGCAACTGCGCCTGCAGTTCCTCCAGATCGCGGATGGCATGGACCACCCGGCTGATTTTCAAGAGCGCGCTGAGATTGCGCGCCACCTGCGAGGTGGCGGGCAGCTCCCGCAAAAGACGGTCGGGCTGCAGGTAGACCACATCCTTGGGAAAAATGATGCGGGTCTCGGATGGAGGTCTGTGATCATCCAATTCGACTTGGCTCGCGGGGGAGGCCCGGTCTTCGTCTTCGACGAGAAAGAGGAAAGCGGAATCGCCAGTGGCGATTTCGTCGCCGTGACGCAGCCACTGTTCCTTGACGGGAAGCCCGTTTACCAGAGTGCCATTGCGGCTATCGAGATCTTTAATCTGAAAACGCCCATCTTCCCGGCGCAGCAGGCAATGTTTGCGCGAAACGGAGGGATCGACGATCGCTACCGCATTGGCAGGATCGCGTCCCACCGTGGCGTCTCCGTCAGGCAGCGGAATGGTCGAGTCTTTGGCGGGGCCAGCTATCACCAGTAATCGAGGGGCCAACTTAGGGTCTCCGGGTCCGGGGTCTCCATTCCGTGCAGAATTTCTTATCACAGCCCGGGGCGAAATGCATGTGCCGGTTGAAATGTTTTCGATATCCGAACAGATAGCGCGACTATCTGATCGGATAGTCTGAGCGGCTTCCTGCTTAAACTTGGTCGCCATATCGCACCCATAACTAGTTGATGCGCTTGGTCTTATCGGAAGACCGCCATTCCGTTGCTCGCCCAACAGAATGGCATTTTGCTTGCAGTTACTCAAATTGCGGTCGATCGGCAAAAGCGATGGGGGAAGCGCTTTCGAGATGTTTCAGCCGATATCGCCAAGCCAGAAACCCGGGGGACCCCCTCATCGGGTTTCTGGCTTCTAGTTTCTTGCCAATGATTTCGCGGCACGTCAATCGCCGACCGCGGCAGAAGGAACCGGGGCCGCATCGGAAACGCTCACCGCAATCCCATCCCGATAACTTACCGTGCGTCCAGAGATCGCCGGCACTCGCTCGCCCGGCACCAGAATTCCCGTGAGGTTCAACGGATCGGCTGCGGAAAGTGTGACGGTGTCTCCACTCAGAGGAAGATTACGGATTGCGCGCACCGACTCAACAGCTACGGGCAACGCGAATTGCTCGCCAAGGAATCCGTCGACGAAACGGCCACCGCGAATCTCTCCACGATCTTCGAGGCGGCGAAACGCCATCAGCAACTCGCGCCATGGCGGAAGGTTGGACTCGCGGGCCAGCAGATCGCGAATCACGATTCCATAACGGCGCAGCAGCATCCAGCAGGCAGCTTCGACCGCGCGCGGCCGTTCGGCGGCAACCTCAGCGTGAAGAACGGCCCAGCGCCCGGAACTATGGCGCGGTCGTGTTGCTCGGCCAGTTCCCTGCCCGGCTCTGCGTTTGGGATCGATCAGCGAACGCAGGTTGTCGAAGCCGTCGGCGGTAACGAGTCCGGCGGCCACTAACTCCCACAATGCAGTTTCGATTTCCGCTTTCAGTTTGCCGGTGCCGCGTACGATATCCGCAAAAAACGATGCACCGCGGTGGCGAAGGAAATCGAGCACCAGTTGAGCGCCATGGCTGAGTCCTCGTTTTTCCACTTCGTCACCCGCAGGATGACGTGGCGTCATCCAGTCCGCTTCTTCGCGCACGAAGAATGTAATGGGCGCCACGCTGGTAGGAATCACGCGACGTTGGCGGGATGAATTCGAATCACTGTTGGCGCCTCCGGAATCCAGAGTTGCCGGATGCGGCGACAATCTTCCCCAACCAACCGCGCCCGTCAGGCAAAGCTGATCGAGCCACTTCGGATCGTAGTCGGCGATGCGGCGTGCCAGGATTTGCCGCTCCCACGCGTTGGCCGGGATTTCGAATCCCTGTAGCTGCTGCAATACTTCCAGTGTTCCCCGCTCGCCCAAGACTTGCGATCCGGGAGCCACATGCTGCCAGCGCAAGAGCCACCGCATGAACGCGGCCGCCGTGACCGGCTCAATCTGCTTGCGCAGCATGCCGACCGTGAGCCGATGAATGCGCGCCAGCAGCCGCCGCTCGCACCATTCCGTCTCATCCGACGCACCTACGAAGCGGCCCCTAAGAACTGTGCCGCTCGCTTCCATGCGCAGCAGAGCTTTCTCGATCTCCGATGCGGGGAGTCCCAAAATCCCGCCAAGATGGGATGCAGTCGTGGGTCCTACGTGTGACATCCACCCCGTGACGAGTGTCAACAGCACATCGTCGCGTGAAGGAGGCGCGGTCTCGACCTGTGGCAAGCTGCTCTCAAAATGCGCAGACGGAAATAATGCGGCGAAACTCCTGGCGCGCTCGGCCGCGACCCAATATCTTCGGCCCTCCAAATGGGCAACTCCTGCGCGGCCCTCGTCTGCAAGCCTCTCGAAAAAGCTCTGCCATCTCTCAGTGTCCATGTGGGGACAGCCGCCCTCGGCTGTCCGGTCGAGCGAAGCTCGAGGGTGTTCATCCGGACCCAGATCTCCCGGCAGTGCCACCAGGGTATGCAACACATCGTGCAACTCGTCGAAATCGCGAACGTCCGGCCACGCCTCTTCGCGAACCTGCCCAATCGCTCCGGCATCGAGCTTGCCCACTTCCTCCAATACCGACTCTGGCAGCACGCGCCGCATATTGACGGCGCGGGCACGGCGCTCTTCCAGCGGCGCGTCATCCAGATAGGCATACGGATTCGCATTCAAAATTTCATGCGAGAACTGCGATGGCACCGGCGTATCGACAGCAATGGTGCGAATCGCGCCCGAGGCCATGCCGCGCAGCAGGTTCTTCAATCCCTCCACGTCCATCGCTTCGGTCAGGACGTCCTTCATCACCTCGCCGACCAGCGGATGATCGGGAATCTGGCGATCGCCTTCGATGTTTTCGAAACAGGCGGCCGCGTCGGGAAATACCGATGCTAGCAGATCGTCGGAGCGCATGCGCTGAATCTGCGCCGGAACTTTCTTGCCGTGCTGGAAACGGAGCAAAGCCAAGGCCCGATTCGCATCCCAGCGCCAGCGCGTGCCGAAGACAGGGGCATCGAGCGCGGCTTGCTCCAAAATCGGCTGGACAGTTTCAGCCTGCAGAAAATGGAAGACGTCGCCCAGCGGGAAACTGTGCTGCTCGGCGAGTGCGATGTTCAGGCCGTTATCGGTGGCCGCAGCCTGCAA
>Ga0335081_10005849_pt1 | contig 19486 bp, 19 predicted proteins | sample Lox_Sample_35_FD_206713 | JGI IMG/M metagenome (GOLD analysis project Ga0335081, IMG submission 206713) | Soil microbial communities from Loxahatchee National Wildlife Refuge, Florida, United States - Lox_Sample_3.5 | ecosystem: Environmental > Terrestrial > Soil > Wetlands | place: USA... | reverse complement strand
CGGAAAGCCTCACCCGCATCCCGGAACTCGTCCGGCCCGTCCATCCATGGAAGGATTGGATGGCGCTTCGCCGGCTCACGGAAATTCTCCGGCAAACCCGGCCCGACATCGTTCACACCCACAGCGGTAAGGCCGGCGTGCTCGGCCGCCTCGCCGCGAAACACGCCGGGGTTCCGCTCATCATCCACACCATTCACGGCCCGTCATTCGGGAATTTCCAAAATGTTGCCGCCAACTTTGCGTTTCGCGCTGCTGAAAAACATGCCGCCCGCGCCACCACGCACTTTGTCGTCGTCGCCAATGCGATGAAAACCCAATACCTTGCCGCCGGCGTCGGCCAGCCGGAGCAATACACGAAAATTTTCAGCGGCTTTCCGCTGGAACCGTTTCTCGCGGCGAAAAACGACCCCGCCGTCCGCGCACGATTTGGATTGCAGCCCGGCGATTTCGTCATCGGAAAAATCGCGCGGCTGTTCAAGCTCAAGGGGCACGACGATTTGTTTGCCATCGCGCCGGAACTGGTGCGCCGTTGTCCGCAAATAAAATTCCTGTTGGTCGGCGATGGCGAATGGCGCGGACGATTTGAAAATCTCGCAAAGGCCCTTGGTCTCCAACGCCATTTCATTTTCACCGGCCTCGTCCCGCCCGCCGGAATCTCTTCCCTGGTCGGCATCATGGATGCGCTGGTGCATCTGTCGTTGCGCGAAGGTTTGCCGCGGGCGCTGCCGCAGGCGCTCGCTGCTGCCAAACCGGTCGTTGCTTACGATTGCGATGGCGCCGGCGAAGTTTGTCGCGACGGCGAAACCGGATTTCTCGTGCGGCCCGGTGATTTGACCGGCTTGACCAATCGTTTGCTCCAACTGGCCGGCGATGCCGCGTTGCGCGAGAAACTGGGCGGGGCCGGCTCGGACTTCGTCCGCAACAATTTCGCCGTCGAAAAAATGGTGGACGCCATTTACCATCTCTATTTGAAACTGGCCGCCGACCACGGCCTGCGCGTGTGACCTTTCCATTCAATTTTTTTCTCGCGGCGCTGGCGGGCGCGTTTTTAACGACGCTGCTCGCGCTGCCGCTTTGGCGCAAATGGTGCCTGCGCGTCAATCTGGTGGATGACCCCGGGCAGCGCAAAATCCACGACGCCCCCATTCCTTTGGCGGGCGGATTCGCCGTGCTCACGGGCATCCTGCTGCCGCTCGCTGCCGGTGCCATCACGCTCAAGCTCGGGGTCAATATTGCGACCCAAACGTTTCCAATCGCGCATGGTTTGGAGCGCCGTGCGGTTGAACTGGCGGCCCTGGCCTTTGGAGCGGTTGCCATAACCGTGCTCGGCTGGCTGGACGATAAACATGAATTGAGACCGCTCCCGAAATTTATCGGGCAATTTTTGATTGCGCTGCTGGTCGCCACTGCGTGCAAACGCATCACGCTCTTCGTGCCGAACGTTTATTTCAGTTACGCCGTCACGATTCTGTGGTTGCTGACCGTTATCAACGCCTTCAATTTCATGGACAACATGAATGGTTTATGCGGCGGCTTGGGCGCGATTGGCGCGTTCCTGTTCGCCATCATTGCCGCGGCCCATGGCCAATACCTCGTGGCCATCATCGGCTTTTTAATGTGCGGCGCGCTGGCGGGTTTTCTGCCCTGGAATTTTCCCCACGCCCGCGCGTTTCTCGGCGACGCCGGCAGCCATCTCGTGGGTTACCTGCTCGCGGTGATGGCCGTCCTGCCGCATTTTTACACGAAGCAGAATCCGCGGCCGCTGGCCGTGCTCTCGCCGTTGCTGGTGCTGGCCGTGCCGCTGGCGGATCTGGCGTGGGTCGTGATTTTGCGGACCCGCCATCACAGGCCGTTTTGGATCGGCGACATGAACCATCTTTCGCACCGGCTCGTGCGCGCGGGGATCAGCCAGACGCAGGCCGTGCTCATCATCTGGCTGATTGCCGCCGTAATTGGCGCGCTGGCGGCGTTGTGAAACAACTTGCCTGGCGCCGGCACAGCTTTAATCTGAATCAAAAGTGAAAAGCAGTTGCCTTTTCGTTCTAATCTTCGGCTTGTGTACCTTTGCCCTGGCGCGAGCTGAAGCACCGGCCCGCTTTCACCTGGATTTGAACCGACCGGCACCGAAAGCCGGCGATGAAACCGAACGGACCCTCCGAATGGTCTCCACCGCGAGCAATACAAACCTGACACAGGACCGTGAAACGGCCACCGATGCGCTGCAATTTTCCGAATTGAGATGTCATGAAAAGGTTTTGAATTGGGATGTCAGCAACAATGTGTCGAGAATTGAAATAGTTGTGGATCGTTTTGTGGACGGAGACGCCCATCGCACAAATGAACTCGCAAAGCCCGGGACGCAGCTGATCGGCACATCAATCGCCGGCGAAACTTTTTTCGAATCGAAAGATGGGATTCTTCCCAACGAAACTTCCCGGCAACTGGAAAAACTATACGACATTCGTCCGCACAACTTCGATGAGTTTGCCCGCATAGAATTGCCGCAGACGGTTTCAACGGGGGAAAGCTGGGTCATTTCACCGCCGACCAATACTGAAGAACTCGCGGCCGTTTTTGGGCCGGCTTTTACCAACAACGTCAAGGCAACAGCCCGGCTGGTTGGCACGACCAATCTTTTCGGATTCAATTGTTTTCACCTGCAATTTCACATCACGTCGGCTGATTTCCCGGAAAATTTGCGGAAAATAATAACGTCCCGTTTGCCGGTGGCGATCAAGGGACAAGTGAGCCTCCTGGTGGATTTGATTGTGCCGTTCGATGAGTCTCAAAAAGTCTTGATGAAAAGTTATTTGCTGGACTTTTCGGATTCCGCCGAATTGGTCGTGGACGGCAAAAATGTAATGTCGTCGCGCGGGCGAAATACGATTAAGATCATCTCCGAATTCCGGCCCGTAATGCGTCGGTAGAAAATTTCATTTCATGAAACTGCTTTTCATCGGTGACATCGTCGGCCAACCCGGACGCAACGCGGTCAAACAACTCCTGCCCGGACTCCGCGAGCAGCATGCGCTCGATTTCGTCGTCGCCAACGGCGAAAACTCCGCCGGTGGTTCCGGCATCACGCCCAAAACCGCGGAGGAAATCTTCTCTGCCGGCGTGGATGTCATCACCAGCGGCGACCATTTATGGGACCAGAAGGAAGTCATGGATTTGCTCGCTGACGAAAAACGTTTTCTCCGTCCGCTGAATTATCCGCCCGGCACGCCGGGACAGGGGGCTGGCGTTTTTGAAGTCCAAAGTCCAAAGTCCAAGGCCCAAAGTCCGGTTTCAGTCGGCGTTTTGAATGTGCAGGGCCGGACATTCATGCCGCCGCTCGAAAATCCGTTTCTCTTCGCGGCCCAAGAAGTCAAGTGGTTGCGTGAGCTGACGAAAATCATCCTGGTGGATTTCCATGCCGAGGCGACCTCGGAAAAGATTGCGTTCGCGCGTTTTCTCGACGGGCAGGTGAGCGCCGTCATCGGCACGCACACGCACGTGCAGACGGCGGACGAGCAGGTTTTCCCCGGCGGCACGGCCTATTTGAGCGACGCCGGGTTCACCGGCCCCCACGAGAGCGTTTTGGGCCGTGAAATCGAGCCGGTCATCCGCCGGTTTCTCACCAACATGCCCCAGCGATTCGACGTGGCCAGAGAACGCGTGATTTTGCACGGCGCAGTGATTGACATTGACGACGCCAGCGGCAAGGCAACTAAAATTCTGCGAGTGGCCGAAGCTGTTGGTGAACTGCTATGATTCCAGCGCCAGAACAATTTGAATCCATCTTGTTAGCGGAACTTCGGTTAGGATTACCACCGCGCTTTTACTGGCAACTGTACGAAATCAGACTTCGGCGAGTTGTTTGGCAAACTGCTTTGCGTTTTGATTTTGTCCGACGCCTTGGCCACGGGTGGCGCCATCACAAAACTCAAACGCTTGGATGGTGACGACGAATCCGGTAATCTTCCGCCCGCGCCAGGCGTCGGTAGTGTCAAGAAATGAAATTCAAAACCGCGATTATTCTGTCAGTTTTTGTGTCCGTCATCACGGCCTGGAGCGCCGACGGTTGGAAGCTGGTCTGGTCTGACGAATTCAACACGAACGGCCCGCCGGACCCGGCGAACTGGAACTACGAGCACGGCTTTGTGCGCAACCAGGAGTTGCAATGGTATCAGCCGGAAAATGCCATTTGCACAAACGGCTTGCTCGTCATCGAGGCGCGGCGCGATCACAAACCGAATCCAAACTTCGTCGCCCACAGCAGGAACTGGAAGGCGAGCCGCGAATGGATTGATTACACGTCGGCCAGCATCACGTCCCGCCGCCTGCGCGAGTTTAAATACGGCAAATTCGAGATGCGCGCCCGCATTGACACGCGGCCGGGAAGCTGGCCGGCGTTCTGGACGCTCGGCGCGCAGCCGGGCATCGGCTGGCCGGCGTGCGGCGAGGTGGACATCATGGAATTTTACAGCAGCAACGTGCTCGCCAATTTCGGCTACGGTCTCAACCGTAACACCAAATGGCTGGCGGTCAGGAAGCCGCTCGCCGGACTCGGCGGCGGCGCGTGGTCAAAAGAGTTTCACGTCTGGACGATGGAGTGGGATGAAAAGCAAATTGACCTGCGGCTCGACGGCGAATTGATGAACCATCTTGAGTTGGCCGCCGCCGACCATGCAGACGGCGGCAATCCGTTTCACCGTGCGGTTTATATTATCCTGAACCAGGCCATCGGCGCGAACGGCGGCGATCCGTCGCAAACAAAATTTCCCATCCGTTTCGAGGTTGACTGGGTGCGCGTCTATCAGCACACTCCGTAGCCGTCGGCAACGCAACGCCGAATAAGCACAAACCGGCCAATCCCTGTAACCTTTTGCGGCCGGGGATGGTCTAACAGGCAATCAGTTTCCCCGATGCGCCGTTGGAATGCATCCGAGGGCCACTGCCAACAACCAATCAGACCGCAATATAAACACATGACTGCACATAAATTCGTAACCGCCCTGGCCGGCGCCATCCTGGTGATGGGCGTCCTTGTCCCAGCCCGGGCCCAGGACAAAAAGGTGGATCCGACAGGGACTTACATCTGGGCCACGCCCGGTCGCAATGGCGGGCCGGACCGGACAAACACCCTCGTGCTGAAGCTGGACGGGAACGAGCTGACCGGTACGTTGTCCTCACCGGGCCGCGGCGGCCAGACCACCAGTTCGGCAATCAGCAACGGCAAAATCACCGGCGCGGACATTTCCTTCAATGTGACGCGCACGTTCAATGACAATACGTTCACGAACAGGTTCTCCGGCACCCTCGCGGACGGCACCATCAAGGGCAAAATGGAATTCGAGCGGAATGGCGAGGCCCGGTCCCGTGATTGGGAAGCGAAGTTGCAGAAATAACTGCTGCTGACAATCAGGCGACCAGTTCACGCGCAGCCGAAGGGCTGCGCGTTCATTTTTGCGAAGAGCAAACCGGCCGGGCTGCAGCCGGGTTTTGGCGGATTGATTTGTTTTGGTTGAAATCTTCCGCTGCAACCTATTTTCTCTGCGCGTGCTGAGAACCTTGCGCAAGGCCGAATACGCCGAACTGACGGTGCTTTTTTTCCTTCAAGGCGCGGCGATGAGCGTCTGGTTCGTGCCGCTCGGCAACGTGCTTGACGCGCACGGGCTGCATGGCATCAAGCCGTTTGCTTTCGGCACCAGCGCGCTGGCAGCATTTGTCTCGCCGCTGATGTTCGGCGCGATGGCTGACCGCCATGCGCCGCCGGCGCGTGTGCTGCGCTGGCTCGCCCTGGCCACCGCCGCACTGATGTCGCTCGCCTGCACGGCCATCCAATTCCATTGCCGCGGCTGGCTCGTCCTCGCGTTGATTCAGCTTCTTTCACTGGCGAGCACTCCGTTGGTCAGCATTTCGACAACCATCGTCTTTGCGCGCCTGACGGATTCCAAGGAATTTGCCCCCCTGCGCGTCATGATGACGCTCGGTTGGATGGCCGGGTGCGTGCTGGCCAGTGTGTTGAACGCGGACACGTCATCGTTCGCTGGTTACACCAGTGCGGCGATCTGGACGGCGCTTGCGGCATTTACATTTTTTCTGCCGGCCCTGGAGGTTCCCCGGTCCGCCGAGAATCTCGCCTGGCACGAACGACTTGGTCTGGATGCCCTCCGGCTGCTGAAAAGCCGGGATCATCGCGTCGTTTTCGTCACCACGACACTGTTGTGCATCCCGCTCGCGGCGTTTTATCCGTATGCGCCGGCCAACCTGCGCGATCTCGGCCTCACCCACACGAGCGCATGGATGAGCCTCGCCCAAATCTCGGAAGTCATCGCCATATTCAGCATGGGCCGGCTGTTGCTCAAGTGGCGGTTGAAATGGATTTTCGCTTGCGGTCTCGGTTTCGGTGTCCTGCGCTTTGTTTTGAGTGCGGTCAATGGCAAAGGCTGGTTGCTCGCGGGCGTGGCCTTGCACGGAGCGTCATTCGCCCTGGTCTTTGTTACCGCCCCGATTTACCTCGACCAGCGTGTGGACGCGGCATGGCGGGCACGGGCACAGGCGTTGCTGACTTTGATGAACAGCGGTATGGGCAATCTCATCGGCTACCTTGGCATGGGATGGTGGTTCGCGGCGTGCGCGGGTCCGTCGGGCAATCGATGGTCGTTATTCTGGGGTGGAACGGCTGCGGTTGCTGCGATGGTGCTGGTTTATTTCTTGACGGCGTATCGCGGAAGAGGTGCCCGGACGTCCGGACTTTGATTTCTTGAAATTGGCGGCGCGCTGCTCCGCCTTCGCTTTGCCTCAGCGCGACCGTCGAGGCGCCACTGTGGTCAGCCGGCGGATTTATCGCCAGCAGGTCCAGTCCACGTCGGGGAAAATGTTGTCGCGCGATTCGACTTCATGCAGCCAGGATTCGTCCACGCTGGCCGCCACGAGTTGGTCGTGCAGCGTGAGGAACCGGAGCAGATGGTCCTTCACACGGCGGCGCGCGTAATCGGGGCTGGTGCCGGCGCGCAGAATGAACGGCCAGTCGCTGGCCTGGGCGAGCAGCAGTTCGCGCGCGGCCTGCCGCAGCGCCCGCGCCGTCAAAGCGCCCGGCTTTTTAAAGCGCCGCGCCAGTTTGGTCATCCGGTCCTGGGCGACGTCCAGGTGCGGATAAATCCACTCGTTCTTCTCGTTCAGCCAGGTGCGATAGTAGCCTTCCTCGCCCCAACTGGAAGCGCTGGGGGTGACGATTTGGTTCGTCGGATGCCGTTGCAGATATTCGCCGGGCGTCACGAGCACGATGGCTTTCTGGTCGTGGAACGCCTTACGCGCGAAATAATCCAGAAACTCCGGACCCTCATACCACCAATGCCCGAACAATTCCGCGTCATACGGCGCTACCACAAGGGGTGGGCGGCCGAGGACGGCAGCGACCTTTTCCGCCTGCGCCGCGCGTTGGCCCAGGAAATGTCCGGCGTGTTCCGCCGCCGCCTGCAACGCCGCGTCGCGCCGGTAAATCTCCTTGTTCGCCGACCCGCCGGTGATGCGATAGTACTTGATGCCGGTAAAGCCGCGCGTTTCCGGCGAGGGCACGTGCGGTTTCACGTAATCGAAATCAAGGTCAAAGCCGATGTCACGGTAAAAATCGCGGTAGCGCGCGTCACCCGGATAACCTTCCTGCCGGCTCCAGACCTGCCGGGAGGAATCGAGGTCGCGGCCAAACGCGGCGAGACCGTTCGGCGTGAAAACGGGCGCGAAGGTGCCGTAACGCGGCCGCGGTTTCGCGTAAAGCACGCCGTGCGAATCGAGAATGAACCAGCGGATGTTTGCCTCCTGCAAAAATTTCTCGACGCCTTCCACGTAGGCGCATTCCGGCAGCCAGATGCCGCGCGGGTCGCGGCCAAAGCAACTGCGATAGTCGTCGCGCGCCGTCAATATTTGCGCGCGGAGGGACGGCGGATGGTTTGCGAGCAGCGGCAGCAGCGCGTGCGTCGCAGCGGTGGTGATAATTTCCAGCCGGCCTTCGTCCTGAAACCGGCGGAAGGCGTCAACGAGGTCGCGTTTATAGAAGCGCCACGTGTCGCGCACGGAAGTGAATCGCTGATGGTACATCCACGCCAGTTCGCGGAAGGCGCGGTCCCAGTGCGTGCGGTGAATTTCTTTTTCGGCCAGTTCGACAAGCCCGTTCAAATGCCGTTCGTAGCGGTTGCGCAACAGCGAATCGTGCAGCATGGCGCACAGCGGTGGCGAAAGGGACAACGCCAGCGGCGCTTCCACGCCATCGCGCCGCCAGCCGTCCATGATTTGGAGCAGCGGGATGTAGGTTTCGGTGACAGCTTCAAACAGCCAGCTTTCCTCGAGAAACTTGTCGTGTTCCGGATGGCGTACAAACGGCAGGTGCGCGTGTAACACGAGGGATAAATAGCCTTGCATGACCCTGGAAAATTATTCGTCGAGCTTCTCTGAAACCCATTCCGCGACGGCTTTGGATTTGACCAGCATGGCGATGCCGACCACCAACGGAACGGTCAACAACGCGCAATGAACTATTCCGACGGCAAGATGATGAACCAGATTCCCGGCCGCGTATAATCCCACCATGAGCAGGCTTAAGCCGATGATGGCCACGGCGACGAAGCGAACCAGCATTAAGGCTCCTCGTTGCGAAGCGTCCATGAAGTTTAAACGTTGTCCGGCGACGGCGGTTTCAACGCGGGGTCCTGTGGGTGTGCGCCAACGTCTCCCCGGTATTCGGTTGCCCGGCTGAATTTCAAATCCGCCGCGCGCGCCTCCGTGCCGTCGGCGGAAACGGCCACGGCGGGCAGTTCGTATTTGCCGTCCGGCAACGCGAAACGAAAACTGAACGAGCCATCGGGCCGCAGTTTGATTGCGCGGCCGTCGAGCGTGACTTTGGCCGTCGGCTCGGTTGCGCCGTAGATGATCAGTTCCGCATTGACGTTGAACCAGAATCCCTTCGGTTGTTCCGCGCCGCCGAACGGGCTGGAAAGACTGGAGACGCCGAGCGATGAGATTTCACGCGCGAGTTTACGGCGGATCAATTCGGTGATTTCCAGCGAGCCCATCCAGACGCGGCGCACGTCGTCTATGCTGATGATTTTGGACAGCGCCTGCTCCTGCTGCGGCGTCCACGCCGCCGGTGGCGCGGCGGTCGCGCGCGGCAGCTCGGGATGGCCGTGGCGCCGGAGTTCTTCAATGGCCTGTGCCAGGGAGAGGTTTTCGCGCACGGCTTGCTGGATAATTTGCATCAATCTGGGAAACGGAAATTCGAGCGGGATAGTGGCAAACTCAGCTTCGGTTTCCACCGCCGCGGCGTCCGGCGGCGTGACGGTTGCACCCGAAGCGGCGACACGCATCCAACGGCCCACCGGGGAATAGTAGCCGAGCTCGGCGGCGTAGGAATCCCCGGCGCGCTCGACGTGCGCGAACCAGTGCCGCGATTCAGGGTGGACATGGATCTCGTAAAGCGGATGGCCTTCGATTTTGCCGGGGTAAATGCGGAGGATCAGATGGCCATCCGCCGACTTCGCGTTGAGCCGCAACTGCTGCTCGCGCGTCAGATCCCAGTGCGCGTAAAGCCAGTGCGGATCGCGCGCGGTCAGGAAAAGCTTTTTTGTGCCGTAGGCCTCGGGCAATTCGGTTTCGGCTGTTTCAAACTGTTGCGCGGGCGGGGTCGGACCGAGCGCATATTTCTGGCCGGGCCCGCTGGCGGGCGGCGGCGCGGGCTGGTCGCCTTCGAGCAAAATGGGCGGGGCCTCGATTTTTTTGCGGCGGGTGTAGGTGCGGCGGACCACCGGAGCCGGGGGCGCCTCGGTTTCGGATTCGGACCTGGCGTTGCGGCGCGGGCGCGCAGGCCGCGCGGCGGTTTTCTTTGGCGTTGCCTTCGATTTCATGACCGCAAATCCCTGTTTGGTGGGGATGATTTCATTGCCCGAACGTGAACTTACGGCGTGAATTAGCCGGGCGCAACAGGAATTTTCGGGCCGGCTGTGAATAAGTTTTGTTGAAACATGTTTGCCAGTTGCGCTAAATGGATATTTGCCTGATACTTGTCTTGTTTGATGAGCCAGTCCAAATCCAGCAACGGCACGGGACCATCGGTCACCATTTTTGTGGTGGACGACGAGCCGATGCTGCTGGATTTGGCCGCAGCGCTCCTGCAACCGCTGGGTTACAACGTGCGGACCTTCAGTGATCCGCGGGTGGCGTTGAAGGAGTTTCCTGAGGCCAGACCCGTGGTCATCGTGACAGATTACGCCATGGGCGGGATGAACGGCCTGGATTTGGTGCGCGAGTGCAAGCGCATCAAGCCGGACCAAAAAATGGTCCTGCTCAGCGGCACCGTGGACGAGGCCATTTTTGAGGGCTTGACCCACAAGCCGGATCGGTTTCTGGTCAAACCGTATCCGGTCCATGAATTCATCGAAACCATCCGGACGCTGGCCGCCAGTTGAAATGATTTCGGGCCGCGAATTTGCTCGCCAGCCTCGCGGGGGAAAGGTTAGATTCTTGGATTATGAATAAGGTTAAAAAAATTCTCTGGGGCCTGCTCATCATTCTTGTCATCCTGGTCATCGTCGCGGTGATTGTCGGGGGTTTCTTCCTCGGCAACATCGTCAAGGCGGGCATGGAAACGGTCGGCCCGAAAATCACGCAGGTTACCATCAAGGTGGACGCGGTGAGCTTATCCCTGTTGACCGGTTCGGCGAAAATTCAGGGGCTGGTGGTCGGCAATCCCGAAGGTTACAAGACGCCGCAAGCCATCAGCGTCGGCATGGTCGCCGTCGGGGTGAACCCGGTGTCGGTTCTCTCGGACAAAATTGTCGTGCGTTCCATCGAAGTCCGGAATCCGGAAATCACCTTTGAAGGCAACCCCTTTGCTGGCAATAATCTCTCGAAGATCCGCGACAACGTGAATGCCGCGACCGCGTCAAGCCAACAGCCGGCAACGAATCAAACCGCCCAGGCCGCCAGCACGCCGGGCAAGAAACTCGAAGTGGATGATTTCCTGATTACCGGCGCCAAGGTTCACGTCAGCCTCACCGGCATGGAGGGCAAGGCGATGACTTTGCCGCTGCCGGACATTCACCTCACCGACATGGGCAAGGGCGCCAGCGGCATCACGGCCGCCGATTTGACCCGGCGCGCGCTTGACGCCCTCACCAGCGCCACCATTAAAGCCGTGGCCAACAATGCCAGCGACCTCGGTAAGGGCGCGGAGAAAGCCGCGGGTGAAGACGTGAACAAAATCACCAAGGGCCTCGGCGGTTTGTTCAAAAAATCAACGAATTGACGCGCAGACCGCCGGCCATGATCGGCAAGACCATTCCGGCAGTCCTCGCGGGGCAGACTTTCAGGTTTTAGTTCGGCGTCATGCGGCGCGGCGGTTTCATGTCGGGCCGGGCGTCTGCAATTGCGCGATCAACTCTCCCAGAACCGCAGCGGACCTGGCGAGGGCATCTTGTTCCTCCGGCGGCAGGTTGACTTGCAGGATGCGTTCAACGCCCTTCTGCGAAAGGATGCAAGGAACGCCCAGGCTTACTCCGTGCAAACCATATTCTCCCTCCAGCACGGCTGAAACCGTGAGCGCGCTGTTTTGATTGCGCAAAATCGCCGCCGCAATCCGCGTCAGAGCGAGGCCGACGGCAAACCACGTCGCCCCTTTGTAATCAATGATGTGGTAGGCGGAATTTTTCACCGCCTCGGCGATTTTACGCCGGGACTCCTCCCAATCCTCACATTTCCCGCAAAGGGCGCAATATTGTTCGATGGGCACGCCCGCCATGTTGGTCATGGACCAGGCGGCCACTTCACTGTCGCCGTGTTCGCCCAGGATGTAAGCGTGAACGTTGTGCACGTCCACCCCGCAATGCTGGCTCAGCAGATACCGGAAGCGCGCGCTGTCCAGCACCGTGCCGGAGCCGATGACGCGTCCGCGCGGCCAGCCGGAGCGCTTGTGAGCGACGTAAGTCAGGATATCCACCGGATTGCTCACCACCACCACGATGGCCGGCGAATTCTGCCGCACAATGTCATCCATAATATCCTGGATGATTTTGGCGTTGCGCTGCAAAAGCGGCAAACGCGATTCACCGGGCCGTTGCTTGGAGCCGGCGGTAATGAAAATCACGTGCGCGTCGGCATAGTCGGTATTCCGTGCGTCTCGAATTTGAACTGAGGGGAAGAAAGCCTGGCCATGGGCCAGATCGAGCACTTGTCCCATCGCCAGTTCGTGGTTGACATCCAGCAGTCCAATTTCTTCCGCCAGTCCGCTTTGGGCCAGCGTATAGGCAAAGGTGGAACCCACCGCGCCGGCCCCGACAATCACCACCTTTCGCGGTTTCCAGTTCTCGTGGTTCATTTGCTGTTCTTGTTTGTGTTGACGTTTGAGTTCCCGGCGCGCCGGTCAAAATTCCCGCCGGCTGGATGGCGATGGAATTGGCACGGCAGTCAAATACGATGAAACCATAATGGAATAATTGCAGCGTGGCAACGCGACAATTCAATTCGGAGAGCCAGGTTCGCCGACACCTTGCTCATTTAAACTCTTCCTGGTGTCGCTGATCAAGAAACGGCTCCATTTGAACTGGTACGGCGAGTTTCCCGACCAGCCCCGGTTGTTTTATGATCCGGAGGCAAGGCCGTTTCGCAAAGGCGCTCACCGGCACGCTTAACCCGGACGCCACTTGAGTTGCTTCACCTGACCGTGTTCGGGATGATTTACGTCGAGCGAGCGCAACTCGATTTCCATGCCGTCCTGTGCGAGCGTGGCGCGCACCCAGCCGCTGGGCCGGCCTTCCCTGAATACATAGCTGGTCGGCGGCAGGTTGATGAAATGCACGCCGCTTTCATGCTGCGCGATGTGCCAGTCGTGGGTGTGGCCGAAAATGAGCGCCTTGACCTGGCGCCGCGGTGCCAGCGTTTCCATCAGCGCCGCCGAATCCAGCAGGCCCGTCGTGGGCTTGGGAAATTGCGGATTGTGATGGACCACAACCACCGCCGGTTTGTGCAGGCGCGCATCCAATTCGCGCGCCAGCCAGGCGAGCTGCACCACGCCGAGTTCGCCCGGCGTTTTGTCGGTGACATCCAGCGAATCGAGCAGAAACCAGTTCGCGCGGTCGCAGGCGAAAACCGCAGCCTGTCTTTGGGGAACGGATTTTAATTTCGCCGTGTCGTGCGGAAAGGCCTGCCAGAAGCTTTCCCGCTCGTCGTGGTTACCCAGCGACAGGTGGACCGGCGCAAGCGCGCGGACGGTTTCAATTACGTTGCCGAACGTCGCATAATCTTCCGGCTTGCCGAACAGGAAAGCGAGGTCGCCGTTCACGATGACGGCGGCGGGCTTTACCGGCCAGGCGGCAAGTTCGCGCGCGCAGGCGGCGAGATGGTCAGCCATATTGACGTTGTAATACGTTTGCGCCGGATCACCGGCGATGTGCGTGTCCGCGAAGAACGCAAACGTGTGCTGGTCGCGTGATTTGCCGAACACTCCGGCATGGCCTTGTGGTGCGAAGGTGAAAGCGGCACCGGCCAGCGCGGCGCGTTTCAGAAATTCACGCCGGGTGAGTTGCGGCAAATAGAGGGGCATGAGTTCACAAAAGGAATCCCGCCAGCGACGCGGTCATGTAAGCGGCGAGCAGGCCGCCGCACATCGCGCGCAAGCCGATTTTGGCCATTTCGCTGCGGCGTTCCGGTGCCAGCGAGCCGATACCGCCGACCTGGATGGCGATGCTCGAGAAGTTCGCGAACCCGCACAGCGCGTAGGTGGCAATCGTGAAACTGCGCGGGTCGAGCGCCAGTTGTTTCGCGTTGGCCGTAAGGTCCAGGTAGCCCACAAATTCGTTCAAAACGACGCGTTCGCCGAGAATCTGTCCGACGGCCAGGCAATCCTTGGCCGGCACGCCCATCAACCACGCAAACGGCGCGTTGAGCCAGCCGAAAATCGTCTGCAGTTTGACCGGCTCGGCAACTCCGAGGTGCGCCTGCGGATACGTGATGAGATAATTCGCCAGCGCAATCATGGCGATGAAGCCGATGAGCATGGCAATGACGTTCAGCGCGAGATGAAAACCGTCGCTCGCGCCGCGGCAGATGGCGTCAATCGAATTCACCGTCGTGCGCGGGACGGCGGCGGGCGCGCTGGCGGCGGTTTCACTCTTTTCGGTTTCGGGCAGCAGGATTTTCGCAATCATCAGTGCGGCGGGGCAATTCAACACCGACGCCGTGAGCAGGTGTCCGGCGGTGTTGGGGTAGCCGGCACGCATGCCCATGTCCGCATAAACCGCCGCGACGCCGCCGGCGATGTGCGCCATGCCGCAGACCATGATGGTCATCAACTCGCTGCGCGTCAGACGCGGGATGTAGGGGCGAATCATCAGCGGTGCCTCCGTCTGGCCCATGAAAATGTTGGCAGAGGCGGAGAGCGTTTCGCTGCCGCTGGTGCGCATGATTTTGCGCATCACCCACGCGAAGCCGCGGACCACCCATTGCAAAATGCCCCAGTGATACAGCAGCGATGAGAGGCACGCGACGATGATGATGGTGCCCATGACCAGAATGGCGAAAATCACCGAATTGCCGGGCCCGAATTTGTCCGTGAGCAAATTTTCATCCGCCAGCGGGCCGAAAACGAATTTGCAGCCTTCGTTGGAAAACAGAATGAGCTTTTGAATCACCTTGCCGGCGAATTCAAACAGCGCGCCGCCCCACGGCGTTTTCAGAATCAACAGCGCCAGGGTGAATTGCAGACCGATGCCCCAGACCACCGTGCGCCATGGAAACAATTTCCGGTTGTAGGAAATCGCCCACGCCGTCGCGAGCATCGCGAACCAGCCGAGCACACTGATGAGCTTCAGATCCATGGATTATTTTTGGCAGAGGCGCTGGCTCCCTTGTTTATAGACGTGCGGATGCAATACACCGACGAACGGCAGGTTGCGGTAGCGTTCCGCGAAATCCAGTCCGTAGCCGACGACAAAAAAATCCGGGATTTCGAAGCCGACGTAATCCGCCTCGATGTCTTCCGTCCGGCGGCCCGGCTTGTCGAGCATCACGCAGATTTTTATCCGGCGCGGTTTGAGCGCCTGGATTTTCGGGAGCACGCGGCTCATGGTTTTGCCGGTGTCGAGAATGTCGTCCACCAGCAGCACGTCGCGCCCGCGCACGTCCAGCCGCAATTCCTTGGTGAAAACCAGGTCGCCCGATTCCGTGCCGAGGCCGTAGCTGGAAACGCCCATGAAATCGAGCCGCAACGGCAGGTTGAGATGCCGGATCAAGTCCGCCAGGAACATGACGGTGCCGTTGAGCAGGGAAACCACCACCATTTCGCGTCCGCGAAAGTCGTGCTCGATTTCGCGGGCCATCACCCGGATGCGGCGCGCAATCTGGCGTTCCGTGATGAGCACGTGCTCGACTTCCTTGCGCCAGCGCAGCGGGGCGGGAGATTTGTTTTTATGTTTTGCGTTCACGGATTTGCGGGCGGAAGAATCGTAACGTGTTTTCGCCCGTTGCCGAGAAATTTTTACGCGCGGCGCCCGAGGGCCTTCGTCATCTCCTGGACCAGCCAGTTCGCCTCCGCGGGGCTGGCGATGCCGCTGGCGATGGTGCTTCCGCCGGGGTCGCTCGCACGGAATCTCAATGGTGGCAACTGGCCGGTCTGCGGGGCTTTCGTCTCGTTCGCCGCAAAGCGGTCACCGTCGGCCTGCGTGATAAGCTTGATGTCCAGAAACACCTGCGAACCGCTTTGCATGCCGCTCTTCGTGGCAAAGCGCGCGACGTCAGCGGCGGCGAACCGGCGCGTGCGGCTGAAAAACAGCCAGCGGTTCACGGCGCGCACGCTGGTGGAATCAATCGTGACGCGGCTGGATTTGAACCACAGGCTGAAGGTGCCGAAGAGCAAAAGGGTTCCGAACAAACCAAACGCTATCGGGAAAAGCACGGGCGCATGAAAATGAAATGTGATGACGGCGATGCCGTTGAAAATCAACATGAGCAAAGTCGTGAACAGTGCCGTCCCGATGTTTCGCGCGGCTGGAAAATAAAATTCCTGTCCATTCGGGCCGTCGGTGATTTGAATTTTGGAATGTTCCTCGCGTCGGATTTCTTCGATGGGCGCCTGCAACCCGGCGGTCGGGTCAAATTCATTGGAATCGGCATCGGCCGTCTCTGCGGTTGCTGCACTGGCGACTTTGAAAACCGGCACGTCAAACGTGGCGTGGAAATCCGGACCGGACATTTTTGATTTCGCCTCCAGCCGCCAGAAGACCGAGACACCACCGCGCGTGAAACATTGCGGCTGGCCCTCCGGCAATTTGAAATGAACCGGTATTCCGGTATGGCCGGGTTCGGGTTCGGATAAATTTGCCTCCGGCGTGTAAATTTTTTCGCTTTGCCAGAGAACGGATTCGTGAGTGTTTTTACCGGCGGCAACGCGGCGGAGGCAGGAAATTCTCAAATTCAGTTCGTGCTCCAATTTCAGCGGCGCCCCGGTCTCAATCATCCCATCGAGCACGCCGCCGGGCGGAATTGGAATTTGCGCCAGTTCAAAAAAGCATTCGCCAAAACGCCGTTGCGAGCGCCAGGCACTGATGAACGCGATGAGAAAACCGATTCCGATCAGCGGAAAACATAGAACGGCCAGCGCCGCGTAATTTTTTTTGTGCAATTCTTCAGGCAGACTAAAAGCCGAGGTCAGACCGCCGATGCTGCAAAATGCCAGCGCCATGACGAGATAAAGTTTCGGCTGCGCCATGGCTGAGGACCTGATTTTCCCCGCTGCCCAATCGTCCCGCCAGAGCCACGGTTGGTCCGGATGTTGCGCCTGCAATCCCGCTGTCTGTTTTGCTTTTTTCCGCGAACGGAAGCCGGTCACCATGATACCAAGTCCGACGCAGAAAAAGAGGAATCCGGCGCAGCCGAGGACGGGCATGTCTTTTCTCCCGGCGCCCTGAACTGCTGCGGCGAGTGCGATCAAACCAAAGAAGAGGAACGGCAGGCCAAACAGGATCAGGACCGCCGAAGATGAATTTGCACCGGTTTTGCCGGAAGCGTCCGGATTCCCCGAATTGAATTGCAGGTCGCCCATAGCTCAAAGTTTCGCCAAGTTTGTCATCCGGTGCGATGGCCGCAATTACAAATTCAATCGCCCTCTGATACCGCTGGGTCGGTGATTTTGAAAACCGGCACGTCGAAAGTCGCGTGAAAATTCGCGCCGGGCATTTTGGCTTCGAGCCGCCAACCGATCGTCTGGTTGCCGCGTTCGGAGCATTGCCGCTGGTCGGCGGGTAGATGGAAATGGACCGGAATTTCGCCGTGACCGGATTTGGGTTCGGGCAAGTCCGCCTGCGACTCGAAGATTTTCCCGTCCTGCCAAAGAGTGGTTTCGTCGGTGCGGCGGTTTTGTCCCGCGCCGGAAATAGTTTTGCGGACGCAAAAGAGATCGAAGCGCAATGCATTTTCAAATTTCAGCGGCAAGCCGGTTTGAATTACCCCTTCGCTCGCGCCGCCATCGGGGCGGGAACCGCCGTCATTTCAAAAAAGCAATTGCCAAAGCGCCGGTGCGCTAAAATTCTGCGGACCACGCTCGTTAAAAATACGATTCCAACCGCCGGGAAAACCAGCGCGACGAGCGCGCTATAACTCCCGCTTTGCAACGCTTTTGGAACAACCAGAGCGGCGATGAGTCCGCCGAGAACGCAAAGCCCAATGCCCATGATCAAATAGGATTTCGCGTGTGGGAATCCCTCGGATTTGATGCGTCCGGCCGCCCAATCTTTACGCCGGAGCCAGGGCCTTTCGGAATTTTCAGAGACGGGCGATCCGGGTTTCGTGGTCAACCAGCCTTTTTTGCCGGTGATGCCAAAAATGAGTGCGATAAATCCGATGCCGGCGGCCATCGCGCTCAAAAGCGTGAACAGTTTTTGCCGGTCCAATCCGCCAAGCAAGCCGTCGTGCACCAGCAAGATAAACGCGAGGATCCCCGGCATCGCAAAGGGCAGCGACAACAGCGTTGCCTTTGTCCGTGCTGTTTTGGGGTCCGGCGGCGTGGCCGGTTCGTCTTTGAGAATCCAGTTTTTCATCGCGAGCCGGAAGTGTTTCGCTCCAGTAACGCATCCAGATGATCGAGGCAAAATTGCGACCAGGATTCCAGCCGTTCCCGTCTGGCTTTGAGTTCCTCAATGGGGAGAAACTCAACTTGCGTGATGACCTGTTCCTTTTTCTTCACGTGTTCCGGCGGACGGAACAACACATGGACAATCCCGAAGTGAACGCGCCCGACCTCGGTGGAGTCGTCGTTAATTAACCCGACGGGTCTTGCGTCGAATGTCCCTTGAACGGCAAGTTCCTCGCACACCTCTCGCTTGACAGCCTCTTCAAATGCCCGGAAGTCCCTTGCAAAAAGTGTATGGTCTTCGTCATTGATGTGGCCGCCGATGCCGATTGATCCTTTTGCGACCAAACGTTGTTCGCCGGCCTTTTTGCCGCGAACATAATGAAGGATGCTCTTTCCGTCGGTGACCACCACGTAAGGGATGATCTGTTTGTAGTCAGGATTGTTCTCCGCTTCGGCACGCCGCAGAAAACTGTTGTTTCTGGGGTCGAGGATCGTGGGTAGATAGCGGTCAACGTCAGTTTTGAAACCCTGGAAAATACCGAGCCGTTCGAAAATCGAACGGGCAAAAACCAGAACTTTTTCGTCTGCCACGGCCATGGATTATACAACCTTCCTTTCCAGCCTGCCACTCGCAGCAGCTCTTTCCCCATCGGTGATGCCATCGGTTTTCAAGCCGATGCGTTCGTGGCGTGCGCTTTGCATCCGGAACAAATCGCGGAACCGGTCTGATTTTTCCATGCGGCCATTAACGGCCAAGAAGACGGCGACGCCAAGAAAAATCTTTGAACTTCGGGCGCAAACGCCTATAAAAACCCCCATGCCTACGCTGCTAGCCAATGGCGGCCCGGTGATATGGCTGATTCTGCTCGCCGCGGCCATCGCCATCGTCGTCTTCATCGAGCGCGCGTTGTATTGCCATCGCTCCCAAATCAATTCCATCGAGTTCCTCAACGGCGTCCGGACGGTGCTCAAGCGTGACAACGTGGTTGAAGCCATTTCCATTTGTGACGCCACGCCCAGCCCGGTGGCGCGCCTGGTCAAAGCCGCCCTCCTGAGTCGCGACCGCGGACGCGACCGCGTGCGCGAGGCCGTCGAAGAAGCGGGTCTCACCGAGGTGCCGGTGCTGGAAGAGAGATTGAATTTGCTGGCGACCATCGGGCAAATCGCGCCGCTGCTCGGATTGTTCGGAACGATTCTCGGCTTCATGGAAATTTTCAGGGAGATTGGGCGGCAGGGGCCATATGCCACGATCCAATTGCTTTCGCACGGCATCTGGGAAGCGCTCATTTGCGCGGCGGCAGGCATCGGCGTCGCCATTCTGGTTCATGCCGGCTACAATTATCTCGTCAGCCGCGTCAACAAAATCGTTCTGGACATGGAACGGGCCGC
>Ga0335081_10005848_pt1 | contig 19486 bp, 23 predicted proteins | sample Lox_Sample_35_FD_206713 | JGI IMG/M metagenome (GOLD analysis project Ga0335081, IMG submission 206713) | Soil microbial communities from Loxahatchee National Wildlife Refuge, Florida, United States - Lox_Sample_3.5 | ecosystem: Environmental > Terrestrial > Soil > Wetlands | place: USA... | reverse complement strand
GCAACAGAGTCTGCGCTTCTTCCAGAGTAAACGTGCGTTCTGACATGGCGGTATTTCATTTTATTCCATCGCGAGCTTGGCGTGGAGTGACAAAAGGAACTTGGGGAAGATTACCCGGTTGGATTGCCACCTTGGAGGGCACGGCCTCAGTCGTACCAGCCTCAGCGCCGCTCTTGTCATTCCCAGCCGTCCGCAACCGCGCTTGCGCGGCGAGGACGAGCGAGGAATCTGCAGTTTTGACCCGTCTCACGAAGCTCACGACCCGCGACGTTACCCGCCGATATGGACCATGGTCCGCGAGGCCGGCACGAAATCGGCCTCGCCGATATGGTGGCGGGCCTCTTTTCGGTCGACCACGCCGAGAATAAATTGTTCCATGTCGTTGTCGGAAGCGCCCCGCCGCATCAGTTCGTGAAGATCGTGGTCCCAGATGGAGAATAGGCAGGTGCGAATCTTGCCGTCAGAGGTGACGCGAATGCGGCTGCAATGCCCGCAAAAAGGGTGCGAAACGGGCGCAATAATTCCGATCTCGCCTTCGCCATCGTCGAAGCGGTAGCGGCGGGCGGTCTCGCTGCGCTCGTTGGGAATCTCGACCAGCGGACGGTACTCGGACATGCGAGTCACGATCTCATCGAGCGGCACAACGACTTCCGGCGACCACACCCGGCCTTCTTCGAGCGGCATGAATTCGATGAAGCGCACGACTACGCCTTCTTCGCGGGCGAACATTCCGAAGGGGATGATCTGGTCTTCGTTGAAGCCGCGCATCAAAACGCAGTTCACCTTGACCGGCTCCAGCCCCACTTTCTTGGCGGCGCGAATCCCAGCGAGAACGTTGTCGTAACCGTTCGCCACGCGCGTGATGCGGGCGAAGCGATCGGGATCGACGGCGTCCATGCTGACAGTGACGCGGTGCAGACCCGCGTCCTTGAGCGGCTGCGCCATTTCGGCGAGCAGGTGGCCATTGGTAGTGATCGCTATGTCGAGCGGTTCGCCATCGCCCGCGCGCAATTGCGCCACATCCCGAACGAACGCGATAACGCCTTTGCGAAGGAGCGGCTCGCCGCCGGTGATGCGAACCTTCTTGATGCCAAGACCCGCAAGGATCCGCGTCATGCGCAGGTAATCGGCGAAAGGCAAGTCGGCGTACTGAGCACCATCGTTACCCGTGCGGCAGTAGACGCACTTGTAGTTACAGTGGTCAGTGATTGAGATCCGCAGATCCGTGATCGGGCGTCCGTGTTTGTCGACGAGCGACAGCTGCCAACTCCTGGCTCTTGGCTCTTAGCTTGAATCTCCGAAAGAAAGGGCACTCCACTAAAGCCATTCTGTTTTCGGTGGAAGCAAAGTCAAGGGAAAGGACAGACAGGCGGGAGTCATCCTGCGAGCCATTTCCTTTCCAATTGCTCCTCGCGAAGCAGGGAGGCGCCGGTGTTTCCGCCAGCACCCTCGGCCCTCTCCAACTCGAGATGACCTCGCCGCCCGCAGCCAGGTATCCCTGTAGGCTGCCGCGGTCGGAAATTCAACCTCAATTATAGATGCCGGTGGGCTTATTTGCGCTGCAGCTTCTGGACGAGCAGGCGGCGAAACTCCTCCAGCTCCACGGCAGAAAATGCGCGCTTCGGAATCATGAAGAACATTCGTGAACCCGGATAGATAAGGAAAAGGTTAGGAGTTTCGAGAAATTTGGAATATGCGTGCCAGGAGCTTTTCCCCTGGCTCACATCGCTTCGCAGTTCCAGACCGTTGCCATCGGCAACGAGTGCGTACGGCAATCCAACGTTTGGATGCCTGCGAAAATCACGCCTGATCCGCCACTTAGAAAAACAAAGCGGGAACCACGACAAATACCCCCGAGTGCTACTACCGAGCCCGAGCCAACGCTGACTCGGAGCATGATTGCCAGACCAACCAGCACCGACAGGATTCCCAGCACAAGCAGCACATAGTATCCGGCGCTCTTTTTAGCGTGTGCGCGTTGCGCCTCGGCATAGTCGGTCGGGGTGCACTGGTAACGCACTTCCATCGAAGGCAACCTCTTCAAGCCTGGCAGAGCGACAGCTTAACACCACCGCCCTACTACTTCTCACATGCCATCGTAGTTCGGGCCGCCGCCGCCTTCAGGTGGAACCCACCTGATGATCTGGTAAGGGTCGGCGATGTCGCAGGTCTTGCAGTGCACGCAGTTCGAGGGATTCAGGCTGATGCGTTTGCCGTTGGGCGCCGCACTATCGTCCACCATTTCGTAGACATTCGCCGGACAGAAGTTCTGGCAGGGGCTACCAAACTCCTTCCAGCAGCGCTCCGAACACAGATTGGTGTCGTGAATGACCAGGTGCGCAGGCTGGTCTTCTTCATGCTTGGTGCCGGAGTGATACAAATCTGTGAGTTTGTCGAATGTCAGCTTGCCATCGCCCTTATAGGGGCCAAGCAGGCGGGCTTCGCTGCCGCCGTTCGCGGGCAGGTCAGCGAGCTTGCGCATGTGCTCATAACCGGCGTGGGCAGGATAGCGGTTGCGCAAGCCGCGGCCACCAGTGACCATCTGCAGCCCGGTGTGAAACATGCCAGCGTAGAACCCGCCCTCAAATCCCTGGTGCATGTTGCGGACCTTCCAGAGCTCTTCTTTGATCCAGCTGGATTCGACTTTTTTCTGGAAGGCGCCGAGGGTTGCTGCGGAGAAATCATTCTTCTTCAGCGCTTCGAACGCAGTCTCAGCCGCCAGCATGCCGCTCTTGATGGCAAGGTGAATTCCCTTGAGACGCGCCGAGTTCAGGAAGCCCGCAGAGTCGCCGAGGATCATCCAGCCATCGCCAGAGACGGGCGGAATGGCCCACCAGCCACCGTACGGCATGGACTTCGCGCCATAGCGGATCATCTTGCCGCCTTCGAGCAGCTTGGCGACAAACGGGTGCTTCTTGAATTCCTGCAACACACGCTGAGGATCGAGGCGCGGGTCCGGATAGTCGAGGCCGGTGACAAAGCCGAGCGAGACAACATTGTCCTTGCTGCCGTATATCCAGGCTCCGCCGTACTCCTTCGTACTCAGAGGCCAACCCATGGTGTAGATGACCTCTCCAGGCGCGATGCGACCGGAGGGAACTTCCCAAAGCTCTTTCACGCCCACGCCATAAGTTTGAGGGTTACTGTCTTTCGCGAGATCGAACTTCTCGATCATTTGCTTGGTAAGCGATCCGCGGGTACCTTCTGCCACGATCGTGATCTTCGCTCTCAGATCATATCCCGGCTCGAAGTTGGACTTGGGCTGGTTCTGCTTGTCGACACCCTTGTCGTCGGTCTGAACGCCGAGAACGCGAGTGCCATCAACCAGCAGTTCTGATCCCGCAAAGCCGGTGAAGATGGTAATGCCGGTCTCCTCCACCTTGCCGCCCAGCCATTTCACGAAACGGTTAAGCGAGATCACGTAGTTGCCGTGATCGCGCAGCGGCGGCGGAGTGATGGGGAGCTTGAGTTTGCTTTTCGCGGTGAGGAAGTAAACAGCTTCTTTGGTGACCTCGGCGTCGAGAGGGGCTTCCTTCTCGAAGCCTGGCAGCAACTCGCGCATGGATCGCGGATCGAGTAGCGCCCCGGAGAGACAATGCTGGCCGACCTCGCGCGACTTCTCAAGAACGTAGATGTTTTCTTTGCTCAGCGGCGAATCAGGATTCTTAGCGTTGTGCTCATCGATGAGTTGCGAGAGGCGTAGGGCACAGGCCATGCCGGCGGGACCGCCGCCGACGATGACGACGTCAGCTTCCATCTGCGGGCGGTCGATGTTCTCGATAGCGTGACGAAAGATCAACATGAGGCCAAAGTTTTCAGAGTTTCAGCTTTTAGGGTTTTAGAGTTTCCAACGCATCCATCAGGAGGCAACGGCCGTTCTCCAAACATCCTGAGAATCCAGCAGGCCGTCGAGTAATCGCCGGACCTCAGACACTTCCGGCTCCAGCTTTCTAAACTCTTCAATGCTGACGCAGCCAATTTCCACGGCGATCTCGAGTCGTGTTTCCAGATCCAGCAGCGAGCCTCGCGAGTGCTCCAGGAACTGCTGACACTCACTCCTGCTGAGCCGGCCCCGACCTTCAGCGATATTCGAGACCACAGAAGTCGCTGCCAGACGCATCAGGGCCGCGAGGCCATACATCTCGGTCTTGGGCATCGCGTCCGTAGCCGTGCCGACGTGATTGGCCAATATTTTTGCCTTTTGCCAGACAACGAGGCCGACACCGTGGTTCACAGCAGAGCCTTTCTTCGTTCCGCACGTTCAAAACCTAAGACCTTGAATGCATACAACGTTGCCACCGCGGCTAGGCTCCCGCCTTCGCTTTCTTCACTTCTTCAATCAACGGTGGAACGATGTCGAACAAATTTCCTACCACAGCGTAGTCGGCGATCTCGAAGATCGGCGCTTCCGAGTCCTTGTTGACGGCAATGATCGTGCGCGCTCCCTTCATGCCGACAATGTGCTGGATCGCGCCGCTGATGCCCAGCGCCAGATATACCTTGGGAGCCACGGTTTGCCCGGAAGAACCGATCTGGCGGTCCATGGGGAGCCACCCCGAGTCGCAAATGGGACGAGAAGCCGCGATTTCACCGCCCAAGGCTTCAGCCAACTGCTTGGCGATCTCGATGTTCTTCTGCTCTTTGATGCCGCGACCGACCGCGACGATGATCTCGGCTTGCGTGAGATCGACCGCCTGCTTGGCCTCCTTGAAGACTTCCTGAGGCTTGTTTCGGATCACGCTCTCAGGGATATCGACGTTCACGGTCTCGACGGGCGCCGCGCTCGCGCTGGCCTCGACTTTATCGCCACGGAATGCGCCATTCTGAAAGGTGACAAACCAGGGAGCGTCGCAGGCGAAGCTGACATCGGCCGCAAGCTTGCCCTGAAACATCTGTCGGGAAAAAACCAGTTTGTCTCCATCTTTCTTGTAGCCGATGCAGTCGCTGATGACCGTCCGCTGCATCGCCGTCGCGAGCTTCGGTACAAAGTCGCGCACCTGGTAGGTGTGTGGCATGATCACAAGCTTCGGCTGTCTGGAAGAGATGAACTGCTTCAATCCGGCGGCGAAGGCGTCGGGCGTGTACGGCTCGAGCTTCGGCGATTCGATGGCGTAGACCTTGGCAACTTTCTTGCCGGCGACTTCGCTGGCGAAGGCGCCCACGCCGCTACCGACAACCGCCGCCTCGAGCGTCCAGCCCGTTTCGGCGGAGAGGGCTTGTCCGGCGGCAAGAGTTTCCCATGAAACGCGATTCAGTTTGCCTTCGCGTTGCTCGACGACGACAAGGATAGTGTCAGGCATGTATTAGTCCCAGTTCTCGGTTGGCAGTTCCCAGCCCTTGGCTCTGGCTCTTAGCTGTCCGCCATCAGCCATCAGGTCTCAGAAAGAACCCAGATGAACCCTTCATTCGAAACGCTGGATATCATCGCGTCTGCAAGACAGACGATCCAGCCGACTCGTAAAATTTGTCGACAAGGTCGATTTCGATCCTCTGCTCGCGATCGCTCTTCGCAATTCACGCGAGCGGCGTGATACCCGGAAGAAACCTATTCTTCGGGGTTGCCGCGCGTCGAGTAGCCGAACACGATCAGACACAACCCCAATGCAAACAGCACCGTCAGAATGCTGGTAAACGTTCCCTGCCGGCCCAGCTTCACTGCGGCAGGCATAAAGAACAGCACCAGCAGATCGACCACCCACACGGCCAGCCCGATGAACATAAGACTGGTGCCAGTCTCTCTCCGGACCACTGCGTTTGCCATGGCAGCCTCCTAAACACGAACTCAGGCCCTATGACACGCAGTATCCCGCAACCGGGCGGGCTGCTTCAGTGACATTTAACCATCCGCCGCGAGCACCCGTAATCACTTCACGAGCGCGAATCGGGCGGGTCCAACGTGCTGCCGTACGACCGAAGATAGCTGCCAACGCCGAGCAACGCCAGGCCGAGTCCACCCTCAATCGCGACCCACCACAACCAGAAGTCCGACCCGCCGCGCAGGCCCACATAAACGAACATGACCAGAAGCAGGTCCATCCACAGCAGCACCTTGCCGACGGTCAAGGCGATCGCGCCGATCCGACGCTGCCCGTACGACGCTTCTTCCTTCAATCGAATGTAATTCACGTTTGGCATAGCATCTTTTGGATGCCAGCCAAACCGCTCCGGTAGCCAGGTTCAGCCTGCTATCGGCTAGAGCACTCGAACCTCGTTCCGCAGCTTCTCCGTGAGCTTCTTTGCCACCTCGCCCGCCGGTCCCTCGATGAACTCCGTGTTCTTGGTCTTCTGCGGGACGTAGAGACGCTCAATCTTCTGCAGGTTGCTGCCGATTGCGGATTGCACTTCCGCCAGCGCCACTTTGCGCAGCGGCTTGTTCTTCGCCTGCTTGATGCCAATGAGCGTCGCGTAGCGGAGCTTGTTGATACCCGACTGGATCGTGAGCACCGCCGGCAAAGGCATATCGACGTACTGAAAATATCCGGCTTCAAGCTCGCGCTTGACGCGGATGCCGGAGTCGGTCTTCTCGATCTGCATGATGATGGTGGCATGCGGCCAGCCGAGCAGTTCGGCAAGAATGACGCCGGTCTGGGCGTAGCCGTAATCGTCGGACTGCAGGCCGGTGAAGATGAGATCGAATTTCTCGTCCTTGATCGCGGCAGCAAAGGCGCGAGCGCTATTGAGAGCGTCAAGCCCGACGAAGCTCGCATCCTCGAGGTGAATGGCTCGATCCGCGCCCTTGGCCAGGGCTTCGCGAAGAACCTGCTGCGAGCGGGCCGGGCCGGAGGTGATGACGACGACCTCGCCCGTGTGCTTTTCCTTTTGACGCAGAGCTTCCTCGAGCGCATACGCGTCAGGCTCGTTGACCTCATAGGAGACGTCTTCGCGGATCCAACTGCTGCTCTCGTTCAACTTGAGCGGTGCGTCTTTCTGGGGCACCTGCTTCATGCAAACCAGGATTTTCAAAATAAGACTCCTTCACTCAGCAGGCTCGGCGAGCACGGTGGAAACTCATAAGTATAAATGATGGGAGGGGCCCAGAGGCGCAGCGAGAGCGACGCATGCTTTCGAGTTCCCGATAATGAACAGAGGCTACTCTGTGAAGACGACAGACTGGCCGGTGATGTCAAAGCGCTTGCGGCAGCGCATGTTCTTGCAAACCATGAGGTCGTCTTTGCGAATCATGTAGGAGCGCGCTTTGGCAAAGCGCGCACGATCCCGCTCGTCGGCGCGGCCAGGCAGATTGCGCTTCTTGGTGCGCACCAGCCAGGTGACGTCGTACTCGGCGGACTGGTGGCAGCTGGGACAGTTGAGGGTGGCTGTTTTCTTCTCGGGCCGCTCGTCGAAAAAATCGCGTTCTTCCATAGTTCGTCGGAGTCCGGGCGGTTGGCGCGCAAAGGCTGCCGCCGAGCGTTCCGCAATAACGATTATTGCATATGCTGCGACTGCTTATGGCAACATGACGGGATGGCGAAGAAAAAGAAGCTGAAGCCGTTCCGGGCAGTGAAGGCTGTGAAAGGAGCGGCGCGGGAGAAGATTGGCCAGCCACCGGCGGCCCGCGTAGTACCCGACAAGAGGAAGGAGAAAGTCGAGAAGCACAAGCCGACCCTGGGAAGGCTACTGGAAGGCGAATGACAGGGATCGAGGAGTCTTCGCTGGCGAGCGATGCTGGCATCTACGCGTGTCCCACGTGCAAGCGCGGCTTGCGACAGGAGGAAGGAGCGCTTCGCTGTCCCGCCTGTTCGCGGGCGTACCCGGTCAAAGACGCAATCCCCGAGTTCATCAGTGAAGAACTTTCCCGGAGTACCGACCCCGTCCTCCGAAGAATGCGCTTCATCGACCGGATGGCGCGCATTTACGAGACGAGGTTGTGGTATCCGGTCGTGCTGAAGGTCTACGGCGGATTGCACAGCCTGAGTCCGGCACAGCTGATCCGCTCGGTGAATCAGAAAGTCGATAGGAGTCAGGGCCGCGTGCTGGACGTGGCCTGCGGCCCCGGCACCTTCGGCCGGCGGATTGCCTCACCGTCGAGAGAGGTCTTCGGAATCGACATATCCCGCGGGATGCTGCGGCAAGGCGCAGCTTACGCGGCAAAGGAAGACAATCCCCATGTGCATTTCGCCCGCGCCAGGGTGGAGGCGCTTCCCTTCGAAGACGGGACTTTTGACGCCGCGCTCTGCTGCGGATCGCTTCATCTGTTCGCGGATACGGTGACTGCGCTACGCGAAATTGCGCGCGTCATGAAACCGGCGGCGGTTCTTTCCGTCTTCACGTTCGCGGCAGGTCAGGGTGGGATTTTGAAGTTTCGCGGGGTGCGGGAGTGGAGTTCCAGGAATCATGGCCTGCATGTGTTCGAGATCCCCCAGATGGAGCAGTACTTGACGGCTTCCGGGTTTACGGATTTCCGACCCGAGATGTTTGGATCGATTTTGACCTTCAGTGCCCGCAGACGCGCGACCTGAGGCCAAGCTCAGTCTTTCGCGAGTAGTCTGACAGGATCGGGTGGCCGCCTGCGACCTATGCCATCAGGTCGATCATGCTTTTTTGTATTTGGCCGGCGGTTTCCAGCGTCTTGAGGTTTACCGAAGACAGATTCTGCGCCGACATCAGTGCAACCATCTCCGTACTGAGACTCACCGTGTCCAAATTGGCTCCGTCCGGCGAGCTCGCGCCAAAAGAAGCGATCCCCGTGGCCGCTTGCTGAAGTTGTGAATTCGCCTGTTGCAGCCCCTGCAGAGCGATCGCAGAAAGATCCATGTCTGATCTATCGGCACCTTCGCCTACAGACTTTAGCCCGCCTACGCCGAGGCCACCCTACGCCTGGTCCCAACACTCCGGGACCGCCTAAGCTCCTGAATTTGCAATACGATATCGGCCGAGAGGAGAGAAAAGGCCAGGCAGGACCAGACGATCGTCTCGTTGGCCGCAACACCCAGGTTTTCCCAACCGGTTACGCCGCCGATTACGCGCCCCTCCAGAAAAACCAGGGCTACGGCAAAACTCCGGGTCATCCACTGACGATGTTGCTGGACCTTTCCGTTGAGGATGAAGGCGAACGCGATTCCCGTGGTCAAGATCAATAAGAGGGCATCCACAGCTGCGGCGATGGTGAATGACCGAGGTCCACCCGTTCGCTCCTGAAAGAACTGGATGTAAATGCCCAATGGGGCGACACCGCACACTCCTGCCACGTAAATTCGTCCCACCACGCGGTGCAGCCTGGTGTAGCGGTGGCGAAGGCGGTCGGAGAACTGCATCGGGCCGAGCAAGAGCGCACAACAGCCGGCTATCCCATGAGGCAGCAGCCACCATTTGAAAGGCTCGTAGTGCCGCCAAACCGGGTCGCTGGGAGTCCAAAGGAAACTTTCGTCGTGACCGATAACGTAGGCCAACATCAGGCCAATAAACACAAACAGCAAATATTTGGGCCGCAACCACGGGACCCTTCCCATGGGCACGGAAACAGTGGACATTGACGGAAGCCCCCCGGCTTGAAATGGCGACGAGGCACTATAGAACCAAAGTGGGAAAGGTCAAAGGCGATTCTTGCGCGACCGCGGGTTAGGAGACTAAGAGAGCAGAAGCCGGAGACATCAATCTGGCTGCCGTCGGGGACAGAACATACTTAGTTAAACGTCACGGCCACGCTGCGAGCCCCTTGCAGATTCTGCACCGTACAGGTGGGTCCGACCATCGAGTCGCAGCCGACCCATTGCCCGAAGGCGGAAGTGCCTCCGGGAGTGGCCGTCAAGGTCACGGTTGACCCGCTGGCAAAACTGGCGGTGCAGTTTCCCGCGCAGCTCAGGCCGGTCGGCGAACTGGTTACGGTTCCCGATCCCGTGCCAACGAAGGCTACGCTAAGGGTGGACGTCCCGCCCGAACCGGATCCCGTCCCCGTAAAGCAAACGACGTTGGCGGTCATGTATCCGGTCACAATCGACCCGCTGGACTTAATTCCCCCGGCGCTGCTGTTGGTCTTCACCGTGGCTGAGACGAGGGTACCTCCGCAGACGTTGCCGGTCGCGGTGATCATGCCGGTGGAGTCGACGGTCACCATTTGCGGGGTATTCGAGGCCCAGGTGACCTGGTCGGTGATGTCCTTGGTGACGGGCGGATGGATGTAGGACCCAATCGCCCGGAGTTGTACTTGCGCGCCGGCGTTGTCGATGACGGGAATGTTTGCAGCGCCAAAGGTCTCGGTGGTGGGCTGAATCGCGATGGACGTCAGCTCCTGATCGCGCCCGCAGCCGGGCACATACAGAAGCACTGCCGAGACGGCGCAGACCAAGAACCACTTCCTACCCATAATCCTCCGAGGACAGTTAATGATTTGACAGGCCAGCCGGGGTGACCAATTTAAGTATAGGCAGCCCGAAAAAGCAAGGGTCGGAATTGCGCCGCTGCAAGACGCGTTCCGATACGGTAAAGGGTCGCCCGGCAGACTGGCAAAGCCACTCCATGGTGCTCAGTCTTTCATCGTCTCGCGCAGGAACTTGCCAAACTCGCGGATATCTTCTTCCGTGGTATCGAAGGAACACATCCAGCGGACGACCGACTCCTCTTCGTTCCATACATAGAAAAAATACCGCTCCTGAAGCGGCGCGATCGCGTGTTTTGGAATTCGCGCGAAGACTCCATTGGCATCCACGGGGTAGACGATCTTGATCTGGGGGATAGAGCTGACTTCCTTTTCGAGTAATTTAGCCATGCGATTGGAGTGGCGGGCGTTGTTCAGCCACAGATCATTGCTCAGCAGGGTGTCCATCTGGGCGGCGATGTAGCGCATTTTGGAAGCGAGTTGCATGCTCTGCTTGCGGAAATAAAGAAAATTGGTGGAGAGAGCCGGCTGGCGGCGCGGGTTCTGCTGAAAGAAGACGACCGCTTCGGCGCCCATCAGGCCATTCTTGGTTCCGCCAAAAGAAAGGACATCGAGGCCGAGGTCGCGCGTGGCCTGCCGTAGCGTGTGGCCTAGACTGGCGGCGGCGTTGGAAATTCTGGCCCCGTCCATGTGGAGGAACATGCCGCGCTCGTGGGCAAATTGCGCTAGAGCCTGAATTTCACGCGGCTGATAGACGGTGCCCACCTCCGTCGCCTGGGTGATAGAGATGACCCGCGGCTGAACATGATGCTGGTCGCCGATACCGTGATAGACGTGCTGCACGGCCTCAAGAGTCAGCTTGCCGTTAACGGTGGGGATCGGAATCAGTTTGCAGCCGGTGAATTTTTCCGGCGCGCCACACTCGTCGGCATAGATATGGGCGGCCTCGGCGCAAATCACGGCGTGGTAGGACTCGGTGAGCGCCTTAAGGCTAAGCACGTTGGCGGCGGTACCGTTGAAGACGAAGAAAACATCGACGTCTTCCCCGAAGTGCTCCTGAAATTTCCGCGTGGCCGATTGCGTATAAGGGTCGTCACCGTAGCCGATCACGTGACCGTGGTTGACGGCGGCCAGGGCCCTGAGGACGTCAGGATGGACGCCGGCATTGTTGTCGCTGGCAAAGCTGCGGGCCGGTTTCATGGCCGAATAAATCTAACAGAGGAGGCAGTGAACAACGAAGCTCACCGCGGCGGACAATGAGAACCGGCAACCACAAAGGACAGGAAGGGTCACGAAGTGTTAACCGAAACAGAAAAACTCGGCGTGCCCAGGTCGCAAGAGGGTAGTCTGTTGTTTAGATAAGATTTCTAACTCATGTCATCACACTCGATTGGAGTGACGCTTTTGACTATTACTGAACCACGCGCATTTCTCAGATTCTCTGTCGTTTTGATTCTGATTGTGGCGGCTGCCCATGCGCCGACGGCATCTGGGCAATCACATTCCGCTTCGCCCCAAAAGAGCGAGGCCGCGAAATCGTGGCATTTTGCCGTATCCGGCGATTCGCGAAATTGCGGAGACGTGGTGATGCCCGCGATCGCAGCGGCCGTGCAGCGCGATCACGCGGCGTTCTACTGGCATCTGGGCGATTTCCGGTTGATTCGCGGTATCGATCAGGATCTGGAACAACTGGCGAAAAAAAACGGGCAAAAGCCAAGCCAGGACGATTATGAATACTGGGCGTGGCAGGATTTTCTGGAAAACCAGATCGCACCGTTCGGAAATGTTCCCGTGTATCTGGGCATTGGAAACCATGAGACGATATCGCCCAAATCGCGCTCCGAATATATTGCCCAGTTTGCCGACTGGCTGGAAAAGCCGAATCTCCAGCAACAACGGCTGAAGGATGATCCGAAGGACCATCGGCTCAAACCCTACTACCACTGGGTGGAAGACGGCGTCGACTTCATCAACCTGGACAACGCGACCACCGACCAGTTCGATGCCGAACAAATGCAGTGGTTCAAGGGCGTGATGAACCGCGACCTGAAGGACGCAACGATCTGGACGCTGGTTGTGGGGATGCACGCCGCCCTCCCCGACAGCATTTCCGCCGGTCACAGCATGAACGAATCGAAGACGGAGACTGAAACCGGCCGCGAAGTGTACCTCGACTTGCTCAAACTCCAGGCCGAAGGCCATAAGAAGGTCTATGTCCTGGCCAGCCACTCTCATTACTTTATGGACGGCATCTTCAAGACTGAGTACTGGCGGACTCATGGTGGAGTGTTGCCCGGATGGATTGTCGGAACTGCCGGGGCCGTACGCTATCCGCTGGCTCCCGACTACAAAGATGCGAACGCCGCGGAGACCAACGTGTACGGATATCTGCTGGCGACAGTGAATCCGCCAGGGCAACCGGCAGGAACCATTGTTTTTGATTTCAAGAAGATCAGCGAAGCGACGTCAGAAACCGTCACCCGCTTCGGTCAGGACTTCGTTCGCGAGTGCTTCGACAAGAACAGCGAAGCAAAGTAGAAGTCAATCAGCTGCCCACGGGCTCGGGAAAATAAGTCTCCTCGCGCATGACGGCCTCGATGCCGGGCACAAGATCGCGAACCACGTCGCTCTTGGCCACTGCCCCGCGAATTCCGCAGTTGCGGGCGTCCTGAATGAGTTCGCTAGAGAGGAACATGGTAAACAACAGGATTGGGATCTGAGGAAAAGACTTGCCGATCTTGCGGGCGGACTGCAAGCCGTTCATCCCAGGCATGGCGAAATCCAGGATGATGAGGTCGGGCTTGAGTTCCGCCGTTTTTGCCACGGCTTCTTCTCCGTCGACGGCTTCTCCGCAGACTTGCCAGTCTGGGCGCGTCGCCAGGAGTTTTCGGAGCTGCTCGCGGACGACGGAACTATCGTCTACCACCAATATTCGCGTTTGACGGTTCGCTTCCATAGGGGGAATCGAAAGCCTTTCCACAAACTCTGGGTGCAGAACGATTCTCTGCGAGGCGCCACGCTTTTGAAATGGCACAGCCGTGCCAACGCGCACACGAGAGTGCTATTCGATCAGGCACGGATGGGGGATTCGCGTGGCCGCGTCGAGCAGTGAGGCGAACCTCACGCAGGCGGCGGGCGAATGAGGCCGATTCGCCGCAGTCAACCCGCAGTGCGTGGCGGCGCATCGAAGAATCTCTCGCGTACGTTGAACATCGAATAGAATGTTGCGGCCCGGAAACGTTGCGAGCTTGGAGGAAACGAATGAAGACCACGGTGATCCTGGCAGTCTTGCTTTTGAGTGTGGCAGCCTACCCACAAGATTCGAAAAACGACAGTACGCAATCCACGCATGCCGCAGGTCTGAGTCAGAAGGGAATTGATCGCATTGTGAAAGAAGTGCACCACGAGCTGGTCATGCTTCCCTTCTATGGCGTGTTCGACAACCTGGCCTACAAAGTGGCGCCCGATGGAACCGTGACTTTGCTGGGAGAGGTGACCCGTCCGACGCTGAAATCAGATGCGGAAAGAGCAGTGAAAGGGATTGAAGGTGTCGAGAGGATCGACAACCAGATCAAGGTTTTGCCGACATCACCCAATGATGATCGTATCCGGCGAGCGACCTATCGCGCGATTTACGGCAACAGCGTGCTCTCCCAGTACCAGTTGCGCGCGGTTCCGCCGATTCACATCATCGTGGACAACGGACACGTGACGCTGGAAGGCGTGGTGGCCCGTCAGATGGACAAACAGATCGCCGAAATGCAAGCGAAGGGCGTCTCGGGGGTATTCTCGGTGACGAATAACCTGCGCCTGGATAACGAGTAAAACCGATTGCATGATTCGCGAGGGGGCGACTCGCCCCCTCGTTTGCTTTCTGGAGCTGCAAGTCCATCGGCCAACCACTTCATCGGCAGTTCACCCGGCACGGGGGACCATTCCGTGCCGAGAGGTTCCCAGGGACAGCGCAGGCCCCCACGAGGCCAAGGCCCGGATCGGCTCCCGAAATGGGAACCCTTGCCGCAGATTGACTGGGCTAATGCGACGATAAGGCTGGTTGACGCATCTCAATTTGAGCGCATATTATCGTCGTTTGGTTTGAGGGGGGAGAGACTGCTTAGTAAGGGCCTCGGGACGAGTACCCATGGACAAGAAGAAGATCGATTATTTCCGAAAGCGGTTGGAGACGCGACAGCAGGAGCTGCGCCGGACGGTCACCCGTAATCAGCAGGATGGGCGATCGGCCGACGAAGATACAGCTCAGGACATCGCGGACCGCGCGGCCAGCTCCTACAACAAGGAGTTCCTGTTCTCCCAAAGCAACAACGACCGCCAACTGCTGCAAATGGTGGAGAGCGCGCTGGACCGCATTCGCGAAGGAAGCTTTGGCGAGTGCATCGCCTGTGGCAAGGAGATCAATCCCAAGCGGCTGGAGGCGGTGCCCTGGACGCGGCACTGCATCGAATGCCAGGAAAAGCTAGAGCAGGGAGTGCTGGAGGAGACCCAGACCTAGGGTGCGGATCATTTCTTGATCTGACCGCCGGGAGAGTCGGCGGTTTTGATTTTTTGGGGGGGAACTCCTTTTAAGCAAACTTCTCGAAGAGGATAAACGTCCCTGAGCATCTCCTGTATGTAGTGCTGACGGCGTTGTCACCGCGAATTTGTCGACTGCGCCCGTCAGCCTGTATAAACACCTAACGCCAGTTTCAGCAACTAAATCCAAAACCTGCGGGGCCACTTCGGTCAGAACGTCATGATCCCTTGCCAGCGCCATCTCTTCAGCATCCCGGAAGGTGTTTCCTATCTCAACTGCGCCTACATGTCGCCGCTGATGCATGCGGTGGTGGAGGCAGGAAAGGCCGGCGTGGAGCGCAAGGCGCGGCCCTGGGAGATCCGCTCGGCCGATTTCTTCAATCAGACGGATGACCTTCGGGCAGTGGCCGCGAAATTCTTCCACAGCTCGCCGAATGATATTGCGATCGTGCCCTCGGCGAGTTACGGACTCTCGCTGGCGGCAGCGAATGTTCCGGTTCGACGGGGCGAAAGGATTCTCGTCCTGGCCGAGCAATTCCCCTCGAACTTGTATCCCTGGTGGCGGCTGGCGGCGGAAAAGGAAGCGGAGATCGTGACGGCGCCATGGCCGGAAGATGGTGATTGGACCACCACCGTGCTGAACGAATTGAAGGAAGGTGTAGCCCTCGCCGCGCTGCCCCATACCCAGTGGACCAGCGGGGGAATGCTCGACCTGGAGCGGATCGGGGAAGCTTGCCGGCGCCTCGGGACCGCGATGGCGCTCGATCTGACGCAGTCGCTGGGTGCGTATCCATTCGATGTGAGAAAAGTGCAGCCCGACTTCGCGGTCGCAGCCTGCTACAAGTGGCTGTTGGGTCCGTACACGACAGGCGTGCTGTACGTAGCGCCGAAATGGCATGAAGGACGGCCACTGGAGGAAAACTGGATCTGTCGCGACAATGCGCGGGATTTCTCCGGGTTGATCACGTACACGGATGGATATCAGGAGGGAGCGCGGCGGTTCGACATGGGTGAGCGGTCGAACTTTGCTCTGCTTCCCGCGACGATTTGTGCAATGGAGCAGTTGCTGGCGTGGGGAGTCGAGGAAGTTTCGGAAACTCTGGGAGCGTTGAACCGCAGGCTGGTGGAAGGCGCCGCGGAGTTGGGATTCAGCGCCGCGCCCGAGAAGTTTCGTTCTCTACATTATTTGTGTCTGCGTTCGAGTGATGGTCCGCCGAAGGGATTAATGGCGGAACTAAGGAAGGAACATGTTTACGTCAGCGTGCGCGGCAGTTCCATTCGCGTGACCCCGCACCTGTACAACTCAGAGCAGGATATCGATCACCTGTTGGCGGTGCTGCGACGAACGGTTTAGATCCCCTATTGGAGGGCTCGGATCCGTGAGAGACTCGTATCAGGGCACGGCTTCAGCCGTGCCGCAAGTCCGTAAAAAGTGTAGGGCTTTAGCCACTGGTTTTTGACTTACTGGAAGAGCCGCACCCGCCGAAGTGCCATTTCACTTCGTCTCGGCACCCAGCCCCAGCGCTTTTAACGTGACCGGATCGGGCTCCGCCTTCCCGTTCGGCTTCGTCACCACGCCGAAACCTCCGCTGTAGTCCCACATCGCCCAGCCAATCCCATGGCGCTCAAGAGACGTGCGCACATCGGCCAGCCACTGCGCGCGGTCATGGGCATCGCTGTTCAAGCGATACACGCCAAATTCGTTGCACAGCAGAGCGACGTTAACCCTTCTGGCCCAGTCCGCCATGAACGCAATTTCGCCTTCGATGCGGGCCCCGTCCCAGTGCTCAAGTCCGTAGCGCAGCACCTGCAGCTGGTTTACAGGATCGGCGACGCTGCCCAGCGCTTTTTCCGCCGACTCGCGATTCGAGGGATAAGGCAGGTCCTTAATTTCATGCCAGTAGTTCTCCGACCACGTGGCGCCTTGATGGGTAAAGACGTGGGGATCGTAGAAGTGGAAGTTGTAGATCACGTTCGCATCCCGAACCGGATCGACGAAAAGCAGGTCATCATCGTCCGACCAGCGCGCGCCGGCAAGGATGACGGTGTTCTGCGGAGCTCCTTCCCGGATGGCCGCCAGCAGCTTCGTCTGAATGCCCGCCCAGCGATAGCGGTCACGCATTTCGGGTTCGTTCATCACTTCAAAGAAAACATAGTCGGGATCAAGCTGCGAATAATGGAGCGCCAGTGCTCGCCAGAAGTCGGCAAACTGTTCGACAAAGGCGTCATCGGTGGCAAGCTTCTGTTTAAATTCAGATTCGGGATGAATGTCGATAGTGACGGCGAGGTGCTGCTGCAGGATCATGTCGACGGCGTGGTCGAGATAGCCCAGGTATTCGGCGGGAAGGGCGTCGGCGTGACCGCGGGAGAACATCGGCTGCGGATCGACGCTGAGCCGGATGTTGTCGAAGCCCATGCGCTTGATGAGCGCGATGTCATCAGCCGTGGTGTGCTGCTGCAGATGCTCTTTCGTGTAGTTCTTCGGATCACCCAGCTGAGAGAACCAGGCGCTGGTGTTGATCCCTCGCCGCAGATGTGCCAGGCGCGCAGCCGGGACCGAAGAGAGCGGCGCGGAGGACGCACCGGGTTGCCCAAGCACCAGCGTAGCGCTGAGAAGCAAATAGCAGAGGATCAGGCGAGACTTTCTGGGCATGGGGAGCACTCCGATTAGCTTGTGACTCACGGTCGAGGACTCTGCACGACTTAGAACGACGACGCCTTAGGTTGAAGCGCATTCATGGTATCGGAAGCGCCAGAAAAGTGGAATTGCGGCTTCGCGAGGTGGCCGCGGGAAACGCCAGGGAAGCAGCCCGGTTTGTTCGCGAATAGTAACGCGCGGCGGAGAATCGTTTGCCAGTTCCGCCTCGCTGGTACACTGTGCGCATGATCGCTGGCTCAGCCACGCCCGAAGGAACGCGTCGCTATCGCGACCGGTTTGTGCAGCTGCGCGACGCGGGGCATTTCCGCCATCCGGAAAAAGTTCCAGGGGCCGAGCAGCTATCCCTCTCTTCGATCGGACTCGGAACCTATCTTGGCGAGCCCAGCGACGAAGCGGACCACGACCATGTCGCCGCGATCGCCACCGCGCTGCGCTCCGGAATCAATGTTCTCGATACCGCCATCAACTATCGCCACCAGCGCTCGGAGCGGAATATCGGCGCAGCGCTGAAAGAGTTGATGGCCGCGGGTGAGCTGAACCGGGACGAGGTTTTCGTCAGCACCAAGGCCGGCTACCTTTCATTCGACGGAAACATGCCGGCTGACCCGCGCGCGTATTTTGCGAAGGAATACGTAGAGACGGGGGTTCTCGATCCCGAGCAGATTGCGGGCGGAATGCATTGCATGGCGCCAAAATTCCTGGCGAATCAGATCGAGCGCTCGCGCCGTAATCTTGGGCTGGAGACCATCGATCTTTTCTACCTGCACAATCCCGAGTCGCAACTTGCCGATGTGACCCACGAAACTTTCCGGCATCGCCTGAAAGACGCGTTCGCGCTTCTGGAAAAAGAAGTGAGGGAAGGCAAGCTCCGTTTCTACGGGATGGCGACGTGGAATGGCTTCCGCGTGCCGGAAGGATCGCGCGACTACATCAGCCTTTTTGAGGTCGCGCGACTGGCACGGGAGGCCGGCGGCGACCATCATCACTTCCGGTTCATTCAGCTGCCCTTCAATCTGGCCATGCCGGAAGCTTATGGGCTCGCCAACCAAACCTGCGGGAAACATCGGCGGTCAGCGCTCGCCGCCGCAGGCGAGCTGGGCATGGCGGCGGTTGGCAGCGCCACGCTCTATCAGGGACAGCTCACCCACGGGCTGCCGGACGCCATCGGCAGAGTTTTGGGGATGGAGAGCGACGCCGACAACGCCATTCAGTTTTCGCGGTCAGCGCCGGGGGTGACGACCTCGCTGATTGGGATGGGACACAAGGAACATGTCATCGCAAACCTGAAGCTGGCGCTGGCGCCGCCGGCCAAGCCGGAGCAGTGGGCGCAGCTATTCGCCGAACGCCGAGTCGGAAGCTGAGAAAGCCGATCTTCGATAGGTCTTGAAGGGCACACTCAAAGACTTGCTGATAGTCGCGTTTGCGGCCCAGCGACTGAATGCGGTTGGTGAGAGGCAGTGGCGGCATGCATGAGGGCATGCCCTGATACAGGCTACTTCAATTCCGCCAGCTTGGAGGTGGCCAGGGAGCCAGCCTCGGTCCCCTGATTCTCTTTCTGGATCTGCTCGTAGATACGCTTCGCGTCCGCGTTCTGCTGCTTAGCCTGATACAAGGACGCCAGTTCCATCTGCGCCGTGACTTTAGCGACGGTCACTGCCGGCTTGTCGATCAACTGCTTGTACAGGTCGATAGCCTGGGCGTCTTTATTCTCCTTCCGGTACACGGCGGCGAGCGCAAATTTGGAGAGCGCCGCCAGATCCTTATCGTGGATCGCTGCCACCTCCCCGAGATAACGCTCAGCCGCAGCGTTGTCGCCCAGGTCATTGGAGGTGAGCCCCAGAAAGTAGCGGGCGACGTCGGCGGTATGGGTGCGGGGATATTTATCCACGACCTGCTGGAACTGTTTCTTGGCGGCCGTCGCGCGCTCCTCAGACGACGCGAAGCTGGGGAAATTTGGCTGCGGAGGCACGCCTGCGGGGCGC
>Ga0335081_10005847_pt1 | contig 19490 bp, 19 predicted proteins | sample Lox_Sample_35_FD_206713 | JGI IMG/M metagenome (GOLD analysis project Ga0335081, IMG submission 206713) | Soil microbial communities from Loxahatchee National Wildlife Refuge, Florida, United States - Lox_Sample_3.5 | ecosystem: Environmental > Terrestrial > Soil > Wetlands | place: USA... | reverse complement strand
TCTTGGCCCCCTGTTTCTGCGGCGACGACCCGCGGCACTCAACGATCGTGGCGATGGCCGATGTCCTGCCCAGGCGTTTGAGCCTCAGGGCTTCCTCATAGATCTGCATGAAATCCCTCCATGGAATCCAGGTAGCATAAGCGCGAAGTCGCGGAATGTTCCCAAGGAGAAGACACCGTAAAGGTGCTTTTGCCTTCCTTTGCGTCCTTCGCGCCTTAGCGATGAAAGCTTTTGACTTTGGTTTACACTTTCTTCATCGCCGCGAGGACCGTCTCGGGCCTCATGGGCAGCCGCCTGATCCTCGCTCCCGTCGCGGCGAAGACCGCGTTCGCGACCGCGGGGGCGATCGGCGGGACACCAGGCTCGCCGATGCCGCCGAGCTTCTCGCTGCTCTTCACGATATGGACATCGACCTCCGGGGCTTCGCTCATCCTGAGTATTTCGTAATCGGCGAAGTTCTCGGACTTGATGCCGCCGTTCGCGATCTCCATCTTTTCCTTCAGGGCCGCGGAGAGGCCCATGGTGATGCCGCCCGTCATCTGGGCCTGCACGATGGCCGGGTTCACTACCGGGCCGCAGTCCACCGCGCAGGTAACCTTATGGACGGTGATTGCGCCGGTCCTGGTGTCCACCGAGACCTCGGCCACCTGGGCAACATAGCTGTCGAACGAGAGGGCGTAGGCAATGCCTCGCGCCCGGCCTTTCGGAAGCGGTTTGCCCCAGCCCGCTTTTTCGGCCGCAACCTGCAGCACGCGCGCGGGACGCGGGTGGTTCTTGAGAAGCCCGAGCCTGAATTCCAGCGGGTCCTTTCCCGCGGCGTGCGACAGCTCGTCGACGAAGCTTTCAACCGTGAAAGCGTTGTGCGAGCTACCCACGGACCGCCAGAAGCCCACGGGCACGGGCGTATCGATGCGAACGTACTCGACCGCCACGTTCGGGATCTCATATTCCAGGTTCTCGACACCCTCGACCGCCGCGTTATCGATGCCGTTCTTCATCATCTGCGGAAACACGCGGGCGAAGATGGAGGGGCAGACAATCTTGTGCGACCAGGCGCTGGCGCGGCCTTGCGCGTCGACAGCGCCTTCTATCCTGCTCAGGTTCATGGGCCGGTAAAAATCGTTCTGGATGTCCTCCTCCCGCTTCCAGACCAGCTTGACCGGCTTGCCCGTCGCCTTGGAAAGGAGCAGGGCCTCTTCGACGAAATCCCGCTCGAAGCGCCTGCCGAACCCGCCGCCGAGGAACGTTGTATGCACATTGACCTGCTCCGGCTTCAGCCCCGCGATCTCGGCGGCCATCGCGAGAACGCCTGTCTGGTTCTGCGTGGGCGCCCAGATGTCGCAGCCGTCGCTCCGGACATGGGCCGTGCAGTTCATGGGCTCCATGGTGGCATGGGACAGGAACGGCAGGAGGTAAGTCGACTCGATCTTCTTCGCTGCCGCGCCAAGGGCATTCAGCACGCTGCCGTCGTTCCTCGCTACGATACCATTCGTGCCAAGGCGGGCAGTGAACTCCTGTTCGAGCGAAGCATTGCTCAGATTGGGATGCTTGGGATTCCGCCAGTCCGGCTTGAGCGCGTCCCTGCCTCTCCATGCCGCATCGATGGTGTCCGCGCAGACTGCCATACCATGTGAGACCGGCACAACCGCCCGGACGCCCGGTACGGCTTGTGCCGCTTCCTTATCGGAGGAAGCAAGCTCGGCCCCGAAGGCAGGAGGGCGGGCTATGGCCGCATAGAGCATGCCCGGAACGAAAGAATCGATGCCGAAGCGGGCGGAACCATTCACCTTGTCAACGGCGTCGAGCCTCGGCACATCCTTGCCGATGTAACGGAACTCCTTCTCCGTCTTGAGCACGGGATTCTGCGGCACTTCGAGTTTCGACGCTTTCTCCGAAAGCTCGCCGTAGCTCAGCACGCGGTTTGACTTCACATGCCGGACCTTTCCGAGATCAACGGCGCACTCCTGGACCGGAACGCCCCATTGCCGGGCCGCGGCAAGGAGCAGCATTGTGCGGGCGGCCGCGCCCGCCTTCCGGAGCGGCTCATGCATGTGGCGGATGCTCGAACTGCCGCCCGTGGACTGGCTGCCCCAGACCGGGTCCTTGTACGCATCGCCCGCGGGAGCGGGCTGCATGCGGACGCCCTTCCAGTCCGCATCGAGCTCGTCGGCAACGATCATCGTGAGCGAGGTGTACACGCCCTGTCCCATCTCGGACTTGTTCACGGTGACAACGACGGCATTGTCCGGACGGACTTCCAGCCATACATTCGGATGAAATGCCTGCCCCGCCTTCTCGAGTTCCGCGGCGGAGAGCAGGCGGTACCCCGTGGCAGTCGACGCGACGGCGATCGCGAGGCCCGTGCCGGTCATCTTCAGAAACTGTCTTCGTGTCAGGTCGATCTTCATTTTTTACCTCCTGCAGATGCCACGCGGATAGCGCTCTTGATCTTCTGGTAGGTGCCGCAGCGGCAGAGGTTGCCGTTCATGGCATCGATGATCTTCGCCTCCGAGGGATGGGGGTCTTCTTTCAGGAGCGAGGCCGCCTGCATGATCTGGCCGGTCTGGCAGTACCCGCACTGCGGGACCTGCTCCTTGATCCAGGCCTGTTTCACCGGATGGTCCTCGGGCAGGCCTTCGATGGTCGTGATTTTCCTGCCCCCGACCGATCCGACCGGTGTCTGGCAGGAACGCTCAGCCTTGCCGTCGAGGTGTACGGTGCAGGAGCCGCACATGCCGATGCCGCATCCGTACTTGGTGCCGGTCAGTTTGAGCCGCTCCCGGATGACCCAGAGCAGCGGTACGTCCGGCGCTACGTCAACCTGATACGATTTGCCGTTGATTTCGAGATTGATCATGTGAACACCTCCTGGAAAGAGAAGCCTTTGTGTTAAAATCCTTCACCACAGAGTTCGCGGAGAAAATCTCGTATTACAATAAATTATGCGATCTTTAAAACACCCCACCCTCTGCGACCTCATGAATTTCATGTCTGTTGTCCTAAATTCTCTGGATAAGATCTTGCTACGATCTAAAAGCTTTTAAAAAGCCTTATAGCTATATCTCTTATGCTGCTTTGCTTTTATTTAAGAACTTTATTTTCTCTGCGTCCTCTGCGGTAAAATTGATTCGGTTTTCATAAATTAATTTTTAACAGTATCAGAGAAGCATGGTGACGCGGCGACCCCGGAAGGATCAGTCCGCGAAGCACATTGTTTCAAGAGATAGCATTGATACGGGTGAGCGCTCAGAAAAAGATTGGATGGAGAAATTGTATCACTCAAACGGAGGTTGTCAAGCCGGTCCCGCGCCGGCGGAGCAAGAAGCCGGCGTTTATTTTCCGAAAGAACAGACGGCGTAGCGGCAGGTCTTGCAATGAAGGCGGAGGCCGAAGGGAGATTTCAATTGCGGCAGTACAGTCTATTGCCAACCTTTTGTATTATCAGACTTCTTGTCCCAAGTGCTCTGCAGGGATACCGGCGGTCTCCCGGACAACACATGGCTCGTGGGAAAAATCGCAACGTTCTACGCAGGAAGAGGAATGAAGACGCGAACACGAAAGGTCGCGCTAGAGAATGATGTCAGCCGCGGCAATTGACGGGAACTCGCCGCTCGTGCTGTGGATTTGCGATGCTGAAGTCGGGAGGGAACTGCTCTCCGCGCTACTTATGGCACTTGTCGCAGTTGCCCTTCACGTTGAAGGCACGCTGTCCGTCGTGACACGCGCCGCAGTACAAGCCCTTCTCCATGTCAGCCATGGTCATCTTTTTTCTCGCTACATGGGTGTCGAAGACCTTGTAGTGGCAGTCCGTGCATTTCAGGCCCGCTTTCATGACATGGAACTCGTGGCTATAGGTGACGTCGGCGGCACCGGTCATCGAAAAGGTGATATCCCCTCCGCCCACTTTGCCCCATGCCGTCGCCGCGCAGAACAGACCCGCTGCAAGTATGGCAAGAACTCTCCCTTTCATCTCCCCTCCCCCTCTGTGTTGTTCAGGAAGCAATCCCCGGTACGCTGCAGTACAGGCCGGTTGGATGCGAGCCGCCTTCCTGCATGGAGTCCCGGGCGTTCATGGCAAGATACATGAGGACCTGCTCGATCTGCCCTCTGTCGGCCATCACGTAACCACGGAGTTGATATCCACGGTCCGGAGCTTGGTAGATTACGGTCTCAGAAAGCGGCCCAGGCTGTCCCTCACGGTTCCGACCACATCCCAGACAAGGCAGGAACTGAGCCGGACCGCCGAGCGGTTCCTGCGCAGGCGGAGAACACCTCCGCCGGCAAGCTGACCCAGAAAAAAAGCACCCACCATCGCAGGGAAGGTCGCGAACTGCCATCCGAGGCCGGACAACAGACGGACCGCGATGACGAACGGGACGGGCAGATGGACCGACAGGAACCAGCCGGAAGAAAACTTCGTTTCATTTGCGCGCCAGTAGCCGAAAGGAAGGTTGATCAGGAAAACAAGGGACGATGCGGTGAAAAGGTTCATGTGCATGTTCATGCCTGCTCCACGATAAGGCGGCTCTTGACGAGCGAGACCTCGCGGACAACGCCGGTGACCCGCTTCTCCTCGCCGAAGAGATTGCGCAGGATGACCACCCCGCCCTCGCTCTTGACCTGGTTCACCGCCTCGAGCAGCAGTTCCTCTTTATCGTTCTTCTTGAGATACGCCTTGAGATCACACATTTCTTATTTGGTTCTATAACACGAACCCTCTCTGAAAGCAAGAGAAAACACCTCGGCTTCGTCCCACGGTCTCGGGGTCATCCGTTACAAAGGGCGGCCCGGCCCATGCGTCCGGTGCAAAAAAGGCGGCAGAACACAGAAGGGCGGCAAGAAGGCAAGCGGCTAGTCGCCCGATGCGGTTGCTTGAGATGGGTCGTTGCATGTCTTTCTCTTGCCGGCCATCACTTTGACGGTCGAAACAGTTCATAGAAATAAATATTTCAATTGGATGTCTACGAGTAAGTTCCGCATGATCCATCCCTGGTCCAAGTCGGGGCCTGCATGGAATCATGTGAACAAATGCGCGAACAGGCTGATGTTGCCGCCCCGTAGATGATAAAGCAGGGCAATGGAAAGAGTGGATTAACTTATCATTATTGTGACTTCACCTACAATTGTGTACTTTCAATATTACGGCAAGGGCCAAAAATACTGAGTGTATTATGCGAGCAATGAATCCAACGTCCTTTGTAGCCCTTCTACGTCGTAGGGTTTTTTGAGGAAGGCCTGGAATCCCTGCTTACGGTAGTTCGACAGAGCAGCGTCATCCGAGTAGCCGCTCGACACTATTGCCTTCACAGCTGGATCAATCTGGAGCAGCTTTTGTATCGTTTCTAATCCCCCCATGCCGCCCCGAACAGTCAGATCGAGGATGACGATGTCAAAGGGCCTTCCTGCGGTCATTGCATTCTGATACTTTTCCAGCGCCTCCAGCCCCTGTTCTACGACTTCCACAGTATGTCCTAGCGCAACGAGTAACTCGGTGCTCAGATTCCTAATGACTTCTTCATCATCCATGACCAATATTCTGGCGGCACGCCGCGGTGTTGTAACAGCCGCTAGTTGCAGGGACTCAACTTGCTCCTGTGTATCTGAAGCGGGAAGGTAAATATAAAAGGTGCTGCCTTTGCCGACCTTGGAGTTCACCTTGATCATGCCGCCATGGTTTCTGATAATCGAATAGGAGGTCGCGAGTCCCAGACCGCTGCCCTTTTGCTTTGTCGTAAAATAGGGGTCAAAAATCTTCGTATAGTGCTCTGCGGGAATGCCGACGCCATTGTCCGTGATGACGATAACCACGTATCGGCCTTTCGGAAGGGCTAGGGCAGGAGTCTGGCCGTGCACCTGCACATTCTTCATCCCGATAGTGACCAGACCGCCCTCCGGCATGGCCTGATCGGCGTTCAGGACAATATTCTGGATCACCTGGGCGAGTTGGCCTTCGTCGGCCGCCACTTGCCAGAGAGCGTCTTCAGCAACGATTCGGTAATCGGAACGTGACCCGCTCAGGGCGAACTTGGCGGCATTCTCTATCAACGGTCGAACATTCGTGGGTTTGATCACCGGCTGGCCGCCCTTCGCAAAGGTCAAAAGCTGCGAGGTCAGATTTACGGACTGGTGCAGGGCCTTTTCCGCCTGTTCCAGCATGGCGAGCGATTTCTCCTTCTGATCGAAGGTGAGTCTCGCCATGGACATATAGCCAAAGACACCCTGCAGGAGATTGTTGAAGTCATGGGCAATGCCGCCGGCAAGCGCGCCGATGGATTCTAATTTCTGCGTCTTGAGCCGTTCTTCCTCAAGCAGGCGTTTTTCCGTGATATTATTGATCGTTTCGATGACAGAGGTCACAGAGCCGGATGCATCTTTGATGGGGAAAGCTTTGGTCTCTACGTAGAGAAGGTTTCCGTCAGCGTCTTTATGACGGTGGAGTGCTGCGTAGGGTTTCCCCGTCTCAAATACCTTGCGAGTTGCGCATTCCTCACCCTCTTCGTAACAGGGTCGGTCGGTCTTGTGCGAGACCTCATAGCAGTGCTGCCCGATGACCTTCTCCTCGTGGCACCCCGTCTGACTGCAGTACGCCTTATTGGCGGTCAGGATGCGGTAATCACGGTCAATAACAATGAATCCCTCGTCAACGGTGTCAAGGATGTTCCGGATAAATTTCTCGCTCTGCTGGATTTTATCTTCGGCCTGTTTACGTTCCGTGATGTCCTGGGCTGTTCCGAATATCCTGATGGCCTTGCCGGATGAATCACGTCTGACAACGCCGAATGCTTCCATCATCCACTCGCGGCCTGAATCATTGACGATCCGGATTGCTACATGGTATGGAGTTGTGTCGCTCTCAAGCGCTCTGTAAAAATTTGACTCCATGGTTGAACGGTCATCAGGATGGATCATGCGGACGAATTCATCGACGGAAGGCGCATAATTTTCAGGGGACTTATCGAAGAGCATGTACGTTTCGTCCGACCATTCAAGCGTCTGGGAAACAAGGTCTAGGTCCCAGCTCCCCAGTTTTGCTACCAGCTGGGACTCGCGTAAGCGACTTTCGCTCTTCCTGAGCTTTTGCTCGGCCAGCCGTTGCTCGGTGACGTCATTGTGCACACCAACAAGGCCGACAACTTTGTTTTCTTTATTTTTAATAGAATACGCCCGAAGATAAATATCCCTTTCTTTTCTATCTTTATCCAACATTTTTACTTCGCCTATAAATGAACCTCCATTCATAATAATGTCGAACACCTTTCGTCCTACTTTTTCATCGGCATATACAGTTGCAGGCGGCCCTGAAACACCATCTACTTCACTAACAGATAATCCGAATAACTTAGTATAAGCCTCATTTTGATAATAATGCCTTCCAGCAGGAGTAGACATGCCAATTGCATCTGTGGCGCTACCCACAGCCATTTGGAAATAAAGAAGCTTTTCCTCAGCCCGCTTGCGATCGGTGATGTTGCGCATAAAACAAAAAAACTTTGGCTGTTTCTCTAATAAATAATTAACACTGGCTTCAATATCAATAATTCTTCCATCTTTGCGCCTATGCTTGGTCTCGAAGCGGACAGAGCCGGTCTCTATAATTTGCTGAAGGCGCCTTTCGATGACTTCTTGCGTATCCAGCACTTCAACATCTTTTACACTCATCTTAAGCAGTTCCTCGTTGCTATAACCTATCATTGAGCAATAAGAATCATTCGTTTCTAAAATTCGCCCTTCCGTATCAACAAGATAAAAACCATCCATCGCCATGCGAAGAATTGTTTTATCTCGCGTTTCCTCTTGCTTCTGCGCAGTAATGTCTTCGTTGGAAGAATGGTATTTACGATTTTCGGTCATGGTTCATCCCGTCTGCAGCCGACATTTCATTTTTGTCAGTTACTGTATTGAGCGAAGAGGGTATGTCAGCGACAGGATATATTAAGGGTAAATGCCGAAGAATACAACTTGGAAATTACACTACAGAAACTCCACGAATACAGGAAGTTGTTTACGCTTCCTCAATAGAGTGTCAACAAAAAAGGCCTCTGGTTTTCCCAGAAGCCATTGCAGCTGTAACAAAAAAATCGCTCTCTGTCCTTGAGCCCGTACTAGGGAGGTGGAGGTGGCCCGCTCGGAGATTCACGGGGTGCCGAGGGACTGAGGTCAGGTGAAGGTGGAGGTGGAGGAGGCGTCCCCCGGTAATACCGTCTCACTGCCGGAACCATGTTGCCGTTGGCGTACATACACTGTTGGTAGGCAATGTCGTAGCGACGCTGCGCCTGATAACCGTAATACTGGCCCTGGCTTGAACCTGCGGCTGCTCCAATGAGCGCGCCAGTTATGGCGCTAAAGACCAGAAACGATCCGCTGTAGGACAAGGCTCCTAAGCCTGCCCCCACGGCACCGCCGATCGCAGCGCCTGCGGCTGTGCTCTTATTGATCGTATCTTGAGGAGAAGCGCCTATCTGCTGCTGTGCATATTGCCGGCACGTCACCTCCTCCTGCTGGAACAGGTCAAAGGGTTTCCCTGGCCCCGGCGTCGCTGCTACTGAGGGCCCAGCCGGTACGGTGGCGCAGCCAGTCGCAACGACCAGAAGGAGGATAAGTATATGTCGATACCGCACTTTCATGTTCATCATTCCTTGCCCCCGCTTGGCGGCGGAGTTGGAACTACTTTCCTCCAGCCACCCCGGAAATCGCTTCATAGATTCCCTCTGTTAAATTTTAGACATCGCATTGATAAAAAGGTTAAAGATACCGAAAAAAGAGAGAATTAAAAAGGTTCAATGAAGTAAGAAGGTTGTAAGAAAGAAATATCTTAAATAAGGAATCATTTTACCTTTTTAATTCGGCCCTATCCCAGTGTTAGCCAGTGTCGCATCTTTCAGGCGAATTTTAATTTTGCGATAGGTTCTAGTGATTGGGGATTTATAGCTCAGAGTGAAAGATGAATTGGCTCTATCAATTTCTATTTTTTGATCATCTCCGATGAAAATATAAAGTAAAGGCCCGAGCACAGGTATTGTAATGGTAAAGAACCAAACGAGTTTATTAATATCTCATATAAATTCGCTCCTGAGCAAATCGATCAATGAAAAGATCCATAAAATAAAAGCTGCAAAGATTGCCAACGATAATGTGACGGAAATACCTTTAAGTTGCTGAAAGGCTAAGGATAGGTCAAATTCTGTATTCATGGTTTCGTCCTTATGTCATTTCAATAATGACGCAGTTGTTTTGGTTCGCATTCCGCTTGGCTCCCCCGACCGGTGCGCTAAAATCTCATTCGATAGGTCAGGTTCAGGATGAAGTCGGGAGCACCGCTCGTGTTCGGATCTTCCGTGAGGGACAGCTCGTAGCTGCCGGAGCGCGCGTAATAGCGGCCGCCCACGACCAGGAGCATGCCCGTGTTGTCGATCTGCCGGATGTCTGTTTCCGGGTACGGGGAGGTCTGGACCATGAGCTGGCCAAGCAGGCTCACGTACTGGAAGATGCGATATTCGAGGGCCGCGCCTCCATAAAAAAAATCCCGCAGGTTCACGGTCTGCAGGGCCTTGAGCTCTCCGGGCCTGACGGCTCCGGCATTGGCGAAGAGGCGCAGGTCATCGCTCAGATCCGCGTCCAGGAGAAGCGCGATGCCCACATCGGTGCTGCCGTTCCCGTACCCCACGCGCGCATTGCCGGTCGGGAGCTCGACGTCGGCCAGGGCGCTCAAGGCGACCGGACCTTCGACGATCTTCCTCTTGGCCGTCACGCGAACATCGCCGAACGCCGTCCGGTCGTTGTCCCCTTCGATGAGCGGCACTCCGTCCTTCCTGATGTCATAGAGAAAATCGTTCCGCGGCCGGGAGCTCCTTCCGTAGTCGCCGAAGTGAAAGGCGCGGTGGTACCACGCCAGGGGCCGGTCCATGAATCCCGCTGTCGCGCGCTCCACCGGGACATCAACGCCGATCTCGAAGAGGCCGGGAAGGTCTTGCTTATAGCGGATGTTCAGTTCCGTCCATTCGAGGTCGAGATGGGCGTTCCAGTTCGCGGAATCTTCCATCACGAAGACGCTGGAATGGGACAGGCTGACCGAAAGAGAATTTTCCGTAGCGGCCTTTTCGAGGTAGGGCTGGTTAAGGGAGAGAAAGACCGGGAACTGATTCTTCACCTGGAATGGGCCTTCGAATACGAAAGCGAAAGCGGCTCCGGGCATGGACAACAGCGCGACGATGGCGAGGACAGCGGGGAATGTGCCTCTCATGGTCGTACTGTAGCATGACAAAGGGGAAAAGAAAAGCGTGAAGAGGGCCGCAATCGTGCCCCGCGGCCCAAGGGGCTGCATCAATCCGTAAGGACCAGGTAATCGGCATCGCCCGCCGTGATGGTGTGCCGGTCAACCTGACCGGGAATATACGGGAGCACGACGCGATAGTTCAGTTTCGCGCCGGCATCGGTCATTTGCTCGGGAATGCCCCGCTTCCAGGCGTGTCCGATGCCCGCCAGTACGACGACGCTCCGGCCGGGGTTCTGCCTCAGATAGCCCAGCAGGTGCCAGGCCATTGACTTGTCCCAGATCATCTGCGCTTCGCAAAAATTCTCGAAGTCCTCTCCGTGATGTTGTACATGGTCGGAATAGGCCCGCTTGATGAACTCCCGGTATTTCGGGTCAACGCTGCAACTGATGCCCGGGGGAAGTTCGCGTTTTTCTTCTGTCGTCAGCGACGCAAAGCCATGTTTGGCAACCTTCCGTGAAAGGTCTGAGGAAATGTTGAGACCCAGAAGGGGAAGCTCGTGTTCGCGCGCGTAGAGGAAGATGTCCCGGTAGAGAGGCCAGGGCATGCCCCAGTTGTCATAGTATTCGGGCAGGAACTTCTGGAGAGACAAACTGCCGCTCACCCAGGAGTCGAGAACGCCCCGGCTGTCGGCCCGGAACATTTCGAGCCCGATTGCCATGGGCAAGTCGACTTCATGGAAAGCCCTGATGATGGCGAGCTGCGCATCATGGTCCTCGGGTGCATCATGGAGCTCCCCGACGAACACGACGGAAACTTTCTTCAGATCCCCGATCATCTGTCCAAAGCTGACGATCCTGTTGTCCCGTACGCGCAACACCCTGTCCTGGCGGGCCGGGGACCCCGTCACCAGGAGGAGCAGGAGCAGGAACAGCGCGATGGACCAGTGTTTCATCATGAGAGGTGTCTCCTTCCGTTGTCTCAACGTGCTCGTCATCGCCGTTCGCGCGCCGGCCCGGACTCGGGAACGCGCTCCGTCGTACCTTCAAAGCGCCGGGGCTCCGCGGGAAGCTGCTGCGTTGGCGGGTGCAGGCGCCAATAGGACGGAGGAGGACCGCCGCGATCGTAATAATGGCCGTAGTAGTGAGGATACCGCCACCAGGGGTCCCAGAAGTAGAACGGATAGGGGTAGAACCACGGATCATAATAGTATGCCGGGTAGTAATACCCGGGTTCCTGAGGCCAGAGATAGATCTGCACGATGCGGAATTCCGGATAGACATAGTCCATCTCGTCTATCCTGCCCTTCCGCAGCCCTATGAACTCGCCTGCAAGCGTGACCCTCCGCCCCTTGCCGAACACCAGGGGATCGAGCATTCGTTCGGTCTTGGGCAGGACCGCGAGATATCTTCCCTCGGACTCACCCTGTTCTTCGAAATAGCCGTACCGGTCTATTGGGACGTGCATCGCTTCCAACTCCGATCCCGCCTCGGTCAGATTCGGCTGGACGATAACACCGCCCAGGATATACAGTTTCCCCTTATACTGGTCAGGATACTCCCGCAACGCGTTGAAAGACACCTTCAAAGATCCTTCCTTCATATAGGTCCTGTTCAGGACCGGTGCGCAGGATATAAGTATCAGCGAAGGCAGGAATAATAACAGAATAGTTCCTTTTCTCATGATATTATTGTTGCTCATCACCGAATGATTGTCAAGACAGCCCGGGGAGAGCTGCGCTTTGCGGCGATTCCCGCCATTCTGAAACGCGAGGATACTCGACGAATCCGGCCACAGGGGTGTCGACTCATCAGAGTGAAATAATTCGAAGAATGCCCCCGTTGTGACCATATTGACAACAGGGGGAACACAGAGTAAGGTTATCTTAACATAAGAGTGCTGCTGCGCAGGGGGATGCAATCTGACCGGCCTGTTGACCGCAGAGGACGCAGAGAGACCGCGGCGGGGAAGCCCCGCGGGAACGATTGGATGCAAGCCGCGATACAGTACAAGAGGCGTCAGGGGAAGACAATCCAATGAATGAGGAGGCCGTCATGAAGGTCGGATTCATCGGTTTGGGCATCATGGGCAGCAGGATGGCTGCCAATCTTCAGAAAAAAGGCCACGAGCTTGTTGTCTACAACCGGAGCCGGGAAAAGGCCGATGCACTCGTCGCTGCCGGGGCGCTCTGGTCGCCGACGCCTGCCGCTGTTGCGAAGCAGGTGAAGGTCCTTATCACCATGCTTTCCACGCCGGACGCGGTCGCTCAAACCGCTGTGGGCGGCAAGGATGCCTTTTTGCAAAGCCTCGCACCCGGCTCGCTCTGGATCGACTGCAGCTCAGTGAACCCGTCCTTTTCGCGGACCATGGCCGAAGAAGCGAAAAGGCGCGGGATCAGGTTCGTCGACGCGCCCGTGGCCGGTTCCAAGGGGCCGGCCGAGCAGGCCCAGCTCATCTTCTTTGCCGGAGGGGAGAAGGCCGATGTTGATGAGGCGGGGCCCCTGTTCGGGGCCATGGGCAAGACCGCGCATCACCTGGGCCGGGTCGGAATGGGAACGTCCATGAAGATGGTGAATAACCTGATGCTCTCCCAGGCCATGGTCGCATTCTCGGAATCCGTTGTTCTCGGCGAGGAGCTCGGCATCCCGCAGGACATGATGCTGAACGCGCTCCTGAGCTCGCCTGTTGCAGCTCCCTTCCTCGCCCTGAAGCGGAGCAAGATAGAATCCGGGAGCTATGATACCGAGTTTCCCTTGCGCTGGATGCACAAGGATATGCAGCTCGTGGCGGAGACCGCCTATGAGGCGGGCGTTGCCATTCCCGCGGCACAGGCGGCCAAGGAGCTCTACGCGCTCGCGGTGAGACGCGGGCTGGGCGGGCTCGATTTTTCGGCGGTGTACAAGGTGCTGAGCGAGAAATCTTGAGGCAGGCTTGACCGGGAATTGAGCATCACCCCTCGGGCGGCAGCGGCCCTGTCCGCGGGATCACCGCATGAGCGGCTTCTTCGACTCCACATAGCGCGACGCCGCCAGCGCGCCGATGGCGCCGTCTCCTGCGGCGATCACGATCTGGTTCGCAAATTTCTGGCGCAGGTCGCCGACGGCATAGATGCCCGGAACGGTGGTCGCGCACGCTTCATCGGTCATCACGAACCCCAGCTCGGACATCCGGACTTCCGGGGGGATCAAAACGTTATTAGGCGTGTACCCGATGAGGATGAAGACGCCGTCCGTCGGGAGCACCCGTCGTTCTCCGTTCCCCGTTTTTTCGAGCACTACGGCGTCGACCGCGCTCCCGTTCCCCCTGATCCCCGTAAGGACCGTATCCCAGATCACGCTGATGTTCCGCTCCGAGAACAGCCTGGACTGGAAGGCCCGGTTTGCCCGCAGTTCATGCCTGCGATGGATGAGTTGGACCGTGCGCGCAAGCCGCGAGAGATAGAGGGCTTCCTCGACAGCGGTATCGCCCCCGCCCACAACGACGACGGTCTTGTCGCGAAAGAAGAACCCGTCACAGGTTGCGCAGTAGGACACGCCGCGTCCGAGATACTCCTCCTCCCCGGGAATGCCGAGTTTGCGCGCCGAGCCTCCCGAGGCGAGGATCAGCGCCGTGGTCCGATAGGTGTCCCCGTTCGCGAGCCGGACCGTGTGGAACTCGGGCCCGGGCGTAACCGATGCGACCTCTTCGCGGACGATCGGCAGGCCGAAAGATACGGCATGGTTCACCAACTTCTCCGCGAGGTCAAACCCGGTGATGCCTTGGACGCCGGGATAGTTCTCGACGTCTTTTGATATGGCGATCACGCCGCCGATCAGTCCCTTCTCGAAGAGGACCGTTTTCAACGCCGCGCGCTGGCAGTAGAGGCCGGCCACGAGCCCCGCGGCCCCGCCTCCGATGATGATGACTTCGTAGGTATCCTTTATCTCCATGACCATATTATATCAGGAGACGGTGACGCGAGGCGGGATTTTGACAGCGGGCTGAGAGCAGAACGGGGGACCGGTTCACCTGCACCGGTGCAGGAGAGGTTTTCCCGCGCACAGGCATGAGCAGGAGACAGGTTCGGGTCCTTTGGGACCGCCGGGCCCTATGAACGGCAGGAAGCTTTTATTCAACCAGGGGTCTGCTCATTTCCTTTGCCACCGGAACCATGCCCTGAACAGTCCGGCGATCCTTGGCGTGAGGCGCATTCGATTGAACCGGTCCGCGAGCTTTCTGATGACCTCGCCCTGCGTGGGATAGGGATGAATGGTCTTCCCGATGGCTGACAGGCCGGTCCGCGCGGTCATGGCGAGCGTGAGTTCGCTGATCAGGTCGCCGGCATGGCGGGCCACGACGGTTGCGCCGAGGATCCGGTCGCTCCCTTTTTTCAGGTGCACCCGCGCAAACCCCTCTGTTTCTCCGTCCAGAACAGCCCTGTCCACGTCGGCAAGAGGAACGGTCAGCGTGAGGACGTCGATGCCCTTCTCACTCGCCTCGTGTTCGAACATCCCGACGTGGGCGATCTCGGGGTCCGTGTACGTACACCAGGGGATGATGAGATCGGCGGCCTTCTGACGGGCCCTGAACAATGAGTTCGCGATCACGATGCGCGCCATGGCGTCGGCGGCATGCGTGAATTGGTAAGCCGAACAGACGTCCCCTGCCGCATACACGTTCCGGTTCGACGTGCGGAGCCGGTCGTCCACGACCACGCCCCGGCGCCGGTCAAAGGCCACTCCCGCTTTTTCGAGTCCGAGGCCGTCGACGTTCGGCAGCCTGCCGACAGCCGCGAGGATCTGATCGACGGCCAGCCCGCTTGTTGCTCCGTTCGATGCAAGAGCGACGACCTTCTCCCCTCCCGTGCCGGCAACGCTCCTGACGCCGGTATTCAGACGGACCGTCACGCCGTCACGCTCGAGCGAGCGCTGGATGATCGCGGCGGCATCGGCATCTTCCCGGGGAAGGACCTGTCCTCCCCGCACGAGCAGGTCGACCCTGCTTCCCATCCTGGCAAAGGCCTGGGCCATCTCGCAGCCGATCGGTCCGCCGCCGAGTACCGCGATCCTGGGGGGCAGCGCGGTGAGCTCAAATATCGTCTCGTTCGTGAGAAACCCGGCTTCGCGGAAACCGGGAGCGTCGGGAACCGCAGGTCGGGACCCCGTGCAGATCGCAGCCTTCCTGAAGCGCAGCCGCTTGCCGTCCACTTCCAGGATGCCGGGTGCGGTAAACGATCCTTCTCCGAGAAAGACGTCCACCCCGAGCTCTTTGGTGAATCGCGCCACGGAATCATGGACGCTGATCCCCACCCGGAGCCCGCGCATCCGCGCCATGGCAGCGCCGAAGTCGGGGGATGCCCTTTCGCAGGCCACTCCGAATTCTCCGGCGGTCCTGGCATCATGGGCAGCGCGGGCCGCACGAAGAAGGCCTTTCGAAGGCACGCAGCCGGTATTCAGGCAGTCGCCGCCGAACAGGCCCCGCTCGACCAGGGCGACCTTTGCCCCCAGCCCCGCGGCTCCTGCGGCAGTGACCAGTCCTGCCGTGCCGGCGCCGATCACCACGAGGTTATAGCACGACGCCGGGTCGGGGTTCTTCCATCCCCCGGGACGAACGTTGTCGAGGAGTCTGCGATTATGATCGTCCAGAGGCTGCATGTCAATCCATCCGCCGTGGGCATTGATTGTCATGAATCCCGTTTGCCGGCCCGGCCCCGCGGACACGTGCCAGTGCGCGCATGCCATGTTGTAGCGGTACCCGAGGTTCACCTGCAGGGTGTCGATCGCCCGGCCCAGGAGCGGGCCTCCGAGGATGGATCGCACGCGCTCGGAGAATCCCGGGGTCGAGGCATTGCTTACGTCAGACAATGATCCTTCTCTTCATGAGCCTGAAGGGGAACGGCGCGAGCGCCGCGACGACCACGATGATCCAGGCCATGCTCCCCAGCGCGCCGCTGACGTTCCCTGCCGTAAAGGCCCGGCAGATATTCACCAGGTGGTAGAGCGGCGTGAAGAACGCGAGGCGGGAGACTGCGTGCGGCATGGCGTCGAGGGGGAAGAAGATGCCCGAGAACAGGAAGAGCGGCGTCATGAAGAGCGTGTAGAAATAGCTGAACGAGTCGATCCCGGGCACCAGCGCAACGAACATGACGGACAGCTGCGCGAAGATCAGGCCGCAGAGAAAGATGAAAGGGATCGCCAGCACGATGAGGGGCGAATCGACCAGGCGGAAGAGCGCTACCACGATCGTGATCGTGATGCCGAAAATGACGCTCTTGGTCGCGCCCCAGACGAGCTCGCCCGCGACGAGATCGTCGAGGTTCACGGGAGTGGCCAGGATCGCGTCGAAGGTCTTCTGGAAGGTCATGCGGATATAGGTGCCATAGGTGCATTCGTAGACGGCGGCGAACATGGATGACGAGGCGATGATGCCCGGCGCGATGAACTTGATATAGGGTACGCCGTGGATGTCCTGCACGAAGGCGCCAAGCCCGAAGCCCATGGCAACCAGATAGAGCGCCGGCTCAGCGAAGTTGAGGGCGAAGCTGGTCTTGTACAGCTTGGTGTACACGGTCCAGTGCCGCTGCCAGACCCTGAGCACGCGCTTAATCCGCAAGGCTCCTCCCCGTCAGCTTGAGGTAGACGCTCTCGAGGTTGCCGCCGTGCTCCGCGGTGAGGTTCGCCGGCGCGTCGATCGCCACGATCCTGCCCGAATCCATGATGGCGACCCGGTCGCAGAGCCGCTCGGCCTCTTCCATGTAGTGCGTCGTCAGCAGGAGAGTCGTGTTCTGCGACTTGAGGTGGTTCAGCTTGTCCCATACTGCCCGCCTGCTGTGCGGGTCCAGGCCGGTCGTCGGCTCGTCGAGGATCAGGATGTCCGGATTGTTCACGAGCGCCCTCGCGAGCAGAAGACGGTGCTTCATTCCTCCTGAAAGCTGGTCGATCCTGACGAGCGCCTTATCCTGGAGTTCCACGAACTCCAGGAGCGAGCGCGCGAGGCGGATGGCGTCCTTCTTCCGGATGTCGAAATATCGGGCGTAGACCAGCAGGTTCTCCATGACGTTCAGGTCCGGGTCCAGGTTGTTGTCCTGGGGCATGATGCCGATGCCCGCCTTGATCTCGCTCGGCTGCCGGACCACGTCCATCCCGGACACGGATACGCTTCCCTGCGTGGGCGGCATGAAGCAGGAGATGATGCGCATCACCGTGGTCTTGCCGGCTCCGTTCGGACCGAGGAAGCCGAAGCACTCCCCCTTGCGGATCGAGAAGTCGATGCCCGCCACGGCCCGCAGTCCGTCGTAGTCTTTAATCAGTTTTTGCGCGGTAATGATGTCCATCAGAAATGTGCGTCCCGGCCCCGTCCGTGGTCACGCAGTTGCGGCCCGCCTGCTTGCTCCCGTACATGAGGCTGTCGGCCCGCTTGACGACGGTTTCCACCGTGTCGTCCGTCCGCGCAAGTGTGGCGCCCACCGAGATCGTGATGTGCAGGGAACGGTCGCCCGGCAGGGAAGATTGCTCGACGAGCGCGCGACAGCGGTTTGCCGTTGCGAGCAGCTCCTGCCCTTCCACGTTCGCGATGATGACCACGTATTCTTCCCCGCCCCACCGGCTGACCACGTCGAAGGGACGCACGCTGTTCTTCAGCGTCTTCGCGACCATTTTCAGCACCTCGTCGCCGAACACGTGGCCGTACCCGTCATTGACCGCCTTGAAGTTGTCGATGTCGATGAAGATGACCCCGAACAGCCAGCCGTACCGTTCCAGCTCCTCGATGCGGGAGCGCAGCGTGATCTCCGCGTACCGGCGGTTGGCAAGGCCGGTCAGGGAATCGAGGTACGCCAGGCGCTCAAGTTCGGCAAGCCGCTCGAAAGCGACGGCGGCCGGCGTGTTGTCCGTGAATATCTCGACGCCCCCGGAGATCGCCCCCTGCTCATCGAGCATGGGCGTGACCCGCACCGTGATCGGAACGCGGTGACCGTCCTTGTGGCGAAGGAACACGTCGTTGGTCCGCTCCCTCCCGTCCACGATCGTTGCCGCCAGCGGGCACATGGACAGGCACAGGATATTGCCCTGCATGTCGGAATGCATCAGGACGTTGTCCGAACAGTGTTTGCCGATCACCTCGTCCGCGCGGTAGCCGGAGATCCGCTCGGCCCCCTTGTTCCAGTACGTGATCCGCCGGTCGCGGTCCACGAAGTAGACGCCGTCATACAAGCTGTCCAGAAGCTGTTTATAGAAGGGTTCGCTTTTCAGCATGGCACCGGTGCCGTCTGAAGCATCACTGGTCTTTTCCATCGATGGCCTCAAGGGCCCGGAGGACCTTCTCGATCCTCTCCCGGATATGGATCCGTTTCCCGCGGACGTCCTGGATGTCCTCAGATTCCGCCCGTGCCTGAGAGAGCTCCCGTTCCAGTCTGGCGACGCGTTCTCTCAGGCCCGCGTTGTCCCGCAGGAGGGCCTTGACACGTTGTTCAACCTCGGCAAATCCCGCTTCCAGATCCTTCAACCGTGCTCCTTGAACGAACGGGCGGCCGTCGACGGACCGTCCGCACGTAAAGTATAACAGATTCGGGGTCCCGCCTCCCCGGACGGAGAAGGGACCCGGCCGCGCCATCACGGCATGGCGCTTGTCCCGTCCGTGCTCCGCGACCCCAGCGCGCTGCCGTTGTCGCTGACGGGGCGCGTTCCCCTCCCCGTCTTTTCATAGATGCGCCGGTACTCGGCGTAGTTGCGCATCACTTTTTTCACGTATCCCCGGGTCTCGGCGTAGGGGATCGATTCCACGAACTCGTCCCGCTCCCAGGCGCGGCCGCTCCGCATCCATCCCGCGACCGCATCGGGTCCGGCGTTGTACGCTGCCGCCGCGAAGAGCGGATCTCCCTGGAACCGCTTCATCAGGTGGCCGATGTACCAGGTCCCGAGGTTGATGGCCGTGTCGGCTTCGAACAGCTTCTCCCGCTCAAAGCCCCGCAGACTGATGTTCCGTGCTATCCATGCGCCCGTGGACGGCATGACCTGCATCACTCCCAGGGCGCCTGCCGGTGACAGCGCGTCCGCATGGAACTGGCTCTCCTCGCGGATGATGGCGGCGATGAAATAAGGGTCCTGCCGGTACTTGCCGGAATAGGAAAGGATGCTGTCCCAGTAAGCCTGGGGATAGGCAAGAAGCCAGAGGTCCGGCGGCATGTTCCGGGTCTCGGCATCAAGGTGGTGTTCATAGCTCCGCAGCACCAGGACCAGGGAGCGGTAATAGTCGCCGAGTTCGAAGAGCGCCTTGCTGAGGCCGATGATCGTGCCCCGTCGG
>Ga0335081_10005846_pt1 | contig 19495 bp, 12 predicted proteins | sample Lox_Sample_35_FD_206713 | JGI IMG/M metagenome (GOLD analysis project Ga0335081, IMG submission 206713) | Soil microbial communities from Loxahatchee National Wildlife Refuge, Florida, United States - Lox_Sample_3.5 | ecosystem: Environmental > Terrestrial > Soil > Wetlands | place: USA... | reverse complement strand
ACTTGCGCAGCAGTCCCCCCTTCGTGGTGATCTCCGCGGTGTAGAGGTCGGTCGCGACCACGATGACTTTTTCCTCTCCGGCGGCCCTGGGGGCAAAGTATGTCCCGTAGATCTCGGCCGGCGTCCGCTCCGCGGTATCGGGCACAACCGGGCGGGGAGCCGGACGCACCGTGTCGCGCGGGGGAACCTGAACTGCGCGGAGGCTGTCAGGGAGCGGTGGCCGGGCCCCGGGAGGGGGCGGCGCCTGCATCCACATCCAGACGATGAGGACGAGGCCGATGAGCACGAAACCGATCGTTGTGTTCCTGTCCATAACAAGTCGCGAGAGATGGCAAATACCTGGACCTCAGGCGGGGTCGTACCCGCCAGGGTGAAAGGGATGGCATCGGCCGATGCGCTTCAGTGCGCGCCAGAGGCCGGGCCCGACGCCGTACGTGCGGACGGCATCGATGGCATACTGGGAGCACGTGGGTGTGAACCTGCAGGTATTCGGCGGCAGCAGGGGAGCAATGAGTATCTGATAGGCCCGCAGGAAGGCAACGACTCCTGATTTCACATCCGTTCCTTTTCCACCGTCGCACAGAGTGAGCCGCACATCCGGGCGATGTCATCCCGGATCTTCGCGGCGTCTGGCCTCCCTGAACCGGCGCGACGGGCGCCCCGGTAGACGAACAGGAGCGTGAGCGCCCCCGGCGGGTTCCCGCACGCGGCGACGAGCGCAGGCCGCACCGCGGCGAACGACGCCCGCATCACGCGCCTGGTCCGGTTCCTTCCGACCGCGTTGAATGTCTTTGCAGAGACGGAAAAGCCGGCACGCACTGGCGTCCCGGCTCTGCGCTCCCACCGGAAGAAACACCTCACCACGTCGCCGTCCAGCCGCCTCCCCGTCCTGTACATGAACTGAAACGACCCGCGACCACGGAGGGTTGCTTCCTTCGTCACCTAACGTTCGTCGCTGACGGAAAGCTTCTTCCGCCCGCGAGCCCGTCTGCGTGCGAGAACCTTCCGTCCGGTTTTGCTCGCCATGCGCGAGCGGAACCCGTGCGTGTTCTTCCTTTTGCGCTTGTGTGGCTGAAAGGTTATGCTCATTCCGGCTTCCCGCTCCTGTGGCTGGCCCGTGGCGAAGGTGCATCAAGGCGTAAAATGTATAAAAAATATGCCACACACACAAGGAAGAGGCGGCGGAAAAAGAAATATTGGCCTTGCGTAGCGCGGCCCATTGTAGTATAATCGTTCAGCAGGTTGGCGCGTAAGAGGCGTGCGCAACTTGTTAATAATTTGCGTAGCGCCTGCAGTTCCCCCCGTGACAGCGTGCGCAGATGTTGCCTGCTCACCTTCAGGACCGCAGTAGCCACCTGAGACCATGAAACTCTTGCGTTTAGGGGATGTATATGTTGTCCACAAAACTGTTGATAAGATATTGACAGCTGTGAGTACGCGTACGCGGTCTGTCACTGTGTGTAACATTGTGGATAACCTCCCTGGCGCTGTGTACAACCCTGTAAGCCCTTGTATTTTGCATGGAACCCAGCACCCAGTTGCTTGTCAATCCTTCTGAGGAGGAGCAGGCTCGCGCGGTCTGGAGCGCCTGCCTCGACCGAATCAGGGAGAGCGTTAACACACAGAGCTTCAAGACCTGGTTCGAGCCGATGGTCCCGCTCTCCCTCCGCGGCGGAAAGCTCACTGTCCAGGTGCCAAGCCAGTTTTTCTATGACTGGCTGGAAGAACACTACTACACGGTGATCAGCGAGACGATCGCCACGGTGCTCGGTAAAGAGGCGCACCTCGAGTATTCTGTGAGGACCGACGAGCCGCAGATCGATCTCGACTATGGAATTCTGCCCCCGCCGGCCCCCAGAGCCGACCGCCGGGCGTTTCCTCCCCAGCCCAATTCATTTACGCTCCCCCTTCAACCCGCAGCCTCCGGGGTAAGGCCGGAGGGAGGACAGTTCCAGACGTTTCTCAATCCCCGGTACACGTTCGACAATTTTATCAAGGGGGATTCGAACCAGCTTGCCCGTGCCGCAGCGTCCGCCGTCGCCAACAATCCCGGGGGAACATCGTTCAATCCCCTTGTCATTTACGGGGGAACGGGACTGGGGAAGACACACCTGATCCAGGCGATCGGGAACCACGCGCTGGCCAACGGGAAGGCAAGCAGGGTTATCTACGTCTCCAGCGAGAGATTCACTGTAGAGTTCGTCGAAGCGATCCAGCGAGACACGACGAGCGAATTCGCCGGGTTTTACAGGAGCATGGATATCCTGATCGTCGACGATATACAGTTTTTTGCAGGGAAGGAACGGACGCAGGACCACTTTTTCCATACGTTCAACGAGCTGCATCAGCACGGCAAGCAGATCGTCCTCTCGTCCGACCGCCCCCCCAAGGAGCTGAAGGGGCTTGACGACCGCCTCCTGTCGCGGTTTCAGTGGGGACTGACATCCGACATCCAGCCCCCTGACCTTGAAACGCGCATTGCCATTCTCCTCATGAAGAGTGAGAACGAGTGCATTTCCATACCGCAGGACGTGGTGGAGTGCATTGCAACAAACGTCACGTCCAACATCCGGGAGCTGGAAGGATGCCTGATCAGCCTGATGGCCAAGGCATCGCTGGAAGGAAGAGAGATCTCCGTCGACCTCGCGCGCGAGGTCATCAAGGTCGTGGTGGGAGACGTGAAGTCCCCGTTGACGATCGAAACGATCCAGCGCACGGTGTGCGAGTATTTCAACATTCCCGAGGACCTCATCAGGGCGAAGACCCGAAAGCAGGAGATCGTCAACGCCCGCCAGGTCGCCATGTACCTGGCCAAGGAACTCACGAACTGCTCGCTGAAGACGATCGGGCTTCACTTCGGCGGGCGCGATCACAGCACCGTGATCCACGCCTACCAGTCAGTGGAAGACCAGATGCGGATCGACCAGAAGTATCAGACCAACGTCCAGCAGATCCGTCGGCGACTGCAGATACTTGGACACGTGTGAGCGTTATGCCTGTGAACAATCCCGTGGATCGCGTGTGCACGGACGTGCGGGCGCGGTGCACAACCAGGCATGTCTCGCCCTCCTGCAACTCCCCCGCGCACTGCCGTGCATCATCAACGTAGATTTCCACATTCTGTTCCTTCAAGCGCGACATCAGGTGATTGCGCGATTCTCCCTGCCCGGCATCCCTTCCCACCGCTGCGCCGGGGCTCTCCACATATGCACACTCCTTATTATAACTCTTAGTTCTTCTCTGTATATATCTATAAGAGCATTCATGAAGGGCGGTTGAATGTTGGGTGCAATTTCAGTAATTTACAGGGGTTTTCCTTCTCACGCTGTGCTCATCCAGCCTACCTCAGGAGAACGCGATGAAATTCACCGCCAACAGCATTGAGCTGCAGCGCACGCTGAATAAGGTCGGTGGCGTGGTACCGGCGAAGTCGACGATGCCCATACTGGAAAATATCCTGTGCGAACTCTCCGGGAACATCCTGACGCTTACTGCGACCGACCTGGCGATATCGCTGACGGTGTCTCTGCAGGTGCGCGGGAGTGAGGACGGCACGATCGCAATCCCGGCCCGCCGGCTTATGGATACCATGCGGTCGCTCCCGGACACGGGAGCGACGTTTGTTGCCGACGTGGCATCGAGCAAAATCAGGATCACGACCGACAACGGGGAGTATTCGCTCACCGGGGAATCGGCCAGGGAATTTCCATCCGCCGCCGCGTTCAAAGGGTCGTCGGAAATCGCGCTGGACGCGGGTACGCTCCGGGGAATAATCCACCGCACCACGTTTGCGGTCAGCACCGACGAGTTGCGGCCGGCCATGATGGGCGTTCTCTTCCAGGCAAAGGAGAACGAACTCCGGGCGGTCTCGACGGACGGGCACCGCCTGGTGAAGCTGATTCTCCGGCAGGAGAAGCCCCTGGCCATGAAGCGCGACGTAGTGATCCCGGCCAAGGCGCTCCAGGTGCTGGGAAAATCGATCGATGAAGGGGAAACGACGATCAGCATGAGCGATACGCACGCGAAATTCACGTTCGGCCAGTCGGTGCTCATCACCCGGCTCATCGACGAGGCATACCCGAACTATGAGAGCGTCATCCCCGCCGACAACGACAGGGAGATGACCGTCAAGCGTGATGATATGATATCCTCGATCCGCCGCGTCGCGCTCTATGCCAGCGCCACGACGCACCAGGTCCGCTTCGACATCGGGAAGTCGAGTCTCCAGGTGACCGCCCAGGACATTGATTTCGGGGGAGAAGCCCGGGAGACGGTGCCGTGCACGTTCAGCGGCGACAGGCTCGAGATCGGGTTCAATTCCGTCTACCTGACCGACATCCTCACGCACCTGGAGAGCGAACAGGTGGCGTTCCTCTTCAGCACGCCCACGCGGGCGGGGATCGTTTCGCCGGTCGGAGAGGATAGCGACCGCATCATGATGCTGGTGATGCCCGTGCGGTTGAACACGTAGGCGGGTGCGGTGACGGCATCTCACGCGGCGGTCCCGCCTTCGGCGGGACCGCGCCATTGTCGGGCGTGTCATGGGCTATGATGCTCAGCAGGATCCGGCTCAGCAACTTCCGCAACCATGATGCCACGGCCGTCGATCTGGCCGGGGGCGTCAACGCATTCCTGGGTGACAACGGCCAGGGGAAGACCAGCATCCTGGAGGCAGCGTCGTACCTGTCGCTGACCAAGAGCTTCTACGCTGCCGGCGACGCGGAAGTCATTGCCGCCGGCAGGGAGGGCTTCGATCTCGACGGGGAGCTGGCATCCGACGCGGGGTTCGTGCACCGGGTGGCTGTCGCCTGCAGGCGCGCGGGCCCGGAGAAGAAATTCCTGATCGACGGGTCTCAGCCGGAGACGCTGGCTTCCGCCATCGGCATGTTCCCGCTCGTGGTGCTCTCGCCGGAAAACGGGGCCATCACGTTCGGCGGGCCGGGGGAGCGAAGGAAATTTCTCGATCTCACGCTCTCGCAGGTGAGCCAGGCATATCTCGGGGACATTCTGGAATACCGCAGGGCGCTTCGCCAGCGGAACAGGGTCTTGGCCGACGCCCGGCTGCGCGGATCGTGCCCGCCGCATCTGCTGGAACCGTGGACGGAAAGCGTGGCTGCTGCCGGAGGGAGCGTGGCGATGCGGCGGGCGGCGTTCGTTGGCGAGTTCCGCTCATACGTCGAGCGCGCTTACAGGAGCGTCATCCCGGACGGCGAGCTTCCCGCGGTGTCGTACGTCTGCGGGTTCGACCCCGGCGACGCGGCCGACGCACGGGGCTATGGCGAGCGGCTGGCCGCCGAGCTCTCGGCGCGGGCTGAGGAGGAGCGCCGGCGGGGCCTCACGCTCGCGGGACCCCATCGCGACGACCTGCGCCTGACGGTCAACGGCATGGACGTTCAGCGGTTCGCCTCGCAGGGGCAGCACAGGACGCTCCTGGTGGCGCTCAAGCTGGCGGAGTTCGCGTACATGCGGGAGCGGCGGCAGGAGACGCCGATGCTCCTGCTCGACGATGTGTTCAGCGAGCTCGATAGGGGCCGCGTGAGGCGCATCCTCGGCCTGGCGGCGGAGCTCGGGCAAGTGATGATCACGACGACGGACGGAAGCGTCTTTGACGGGGCGGTCGGCTGGGGAGACCGCCACAGGAGGTTTACCGTTGAGCACGGCACGTGCAGGCAGGAAGCGTGAACGGAGCGGACCGGTGCCGCTCGCTGACGCGATGCAGGATCTTCTCCGCTCGCTCGGCCTCGAGCAGCGGCTGGCGGCGTACGACGTCCTGGCGGCCTGGCCGGACGCCGTGGGTGAGAAGATCGCGCGCGTGACCGCGGCCCGGCGCGTGGAGAGGGGCGTCCTGTACGTGGATGTTGCCACTGCTCCCTGGCGGGCGGAACTGACCATGAAGCGGCTGGAGCTGATCGACAGGCTGAACGAGCGCGCCGGCGGGCGCCTCATCACAGATATCCGGTTTCGGTAGTGGAGCAATCATGAGACACGAGGCATGAGCACAGCAAAGACGGCGAAGGGGGCAGCAGAAGCGGCGCCGGCGGTACACGGCTACACCGCCGAGGACATCACCGTCCTGAAGGGACTGGAGGCGGTGCGGCGGCGGCCGGCCATGTACATCGGGGACGTCTCGATACGCGGGCTCCACCACCTGGTGTACGAGGTCGTGGACAACTCGATCGACGAGGCGCTCGCCGGGTTCGCGAAGATCATCGACGTCACGATCAACAAGGACGGCTCCGTCACCGTGCTGGACGACGGGCGTGGGATCCCCACCGACCTCCACAAGGGGGAGAACCGCTCGGCACTCGAGGTCGTGATGACGGTGCTCCACGCGGGGGGGAAGTTCGACAAGAACACGTACAAGGTGTCCGGGGGCCTCCACGGGGTCGGCGTCTCGGTGGTCAACGCGCTCAGCGAGTGGATGGAGGTCGAGGTGTACCGCGACGGGAAGGTCTTCTTCCAGAAGTACCGCCGCGGAGAACCGGTCGCGGCGGTCAAAGTGACGGGGAAAGCCGACAAGGGGCGGACGGGGACGCAGACGACGTTTCTCCCGGACGGGCAGATTTTCAAGAACAGGGCGTTCAAGTTCGAGACCATCGGCGAGCGCCTGCGGGAGCTCGCGTTCCTCAACCCCCAGGTGAAGCTCCGCATCATCGACGCGCGCGCGCGGAGCGAACAGGAAGAAACGTTCCACTTCAAGGGAGGACTGGTCGAGTTCGTCAGGTACATCGACGCAACGCGCCCAGCCATTACGAAGCGGGTCTTCGCCGCGCAGGGATCTGAAAAGGACGAGAACGGGCGCGCGGTGGAGGTGGAGGCGGCGCTCCAGTACAACGACCAGTACAGCGAGAACATCTTCACGTACGTCAACAACATCAACACACATGAGGGGGGGACGCACCTTGTCGGGTTCCGCTCGGCGCTCACCCGTTCGCTGAACACGTACGCATACAAGAACGGGATCCTGAAGGAGGGGGGGCTCACGCTCACGGGGGACGATTTCCGGGAGGGATTCACCGGCGTCCTCTCCGTGAAGGTGCCCGAGCCCCAATTCGAGGGACAGACAAAGACGAAGCTCGGCAACAGCGAGGTGAAGAGCATCGTGGAGTCCGTCATCGGGCAGGCCCTTGCTACGTGGCTCGACGAGAACCCGGGGGATGCGAAACGGATCCTGGAGAAGTCGATGCGTGCCGCGGAGGCGCGCGAGGCCGCGCGGAAGGCGCGCGACCTGACGCGCCGCAAGAACGCCCTCTTCTCCGGCGGCCTCCCCGGGAAGCTCGCGGACTGCTCGATCAGCGACCCGGAGCACTGCGAGCTGTACCTGGTCGAGGGGGACTCCGCCGGAGGGAGCGCCAAGCAGGGGCGCGACCGCCGGTTCCAGGCCATCCTCCCGCTCAAGGGGAAGATCCTCAACGTCGAGAAGGCCCGGCTCCACAAGATCCTGGAGAACGAGGAGATCAGGAACATCTTCACCGCACTGGGGGCGGGAGTCGGGGAGGAGTTTGACGCCGCGAAGCTCCGCTACGGCAAGATCATCCTGATGTGCGACGCCGACGTCGACGGGTCGCATATCCGCACCCTCCTCCTCACGCTCATTTACCGCCACATGAAGGAGCTGATCGAGCTCGGGCACGTCTTCATCGCGCAGCCGCCGCTGTTCAAGGTAAAAAAGGGGAAGCAGGAGCACTACGCGTTCGACGAGGATGAGCGCGACGCGCTGGTGAAGCGCCTGGGGGCCGAGAAGGGGAAGAAGGCCGAGGAGGAGGCGGTCGAGCCTCCCCCGGACGAGGGGGCGGTGGTCGCCGCGGGGGGGGTCGTCATCTCCCGGTTCAAGGGGCTCGGGGAGATGAACCCGGAGCAGCTCTGGGCGACGACGATGAACCCCGACACGCGCACGATCCTGCAGGTATCGATCGAAAACGCCGCCGACGCCGACAGGACGTTCTCCATCCTCATGGGGGACGAGGTGGAGCCCCGGCGGGAGTTCATCGAGAAGAACGCGAAGTATGTCAGGAACCTGGACATATGACCCGGCACCGTCCGTCGAACCAACAGGCGTGATCCGCTATGGCCACAGTGAATGAGAAGGTCGTCCCCGTCGATATCGAGGACGAGATGCGGGGATCCTACATCGACTACTCGATGTCGGTGATCGTTGCCCGCGCGCTCCCCGACGTGCGGGACGGGCTGAAGCCCGTCCACCGGCGGGTCCTCTTCGGCATGCAGGAGCTCGGACTCGCCGCCAACCGGGCGTACAAGAAGTCAGCCCGCATCGTCGGGGAGGTGCTGGGGAAGTATCACCCGCACGGCGACTCGGCGGTGTACGACACGATGGTGCGCATGGCCCAGGATTTTTCCATGCGCTATCCGCTCGTGGACGGGCAGGGGAATTTCGGGTCCGTCGACGGCGACTCACCCGCGGCCATGCGCTACACGGAGGCCCGGCTGGCGCGTATCGCGGAGGAGATGCTGCGCGACCTGCAGAAAAACACCGTGGACTTCGTCCCGAACTTCGACGACACGCTGCAGGAGCCCTCGGTCCTCCCCGCGATGATCCCGAACCTGCTCGTCAACGGGACGAGCGGCATCGCCGTGGGGATGGCGACGAACATTCCCCCGCATAACCTCACCGAGGTCGTGGACGGGTGTGTGGCGCTCATCAGAGATGAGAGCCTCACAGACGAGAAGCTGATGAAATTCATCAAGGCGCCGGATTTCCCCACGGGGGGGATTATTTACGGCTACGAGGGGGTCCGCAGCGCCTATACCACCGGCCGCGGGAGGATCGTCGTGCGGGCCAAGGCGTCGATCGAGACGGGCAAGAACGACCGCCAGAGCATCGTCATCACCGAGATTCCCTACCAGGTCAACAAGGCGAACCTGATCGAGAAGATCGCAGACCTCATCAACGAGAAGAAGCTCGAAGACATCGCCGACATCCGGGACGAATCGGACCGCGACGGCCTCCGGATCGCCATCGACCTCAAGCGTGACGCAAACGCTGAAGTCATCCTGAACAACCTGTACAAGCACACGCAGATGCAGGCCACGTTCGGGGTGATCATGCTCGCCCTGGTGGACGGCCGGCCAAAGATCCTCACGCTAAAGGAAATGCTCCGGCGGTTCGTCGATCACCGGAACGAGGTGGTGGTGCGCCGCTCGAAGTTCGAGCTCGACGAGGCCGAGAAGCGGGCCCATATCCTGGAAGGGTACATCATCGCCCTGGACAACATCGACGCGATCGTGAAGCTCATCAAGGCGTCGAAGGACGTCGACACGGCGCGCGCAGGGCTGATGAAGAAGTTCAAGCTTTCCGAGATCCAGGCAAAGGCGATCCTGGATATGCGGCTGCAGCGGCTGACGGGGCTCGAGCGGAAGAAAATCGAGGACGAGTACCGGGACACCATCAAGCAGATCGAGCGCCTGAAGGCCATTCTGAAGAGCAAGCAGCTCCAGTTGGAGATCATCCGCGAAGAGCTGCTGGAGATCAGGAAAAACTACGGCGACGAGCGGCGCACCGAGATCGTGTACACGGCGGAGGAATTCTCGATCGAGGACATGATCGCGGAAGAACAGGTGGTAATCACGATCAGCCACGGGGGGTTCATCAAGCGGTTCCCGGTGAGCGGGTACCGGCGCCAGAGCCGCGGCGGCCGGGGGAGCACCGGCGCGACCACGAAGGAAGACGATTTCATCGAGCACATGTTCGTCGCGAGCACGCATGACTACATCATGCTGTTCACGGACGCGGGACGGTGCTACTGGCTGAAGGTGTTCGAGATCCCGGAGGGGGGGCGCGCCTCGCGCGGGAAATCGATTGCGAACCTGATCTCGAAGGAGCAGGCCGAGACGATCGCTTCGTACGTCTCGGTGAAGAACTTCGAGGATCCCCTCTTCGTGATGATGGTGACGGAGCAGGGGATGATCAAGAAAACGTCGCTCACCGAGTTTGCCAACCCGCGCAGGACCGGCATCGGCGCAATAGGGCTTGACAAGGGGGACCGCCTGATCGACGTGCGCCTCACGGACGGATCGCAGGACGTGGTGATCGGGACGCACGGGGGACTGGCCATCCGGTTCCACGAGCAGGAGGCGCGCCCGATGGGACGCGGCGCGGGGGGAGTCAGGGCGATCAGGCTGGAGAAAAAAGACCGCGTGATCGGAGCGGTGGCACTGAGGCGCACCGGGACGACGATTCTCGTGGCGACGGAGAAAGGGTTCGGCAAGCGGAGCGAAACGGAGGAATACCGGGTCAGCCACCGCGGCGGGAAGGGGATCTTCACGGTGAAGACCACAGACAAGACCGGGCCAATGGTTGCCATACGCGAGGTGCTCTCATCCGACGACGTCGTGGTGGTGACCACCGGCGGGATCGTCATCAGGCAGCACGCCTCGGAGATCAGGGTTGCGGGGAGGAACACGCAGGGCGTCCGCCTCATCAAGCTCGGCGAGGGGGACTCGGTTTCCGACGTTGCCTCCGTGATGGCGGAGGACCAGGAGATTCCCGCGGAAGGCGGCAAACCGGAGGCGGAGCCGAACGGCGGCGGCGCATCCGCGCGCGAAAAAAAAAACCTGAAGACCGGGATGAATGAGGCTGGCAGCGCCCGCGAGGCCGCGTCCTCTGCGACACCGAAGGGGACACGAAAGGGGGCTCCGCGCCGCACGCCCCCCCGCGCGAAGCATCCCGCCCCGGGAAAGGGGCGCACGAAGGGGAAAAAATAGCCCGCGCCCCCGCCCGCTCAGAGCATTCCGCTCCGCTTGCGCAGTATCCACTCCGCCGCGAAGAGCACGATGATGAGCGCAAGGATATAGGCCGTGCGGTGCAGCTCGAGCGTGTCCGCATGCGCGTCCTCCCGTGCGCGGAGCGACGGTAGAGAGGCGATCATCCCCTTCAGCGCGCCGGCATCGGCCGCGTCGACGTACGCACCGCCGCTCCTGTAGGCAATAGCCCGAAGCACGTCCGGGTGCATCCGCGTATCGATGAACTCCAGGTTCAATCCCCCCACGGTAAACGATCCCGAGTCATTTCCGAGCACGTGACCGCCGCCGGCCGCGGTCGCCTCATACGTGTAGTCCCCTGGCGGGAGGCCTTCCAGCGCCCCCTCGTACCGCCCGTTGCCGAGGCCGTGAAGCTCAGTTTCCGGGTGCTGCCCAGCGCCGCCGATCCTGACGGTGATCTGCGCGTCCTCCACGGGCCTCGCGCTTTCATCGTACACCTGGCCGGTGAACGCAACCGGCTCTCCGCCGGCAAACTGCTCGCGCTCCGGTGCGACCCGCACTCTGCGCTCCCCTTCCGGGCCGGTGAGCCAGCGTATGGCTGAAGAGAGGAGGGAGGCAAAAACGGGTGCCGTCTCTTCGCTTCCCTGCGCCATGAGGCGCCAGCGCCAGAGACCGTAACCTGTCAGACAGAGAGAGCGCACGCCGCCGACATCTCTCAGGGCCATGAACGGCTGCGGAAGGACGACGCTCTTCAGCGCGGGGGATCCCAGCATCACGGAGCCCTCGCGGAGGCGCCAGGACGTGCGGTCCGCGAAAACGGGAGGGAGGTCCTTCCACGCGTCCCGTTCCCCCGGCGCACCAAGGGCAAGGAGTGGGTGATCCATGCGGGACGGGTCGGGAACGAACTCCACCTCCATCTCCCCGGGCAGGGCGGACCCGGGCGTCACGGGGAGCGAGGGAAACATCTCCAACGCCCTCGGGAGGTCAACGTCTCTCCCCCCGATGAAGAACAGGGGAGTCCGGCGCCCCGTGATGAGCGAGCGGACGAGGGCGACTTCCTGCGGGGAGGTCCGCCCGTCCGGCATGCCGATTGTCAGGAGACAGTCCGCGCTGTCCGCCTCTCGGACGTCGAGCGCTCCCTCGTAGTAGCCGCCCCCGAACTTCTGCGTGAGCACGCGGAGCGTGACGTTGGGGTCCTCGCCGAGCGTGCTGCGCACCGCGCTCAAGTCCTCCCCCGGCCCGGCTGCCAGCAGGAGGACGCGCGTGGTGCTCTTCAGCACGGTCGCGGTAAATGACCGCGAGTTGTTGGCCCCGGTGAGCTCACCGGGGAGCCGCGCGATGCGCACCGTATAGCGCCTGCGGCCTTCCCCCGCGGGAGTGTAGGCAAGGCGGGCGGGCACGTCCGCAGTCCCCGGCGGGAGCGTCACGGTCGTCCTGTCGAGCAGACGAGTCCCCTCCTCAAGCGAGACTTCCGCCTTCGCTCCCCCGTAGCCTGAGCTCTTGATGACCACGTCCACGGGCGCCTCGGCGCCGGCGTACACCACGTCGTTTGCCACGACGCCCTCCACCAGCACGTCCCGCTGCTCGGCCGTGTCTCCTATGCCGACCGTGAAAAGCGGTATGCCTGCGGCGTCCGCGCTGAGTGCCGGGTTCTCGCCTCGCGTGACGGCGCCGTCGGAGAGGATGATCGCCGCTCCGATGTTGCGCCGGTCCTTCTCGCGTTCAAGCGTCATGAGCGCCCCCGCGATATCCGTGACTTCATCGCGCAGCGAATCAGGGAGCTCCGCGAGCGGGCCCCGCACCGAGGAGCCGAACGTGTAGAGCGCCATGTCGGTCCCCGGGGGGACAGCCCCGGGAATGACGTTCGCGAGCAGGGCACGAAGCGTTGCGGCGCGGCTCCCCCGTGCGTCGGTAATCGCCATGCTCTCGCTCGCGTCGGCGAGGACGGCCACCACGGCGCTGCGCCGCACGACGGCGACGGCGCGCAGCACGGGCTCAACCAGGAGCAGGAGCACCAGCGCGAGCGCGGCACCCCGCAGCCCGGCGAGCAGGAGCCTCATTGTCCTGGAGACCGGCGGGAGGGTGACGCGGTAACACAGGTACGCTGCGCCAGCGGCGGCGAGGAGGAGGAGCACCGGAACTAGCGGGGAGGACGAGAACGAGAGTTCGATTGAAGGGAGGGAGCCCATCGCGGGCGTCATCCCGCTTCCTGCAGGAGCCGCTCAACGATTTCGATGGCAGTGACGCCGTCGGCCTCGGCGTTGAAGTTGGGCACGATGCGATGGCGGAGGGTGGGACCCGTCACGCCGCGCACGTCGGTGATGTCCGCAGCGTGCCGCCCGTCCAGGAGCGCGCGCGTCTTGGCGCCGAGGATGAGATATTGCGACGCCCTGGGTCCCGCCCCCCAGCTCAGCCAGTCGCGGATGAACTTCGGTGCGATCGGGGATTTCGGCCGTGTCATTGTTGCCAGACGGACCGCGAAGTCGATCACGTCGTCTGCCACGGGCACCTTCCGGACGAGCTCCTGGAATTCCGTAATCTGCTCGCCGGTCATGACGCGGCGCGGCGCCGGGCGCGCCATGCTGGTGGTGGCCTTGACAATCCGCCGCTCTTCCTCCCCCGAGGGATAGTCCACCCAGAGATTGAACATGAACCGGTCGAGCTGCGCCTCCGGCAGGGGGTAGGTCCCCTCCTGCTCGATCGGGTTCTGCGTTGCCAGGACGAAAAAGGGCTCTGCAAGCGTGTATGTCTGCCCGGCCGCGGTGACGCGGTGCTCCTGCATGGCTTCCAGGAGGGCAGCCTGCGTCTTTGGCGGGGTGCGGTTGATCTCGTCGGCCAGGACGACGTTGGCGAACACGGGACCGCGGACGAACTTGAACGACTTAGTTCCCGTGGAGACGTTCTCTTCTATGATCTCGGTGCCGGTTATGTCGCTCGGCATCAGATCCGGCGTGAACTGGATCCTGTTGAACGAGAGATCCAGCACGTCGGCGAGCGTCCTGATGAGGAGGGTCTTGGCCAGGCCGGGGACGCCGACCAGGAGGCAGTGGCCGCGCGCCAGGAGCGCGATGAGCAGCTGCTCCACGACGGTGTCCTGGCCGATGATCACCGTGGCGATCTCGGCGCGCAGCGCTTCATATGAACCCTTCAGCGCGCGGGCCGATTCGACGTCGTGTGCCCGCTCCCGGGCGCTCATGGGGTGAGCTGTTCCTTCCAGTAGAACTGCGTCTTCAGGTCGTCCATCCAGGCGTTGTACTCGCGCGTCCGTTTGAAGTTCAGCGCAATGGCTTCCACCTTGTGGTAATCCTGGTCGAGCGACATGACGTGTGCGGGGGTGAGCTTCCGGAGCCACACGAGGTAGTACCGGTAGCCGCTGGGCTCCTCCACCCGGACCGGGGCGCTGATGTTCCCCTCTTTCAGCGTGTCGATGGCGGGCCGGAATGCCGGGTTGACCTGGTCGATCTCCACGGTGCCGAGGTTTCCCCCGATCGTGTTGTCGCGGAGCTCCGAGTATTTCCGCGCCAGCTCGGCGAAGCTCTCTCCCGCGAGGGCGCGGGCGCGGAGGGAATCGAGCAGGCGGATCGCCGCCTCGTCGGCTTCCCTGGTCCGCTCGATCCTCAGGAGGATATGGCGGCAGTGCACGGCGTCGCCCCTGCGCTCCAGGAGCTGTATGATGTGCAGGCCGTGTTCGGTCTCGACGATGTCGGAGATCTGCCCGTCGCTGAGCGAGAACGCGGCGCTCTCAAACTCCTTGACGAACATGCCGCGCCGGACGAATCCGAGATCACCCCCCTGGGCGGCGGACCCGGGATCCTGCGAATACCGCCTCGCCATGTCGCCGAAGTCCGCCCCGGCGCGGACGCTGTCCAGGATCGCCTGGAGCCTAGCGCGCGTGTTCGCCCTGGCCTGGTCGCTTGCCCTGGGAGCGATGCCTATCTCGGACAGCTCGCATTCTTCAGGGACATGCGGGAGGCTGTCCCTGTAGGTCCGGTAGAAGTCCTCCACCTCGAACCGCCCGATGCTCGTATTGCCGAGATGCTGCTGCTGGAGCTTCTGGGCAAGCAGGTTCTTGCGGACCTCGTCGCGGAACTCCCTCTTGATCCGGGAGAGCGGCATGCCGTACATTTCTTCCAGGCGCGACTCCGACCCGAGCTGCTGCACCCGCTGCTGGATCAGCGCGTCCATTTGTTGCTGCACCTCGTCGTCGGTCACCGTGATGCTGTCCTCGACGGCCTTGGCGATGATGAGTTTCTCGTTGATCATCGACTGGAGCACCTGCGCGCGCAGGCCCGGCGTGGTGAGGTCCATCTTGTTGTTGAGGGCATAGAACTGCGCCTGCGCGTTCAGTTCCGATTCCAGGATCACCTCCCCGTTGACCACCGCGACGATGCGGTCGAGCGTCTGCGCGGGGGCAGCGGCCGCCGCGGCGATGGTGCACAGAAGGATGAGCAACACGTGTTTCATATCGTCCGTACTCCCGTTGTCGACCCGGCCGGCTAGTCGGCTCCGCCCCCCGCCGTATCCACCACGCCGAGATTGACTTCCACCTTGTGCCTGGACCTGAGATCCGACACGAGCTGCTCGTAGCGGGCGCGGCGGCGGTCGATCATCAGCCGGTCGCGCACTTCCCGCCTGGCGAACTCGTACTCCGGGGCTTCACCGGCGTGCCTGATGGCGTGGACCCTCAGGATGTAATATCCCGCGGTCGTCTTCACGGGGTACGAGACCTCTTCTTTCGGCAGCGTCCGCGCGAGCTTCCAGAGCTCCTCCGGGAAGAGCATCGCCTGCGTGAAGAACTGGTTTCGCGCCACTGCGCGCAGCGTCTGCCCGCGCGCGGAGTCGCGCCCGACCGGCGCCAGCGCCTCGTCCCAGGAGCTCCCCTTCAGGAGCGCGGCCCGGAACTGGTTTGCCGCGTCCCGGTCGGCAAAGAGCGCGTAGCTGAGCCGGACGACGTCCTCCCTTAGCGTGAACGCCGCGGCGTTTTTCCTGAACGCCGCGCCGATTTCCTCCTCGGGAATGCTGTCGGAGGCCGCGTTGTAGACTTCCCGATCGAGCAGCGCTTCGATCGCCAGCTGCTTGCGCGTGGCTTCGAGCTGTCTGCGCAGCTCGTCGGTGTCCGCCAGCCCGCGGCGCTCAGCCTCCTGGTAGAGCAGCTCGCTCACGACCCACTGGTTGATGAACGCCATCGACCTCCCGCGGGCCCGGGCGATCGAATCCGCGCCCGCCGCCAGCTCCTCTTCCGTCAGCTCCGCGGACCCGACGCGTGCAACGTAGGGCTGCGCCGGGTGGTTCCCGGAGCAGCCGGCGAGCGCGGCAAGAATCACACAGAGCGCCGGGAAGCTATTTCCCTGCTGACGCAAATGCCTCCTTCAGCGCCGGCTTGAACTCCACCACGGGATACGTCCGCCGGAGCTGCGCAAGCCATTCGCTCTCCAGGCGCTTCGACTCGTAGTCCTGGTAAGCGCTGGCCACCTCGGGACCGGCCTCCTCGAACGTCTTGAGCCTCGCCTTTTCCCGCCCGTTGAGCCGCACGATCGTGTAATATCCCTTGAAGAGAAACACCGGCGTGACACCCCCGACGGTGAGCGTGTCCGCGCGCTGCGTGCGCTCGTCGGTCGATGGGGGAAGCACCGCCTCCTCCGGCCTGGCGGCGAACCAGGACGCCCTGCCGACGAGCTGCACCTGGAGGGCGTCCGTCGAGCCCGGGCCGGGCACGTCCCCCGGGTTTGCGGCGGGGGGGAGCGCGCTGAGTATCGTGGCGACCTGTGAAGGGGGAACGTTGAGCGTGCGGGTCAGGTACGAACGCACGGCCTCCAGGCGCGCCTCGGCGAGCTTCATGTGGGAGGCCTTCTGGCGCGACGTGTCGGGCCTGACGGTGGCCGTGATGCGGATGGCGGCGTCCTCGCGGGCCTGCCGCGCGAAGCCGCCGAGCGCACTTCGGGTGGAGGCGTCGAGACGAGATGAGTTTGGCGCGAAGACCATGCGGTGGCCGATCGGCGCGGACATCCGGGTCGAGTCCATCGCCTCCAGGGCCTCCAGCGTCTTCCCCGCGCGTAGCTCCCGCTCGAGGAAGCCGGCGAGCGAATCGGACGCTCCCCGCGCCTCGGTAATGCTGATGCGGTCGGGCCAGGTGAACTTCTCGCGGTTCGCGGCGAAATAGGGCTTGAGCACGGAATCGCCCATGACGATCCTGTTCCAGACATGTTCCTGCTCCACCTGGTAGAGGAGGATCCCCTCTTTGTATTCGGCCAGCAGGGCGGCGAACTCGGGCTCCTGCGCGGCCATGAGGTCGGCCTTGGCGGCGAAGACAAGCCCGTCGCCGACCCTGTCTGCCGCAGAGCGCAGGTTCTGCGCCCTGAGCGGCGTGCCCGCCAGGTCGGGACGCGCGTCGATCAACCGCACGGCGCTGTCGACGGAGACATCGTGCCCCTGCACTGTGAAGAGCGCACCGGCACCGACTGCATGGGGGATGCGTCCCCACCACGCGCTGTCGCGGCTCGTTCCCGTGGAGTCGACGGAGGAGATGAAGTGCTCGAATACCGGCTCGTGGAAGGCGTACCCGACCTCCCGACGCAGGCGATCCATGAATTTCGCAAGGTCATCCTGGTACCTGAGCTGCTGGTAGAGCGGCTGCAGCTCCGCCTTTGCCGCCTCGAACGTTTTGCGGGGTCTCACGTCGTAGCACTTGATGAGGTGGTACCCGTACGGCGTGCGGACAATGTCCGACACCTGCCCTGGCTTCAGGCTCATGGCTACCTCGTCGAACGGCTGCACCCAGCGCCGCCGGGAGAAGTAGCCGAGGTCCCCCCCCTTACCCGCAGAGCCGGGGTCCTCGGAGTGGCGTCGCGCCAGAGAGGCGAAGTCTGCTCCGGCGGCGAGGCTGTCCTTGAGCGCACGGATCTTCGCGTACGCCGCAGCCGTGTCCTGGGGGGTGGGATTCTGGCTCTGGAAGCGGATCATGATGTGGCCCGCGTGCGTTTCCCCCGGGGCGGGCTTTCGATCAACGATCTTGATGATGTGGAGCCCGTACTGCGTGCGCACCGGCGCAGAGGATATTTCGCCGACCTTCATGGCAAAGGCCGCGTCCTCGAACGGCGTGACTAGCTGGCCGGCGGTGAAATAGTAGAGGTCCCCCCTGTTCATCTTCACCGACGGATCCTGCGAGTTCTCCAGGGCGAGCCTGCCGAAATCCGCCCCTCCCTTCGCCGCAGCGATGATCTCGTACGCCTTTGCGTACGCCGCCGCGGATTCGGCCGTTGTCGCGGTGGGGCGGAGCGTCAGGAGGATGTGGCTGGCGCGGATCTCCTCGTTCTGCCGGGCGTACAGCTTGCGGACGCCGGGGTTGACGATCTCCCGCTCCGTCAGGTACGTCTGGGCGAGGCTTCCCTTGTACGAGGAGATCTCGTTCAGCACCTCGGATCGCCTGTCGAGGCCCTCGCCGTAGGCGCCGGCCAGCTTCAGCCGGTACTTGACGACGAGATCGAGGAACTTCTCCCTGTCTTCTTGGCTCGTGGCGGCGCCGGCCTCGCGCGTGCCCAGCGTTTTCAGGTACTGCTGTTCGTACTCCGAGAGCCTGATGGGATCCTGGCCGACCGTGGCGACAATCGTGTCCTGCTGCACGGATGAGCATGCGGCGCACAGGAGCGCTCCACCCATGAGGGCGGCACACCGGCTGACACGCCGGGCAATGACCGTGTGGGAAATACGCACTCTCAATCTCCAGAAAATGAGCATTAGTGGCGGTGTGGGGTGACCCGTAGACGCCTATACTACAGAAAACGGGCCTGAGAATCAAGAAAACGCCGACGCGAGCGCGCGGTCGAAATCAGCCCGGAGGTCATTGATCCCTTCGATTCCCACGGAAATCCGTATCATCCCGGGCCGGACACCGTGTCGGGCCAGCTCGCGCGCGCTCATGTTGACGTGTGAGGAATAGACCGGGATGCTCACCAGCGTCTCCACCCCGCCGAGCGACATGGCGTTGACTGCCACGCGGAGCGCGTCGCACACTGCGACCGCCCCCCGCGCGCCCCCCGGCACCTCGATCGTGACCATACCCCCGTAGCCGTCACCACCCGCGCCGGTCATCTGGGACCGGGCGACGGCGTGCCCCGGGTGGGAGGGAAGGCCCGGGTAGAGCACGCGCCGGACTCCCGGGTGCCCTTCCAGGAACGAGGCCAGCGCCATGGCATTTCTGTTCTGGGCGCGCACGCGGAGGTCGAACGTCTTCAAGCTCCTCACGAGGAGGTACGCGGCAAACGGGTCGGCGCACCCACCGTAGTACTTGAGCTGTGTCCGCGCGCCGTCGATGAACGCCCTGCTGCCGGTGATCACGCCGGCCATCACGTCGGTGTGCCCGCCGAGGTATTTCGTCGCGCTCTCGACGACGACGTCGGCGCCGAGTGCGCACGGATCCTGGTTGACGATGGTGGCAAACGTGTTGTCGGCGATCACCGTGATCTTCGTCCGGAGCTTCCGCTCCGCTTCGCGCGTACGGGCGACGAGGGCGGCGATGTCGACGATTCCAAGCGTCGGGTTTGTGGGTGTCTCGAAGTAGACCAGCCGCGTCTTCCGCGTGGCGTGCGCGGTGATCGCCCCCGGGGACCCGACGTAGCGCACGCGGACCCCGTGCCTCGGGAGAATGTCGCGGAAGAACCTGTACGTGCCGCCGTAGAGCGCGGGCGTACTCAGGATCTCGTCTCCCTGCCGCACGACGGAGAGTATCGCGCTCGTGATGGCCGCCATCCCCGAGGAGAACAGGAGTGCCCCTTCGGCA
>Ga0335081_10005845_pt1 | contig 19495 bp, 13 predicted proteins | sample Lox_Sample_35_FD_206713 | JGI IMG/M metagenome (GOLD analysis project Ga0335081, IMG submission 206713) | Soil microbial communities from Loxahatchee National Wildlife Refuge, Florida, United States - Lox_Sample_3.5 | ecosystem: Environmental > Terrestrial > Soil > Wetlands | place: USA... | reverse complement strand
ATGGTGTAAACGCTGGAAGTTCCAAGAAACTTGTGCCCAGCCCATGCCCCATAGCCCAAAAGTCACGTAACCATCCTCTGGATTGAGCGATGTATTCCCCTTGCTTAGCTACTTTCTTAGCCTCGACTCCGGGCTTGATCATGCGCTTTAGGTCAGTGTAGATATCGAATATAGTCTCAAGAGCGTTTCGCTGCTCAGGAGTACCTTTCCCTACAAGTACAGTCCGCGACATGTCGGAGAAGTAGCCGCGTGAAATTGCTCCGATATCAATATAGACCATTTCATCGTTCTGAATTTTCCGTGAGGTCGGGAAATCGTGTTTCATACCACTCCTATCCCCGGCAACTACTATGGGATGAAATGCTAGCCGTTCTGCTCCCTCCTCGAACATGATTCTGCTAGCAATTGCTGCCAATTCGGTTTCTCGAATCCCGAGCTTAACCGCTTTTACAGCTGCCTGCATGCCTTTGCTGGTAATTCTGGATGCTTCCCTCATTGCGTCCAGTTCCAGCGGCGTCTTTCTGCTTTTGATCTCAAGGAATTGATTATCCACTCCAACTGTGTTTAGTCCAATACTGTTTGGAGAAAAGGCGTAGGTGCCCGCGACTCCCACCTTCCCGCTTGGAAGTTTTGTCTTCAGAGAGGAAATAAAGTCCGGTAACGATGGTTTCGATAATACAACGTCCTCGACCCAAGTCCTCCAGATGAGAGAATGCATCGGCTCTCCGTGAAAAGCCGAATCCGTAACGAGAGAGACAGCGTCCTTCGTAATGACGACCGCTCCGCGACCCATCATTGGTTCGAATGCGGCCACGTAGGTTAGGATGCCGAAATCGTTTTGGTCCCCGAAGCCGACGAACGCACTAAGATCTTCTCTTTCCATCATCTCCCGAATTTTCCGCAGTCGACTTTCGTATTCTGATGTTGGGAACGGCAGGTCAAGGTATCGGCGTCGCGCCCCGAAGTCATACGGTATTCTAGTCTCGAACTCATATCCCATCGGCCATTTCTCTCCAATATCCTGCGGTATTTCGGTTGGATCGATCCTATGAAGTCCTGATCATATGACCTTTCTCAAATTACGATTATAAGGTTCCTGAAGGAAATCACGCACAAGTGCATGAAAGCGTTCTTTTTCCTCAATGAATGGATAATGGCGTGATCTCTCGAAGACAACCAGTCGTGAATAAGGAATTTCCTTCGCCGTGGCCTCCGCCATTTCTATGCTAGTCATATCCTGTGCCCCAACAATTACAAGAGTTGGCACTCGAATTTCGTGCAACCTTGGTAAGAAGTTGAAGCCACGCAACGTTCCGGTTATCTTGAATTCGGTTTCATCACCCCACATCGCACGGTAAACGTCATACGCCATATTGCCGAAAGCCTCTTCGAGATACTCAGGCCGAGGAACGGTAAGTGAAACAGGTGCATAGGCAGCGTCGACGGCCTTCTGATATTCTATGGGGTAATGCTCCTGATTCCTATACAACCCTTCGCGCTCGTACCTCTCATAAGTACTCTGAATAGCGTCTGGCATCGAAGCGCGCATTTTTGCCAAGGCAGCATTGAGTTGGTCGACGGAAGAAAACGTGTTTGCGAGGACAAGCTTGGTTACATTCTCAGGATACGCCAAGGAATACGCTTGAGCGAGCATCCCGCCCCATGAGTGGCCGAATAATATGATTGGCCCGAGGTTAAGAGATAGTCGGAGATTTTCTATATCCCCGACATTTGTCTCAATCGTATATTCTCCAGGGTTGGTCTTCTCCGACCTGCCAGTGCCTCGCTGATCAAAGAACACCAAGTGGAAGTACTTCGACAGCGACCAGACATCCTGAAGATAACCGTGAGGGATTCCAGGGCCCCCGTGTAGCACTATCAAGGGCTCTCCAACTCCCTCGCTTTCATAATAGATGTTCAATCCAGATGAATTGATGAAACCGGACTTCAATGGGGTTCTCCTCGGTTTTGAAGGAGATCTAAGCCTATTCAACATTACCGACGGTCGGCCGATCGCAGATCGCTGGTGAACACCGGAGGATATGCATTTTTCTAATGCGACAGCCCTTCAGGTGATCGTGCTTTTGCATTGTCCACATCCAAGTTTTCGATTCCTCGAACCGAATTCATGAACCGACTGAAATTTACACGGGCTGAGCTGAGAGAACTGGGATTTGATGCACTTCTCGCTGTATCAGGATATGCGGAGAGAGATGGAAACGTATGCTACCTATGCGGGCATAAGAATGCGTTTCCCTATAGCAATGCTGGAAATATTATTTCGGGTCTCGGTTTCAGCGCACTCCTAGTTCCAACCGAATCTCAGAATCCGACAATTCTAGTCGCCCCATTAGGCTACCAATCTGACGTCGTGACTGGTGTCGACCAAGCCAAGACCGGAACCAATCTAGCCGATGAACTAGTCGCCGCGATCAAAGAATCCGGTTTAGAGAGCGCCAAGATCGCCTTGGCGGGAAGCGATATCATTCCAGTCGCGTACTTGGACAAAGTGAAGAGTACTTGTCCTTCCCTCAAAATCGATTATCAGGATGGATTGGTATCGAACCAAAGAATGATCAAGAGCGAGAACGAGCTGCGGTTGATCCGATTTGCCTCAAAGATAGCCGACAAAGCCCTGGGTCTCACCATCGACTCAGTTAAACCGGGAATGACGGAAAGCGAAATTGGGACGATAGCTCGAAGAACGGCAATGGAACTCGGAGCAGACTACGTCGTTCGCGACAGAGTGCAATCTGGACCTGAGATAGGTCGGTTAAGATGGCCTTTCGCATCAAAGAGGAAGGTGAAGAAGGGCGAACTAGTCTCAATCGACTTCGTCGGATGGGTCAACTCGTACGGTTTCGACATCCTCCGTTTCGCTTGTGCCGGCCGACCAAACAAAGAACAGAAAAGAGTTGTCGAAGGAGCGGCTCAGGCGACCGCCTCCATGAGTGACGCTCTGCGTGACGGTACGACGGTCGAATCATGCATGATATCATTAAAGGAGATTGAGAGGCAAGGATTCCATGTATCACCGTTTGGCCACGCAATTGGGTTGGAAATTGTCGAGAGCCCGTACTTGCTCCCCGGCGGATCGGGCGATGTGAAGAAGAACATGGTCTTTTGCGTCGAACCCGACGTCAAGTTAGGCAAGTATTCTGCTTCGATTGAAAACGAAATCGTCGTCACAGACGGAAAACCGGAAATCCTCACGAAGCTTTCTGAGGACATTTAGGGGTAACAATAAGGAAATCTTATCTGCGATTCGTAGGCTCAGCTCCGCGTCTGGCGCTTATCGAGTTCATGCCCGGCCAGTTCTTCGAGTGCGACTATAAGGGCGGGTGTACCGCTCTCTGCCAACCCCTTGTTCTCCACCGCCTTGAGCAGTTCATGCACTAACGAGGTTCCAAGAGACGGAATTGATAGTTGCTCGCTGACCTCGTATACAATGCGCAAATCCTTCCTTAAGTGTTGGATCTTGAATCCTGGCTTGAAATCCCGATTCAACATTTTAGGTCCAAAATTCAATAGTTGCCAGGAATTCGCCGCGCCGGTTCCCAGAACTTCTATAATTCTTTCCGGATCCAAACCGACCTTTGAAGCAAGCAACAAAGCTTCACATGTCCCAAGAAGATTCAAAGAGACACAAATTTGGTTGCAAAGTTTCGCGAACGCTCCCATCCCATTGGCCCCCATGTGAAATACGTTCTTGCCCATCGCCTTGAAGAGAGGCAAGCACCGCTCATAAGCTGCCTCACTTCCACCCACCATGAAAGTCAAACTGCCCGCCTCTGCTCCCATCGTACCGCCCGTGACCGGGGCGTCGAGCATCTCCACCGAGATGCGGCTAAGTTGATGTGCAATTTCAATTTCAAGGGCCGGTGAAACGGTGGAGCAATCTACAACAACGGATCCCTTCCTCGCTCCCGAAGCAACACCATCACTTCCTAAGATGACCTGCCTAACATCAGAAGAATCAGGTAACATTGTGAATATGGTTTCAGCCTGTTCTGCAACGTCCTTAGGAGTGAATGCGGCTTTCGCTCCTGCGGCCACAAGCTCGTTGACCGGTTTAGGGCTACGACTGTAAACTACGAGCTGGTTCCCTGCTGCTAACACATGTCTTGCCATAGGCTTCCCCATTAACCCAAGCCCGATGAACCCGACCGTCGTCATATGGATCACAGCGGTTAAGCCGCTTGTGAGACTATAAGAATCTCACGACACGAATGTTTCATCGAAATAGGATTTTGCAGAACATCTTCAATCTCAAAGTGCCCTAGCAATCGCTCTTCTCTTGTGTTCCCTTCGTCTACTCCCATTTCAAGATATGATAGGGAGGCTGGTTCTTTCCTGTGAGCGCGTAGAACCTCTTCGATTCCTCTGCGCTCGGCTCTCTCCGGAGCATCAACTCGAAGCTTTGCTGAGGGAATTATGTGAATTATGCGAAAACCGTGTTTCCTGCCTGAGTAATTATGAGGAATTATGCAAGTTTTCCGGGCGGCCTGGTGGAGGTGTAGTTACTACAGTTCTCGGCCATAGCTAGGGCTAGCGAGGGTTGAAGTGTTTGAAGGCCTGAAGCCTCTCGTGGATGGTTTCGGGTGTGAGTTGAGACTTGGCCAAAGGGTTGAATGATCTCGCTGCAAGACCGTCAGCGACGAACCTAACCTGCCATTTTCAGCGACTTCTTTCGTATCTTCTGGACTCTGTCGGTACATGGTCCTCCAAACCGCTCAAGAGTGGGGGGGCAAAGCAATGCGTCAAGCAATTGAGGCGGGCAGCAATGAACCAACCCCCAATTGAAGAGCACGCAGCAAGCCATCCGGAACTAAAGGCCGCTATTGAGAAATGACCCGCAGAAACTGAAAGTTCAAAACCAGAAGTTTGGTGCGGGGAAGCGGATTTCAGCTCCAGTTTACTAGTAACCCATAGGGGGATTCAGTGGATTAGTGGCTGTGGGAGAGAAATAGCATAACGTAGGGAATTCGAAAAACAGAAACGACGGAACGCGTTGATTCTAGTTGGACGACATTGAACCGTCGTCATTTCCTGAAGTATGCGGGTTCAATTGTTGCGATCGTAGGAGCTTCCGCGCTGGGCCTCGATTACCTTTCGCGGCCGGGATCCCCAAGACAAACTGAGCCAACTTCAACGACCGCCTCCCCGACTATTTCAGAGACTACTACGGCGTCTTCAACGCTGGGTTACCCCCCTAACATGCCTCAAACGCCAACTCGCCTTCTTGCAACTGTTGACGATTTTCAGCGTGTCTGGCGGCTCGTCCAAACCGATCTATTTGCAACCAGCTACTACGAAACAGTGAATGGGAACGCCGAACAGCTTCTCAACCAACCACCCTACCAGTACCATCTGTGCCCCCCATCAGAGTGCCACGACTCCATACCCATCATACTAAGGATAAGCCAGGATGTCGCTTGGCGAATCTACACGCTTGGCGTTGCGTATCGACTGAATGGGGACGAGCGCTACGTTCAACAAGCGTGGACTGAACTCAAATCCGCAGCCTCCTTCCCGAATTGGAACCATGAGAACCAATTCCTTGACACCGCGATAATGACACAGGCCTTCGCCATTGGATATGACTGGTTTCCGTGGAATGACGATCAACGTAAGATCCTCCGCGACGCCATTGTTGAGAAGGGCCTGAAGCCCGCGCAACAGGCGTATCAAGGAGCAGATTTCGGCTGGTGGAGAAAAGACGACAACAACTGGAACCTAATTTGTAACGGAGGAGTTGGGATGGGCGCCCTTGCGTTACTCCCTGAGCTTCCAGACCTCAGTAAAGAAATAATCGACTACGCGGTTAAATCGTTACCAGTCGCGATGAACCGCTTCGCGCCCGACGGCGGTTGGCCTGAAGGCCCAGACTACTGGAACTTCGGAACCGTCCACGGCTGTGTCTTCCTTGCTTCATTGGAGACAGCCTTGCAGACGAATTATGGGCTGTGTGAGTCGCTTGGATTCTCGGAGACCGGTCTATTCCCAATCTATGTCTCCGGACCCTTCTATAGTACCTTCAACTACGCTGACTCAGACGCTCAGGCACTTGGTTCTCCGCAATTGTTCTGGCTTGGCCGCAAGTTTCGACGTGGTATCTACTCTCAGTTCGCAAGAACTCGAAACCCCATTGACTACAGGCTGGATTGCGCAGGAACAGCGTGTATCCCGCTTGGGTTACTCTGGATTGATGAGAGCAGTGATGCTTCACAGCTGAAGGATCTTCCTCCTGACAGATATTTTCGCGGTGTCGAAGTTGCTACCATGCGCTCGGGCTGGAATGATGCTGATGCGTTATTTGTTGGCTTCAAAGCGGGAAGCAACCAGGTGAATCATGGGCATTTAGATATTGGCAGCTTTGTGTTGGATGCATTGGGTGTTCGGTGGGCTGTCGATTTGGGCTCTGATACTTACAGCCTGCCGGGCTATTTTGATACGAGTAGCCAAAGATGGACGTATTATAGAATGCGAGCTGAGGGCCACAACACGATTGTGCTTAACTCCGGTTGGGGGCCCGATCAGAACCCGGCTGCTTCAACAGAGATCGCACGTTACAAATCAGATCCCCTCTTCTCGTTTGCTGTTGCGGACTTGAGGTCCGCATATTCTTCGTCCGTAATCCCAACAGCTCAGCAGGTTCTCCGCGGTGTCGGACTCAGTCAGGATCACTTCATAGTCCAAGACGAAATCCAGCCAGTTGAAGCGCTTGATTTGTGGTGGTTCATGCATACCGGAACCGCGGTCAGCGTCGGGCCTGATGGTCGCACCGCGACCTTGTCACAGAGTGGTTACGGTTTCAAACGTCTATGGTGCGCTCTGATGTCACCCTCAGAAGCGACGTTCACCGTTATGGATGCAAAGCCGTTGCCCTCCTCGCCAAAACCCTCGGGGCAAGCATCGAATGAGGGGTTTCAGAAATTGGCGATACACCTGCGCTTGACGGTTCCGACAACGATCTCAGTCATAATGTACCCACTGCAATCCGACCAAAACCCACCAGAGCAATTTCCACCAATAACTCCGCTAAATCAATGGAACTGAACAGGGCAGGTTCAGAGATGCGGGAGGGGATTTTAGCCCCAATTTACTAGTAACAGCAAGCCGTTCTTGTGGCAGCTCCCTCGGAATTTGATCTCTCTAGTGTTAACTGTTCAGGTTTCTGTTCGCTGGTAAATTGGTAGTCGCGGGCATTATTGGACCTGAGAGACGGAGTTTGCACCTGTTGGTTGGAAAAACCCTGCATTTGTGCAATCTGGCGTCGTAATATTAGAGTTGTTTGCAATCAAAGGAGAGAAAGCGCAGATCGATTGTTGTTCCTTCGACGACAACAGTGCTCGTGAAGCCCAAGGAGGGTTTGAAGGAGAATTCGAACCATTGTGAAGCAGTCTCACTTCTCTCACAATCTGTTATATGATGCGTTCTATCGACGAATCCCCGCGACCATTGAGCGAAGCCAGTTCCTACTGCCTTCAATTGTGCTTCCTGCCTAGTCCAATGATCGAAGAAGGCCTTGATTTTCTCGTTTCTCGACATAGTCTGCTGTTCTGTGAAATCTTTCTCCAGCATCTGTTCGATGTCCGAAAAATCTTGAACTAGCTCAACATCTATTCCCACGCGGTGTCCGCGAGTGAATGCGTATAGAATTATGTCGTGTGAATGAGTCAGGCTAAATTGAACGGCGTCTTCTCCGTAGCCGTGTTCAATGTACGGTTTGCCATATCTGCCATAGTGAAATTCGATGAGGTTCGGTTCCGTATTCAAATAGTATCCGAGAATTGTTCGTAGTGCCCATCGTCCGTTGATGAATTGCTTTCGCGCGTTCTTTGAAAGATAACACGCGGCTCTTCTTCGCTCCTCCGCAGAAAGGGTTGAAATCTGTTTCTCTTCGGAGGTGCTCTGTGTTCTAAGATCGAAGCGCCATAATTGAAGTTCGCCATTTGACAATGCCACCGGGAAGCTAGGTGCAGCCCATGATTTCTCAGCGATGCTCATGACAGAACTCGATCCTGCTGCTGTTCCGCATGATTCGTGGAATTATCAAGGCAAGTTCTCACGTGTTCCGCCAAAGCTGCGACATATGGTTCTTGGAATATGTTCAAGTGTTCTCCCGGCACGACGTGAGCTTCAAACGAACCAACGGCCAGTCGTCTCCAGGCGTCTATTCGGAGTTTTGGTTCAGGGCCAAAGCCAACTTTGTTCTCTGGTACGAGTAATATGGTCCGTCCAGAGTATGGTTTTGGAGCGTATCTATCTACGGCTTTTTGAGTCTCGTCCCAGACGCGAAATCTGCGCATGAAGAACTTTCCCATGTGTCGACCATAGTAACCAAGAATCCTCTTTGTGAGCGTGGATGCAGCTTCTGTGTGATTTAGGTAATACCATACTTTGTGTAGTAACCGGCCCATGCTTTCTAGACTATTGTACGGCCTATTGACGGGAGTAGCGTCAATAGGTTGGGGGAGTCGGGTTTCAATCAGAATTAGTGCGGCGACGTCTGCATCTTGCACGCGTAGCCGTTGCGCGATTTCCCATGCTACGATTCCTCCGACCCCAGCTCCGCCAAGTATGTAGGGGCCGTGAGGTTGAATGGCTTGAATCTCCTCCAAGTAGTGGGCGGCCATCTCCTCAACTCGCGTAGCTACTACAGTGTTTCTATCCAGGCCTCGTGCTCTCAACGCATAGAAGGGCTGGTCTGAACCAAGCCGATGAGCTAGATTTGTCAGGAATAGCACTTCTCCCTCGCAGGCATGTACGAAGTATGCTGATGGTTTCGAGCCGGTGGGTTGGATAGCGACCAATGACGCTTGCGGAATCTGGAAATCTTTACTGCTCAGTAGACTGGCCATCTTTCTGATGGTGGGTGCGTACAGAAAGATCGCTAGCGGAATTTCTCTTACTTGTAGTGCTCCGCGTAATCTGTGCACTATTGCTTTTGCTTGAACTGAATCGCCTCCTAACTCGAAGAAGTTGTCGTTTACACCAATTGTTTTCAGCTCTAGTATCTGTGACCATACTTGAGCGATCTTCTCTTCCAATGGATTACTTGGAGCCTCATATTCCGTCTTGACCTGTGTGGTCGCGTTTTTTGATTCAGTTAGCCCCAAACGTTGGGCAAGACCTATTCGTTGTATCTTCCCAGTTGCTCCCTTAGGTATCTCTTTTAGGAATATGATTTGGTGCGGAATTTTGTAATCTGCTAACCGTTTGGCGACGAAGCGTTGAATTTCCTGCTCGGTTGTAGTGTGCCCATCGCGCAATACGATTGCCGCGGCGACGTCTTCGCCCAGTTTGGGGTGCGGTACTCCGAATGCAACCGCTTGCGCAACGCTTGGATGATTCAAGAGAGTTTCATCGATTTCCTTAGGTGAGATCTTTTCCCCGCCGCGGTTGATTATCTCTTTTATCCGACCCGTGATTGTGAGAAAGTTGTCCTGATCGAGGTAGCCTTGGTCGCCAGTCCTAAACCATCCGTTGACGAACGCGATGTTGTTTGCTTCTGGGTTAGCGTCATATCCGCTCATTACTGTTGGACCACGAATGACTATCTCGCCGATCTTTCCATGTGACAAGAGATTTCCATCGGAATCCATGACTTCGATTTCTGGACCAGCGGGTGGGCCAACTGATCCTGGCTTTCGAGTGCGTGGGGGTAGTGGATTGCTCGCCATCTGATGTGAGGCTTCAGTCATTCCGTATGATTCAATCACAGGAACATTGAACGTCCTCTCCAGTTCAGTCATTACTTGCGGCGGGAGAGCGGAAGATGATGATCTGATAAGTCGTAGGTGGGATTGGTGGATGATTTCAAGGTTGGTCTTCGATCGGGCTAATATGGCCTGATGGATTGTGGGCACTGCAGTGTACCAAGTTGGTCGACATTCTTTCAACCAATCGTAGAATTTGGGGGCGTAGAATCCAGGCGCGCAGAAGATGCAGGCGCCCGCCGATATCGTTGAAAGTAATGCACCGATCAGACCGTGTATGTGAAACAGCGGCATTACGTTTAGGCAGCGGTCGGCCTGAGTTAATTCAAGGGCTGTTCTAATATTCTGCGCCGACGTGCATAGGTTCGCGTTTGTCAAAGGGACCATCTTTGGTCGCGATGTTGTTCCAGAGGTGTGGAGTACTAATGCAGTGTCGTTTGGCTGCGCAAGTTCTCTTCTCGCCGGCTGTTCGTTAGTTTCGCCCCTGAGAGTAAACAGGCCTGAACTTCCTGTTAGCACAGGCGAGAGGCGTAAAATGGATGTCTTTCTTTTCTCTGCGATATCGATGGCTGGCGAATCTAAATCCGATTGAATCAGCAACGCACGCGGTTTCAAATCTGATAGCAAAAACTCGTATTCTTCGGCCTGCAGGTGTGGGTTGAGAGGCGCGCTCGTTCCCACAGCGGATACTGCCAGGAAGGCAACCGCGGCCTCTGGACCATTTGGCAGAACCATTGCAATGCGATCGTTTCTACCCACATTTGCACCATTTAGAAACTCGACAGTCGTGTCAATTTGGTTCATCAAGTCCTTGTAAGTCAACGGTTGGCGTCCAGGGGCAATGATCGCATTGCCGCCGGGGTTTTTTCTTGCCGTGTTTGCTGCAAGTTCGCGGACAGTTAAGACGGCGGAAGGAGGGCATTGTTCATTATCGTCACTCATGTCAGCTCATCATATGTCGGATTTACAGATTCTTTGTCAATTCTTCTAATGAGACATGTTTAGATCCATATTTTCAATTTGCGTATTGATGTGCACAGCAGGCCGACTTAAGTCTTGAACAAACATATGACTACGTCGCACCATGTTGGTGTGGCGAGTGTATGGTTGAGAAAGGGCTTTCCAACGAAGGTATATGATCATTTTCTTCATCATGAAGAGTGGAATGTTGGCATCGTGCATGATGACATAAGCTCCCTCCTTCGACAAAATTCGCACACTCGCATCGATTGGTTTCCTAATCTCAGGAAGGACAGATACCTGGCTGATCCGTTTGGAATCTCATTTCAGGGGAGAACTTACGTGATTTGTGAGGAATTTCAATATCGATCGTCCAAAGGCAGGATAGTCACTCTTGAATTAGACGGCGATTTCCTGCCGTCGAGGCTCATAGTTTCCTTAGAGTTCCCTTTTCACACCTCCTATCCTTACCTGTTCGAATTCGATGGCGAAATCTATTGTGTGCCTGAGACGGCATTTGCTCGAGAAGTATCTCTCTACAGAGCTTTGGATTTCCCGTCAGGATGGAGGAAGGTATGTACACTCGTTGACGAATTCGCCGGAACTGATCCGACCGTGTTTTATCACAAAGGAACCTGGTGGTTATCAGCTACAGGTGAATACGGGGATGATCGCTTCTCCAAACTGTTCGTATGGCATGCGGCATCCTTGTTTGGCCCATGGAGCCCGCACAAGCTAAATCCAGTCAAGGTCGATTTCCGTTCGTCGCGTCCGGCGGGCACTCCCTTCACTCACGATGGAAATTTGTTTCGACCGGCACAAGACTGTTCCACTGCTTACGGAAGTCGTATTATGATAAACCGGGTGTTGTCGCTGACTGAGAACGAATTCATCGAAACAGAGGCTGCGACGATTAGCCCAGACACTGCCTATCCGTCAGGATTGCATACCGTTTCGCAAGCAGGAAGAGTTACGTTCGTCGACGGAAGACGATACACATGTAACCGCACGGCCTTTACGCACGCTGTTTTGTGTGCTCCCTCTAAATTCTTAGAGTTTCTGACGTGAATTCGGAAAAGTGAGTTTCTAGGCAGACGAATGCTGGCATCGCTGTCCAATTCCTTGGTTTCCAGTAAATCACGCTACCCTATAGTCTGCATTGGCGACGGACTGATAGAGTGTGATATAGCGATCTATCAATTTGTCCCAATTGTATTTTTGGCGGACTCGTTCGAGAGCATTTCGCCCCAATTTGACTCTTAGGTCCTCGTCTTCAATTACCAGTTGGATTTTCCGAGCCAAGTCCAATTCGTCGCCTGGCGTAGCTAGCAATCCGGACTTGTAGTTCGTGATGACCTCTCGTGAAAATGGGTAGTCGAGAGCAATGACGGGTTTGTTACATGCCATTGCTTCTAACAATGCAAAGCTGGCTCCTTCGTAGGAGCTTGGGAGAACGACGGCCAGACTTCTCTTTATGACCGTTATCAGATTGCTGCGAGGAATGTATCCGTCGATTTCTACTGTTCCACTCAGTCCTAGTTCACACGAGAGTGCTCGTAGCGGATGCAACAGGGGTCCTCCCCCGACAATTACTAGCCTGACCTTGGAGTGGTGTCGCTGAATGTGAGTCCACGCTCGAAGCAATAGTGGGATTCCTTTGCCAGGTACCAGGCGTCCAAAGAACAGAAGAAACGGTACACGGTCGGTCTCGTCACACTTCCAAGGTGGTTCACTCTGATAGTCCGTCAAGGAAATACCGTTCGGAATGACTGTTGCTTTGTCAGCCAGAGCGTCTCCAAAGGCAATTTTTGCCTCTTGTCTTACACTCTCGCCTACGAACACGATTTTTTGGGACTTATTGAAACACAATGAGCAAAGTCGGTTGCCAACCGACATGTCCACGAAGTGAGAGACCAGGCCATTCATGTTCCATTCTGAGCAAGGGCTATTGAAGAATGTCTTTGCTCGATAGATCGGAACATTGTGCACTGTCGTTACTAATTGTTCAGGAGGTCGTCTGATCAATGCACAGACTGCTGACGTCTGCGGATCGACGGCGTGCACGACGTTAAACTCATGTAACCTCGTTCGTAAGAACGGATAATTGATGATTTGGAACCAATAAAAGCGCGGAGGTACCTCCAGGATCGGGAGTCGTACCACAGTAAGATTTTCGTTTACGTGCTCCTCAAACACTCTGGGAGACTGGCCGCAGAATACCGTCGTTCGTATCTTCCTTTCCGAGAGAAGACGGGCAAGATCGTGTGTATAGGATGCAACTCCTCCCAAGACGTAAGGGGGGAACTCATAGCTCAGTAACGCGACCGATAGTACGTCCAAACAATATCAGCTTTCAGAAAGATGCACTGATGTAAAATCCGCGCGCATATCAGACATTCTGATAATCTCTGTGCTTTTAAGATCGTGAGCAATCGAAATGTTGCATTCTGCACTACTGTTTACCATTGCGACCTTAAATCCAGCGATTTCTGTAGAATCTCCGTCACCTAGGCTCCTCTGAAATCTGCTATCAGGCTCTGCCAGCTTGACAGAACTCTGATTTCGGCCGCGTACACAACCCGAGAGCTCAAGTCGGGCAGGCTCGGGAATTGAACTCGATAGCGTTTAACCCGGAGATGAAAAAGGGGATTTTAGCCCCAGTTTACTAATAACTTAGGAACTTGATACTGTTTCTGTATTGACTATTCTCGAACATCGTAACCGTACTTGTAGAAGGGAATGGTATTTTCCAGAATCCCACAAGGATATTACGCGATCTAATTGACGAGCGCTTGATTATCTATTCAAGAGGCTCCCAAGTTGAATTGTGGGTGCTAGAAAATAACTTAGCATTGGCCTTTACCGGATTCAAGTTGAATTTCCGTAAGTCTAGCCGCGTCAGAGTACGAGTCTTCCGTTCTTAACGATGGTTCTATCATCGACGGTTAAGGTTGCCTTGGTTAAGGCACCCGCGAAGTAGAAGTCGGTTTTGTTTGCTCCGCCAATGTCATCGTTGCCTCCAATTCCAATAGTCACAACGCCTGACGCAATGCTATCCTGAAGGAATCCTACCCGCGCCTTAGGATTCACACCAACGCCAACAACCGCGATTCTATTCTTCTCACCCGCAGCCTTCTCGTAATTGGCCTTCAGGTGTCCCGCGTTCAGGCCAGCGTGGTAATCCATCAAGGCACCGTTCCTAAATTCCAATCTAACCCCACCCACCCATTTGCCCATGAATTGAACTGGGCGATCAAAAGCTACCGTGCCTTCCGCGTAACTCTCATCCGGGCAGGCAAGAACATTGCCGCCTGGAATGTTGGCGACGTTTCGCCCGTGTTCCAAGTCGTCTGAGTCAACTACGCAATCATCCGAATAGGGCTCGCGGTCGGCCAACCTCAGATTCAACTCCGTGCCATTGGGCGCAGTGATCTTCACCAAACCACTCCTCAGAAGAGAGGACACCCTTCGAGCTGTGACGCTAAGCGCATTGAAGTCAACGGATGAGGCTGCGAAAAGCATTCTCTGCCAGGCTGAGAGCGAAACCTTGTACGCGCGAGCACGCTGCGGAGTAGCGTAGCCTAACGCGATTCTCGCCGCCTTCAAGCGACTGCGTTTGGCTCGCTCATACCACTCCTCATTGTAGGCTGTGGAGGCACCGAACTTAGAGCGGTTCTTCCACACCCTAGGGAAGTCTGCCGGACCAGGAATGAACACGTACGCCTTAGCCTTCTCCACCGCCGCCCACTCGTGACCCCCAACCTTACCCAACTTTTCCTCCGGAAGGAATTCGGTACATTTCCAGAAAGTCGCTTCATCTTCGAAGAGTAACATTGGACGCGCCCCCAATTCACGGATTCGATAGATGAATGCGCCAGCCACTGGAAGGCCATGATTCCAGGTCTCAACGATAACATCATCACCCGACTGAACACTTAGAGTCGACGAGAGAACGTTTGCCACCAAAGGATCGAAGTTGAACATAGACACTAGGCAACAGCGTCCAGTCATTAAGACTTACTTCATTCTTTGAGGAAAAATCCTGCATTCAGTTTACCTCTAACTCAGCTGAGTTTGGGCAGGCGAAGTCGGGCGAATTGATGTGGACTTCCTTTCAGGGCCCATTCCAATAGGGAGCTTCGCATTCGCCTCTGCCTGCTTTATACTGGTAGCGCCTGGAGTCCGATGATCGATTGTAGTTCAGAGATGAGAAAGGGGATTTTGGCCCCAGTTTACTAGTAACTGTGAGTCGTAGTAAGAATGAGAAGGAACTTGCACAGGGCTGGACGAACACCCCTCCTCGATCTCGGAGGGGTTATCATCAGACAAGTTGTGTCGAACCATGTATAGCGTGTGTCTTGCACTAAACTCTTAGCTCGACACTCAATGTCCAATATGGTTCGCTCGCCACCAGACTCACACCAGAATAGCGAAGATGTGTGTTAGCGGGAAATCGAAGCAGGCGAATAACATGATGAATGTCAAGCAGTTCAAAGATCAAGAGTTCTTGAGCATTGAGACTTTTCGCAAGAACGGTAGTGGTGTGAAGACCACCGTTTGGTTTGCTCAGGAAGGTGATATGTTGTATATCTGGACCATACGTGAGTCTGGCAAAGCTAAACGGATCCGAAACAATGCGCGGGTTAACATCGCGCCCTGTAAGAGGTTTGGAAAGGTAACCGGCAAATGGATGGCGGCACAAGCTTCAGTGGATGATTCAGCTGCCGCTGCGCGTCACGTCGAGACCTTGTTGCGCCGAAAACTGGGATTTGTGTTCGCTGTGTTCAGGATGATGGATCGGCTCAGGGACCGGTTAACGGGAAAGCAGCGTGTTTCTATCAAGGTTTCACTAAGCTAATCGTGTCTTTAGATCAACCGAAATATCTCAACTCGTACGTACACACGGCTGAAGAGATGGAGGCGGTACTGGAACTAATTGCGAAGGAAGCCTTTTATCAAATAGAGCGCATCTGCCATTGTTGCAACACGACCAGCATACTTCCACCCGGAGGTGAACAAGGCTTGACAGAAAAACCACCAGAGAGAGTCCCTTCTACCAGAAGCAACATTCCATCAAACACAGTTCTAATCGGCCAAAAAGAACTCATGGCCTACTGTACAGCCATCGTAATGCAACTCAATAGTGGTATCAAGGAGCTGTCGGTTAAGGCGAGAGGCCGCGTCATCTCGAAAGCCGTCGATGTAGTTGAAGTCTGTCGAAGACGCTTCTTCGAAGGCAAACTGGAGATCACGGGCGTAAACATAGGTACAGAAGTGCTAGGTGAAGAGGGCCAAACAAGAAATGTCTCCACGATCGAAATCAAAATCCACAAGAAAGATTAGATGACGTAAGAGTCGTGGTTGACACCAAATCCTCTTCTTGCTTCTTTTTCTATTTCTGTTACGTTGTGGGCTAACTAATGATTGCTCGCTCCACATTTCGCGGCGCGAATATCGAAAGTTTGAAAATTACAACATCCTCAATCATCTGACGTCGCCTGACAGAGTCGCCCTCGCAGAAAGAACTCCCCTTAACCTACGCACTATGAATACAATTCAGGACATAGAGGTTGCTCGTTCGAACAACCCTGACTCGGGTCAATCCAGAAAGTGGATTACCCGCGTCTATTGTGTAGAAGATTCTGCTGCTGCAGTAGCGAACGTAACGTCGCATCAGTTAGGTTCGTGACTTCGCGGCTTTTCTACGCTTATGTTTCAGTGATGGTCGATGTAGGCGTTTCACGTTTTTCCATTGGCCGTCCGTCATGGGTTTGAATGTCATTCCACACTCTTGACATTTTCGAGTCTTCATCTTAGTCAAACGGTATCAGGCGAGTACGATTCACTTCGTGTAATAAGCTTAACACTACAGCCGGACTCTGTAACACCACGGCCATCGGAACCACACTAGGCTACGTCGTGCGCTCTGATTCCTTCTTCTCTGGGTTACCTTCTCGACGTCAAAGCCAATACTTGCTCTTTAAGGGGAGCTCACCACGTTTATCCTGACTTAGTACTCAGAAACTTGACTCCCGCAGGATAGCTCAGGTATTGGTGCAACTTTTATAGTGGTCTTCGCTGTTGCGCGGGCGGTATACTCGAGATCTTACCTGCGTGGATGATGGGATGGCCGTGAGGCCGGTGCCGATTATCGCGGCGAGTATTATCTTTCGTATAACTAGAGAATAGGGACGGTGGAAAAGGAATTGGGTTATGAGAATCGACGTTACGGTGCCCCGAGGCAGATGACGCAAGTCAAATGCTCTGACTGCGGTGCAGAAACGGAAGTACCGTTTGTGCCGACGACGGGCAGACCGGTCTACTGTAGAGACTGCTTCCAGAAGCACCGAAAGTACTAGGTAAACAGCCTAGAACCGATATTGAACAGAAGTTTCTTCATTTTTTAATTGTCTTCAAATGCGCATCCTGTAGCGCTCCCTGGTTAGGTGGCCCGATTTCCGGATCAAGAAGGTTAAGGAGATGCAGAAAGCGATTGGGAAACTACTCCAACTGGAGACAAGCCCGTGGGAGCGTTCCTGATGTCACCACTCTTGAAGGAAGCTCGGGGCGCAAGGAGATTCATCATCATCGAGAACGTGGTCGCGACGGCGGTCCTCCACCAGAATATTGATTTGAACTCTATCGTACGCATCTTCCCCGGTGTCGAATACAGGCCTGAGCTATTTGCTGGCTTAGTGTATCACTTGAAAAAACCGAAGACCACCTCCTTGCTCTTCGGTTCGGGTAAGATGGTCTGTACTGGGGCCAGGTCGGAGCGACAAGCTCGTAAGGCGGTCATGAAGGTTGTAGAGGAGCTGAAACGAAACGGAGTCGTCATTCTAAGTGAGCCTGAAACTCAGATTCAGAATATGGTGGCTTCGGTAGGTTTGGGCGGACGTGTTGATTTGGAAAAGGCGACCTATTCACTGAAACGCACCATGTATGAGCCTGAACAGTTTCCGGGTCTGATCTATCGAATGGATGATCCAAAGGTGGTGATTCTGATTTTCAGCACCGGAAAACTGGTCTGCACAGGGGCGAAGAAGGAGGGGGAAGTCCACCGAGCAGTTGCGAATCTTCGAGATACTCTTGAAGAGAAAACGCTGATAACATACACGTAAGCTCACTTTGCTAGTAAGTTCTCGTTTGGATAATTATAGAGGCACCTATAAGCCGGACATACTATGGCTTCACATGTCAGACCGAATTTTTCTGTGTAGCTGCCAAAAATGCGGATCGGAATTTGGGTTCACCGGAAGCTACGAGAAGTTCGATGAATTCATGAACTCAAAGACATTCACCTGCGCCGGTGGTCATAAGGAAAACCGTTCACCTCGAATTTTTCTCAAGCTTCTGAAGATGAGTGAACCTCAACTGATTCTAGAGTGGAAACCGACTGAAGGCAGAAGGTACGTAGACGTTCTCAACTATGAGACCGCCCGAATCAAAGGCATGCAGATGGATCACCTCGGTTCAGGTCTCTACATTGACCGACGAACACGGAAGAAGTACGACTACGAAGAGGACGCGACTGGAAACCGACACTACTTCGAAATACCAGTTTAGGAACAGACGGTCACGCCTCATCAATTGGCTACGGCCAACGAGGTTCTGCTTGAGTGTCGCATCAAGTCTCACCGCAATCTTCTGCAGAAGATTCGGCACATTTGAAATAGTGGATCAGAAAACCGGCATAGTATGGTTTGTTGCCCTGTCTCCATGCTCTGTGGTCAGTAATCAGGTAGGTTCATGTGGGCATTGAGAACTATCTGCGTCCGTTAGGTAGTATCTGCCACATTTTGCGCATTTAGCCTGTTCTAGCGTATCCGTGAATGGTCAGGTTAGCTATGAAAGGCTGAGTACTTTTCGGTTGTGGTTGTAGAAGAACGCTTGCATCGATGGGAGCGTAGTTTGTTGATGCGAGAAAAACAAATCGTACAATTTGGATTCTCATTTTCTCGGCTTCGTTTCGGACCTGAGAGCGTGCTAGGTCTTAGTGACGCGACTGGTTCGATAATCCCAGAGCGCAACCAGGACTACATCACCGTTTTTGACCCAAATCCGCCTCTTCATCTCGCCTCGTATGTGGCGGACTCGCTCGGCTCCGTCCGCCCACTTCATCATCCGACCGTACGACGAGTTCAAACTTCGTCCTCACACGATTAGAGCCACGCGCACCTAGCCTGCACCGATGATCTTTATAGCGAGATACGTAACGAGCAGGAGCAGCCCAAGGATGGTCCCACGTCTCACCAACGCAGGCATTAGTTCCTGCTCTTTTTGCTCATCCCGCATTGCATTGAAAATCGGTGCGGCAAGGAGTATGATAGATGGCGAGAAAGCGAGGAGAATCCAAGGCAATCCGCCAACTAACACGACGCCAACAAATAAGGCGAGAACCAAGAAGAGGAGCATAAGACAAACCTTGAGTGCTCTTTTCTTGCCGACAACCGTCACCGTTGTCTCTATCATGTCCCTATCGGAATCATGATCTCTAATCTGATTGACAAGCTCTGCTAACATGGACAATAGAAAGAGCGTACCAGTCAACCCAGCTCCTATGAAATCAAGGGGACGATAAACTGAGTACGCCATTACTCCATAAATCGCATTCCAAGATGCGTGAGAGACAACATCCAGACCGGGTCTAGCCTTAATCCTTAGACCGAAAGAATATTCAGCAAACAGCAAAATCACTAGGATCCCAAGTAATCTGTTCAGAAAATTTAGAAGATAGATGGATACGCTCGCCACGCCTAAGAAAACTACCACTATGAGCCAAGCCGCACCCTCAGACAAGTCGTCCGAGGCTA
>Ga0335081_10005844_pt1 | contig 19497 bp, 12 predicted proteins | sample Lox_Sample_35_FD_206713 | JGI IMG/M metagenome (GOLD analysis project Ga0335081, IMG submission 206713) | Soil microbial communities from Loxahatchee National Wildlife Refuge, Florida, United States - Lox_Sample_3.5 | ecosystem: Environmental > Terrestrial > Soil > Wetlands | place: USA... | reverse complement strand
CGGTGGTGTGCGCCATGGAGGTGCCGGTCGAGGCCGTGTCGGTCGACTGCGCATCGACGTGCAGCGTGAACGTGCCGGTGGTTGGCGAAATGAGTTGCAGCGGCGATGTCGCGAGCAGCGCGGTCTGGACCGGATCGGAGATGATCCAGGTTCCGGCCGGGCCGGCAGCACCCACCGTGACGCCGTTGATCGCGAAGCTCGCGCCGGTCGGAACGCCGGTAATCGTGACGGTCAGCGTCTCGGTCGGGTCCGGCGGAATCGACGCGTTGAACAGTGCGATCGGTGTGTTCTCGGCACCGCTCGCCGTGTCGGTGAAGTCGAGTGTCACCGAATTGCCGTTGAAGCCGAGGACAGGGGTCGCGTTGCCAAAATCGTTGACCACCGCGCCCGTGAGCAGCGTCCCGTCGGCGAACGCTGTCTTGAACTCGTTGATGATCGAGATTTCGCTCAGGTTCGACAGGTTCGAGGGCGTCGCGAACAGCTCCTCGGCGGCGCCGACCGTCTTGCCGCTGGCGTCGAACCGCTGTGCCCAGATCTGATCCTGCGCGCCGTTGGCGGTACCGACCGTCTGGTCCCAGATCGCCTCGAACCCACCATCCGCCAACGCCACCATGCCGGTCAGATTGCCGGATGCGAGCGTCGCGGCCGGATCGCTCGGAAGCTGGACTTGGCCGCCCGATGCCAAGTGTCCCTGCGCGTCGTAGGTGCTCACGAACTCGTTGCTGAAATTATTGTACTCGACCGCAAAGCCGCCGCCCTTGAGCGCGATGAGATCGTCCGCGAAGGCGAAGCCGGCGGCCCCACCGGTATCGACCTGGATGCCGGCTGGCGGCGTCGCGCCGGTCAGGTGGCCGTTGGCGTCGTAGACCTGGGCAAATACGTCGGCCCCGGCGCCGGTCTGGCTCCACACCGCCGCATAGCCGCCGTTGGCGAGCTCGACCATCTGCCACGGTTGGGCCTCGCTGCCCCCTCCGCCGGCGCCGGTGACGATCTCGGTCGTGCCGGTGTAGTTGTCGCTCGCCTTGAAGATGCGGGTCAGCGTGTCGGTGACGCCGCCGGTGGTCTCCTGCCACATGACGGCGAAGTCGTCGCCGCCCAGTGCGACGACCTGCCCGGGGGTGTCGACGTCGGCCGCGCTCGGCGCGTTGACCTCGATCGCCGGCGACGCGAAGGTGCCGTCGGAATTGATCGCGCGGACGTAGGTGTGCTCCGTGCTGCCGCCGCTGCCGTCATTGCTGAACGATTCCCACATGACGACGAAGCCGTGCTCGGTCGCCACCACCTGCGAGATGTCGCGCGTCGTCGGCGTGGCGGTGTTCTCGAACAGGTCGGCCGCCACGCCGAACGCGTTGGCCTGGATCGGCCCGCTGACCGAGTGACCGGTCGCATCGTAGATGTGGGCGAAGACGTCGTCGGTATTGGTGACGCCGTTGTGCTGGCCGTACACCACCGCGTAATCGCCGTTGGCGAGCGCGACGATGATCTGCGCATTGGTGTTGACGGTGAGGTCGGTCGTCGAGACCGTCTGGATGCCGCCGGCGGCCGGGATGCCGTGCGAGTCGAAGGCCTCAGTGACGAGGTGCGTGCCGTCCTGCCACACCATGGCGAAGCCGCCATTCGGCAGCGCCACCACGTTGCTCTGCGTGTCGGGCGTCGTCGCCACCGGGCCGACCGTGATCGGTCCGCCGATCGGCTGGTTGTGCGCGTCGAAGACCTGCGCGAACACCTGCTCGTTGCCGCCCGGGCCGGCGGCCCAGGTGGCGACGAAGCCGCCGCCCGTGAGCGCGATCGTGTGGAGCTCGCGCACGTCCTCGCCCACCGGCGCGAACGCGAAGTTCGCGTCGACATTCGTCACCACCGGCGGATCCGCGATCGGGACCACGTCGATCGTCGCGGTGGCGGTCGTCGGGCTGGTGGCGCCGTTGCCGTCGCTCGCCGTGTATTCGAAACTCGTGGCGCCGGCGAACAACGGGGCCGGCTCGAAGTAGAGCGTGAGCGTGCTCGACGGCGTTATGTTGAAGTACGCCGTATTGGTCGCGACCGCCTGCGTGAGGGCCTGGTCGAGAAACAGGGTCCCGTTTGTCGGGAGGGTCAGCAGCGTGAACAGGACGCCAGTGCCGGCCGGGGCCTCGGTGGCGCTCAACGTCACCGCGATCGGTGGCGGGTTGGCGTTGGGCGTGCCGGGTGGGGTGTTCTCGTTGCCGGTCACGACGACGTCTTGGGCGATGGGCCGGTCGTTGGCAACGGAGATGAGAAAGTCGTTGCTGAGCGTGACGCTGTCGCCGTCGCCGTCGACCGCCTGGACGAAGCCGGAGAGATCGAGCGTCGTCGTGCTGTTGATGGCCTGATCGATCGGCTGCGCCAGGTCGAACGAGAACCCGCCGCCGCCGAGGACGATAAGGCTGAACACGGTGGCATTGCTCTGGTCCTCAACGGTCAGGTTCGAGCCGGAGACGACCGCATGCAGCGGATTGCCGTTCAAGGTGAGATTGAGATGCGTGAGCCAGGCGTCAGCCGCGGCCTGGCCGACCAGCTGGAACTCGGTCGTGCCGCTCGGCCCATTGCCGCCATCGGCGCCGAAATCGACCAGCGGCGTCAGCGTGCCATTGACGGTCTGCAGCGGAGGCACGGGGTGCCCCGACTCGAGCGGGCCCTCGTCGACCGAGCCGGTCACCTGCGTTGCCGTGAGCACCGGCACGTCGTCGGTCACTGTGACCGTCAGGCTGTTGGCGGCGAGGTTGACGTGGCTGCCGTCGAAATCCACCGCCTCGACCAGGCCCGACAGGTCGATCGTCGTCTGCGGCTCCGGACCGCTGCCAGTGAAGGGCGCGCCCATGTGGTCGATCGGCGCCAGCAGCTGGAAGGTCCAGGAGCCGTCGTCGTTGAGCGTGAGCGAGAACACCGCGGTGCCCGTGGCCGAGCCGCCCGCATGGGCGGTCAGCGTGTTGCCCGATATGGTGGCGAAGTCGACCGAAATCCCTTCCGACTTGAGGGTGCCGAGATTGATCGTGCTGTTGTTGGCGACCGTGAACTGGAACGGCGTGCCGTTCGCATGGTCGGCTCCGAAGCTCACCAGCGCGTCGAGCCCGCCGACGCTGCCGCTGAACGTCGCGATCGTCGCGGGGCTGTCGTTGCCGTTGCCGAACGGATCGGTCCCGCCAAGCGCGGCCTCGCGCAGGCCGCCTTCGTCGACCGCGCCCGTCTGGGTCGCGCCGGTCACCACCTTGGGCGAATCGTCGGTGATCGTGACGTCGATCGCGTTCGCCCCGAGCTGGACGGCGCTGCCGTCGAAGTCCACCGCCTCGGCGAGGGCCGAGAGATCGAACGTCTGCGCGCCGTTGTGGTCGATCGGCGCCAGCAGGTCGAACGTCCATGATCCGTCGTCGTTGAGGATCAGCGTGAACACCTCGGTGCCGCCGCCGCTCGGCCCGCCCGTGGTCCAGGCGGCGAGCGTCGTGCCCGAGCCCGGCGTGGTGGTGATCTCCGCATCGCTCACCAGCACGCCCTGCGAATGGATGTTGAGGTTCGCGAGCGTACTGCTCGCATTCACCACGAACTGGAACGGCGTGCCGTTCTGGCCGTCGGCCCCGAAGGTCACCAGCGTGTCGAGCTGACCAGGGGTCTCGGGCGTGCTCGTCGCCGCGCCCGGCGCGTTGCCGGAGGCAAGTCCGCCTTCGTTCACGGTCCCGGCGAAGCCCGGCGCGCCCGCCACCAGCAGCGGCGCATCGTCGGTGATCGTCACTACGATATCGCCCGGCGGCAGCGTGATCGCGCTGCCGTCGGTATCCACCGCCTGCACCAGACCGGAAAGGTCGACCGCCAGCGGCGCGTTGTTGGTGTTGTCGACCGGCGCAAGCAGTGTGAAGCTCCACTGGCCGTTGCTGTCGATCGTCATGGTGAAGACGGCAGTGCCGCTCGCCGAGCTGCCCGTATAGGCGGTGAGCATCTCGCCGCCGGCGACGAGCTCGACCGTCGCGAAATTGACCGCCATGTCGTGCGACATGAGGCCGCCGAGACTGATCGCGCCCGACGTCGGGTTGCCTTGCACGACGTCGGCCGGGTTGCCGACCGTGAACTGGAACGGAACGAAGGCAGGACCGCTCGCGCCGAACGTCACCAGCGTATCGAGATCGCCGATATTGCCGGTGAAAGCGGTCGCCGAGGCGGACTCGTTGCCGGTGCCGTAGGGATCGGTCCCGTTGTCGGCGGTATCCGTGATGTTGAACAAGCCGCCTTCGTTGACGGTGGCGGCGAGGCTGGCGCCGGTCGCCTTGGGCGCGTCGGCGGTGACCGTGATCTCCAGCTCGTTCGCCGCGAGCGTGGTGACGTTGCCGTCGAAGTCGACCGCCTGAACGAGGCTGGAGAGGTCGAATTTCTGCAACAGGCCGCCGCTGACGTCGATCGGCCCCAGCAGCTGGAAGCTCCACGACCCGTCATTGTTGAGGGTCAGCGTGAATACCTGATCCCCCAAGGGGTCCTCGGCGAGAAGCGTCGTGCCGGTGGCGGTCGTGGTGACGATCGCGGTGTTCACGATCGCGCCGGCCGAAGTCATGCCGAGGCTCGTCAGCGCGCTCGTCAGCGCGAAGTTCGCGTCGGAGAGGAACTGGAAGGGTGTTGCGCTCGGCCCGTCGGCGCCGAAATGCACCAGCGCGTCGAGCTGGCCGGTCACCCCGCCGGTGCTCGTCGGCGCGGTCGAGCCGGGGTCCAACCCGGCATCGTTCACCAGGCCGGACACGATGACGCCGGTCGCCGCGAGCGGGGAATCGTCCGCGATGGCTATCTGGAGCTCGTGCGGCGCGAGCGTGACGGCGCTGCCGTTGAAATCGACCGCCTGCACCAGGCTGGAGAGATCGATCGTCGTCCCGTTCTCGGACTGGTTCGGCCCATCATCGAGCGGCGCAAACAGTTGGAAACCCCACGCCCCGTCATTTTCGATGGTGAGCGTGAAGACCTTCGTGCCGGCGGTCGAGCCCTCCGTATAGGCGGTGAGCGTCTCGCCGATGGCCGAGGTCGTGACGGTGGCGAAGTCGACCGCCGCCCCATGCGAGGTGAGCCCGAGATTGATCGTGCTGTCGTTGGCGACCGCGAAGCGGAATGGCGTCGTCGCATTCGGCCCGGCCGCACCGAACGCGACCAGAGCGTCGAGCGTGCCGGTCGGGTCTTCGATTGCCGTCAGGCCGCCGCCATTGCCCTCGCCGAAGGGATCGGTGCCGCCATGGGCGGCGTCTTGCAGTCCGCCTTCGGCGAGCGCGAAGGTCGGCGCAGTCGCGCCGGGCAGCGCGATCGGCAGGTCCTCGGTGACGAGGACCTTGAAATCGTTCGATAGCGTCACGACCAGGCCGTCGCCGTTGACGGCTTGCACGAAGCCGGACAGATCGATCGTCGCGGTGTGCTCGATCGGGCCGCCCGGCGGCGCGTCGATAGGCGCCAGCAGGGTGAAATTCCACGAGCCGTCGGTGTTGAGCGTCAGCGAGAAGACGCCGTGCCCGTCCTGGGCCGTGGCGGTCAGCGTGTTGCCGACAATCGTTGCGCCGTCGATCGGCGACCCGTGCGAGGTCAGGCCGAGCCCGGCGAGCCACTGGCTCGCGGTCGACACGAAGTGGAATGGTGTGGCGCCGGGTCCTGCGCTGCCGAAATTCACCAGCGCATTGAGGGAGCCCGCGACGCCCGTCGCCGCGAATGCAAAGCCATGATCGTTGCCCGTGGTCCCGATCGTATCCGTGATCAGGCCGCCCTCGTCGACGGCAGCGGTGATCGAGGCGCCCGACAGGGACGTGGGACTTGTCTCCTCCGTCACCTCGTTCGTGGTGGTGCCGAATCCAGCCCCGAGCGGCGGCGGGCTCGCCCCCAGGAGCGGCAATCCGGTTCCGGGGCCGGCCAACGACTCGATCGAGAACGAGACGAAATCCGCGCCTGACGACACCGAGCCCGGGCCGCCGGAGGCGGGCAGCACCGACGGGTCGGTGGTGATCGGAAAAAGGCCGGCGAAATCGGTGCTGGAGACGTCGCGTCCCGGTCCGAGCTCGACGGTGATGTCCGATAAGGGTTGGCCGTTGTCGCCGAAGAACGGCTCGATGGTGACTTGGGCGTGGTTGTCGAACAGGATGATCAGCCGGTCGCCGAGGTGGACCAGGGTGATCGGCTCGCTGGCGATGGCGCTCAGGTCGAGCTTGGTCGCGCCGTCGAGATGGATGGTGATCGCCTGCTCGCCCTGCGGCTTGCCGATGGTGATCGCCGTCGGCGGGGTACCGCTCGATCCCTGCGGGGTGGTCGCCTGCGCCAACACGAATGGACGGTTCATCGCATGCCCCTGTTCGCGCAAGTCTTGCGCCGCTGGCTTTGATCGCAGTCGGGGCGTCGCTTCGAGGGCGGACGATGGCGATGTCTCGCACCTCGGCAGAGTAATTCGGGATTTCAGCCCCGCCTCGTTAAGGTATTCTTAAGACTACTCTACGGTCAACGCATACCGCGGTGTAGACTGTCGATTGCAAAGCGCGTGGTGAAGTCGCCACATGACCTGGGAAATCCGCAATTGCGCCGCGAAAATGCCCTTGTCGGCGCTGCGCGCCTCCCGTAGGAGTCGAACTCTCGACGAGGGAACAGGGCCATGGGCAAAGCGCAGTCGGTGAAGCGGGCGGTCGTTCTGGCGGCCATTGCGATCGGGGCTTCGGGATTGACGGGCGCTCGCGCCCATGAGCTCGCGCCCGGATTCCTGCTGACCTGCGAGAACGGGCGCGCCTATCCGATTCACGCGCGGGCCGTCACGGTCGACGGCGATCTCGTCACCGGCACGATCTCGACCGGACGCGGCCGCATGCATGTCCGCCTGATACCCATGGGCGCCGGCTATCGCTACGCGGCCCAGGGTCTGTGGGCGGACGGCTGGCGTACCGAGGCGCTGCTGAACTTCGGACCCTCGAAGGCAGTTGCCTGCACGGTCACGCACGAATAAATCCGCACGCCGCCTCTGCACGCGCCGGGCGCCCGGCCCTTGGGCGCGGCCGCAGGTGCTCATTCGTCGGCGGGGTGCTCGGCGGTCGCCGCCGCATCGGCAGCGCCGTTGCGATCGAGCGAATGGAACAGCACGAACTGACGCACCGCCGACGACAGCCCGATATCGCCGCGCTTCTCCGTGATGGCGGCGACGAGCGCGGAGGTGTTCACGTGCTGGGCATACGCAATCGCCCGCAGCCGGTTCCAGAACTGATCCTCGAGGCTGATGCTGGTGCGCTGTCCGTCGATGACGATGGAACGCTTGCGAATGGCGGAATACTGCGGGTGCGAAAACGACTTGCTGGGCTTGTCCATTGGTTCTCTGGCTCGGGAATCGTCTTACAAAAAGACTATGTGAAATGGAACCGGGAGCGAATGCGCCCGTGCCGCTACAATGACGCATATCTGATATGCTTACAAATCATATCAGGAAGTAGCGGGGCACGTATCGACCGGTATTCCGAGGGGATCGGTAATCGCTTCGGGCCAAAGTTGCATCGAACTCGGGCGGCGGCCGGCCGATCATTAGCGGGGCCGTAACGCGTCTCCGATAACGATAATTCCGGGCGGTGGAAACCACACGGGACCGTGGTCGCGCCGGGAAGCGCGCTGCCACGGAGCCGAAGGACCGGCCGCCAAAGCCGTCCCGCCTGGCCATTCCGGCTCGGGGGTGGCGGAGAACCAACAGAAGGCGGGTGGGCTGGCGGTGAGGGTCGGTGTCTGGTGTTCGTTCGCTAATCGATGAGATCGAGACCTCCTTCCGGGGCGGTTCGGCCGACAGCCGCGCGACGACGTTGCGCCGCATCACCGATCTGTTCATGTCCGGCGCCGACGCCTACCACGAGGCGCAGATCGGCGTTTTCGACGATGTCCTCTGTCAGCTGATCAACAAGATCGAGCGCGAGGCGATCGTTCAGCTCAGCCGTACCGTGGCGCCGGCCGCCAAGGCGCCGCCGGCGCTCACCCGCAAGCTTTCGCGCCACGACGACATCGAGATTTCCGGTCCCGTCCTGCGCCAGTCGCCGCTGCTCAGCGACGGCGACCTGATCGAGATCGCGCAGACCAAGAGCCAGCAGCACCTCGAGGCGATCGCCGGACGGCGCGCCGTGAGCGAGAAGGTCTCCGACGTGCTGATCGACCGCGGCAACACCGACGTGCTCACCACGGTCGCGGGAAATTTCGGGGCGAAGTTCTCGTCGAACGGATACAACACGCTGATCGCCAAGGCGGAGGACCACGCCGAGATCGCGATGGCGGTGGTGATGCGCTCCGACCTGTCGCCCGACATGTTCCGCAAGCTGGTCGGCCGCGCCGCCACCACGGTGCAGCAGCGGCTGCTGACGATCGCCAACCCGGCCGTGAAGGAGCGCCTGCAGAACGTGCTGCAGGACATCTCGCTGCAGCTTCTGCGCGACGCCGATGCCAAGAACGCCAAGCTCGACGTCTCCGCCAAGGAGATCCAGAGCCTCGACAAGAGCAAGCTGCGCGCCGAGCTGCTCACCTACGCCAATGCGGGCCGCCTCACCGAATCCGCCACCGCGCTCGCCACCATCAGCGGCCTGCCGTCCGACACGGTCCGCCGCCTGATCGCCCAGCGCGAGACCGAAGCGCTGCTGATCGTCTGCAAGGCAAGCGGGCTCGGCTGGAGCACCGTGAAGGCGCTCCTCGCCATGTCGGCCAAGATCGGCGGCGGGGCCTATGCCAATCCGCTCGACTACCTCGACCAATACACCAAGATGACGGCTGAGACGGCCCAGCGGATCCTCCGGTTCCTCAACGCGCGCAAGGCGGTCTCCGCCAACGAGTTGAGGACCATGATGGCGTCGTGACCGGGTACGATCGACCTTCGCATTGCGCATGGGAGCTGGACATGCACGACAACAGGCGATTTCCACGCGACCTGGTCCTGAGGACCGGTCAAATCCATCTCGCGGACCAGACGGCGGTCGATTGCGCGATCCTCAACATCGCGCCGGCGGGCGCCTGCGTGCTGGTGCCGGACAGGACGGACATTCCCGACGCCTTCGAACTGCGCATCGATCCCGACGAGACGCTGCGGCGCTGCCGCGTGGTGTGGCGCGACGGGGCGAAGATCGGATTCGAGTTCGTCGACGGCGAACCGGCGAAGTAGCTCGCGCGAGCGCCTTGCTGCCGCCTCCCTGATCGCCAATAAGTTCGTCCGGGCACGCGAAAGCGCGACCCGACCAGGATGGCGATGTACGCGGTGTTCAACCAGCCTCCGCCGCTCGAGCCGTGCGACCCGTTCGCCGGCGACGCCGCGCTGCGCGAGGCGGTTGCGCGCGAGAATGCCGGCTGGGCCGCGCCCGAGCTCGCCGCGTTCGGCGCGCTGCTCGGGCAGGCCGATACGATCCGCCTCGGCTTCGACGCGAACCGCAACCCGCCGCAGCTGCGCGCCTTCGACCGCTACGGCCGTCGCATCGACGAGGTCGAGTTTCATCCCGCCTGGCATCGCCTGATGGCGATCGGCATGGCGGCGGGCCTGCATTCCGCCCCGTGGGCCGCGCCGCGCGCAGGCGCGCATGTGGCGCGCGCCGCCGGCTGCTACATGATGGCGCAGATCGAGAGCGGGATTTGCTGCCCGATCGCCATGACCTATGGCGCGGTGCCGACCCTGCGCCAGGCCGATGCGCTTGCAACAGAATGGCTGCCGCGCATCTTTGCCCGCGACTACGATCCGCGCTGCCGCCCGGCGGCGGAGAAGACCGCGGTGCTGATCGGCATGGCGATGACCGAGAACCAGGGCGGGTCGGATCTGCGCACCAACACGGCGCGCGCCGAGCCCGACCCGGGCGCCGGGCCGGGCATCTACCGCCTGCATGGCCACAAATGGTTCATGTCGGCGCCGATGTGCGACGCCTTCCTGGTGCTCGCCCAGGCACGCGGCGGGCCGAGCTGCTTCTTCGTGCCGCGCTGGACGCCGGACGGCCGGCGCAACGCGATCCATCTGCAGCGGCTCAAGGACAAGCTCGGCAACCGCTCCAACGCATCGAGCGAGGTCGAGTTCGCCGACGCCCATGCGGAGCTCGTCGGCGAGGAGGGACGCGGCATCCCGACGATCATCGCCATGAGCAACTACACGCGGCTCGATTGCGCGATCGGCTCGGCCGGGCTGATGCGCCAGGCGGTCGCGCAGGCGATCCATCACGCGGCGCATCGCACCGCCTTCCAGAAGAAGCTCGTCGACCACGGGCTGATGGCGAACGTGCTCGCCGATCTCGCGCTCGAGCAGGAGGCCGCGACCGTGCTCGCGCTGCGCCTCGCGCGCGCCTATGACGAGACCGACACGGCCGCGGCGGTCTGGCGGCGGGTGATCACGCCGGCGGCGAAATTCTGGATCTGCAAGCGCGCGCCGGCGCTCGCCGCCGAGGCCATGGAGGTGCTCGGCGGCAACGGCTATGTCGAGGAGAGCGTGCTGCCGCGGATATTTCGCGAGCTGCCGGTCAACTCGATCTGGGAAGGCTCGGGCAACATCATGTGCCTCGACGTGCTGCGCGCGCTCGATCGCATGGCGGACGCGGCTGCGCTGCTGCGCGACGAGCTCGCCGAAGGAGCGCGGGCGGACGCGCGGCTCGCCGGCCTCGTGGCGCGCCTGGAGCGCCGTCTCGCCGACCGCGCCGGAGCCGACGAGACCCAGGCCCGCGCCTTCACGCGCGAGCTGGTGCTGGCGCTGCAGGCGACGCTGCTCCTGCGCCATGCGCCGAGCGTGGTCGCCGAGGCGTTCTGCGCCTCGCGTCTCTCGGGCGAGGCGGCCGGCGTGTTCGGAATGCTGCCGCCCGGCACCGCGCTGCGCCCCATCATCGAGCGTGCGGCGCTTGCGGCCGGTTGATCTCGGCCGAAGCCGAGCGGGACGGCGTCAGCGGATTTGCGATTTCGGCTGCGCCTGGGTCGTGATCGAGCCGGTGGTCTCGACGTCCTTCGTCCGCGGGGCCGTGACGGCCGGCGCAGGCGTGGCTGCGGGCGCGGTCGTGACGGCCGGCGCGGGGGCGACATGAACCGCGAGCGAGCCGGTCGTCGGATTGTGCGCGCTCTTCATCAGCCATTGGTCGGCCGTGGTCGGCGTCTTCGGCTGGGTCGCGGTCGCCGGCACCACCTGGACGATGCGGTAGCCGCGCTTCTTGAGCTCGGCGAGCAGCCGCGGCAGCGCCAGGGCGGTCGCCGGCTGCATGTCGTGCAGCAGCAGCACGCCCTTGCCCTTGGCCTCGAGCCTCGTCAGCGCGCGATGAATGACCTCGGCGGCGCTGATGTGACGCCAGTCGTCGGCCGGAAAATCCGCGCTCCACGTCATGATCGATCTCGACGCGAGAAAGTCCTCGACCGTCGTGGCGCGCAGCAGGCCCGGGATGCGGAAGAACGGCGCGACCTCGGACGGATCGCCGAGCGCGGCGGTGACCGACGCGATGCCTTGATCGACCTCGGCCTCCACCTTGGGCAGCGCCATGTGCTCGAACCGCAGCGGATGGTTCTGGCTGTGGGTGCCGATGGTGTGGCCGGCGGCGTGGATCTGCCGCACCATGTCGGGAAAAGCCTGCGCCTGCTTGCCGATCAGGAAATAGGTCGCCTTGACGCAATTGGCGTTGAGCGTCTCGAGCACCCGGTTGGTATAGGGGGGCAGCGGGCCGTCGTCGAAGGTCAGCACCACCTCGTGGTCTTCGAGCGGCAGCGTCTCGCGATACTGCATGGTGCCGATCCTGGCGTGCTCGGTCGGATCGACCACCAGCACACGGCTCGTGCCGATCGCGTCGGGATGGCCGGGGCAGTCGCCGGCCGCCGCCGGCACCCCGAGACTGATCATCGACATGAAGCACGTGAGGGCGAAGCAAATCAGACTGACAACACGCATTCCACACCACCTTCTAGGATTGCCATCTAGAATAGGACCTCGTGGGGGATCGCGCCAACTGATGAATGGTTAAAGATAAGAATCTGTTAACGGGCGCGGACCCTGCGTCAGCCGGCAGGAATGACGTGCACCACGTGGAACCCGCGCGCATGGAGAGCACGCAAAAAGGCCGGCAGCATGGCGGCGGTCTGGGCCTTGGTATCATGAAACAGCACGATGCCGCGCCCGGCCGCATCGAGGCGTTGCAGGATCAGCCGCAGCTCCTGGCCCGGACTCATCCGATTCCAGTCGCTCGCCCATAAATCGGCGCCGAACACCACGAATCCGCGCTGCGCCATGCGGTCGAGCAGGGCAGGCGAGGCCGCGAAGCCCGGAAAGCGGAAGAACGGCGTCCTGGGCCGTGCGGCCGTATCGCCATAGGCGGCGCGCTCGACCGCCAAAAGTCCGCGGTCGATCTCCGCCTCCGCGGCCGCGCCGCGCATGCGATTGAGCAGCGGATGCGCATAGGTGTGATGCGCGACAGTATGACCCTCGGCGACCTCGCGCCGCGCCAGTGCGGGATCGGCCGCCGCATTGCGGCCGAGCAGGAAGAACGTCGCGTGCACGCATTCGTGCTTGAGCGCATCGAGCACGCGGTTCGTGGTCCCGGGCCACGGACCGTCGTCGAACGTGAGCACGACTTCCTTCGGCGCGAGCGGCAGCGTGGTCGGGAACTGCTTGCGGCCGACGCGCGGGGTCGTGGCGGCGCTCACCGCGAGCACGCGCTCGGTTCCAAGCGCGTCGGGATTGCCCGGGCAAGGCGCGGCTGCAGCCGCGGCCGACAACAGGCCGAGCGCCAGCAGAATCCGGATCACGGCAGCTTCACCTCGCATTGCTCGCTCTGATCGTGGGGTGACGGCGACAAGCGAACGCTCGCCGCGCGTCTGCGGGCCGCATATGGCTGGACTTTACCGCGGGCGGCGCGGCCATGCACGGCCGTTGGGGTCGATTCGCGCCCTTTCACTGACAGGCTGTTAACACTTCTGCAGGTACAACGTGTGCGGGTCGGAACGGAACACCTTCGCGCAACACCTTCGTGCTTTGGCTTTCGAGTACCGCGTAGCCTTGAGTATCGCATGACAGTGCTTCCCGTCCGCCCGGAACCGCGGCTGATCGCGCCGTTTGCGCTCGTCATGCTGGCGATGTTCGCGCTCTGCGCGGCCTTCGGCTATCTGCTGGCGCGCCAGGCCGACGATCGCCATCAGGACCAGCAGCGCGCCTCGCTGCTCGGCGTGGTCGACGAGTTCCGCAACGTTTTCGGCGACATGACGCGTCAGGCGGCGGCCGATCTCGCGGCCCACACGCTCGCCGACCGGCCCGCCCTTGCGGGCGCGCTCGACCCGGCGGGGCTCACCCGCTATCGCCATCAGCGCGCCCGCGTGGTCGGCGCCGACGGGGCGCCGATCGCGGCGTTTCCGGCGGCCGACCCGACGCCGCCGGCGGTGGCGCGCATCATTGCGGATTACCGCGCGAGTCATGCGGGCGCCGCCGGAGCCCGGCCGCCGGTGATGACCGCGCTGGTCGCGCTCGACGGATACCCGACGCTGGTCGCAGTCGCATCCGTCCGGCCGAGCGGATCGCCGCCTGCGAGCAATGCCGCGCCGGTGCTGGTACGCGAGACGCGGCTCGACGCGGGGCTGATCGCCGCATTCGAGCGGATGTCGGGCGTCTCCGGGCTCGCCTTCGACGCCGATACGCCGCGGCGCGACCGCGACGTCGCGTCGCTGCTCGACGCTCAAGGCCGCATGGTCGGCTGGCTGAGCTGGACGCGCGAGACCCCGAGCCTTGACGCCGTGATGCGGCTCGCCCCGTTCATCGGCGCGATCGGCGTATGCCTGGTCGGCTTCGCGCTGCTGGCGATCCGGCAAATCGGGCGCACGACCCAGCGGCTCGCGACCAGCGAGGCGCAGGCGCGCCGGATCGCCTACGAGGATGCGGTGACGGGTCTGCCCAACCGCGCGTGCACCCTCGACCTGCTCGATGCGGCGCTCGCCGCGCGCGCCGCGAACGGTATCGTCGCCTTCGCGCTGGTCGCCATCGATCGGTTCAGCGAGCTCAAGCATTCGCTCGGCGAGGCCGGGACCGAGCGGCTGCTCGCCGCCGGCGCGGCGCGCCTGCGCGGCGCGCTCCCCGCGGCCGTGACGCTCGGCCGGGTCGGGCCGGCGGAATTCGCCATCATCGTGGCCGGCACGGACGGCGCCGCGGCGGCGCAGGCGGCCGCGACCGCGATGGCGCCGGCGCTCGCCATCGCCAACCAGTCGGTGCACGCCGCCGTCAAGATCGGGCTCGTGCAGGCGCCGCGCGACGGCAGCGAGCGCGAGGAGCTGATGCGCCGCGCCGATCTCGCGCGCCGCGCGGCCGAGCCCGGTGCCCCGGTGGCGCGGTTCGAGCCTGCCATGGAGCGCGACTTCCAGTATCGCCTGCTGATCAAGCGCGACCTGCGCCGCACCCTCGCCGAGGAGGGTTTCGAGGTGCACTACCAGCCGATCGTCGGCGCCGAGGGGCAGCGCATCGTCGGCGTCGAGGCGCTGCTGCGTTGGAATCATCCGACTCGCGGCATGATTCCGCCGACCGAGTTCATCCCGGTGGCCGAGCAGAGCGGGCTGATGGTGCAGCTCGGCGAGTTCGTGCTGCGCCGCGCGCTCCGCGACGCAAAGCCCTGGCGCGGGCTGTTCATCGCCGTCAACCTGTCGCCGTTCCAGATGCGCGACCGCGGCCTCGTCGATCTCGTCGCCGCGGTGCTCGCCGAGACCGGCATCGCGCCCTCTCGCGTGGTGCTCGAGGTGACCGAGGGCGTGCTGATCGACGATCCCGACGACGCGATGGCGCGGCTGCAGGAGCTGCGCGCGCTCGGCGTCAGGATCGCGCTCGACGATTTCGGCTCGGGCTATTCGAGCTTGAGCTACCTGCGCCGCTTTCCGATCGACAAGCTCAAGATCGACAAGGAGTTCGTCGCGCCGCTCGGCCGCTCCTCGGACGGCGGCGTGATCATCCAGGCGATCATGGCGCTCGGCCACGCGCTCGGCCTCACCGTGTTGTGCGAGGGCGTCGAGACCGAGGAGCAGCGCATCCTGTTGCGGCTCGCCGGCTGCGACGAGATGCAGGGCTTCCTGTTCGCCAAGCCGGCGCCGCGCGCCGCGATCGACCGCCTGCTCGCCGCGCAGGGCGGGGAGGCGCCGCGCCGCGCGCTGGCGTGACCCGCAGCCTGCCACCACGTACAATGGCCCGCACGATGACGAAGGGTGGGCAAAGGGGCGGGAACGCCCCGCGCCCACGCGTGCGCACGCTTCGCTTTGCGCCCCCCTACGACACCATGGAGACGCGACGTCATGATCCCCAACGCGTGGTCCGGCTTCGATTTCGGGCTCGGCGAGGACGCCGACCGGCTGCGCGACACGGTGCGCGGCTTCGCGGCCGACGAGATCGCGCCGCGCGCCGAGGAGATCGACCGCAGCAACACCTTTCCGCGCGAGCTGTGGCCGCGCATGGGCGCGCTCGGCCTGCACGGCATCACGGTCGAGGAGGAATTCGGCGGCGCCGGGCTCGGCTATCTCGAGCACTGCGTCGCCATGGAGGAGGTGTCGCGCGCCTCGGCCGCGGTCGGGCTTTCCTACGGTGCGCATTCCAATCTGTGCGTCAACCAGATCCGTCGCAACGGCACCGACGAGCAGAAGCGGCGCTACCTGCCCGGGCTGATCTCCGGCGCGCATGTCGGCGCGCTCGCCATGTCGGAGCCGGGCGCCGGCTCCGACGTGGTCGCGATGCGCACGCGGGCGGAAAAGCGCGGCGACCGCTACGTGCTCGACGGCTCGAAAATGTGGATCACCAACGGTCCGCAGGCGGACACGCTGGTGGTCTACGCCAAGACCGATCCGGCGGCCGGCGCGCGCGGCATCACGGCGTTCCTGATCGAGAAGGACTTCAAGGGATTCTCCACCGCGCAAAAGCTCGACAAGCTCGGCATGCGCGGCTCCGACACCTGCGAGCTCGTATTCGAGGACTGCGAGGTGCCGGCCGAGAACGTGCTCGGCCGGGAAGGGCAGGGCGTCAACGTGCTGATGTCCGGGCTCGACTACGAGCGCGTGGTGCTGGCGGCCGGTCCGCTCGGCATCATGCAGGCCTGTCTCGACGTGGTGATCCCCTACGTGCACGAGCGAAAGCAGTTCGGTCAGCCGATCGGCGCGTTCCAGCTCATGCAGGGCAAGCTAGCCGACATGTATGTGACCACGAACGCCGCCAAGGCCTACGTCTATGCGGTGGCGCGCGCCTGCGACGCCGGCCGCACGACGCGCGAGGACGCGGCCGGCGCAATTCTCTATGCCGCCGAGCGCGCCACCGCGGTCGCGCTCGACGCCATCCAGTGCCTCGGCGGCAACGGCTATATCAACGACTACCCGACCGGGCGCCTTCTGCGTGACGCCAAGCTCTACGAGATCGGCGCCGGCACCAGCGAGGTCCGCCGCATGCTGATCGGCCGGGAGATTTTCGAGAAGACGGCATAAGCCCCGTAGCCCGCATGGAGCGAAGCGAAATGCGGGGACGCCGTTCCCGGATTGCGCTTCGCTTCATCCGGGCTACAAGGAGCGCCGACCGAGGGAGCCGGAAATGTCTGCCCGTCTGCTGTCCATGGCCGCGCTCGCGGCGGTCGCGCTGCTGTGCGGCGCGCCATGCGGCTTCGCTCAAACGAGCGGCCGCGACGTGGCCGCGATCCGCGGCTGCGCCGACAAATATGCGGAGAACGTCGACGAGGGCGAGCGGCGCTGCGTCTTTGCGCTGGTGAGCGACCCTTGCGTCAAACGGCGCGAGATGCAGCCGGATGCGAGCCGGGCGGAATGTTTCCGGGTCGAGCAGGCGATCTGGGATGAGATCCTGAACGACAACTTCCGCAAGCTGCGCGAAGACCTCGACGACGGCCAGAAAGAGAAGCTGCGCGACATGCAGCGGGCCTGGATCGCCTACCGCGACACGACCTGCCAGTTCTACTACGACAAGATTCAGGGCTCGATGGCGACGACGATGATCGCCGCCTGCCTGGCCCGCGAGACCGCGCGCCGCGCCCTGCTGCTGCGGTTCTTTCAGGGGCTGTAGTTTCCCTCCCCCGCTTGCGGGGGAGGGTCAAAGTCGCTTGCGCCTGCGCGTGTGGCTTCCCCCTCCCCGCCCTCCCCCGTAAACGGGGGAGGGGGCGCAGGCTCAGTGCCCCCTTACAAAGAGGAGATTTCTCTTGATGCCATTCGTTGAAGCCAACGGCGCCCGCATTCCGACCGTCGGGATGGGCACCATGACGCTCAAGGGCGACGCCTGCGTCGCGGCGGTGAGCACGGCACTCAAGCTCGGCTATCGCCATCTCGACACGGCCGAGCGCTATGGCAACGAGGTCGAGGTCGGCGAAGGCCTGCGCGCCTCGGGCGTCGACCGCAAGGACGTTTTCGTCACCACGAAGGTCTATTGGGACAAGCTCGCGCCGGCCGATTTCGAAAAATCGTTCGAGGAGAGCCTGCAGAAGCTCAAGCTGCCGGCGGTCGATCTCCTGCTCATCCACTGGCCGAACCCCAAGGTGCCGCTCGCCGACACCATGCGGGTGCTGTGCCGCGCCAAGGCGGACGGTCGCGCCCGCCATATCGGCATCGCCAATTTCACCCTGCCGCTGATCGCGGAGGCCGTGCGGTTCACGACCGAGCCGCTGGTCACCAACCAGATCGAGGTGCATCCCTTTCTCGACCAGAGCAAGGTCATCGCCGCCTGCCGCCGTCACGGGCTTTCGGTCACCGCCTATTGCCCGCTCGCTCGCGGCAAGGTTCCGGGCGACCCGACCCTCGCCGGCATCGGCGCAGTGCACCGCAAGAGCGCCTCGCAGGTCGCGCTGCGCTACCTGGTGCAGCTCGGCGCCGTCGTCATCCCGCGCAGCAGCAACCCGCAGCGCCTGGCCGAGAATCTCGCCGTGTTCGATTTCAGGCTGAGCGACGCCGAGATCGCCGACATCGCCAGGCTCAAGCGCCCGGACGGGCGCGTCGTCAATCCGCCGCACGCTCCGCAGTGGGACAATTGAGCCGCTAATTCGTGGTGGAGCGCGTCATGGCCGGGCTTGTCACCGGAAGTCGGGTTTACCCGACTTCCGGCACTGATTATTGTGTGCGAACTTGGGCAGGCCCGAGTTGCGAATGCCATCCACGTCTTTATTCTTATGGGTGCAGCAAGCCGTGGATGCCCGCGACCATAGGCGAGCGAAGCGACGCCGTTCTTCGAACGGCTCATGCGCGGGCATGACGGACTGCCGTGGAAGGCAGGCATGATCACCATCGAGGCCCATGGCGCAAAAATCCCCGCGGTCGGACTCGGGACTTGGGAGCTGCGCGGCCGCGCCTGCGCGCGCGTGGTCGAGCAGGCGCTGCGTCTCGGCTATCGCCACATCGACACCGCCGCGATCTACGAGAACGAGCGCGAGGTGGGCGAGGCGCTGCGCGCCTCGCGCGTCAAGCGCAGCGAAGCCTTCATCACCACCAAGGTGTGGCAGACCCAGCTTGCGCCGCGCGAGCTCGAGCGGTCGGCCAAGGAGAGCCTGGCGCGGCTGCGCCTTTCCGAGGTCGATCTCCTGCTCATCCATTGGCCGAACCCGCAGATCCCGCTGTCGGAGTCGATCGGCGCCCTGTGCAAGATGCAGCGCGACGGCTACGCGCGCCATATCGGCGTCTCGAACTTCACCGTCGCGATGTTGCAGGAGGCCGTGCGGCTTGCGACCGAGCCGCTGGTCGCGCACCAGTTCGAATGGCATCCCTATCTCGACCAGCGCAAGGTGGTCGCCGAGACGCGCCGGCTCGGCCTCGTGCCGACCGCCTACAGCCCGATCGCGCGCGGCCGCGCCGCCGGCGACCAGGTGCTCAAGACCATCGGCCTCGCGCACGAGAAGACCGCCGGCCAGGTCTGCCTGCGCTACCTGATCCAAGAGGGCGCGGCCGTCATTCCGCGCACCTCCAAGATCGAGCGGCTCACCGAAAACATCTCGATCTTCGACTTCGAGCTCACCCCCGCCGAGATGGATCAGATCCGCCAGCTCGCCCGGCCGAGCGGCCGCATCGTCGACTGGGCCGGCTCCCCGCAGTGGGATGAGTGAGCCACATCGTCCTGTCGTTGTCGTGCCCGCGCTTGTCGCGGGCATCCACGACTTCTGGCATAAGCCGGAAGCAAGCCGTGGATGGCCGGGACAAGCCCCGCCATGACGAGTCTCTAAGATGGAATCGCAAGTTTCTCCCGACACCGCGCTCGTCCTCTTCTCCGGTGGCCAGGATTCCACCGTGTGCCTCGCCTGGGCGCTGGAACGCTTCGCCTGCGTCGAAACCGTGGGCTTCGCCTATGGCCAGCGCCACGCGGTCGAGCTCGACGTGCGGCCGCGCGTGCGCGAGCGGATGGCGGCGATCAAGCCCGATTGGGCCAAACGGCTCGGCGAGGACCACGTCGTCGCCCTCGACGCGCTCGCCAAGATCTCCGACACGGCGCTCACCGGCAATATGGCGATCGAGATCGCCGCCAACGGCCTGCCCACCACCTTCGTCCCCGGCCGCAACCTCGTATTTCTCTGCTTTGCGGGCGCGCTCGCCTACCGGCGCGGC
>Ga0335081_10005843_pt1 | contig 19499 bp, 14 predicted proteins | sample Lox_Sample_35_FD_206713 | JGI IMG/M metagenome (GOLD analysis project Ga0335081, IMG submission 206713) | Soil microbial communities from Loxahatchee National Wildlife Refuge, Florida, United States - Lox_Sample_3.5 | ecosystem: Environmental > Terrestrial > Soil > Wetlands | place: USA... | reverse complement strand
AACAGGTCCTGTTCACCAACCCGGGTGAGCGCGTCAACCTGCCGGATTTCGGCTGCGGCATCAAGCAGCTCGTCTTTGCGCCCAACAGTCAAACCCTGGCGACGGTCACGCAGTTCACCATCAACCAGGCGCTGCAAAAATGGCTTGGCGGCCTGATCAACGTGCAGAGCGTGGATGTCGTCGCCGACGAAGCCACGCTGAACATCCATATCACCTATCTCAAGCTCGCCACTCTCGAGAAGAATACGGTGACCATTTCGACCTGAGGTATTTCTGAATACGGGAATTCGTTATGGAAAAACTCTACGATTCTGTTCGCTGTCGTGACGAAGGCCGTCGGGCTGCGCTGCTCGAGGCGGCCGCGCATGGGTCGACACTGAATGCCATCGACACGGTCGAGGTCGAGAAGAATAACCAGACCACGCTGCATGTCTTCTTCCTGCTGGGTGTGCCAAACGGACTGAACCATCATCCGGAGCTTTTCACCGTGACGGGCGGCGAGCGCGTCACGAACATCCAGGTGCTCGACACCGTCCAGCAGGGCGGGGCGGACCCGCACCTGGACGTGCTGGTGAACGTCGCCGGCGATTTCTCGATCTACACCCTGACTATCCAGAGCCCCGCCCTCGACCCGGTCTTCGCCTCGATGCAGTTCAGCTTCAAGGTCGGCTGCGATTCCCCCTTCGATTGCCCCGGCGGGCTGGCCTGCGTCGACGTGGCCGAGCCCGACCCGCTGATCGATTACAACGCCAAGGATTATCCCAGCTTCCGGCGTGCCCTTCTGGATTGGATCTCGGCGCGCTACCCGGGCTGGCTGGAGCGCTCGGAAGCTGACCTGGGCATCGCCCTCCTGGACCTCTTCGCCTACGCGGCCGACCAGCTCAGCGACTACCAGGACCGTGTCTCGAACGAAATGTTCCTGGAGACGGCCCGCCAGCGCCTGTCGGTGAAGCGCCACAGCGCCCTCATCGATTACATCCTGCATGAGGGCGCCAACGCCCACACCTTCCTTTGTTTCCTGGCAAAGGCCGATGGCAACTTGCCCGTCCGGACGCCGGTCCAGACCCAAACCGTCCCGGGGGAGGCCCCCCTCATCTTCGAGACCGATGAGCCGGCAGCGCTCTACGCCGACCACAACCAGTTCGAGATCTACACCTGGTCGAACGCGGACTGCTGCCTGCCGCTCGGGACGACCGAGGTCTGCTTGCTCGGCTGGTATCCGCATTTACAGGCTGGCGATTACCTGTTGTTCAAGGAAGCTAAAAGCCCACTCACCGGCCTCGAGGCAGATGCCGACCGGACCCGCCGCCAGGTAGTGCGTCTCACCCGGGTCGAAAGAGGCAATGACCCGCTCACTTCGCAGGATCTGACCAGGGTCCATTGGGGCAGCGGGGATGCCCTGACCAAGCAGTTCTGCATCGCCACGATCTGCGCGGACGGCAGCACCCTGGGGGGGGTGAGCGTCGCCTGCGGGAACATCGTGCCCGCCTCGCACGGCTCAACCCAGCAGCAGCCGGTGAACGTACCGCCTGCGGCCCCGCTGGAGGAGATCTGCAAGCCGCTGCCGCTGCCCCCCGCCGAGCCGTTCAGCTTCGTCCTCGAACAGGCGCCGTTGACTTTCACTACCGAAACGGGCGATCCGCGCGACGGGCACTCCACGCTGGAGATCAGCATCCCGCCGACCGACGACTGGCACGAGCGCCGCACGCTGGTCGAAAGCGGCGAATTCGACCAGGATTTCGTCGTGGACGTGAATGAGGAGGGGGTCGCCACAATCCGCTTCGGCGACGGCACCTATGGACGGGCGGTTCCGCCTGGGGCATCTTTTCAGGCGATCTACCGGATCGGTAACGGCCGCGCCGGCAACGTCGGTGCGGAAACGTTGACCCAGTTTGCTGCCTCGGCCCTGATCGCCGCGGTCACCAACCCGCTGCCCGCGGCAGGTGGGATCGATCCCGAGTCCATTGCGGATGTGAAAAAACTGGCGCCGGAGGCCTTCCACGCCGTCAAACTGCGGGCGGTCACCGAGCAGGATTACGCCGAGGCGGCCGAAAAGGTGCCCGGCGTGGCGCATGCCGGGGCGCATTTCCGCTGGACGGGCAGCTGGTATACCGTCTTTGTCAGCATCGATCCGGCCGGGCGGGTCTCGCTCAGCGACGAGCTGAAGGAGGCGGTCTTCGCCCTGCTAGATACCTATCGCATGGCCGGATACGATCTGGAAATTCGCCCGCCGCTTTATGTCCCGCTCGACATTGCGATCAACATCTGCGTCGCCGGGGATTATTTCCGGGCCGATGTACAGAAGGCCGTGCTGGACGCGCTGAGTGCGGGGGTCCTGCCGGACGGAAGGCAGGGCTTCTTTCACCCTGACCGTTTCTCCTTCGGCGATCCCTTGTATCTCAGCCGCTTGTACCAGGCCGTCGAACAAGTCGAAGGGGTGCAATCGGTACAGGTCACCAAGTTCGAGCGCTGGGGGCACGGTGATCAAGGGGAACTCGATGAAGGAGATATCGACATGTCGGAGGACGAGATCGTCCGATTGGATAACGACCCCAGTGAGCCGGAACATGGCCGGCTGGTGTTGACCATGCTGGAGGGCAAATGAACGATTGTGGTTGTTGCGATCCCCTTGCGCCCCTTTCTCCGCGTGCGATTTTCAACCGGCCCGGACTCTCGGCGTTGAAGTATCGCATCAGTACCTTCTCCTCGTTCAAGCGTGCGATGATCGAGTCGGCGGCAGGACAGAGTGCGCTGATCCCCTGGACCTCGCGCGAGAGCGACGATTACGGCATCGAACTGATCGAGCTCTGGGCATACCTTGGCGATATCCTTACCTTCTACCAGGAACGCATTGCCAACGAGGCCTTTCTGCGCACCGTCGTGCAGCGTGACTCGCTGATACGCCTGGCAGGCCTGATCGATTACAAGCTCGCCCCGGGCGTCTCGGCGACCGCTTACCTGGCCTTCATCGTCGACCAGACCAGCCCGTCGATCCCACTCAGCCTGCGCGTGCAGAGCAAGCCCGAGCCGGGGCAGACCCCGGCCACCTTCGAGACGGAGGCCGCCCTGGCGGCATCGGCGAAAGTCAACAAATTCCGCGTCTGGCCGCTGCCGACCGCCGATCTCGAAAACTACGGCCTCGGCAACGACCGGGCCATCCTCTTCTCGGGTGGCGCCGAGTTGAAAGCGGGCCAGCAGCTGGTCTTTTTCGCCGGGACGCACATCGAGGAGAAAAGGATCGAGAGTATCACCGGAACCTCGCGCGGCCAGTTGACCATCTGGAGCCCCAAGATCGCGGCCGCCTTCACCAATGGTGCGGAGGTCTACCGGATGGGGCGGAAATTCAACCTTTTCGGGTACACGGCCCCGGCAACCTACTCTCAGAACGTCATCGACTCGAATGGCTACATCGTCGGAGCCCGGCAGATCAACACGATTTTCCACCTGGCTGCCGGGACAACCCTGTACCTAGACGGCGAAGTCAGGGACCTGAAGGTCGGGAGCCAGGTGCTGGTCGTGATCCACAATGATGGTTATGCCGGTAACTTCAACGGACTGTTCACCATCAGCGCGGTCACCCAGGTCGGGGGGACCTTCGGCCCGCAGACCAATACGGTGACACGCCTCGACCTGGTCTCGCCGAGCTACCCTCCCGTCGTGCCGGCGGTTCAAGACCTGCGCAATGTCCAGGTCTGCGAGCTGACCAGCAGCGAAGTCTCCTTCTCGCGGCGCAACTTCGGCGGTGACCCGGCGCAGATTCCCGCCGGGACTTTCCAGATCTATACCGACCAGGTCGCGGCGTCGGACCTCAGCGCCGGCCAGATCGTGACGATCGCCGACGACCGCGGCGCGGCCGAGCAGGTGACCGTCACGGCTGCCTCCGAATATTCGCCGACGCTCGTCGAGCCCGGGACCAAGATCGAGTTCACCCCGCCGCTGGCCAACGCATACGCGGGTGAGACCGCCGTCGTTTATGGAAACGTGGTCAAGGCCACCCACGGCGAGACGGTCAAGGACGAGACCCTGGGCAGCGGCGACGGCTCACAGGCCTCCCAGGAGTTCACCTTGAAAAAATCTCCCGTGACGTTCACCCCCGACAAGCTGGCCGAGGGCGGGGCGAAGAACTCGCTGCAGGTTATGGTGAACGGCATCCGCTGGCAGGAGGTCCCGGACTTTTTCGGGCGCCAAGCGGATGAACCCGTTTATGTCACGTCGATTGATGACAGCAGCAACATGACCGTCGAGTTCGGCGACGGGGTGAACGGTGCCCGCCTCCCGACCGGCGTCAACAACGTCCACGCCAAATACCGCAAGGGCTGGGGCAAAGCCGGCAGCGTCAAGGCCGGCAAGCTGACCACCCTGCTGGACGCGAAACCCGGCTTGAAATCGGTGAGCAACCCGGCGCCGAGCTTTGGCTGGGCGGACCCGGAGACGCTGGCGGATGCCCGCCGCAATGCCCCGACCACGGTGATGACCTTCGATCGGGCTGTCTCGCTGGAGGACTTCGAGCTGCTCGCCCGCAGCTATCCAGGGGTCGGCAAGGCGCGCGCCGCCTGGGTCTGGAACGACGAGCAGCAGGTCGTCCAGCTGACCTGTGCCGGGTCCGACGGCGTTTCGATCCTGCCGGTCCGCTCGAACCTGCTCGCCTACCTGGACGCCCGGCGCGATCCCAACCGCGAGCTCCAGATCGACGATTTCACCCCCGCCGGCATCCAAATGCACGCCTTCGTCGTGCCCGACCCGGCCTACGATCCGGACGATGTCCTCTCGCGGGCCCAGGCCGCCGTCGGCACCGCCCAGCTGCCGGATGAGAGCTATGGCTTCTTCGCCTTCGAGCGCCTTGACCTGGACCAGGACATCCACCTGAGCGAAGTGTATGCCGCCCTGCAGGCCGTCCCCGGCGTGGTTGCGGTCCACATCGACTTGCTCCAGCGCAAGGATGCTCCAACCGGCGCGCCCGAGAACATCGTCCCGATCGGACCGTCCGAGCTTGGCATGGTCGAGGATCCGGCGGACGTGACCCTTGAACTGAAGGACGAGCTCTAATGGCAGATTTCACCCCCACACGACTTTTCGACCTTCTCCCGCAGATCTACCGGGTGCGCGATGCCGATCCGGGATCGAACGGGACCCTGGAAGCCCTGCTCAATGTGATCGACCAGCAGGTCGGTAATCTCCGCCAAGACATCGGCAATCTTTGGAATAACTTCTTCATCGAGAGTTGCGACGAGTGGATCATCCCCTACATCGGCGACCTGGTCGGGACGAACCTGGTCGACCCGGTGGTGCTGCGCGCCCGCACGGACGTTGCCAAGACGATCCATTACCGCCGGCGCAAGGGTACCGTGCCGATGCTCGAGGAGCTGGCGCGCGATGTCACCGGCTGGTCGGCCAAGGCAGTCGAGTTCTTCCAGATCCTGGGTTGGACCCAGAACGTCAACCACGTGCGCCTGGTCCGCGGCGGCTGGTTCGACGTGGTCGACGATTCCGTCTGCAACGCCGTCGGCACGGCGTTCGACCAGGCCGCCCACAGCGTCGACGTGCGCGTGCCGGCCCAGAACGAGGGTTGGTACAACATCCGCAACATTGGCTTCTTCCTGTGGCGGCTGCAGTCGTATTCGCTGATCAATGCCGACCCGGCGAATGCCGGAAAGAAAAACCGCTTCCACTTCAACACCCTGGGCCAGCCCGAGCCGTTGTTCATCCAGCCGGACATCGCCGGCCTGAGCAACGAAGCCGCCGACGAGGACGACGTTCGCGGCCCGATCAGCCCGCGGCGGCTAATGCCTTCCAGCCTGGAGATCGATCACGCCGACCCGCCGGATGCCGATGGCAATGTGACCCTGCACCTGATCCCGCCCGACGCCCCGTTGACGGCCCACTGGTCGGCCGGCGTGTGGCTCGAGCTGATCGACCCCGGCGACAGCACCAAGACGCTCTCCGCCGTCCTGGTCGACGTTCGCGATAATGGCTCTTCGCTGATCGTCACGCCCGACGCCGCTTTGACCACCCAGACGCAGCTGCGCGCCTTCCCGCACCTGCCCAGCTACTACGGCCAGCGGCGCGGTTTTGGCGTCTACGTGGACGGCGAACTGGTCTCGCCAGTGGCCTCCGTGCCCGCCCACCGGCGCCGGGTACTGATCGGCGAATTGTGCGACTGGCAGGATCCCGATCCCGGCACGCTGGTCATCGACGTGCGCCTGGGCCGCTTCGCCTTCGCCAAGAACGAGACGCCCCAGGGCGAGATCACGGTGAATTTCAACTATGGCTTCAGCGGTGATATCGGCGCCGGCCCATACAATCGACAGGTGCCCGACGCTCCGACGACCGTCGTCAGCGAAGCCGGCGGGACGAGCCTCGACCAGGCCCTCACCGACTGGCAGACGAACGAGCCCCAGGATGCCATCATCGAGATCCAGGACAGCCACACCTACACCCTCGGCCTGGGTGCGCTGGCCATGCCCAACAAGCTGTTCCGCCTGACGATTCGCGCGCTGAGCGGCGAGCGTCCGACCATCCTGCTCTCCGGGGACCTTTCCCTGACCGGCGGGTTCGAAGCCAGTTCACTCATCCTGGAAGGCTTGCTGGTCAGCGGCGGTGCCTTCCACCTGGACGGAGTGCTCGGCAAGCTGAGTGTGAGCAACTGCACGCTCGATCCGGGGGGCGGTCTTTCCTCCGACGGGGTGACCCTGCGGCCGCAGCAGGATTCCCTGCACGTATCCACCGCAGACACATCGCTCCAGGTGGTGATCGATCGCTCGATCCTCGGGACGCTGCTTGTTCCCAATGCGGTCGAGCACATGGACATCTCCAATTCGATCATCGATGCCCAGGGCGGGACAGCCATTGCCGGGCCCGGCGGCGCGGGCGACTACGCCGTGCGCACGACCCTCGAAGCTGTCACCCTCTTCGGCAAGTGCTGGCTGCAGGAGCTCACCCTGGGCTCCGAGGTCCTTTTCGATGATGTGGTGCTCGTGCGGAGGAAACAGAACGGCTGTGTGCGCTTCTCGTACATCCCCGATTCTTCGGAGACACCGCGCCGCTACCGCTGCCTGCCCCCGGACGGGGCTTCGGCCGAAGAACTGGCCCGCCTGAAGCCGTCCTTCACCTCGATGCGCTTCGGCGACCCGGGTTACGCCCAACTGAGCCGCTCAGGGTCGGAGGAAATTGCCACCGGCGGCTCGGACGGCTCGGAGATCGGCGCCTTCTTCATCCTGAAGAACCCGGTGCGGAAACAAAACCTCATCATGCGCCTGGAAGAGTACCTGCCGTTTGGATTGGCCGCGGCGCTGATCGCAGTAACCTAGAGGAGGCAATATGAAAGGTGATTTTACTCGTTTTACTTTTGATCGCAGCAAGCATTACCGCGGTGTGGTCATGCAGCAGGGGCGCGTCACGCTGGACGCCGACTGGAACGAGAATCTCGGCATCCAGGCTCACCAGCTGCAGACCTTGGCGCGCGACGTGATCGGTGAATGCGGCGTCCCGGTGCACGTGGACGCTTTCAAGGTCACCGCGCCGGCCATCGACCTGAACATGCAGTCCCTCGATTTCGACATCTCTGCCGGCCCGGCCGGCAAGGGGCGCATGTACGTCAGCGGGCTCCTGACCGAGATCGAGCAGGACACGACCTATCTCACGCAGCCCGATTGGCTCTCTGCTCCCATCAACACAACCCTCCCCGGCCTGGGTCCGGTATTGCCGGCTTTGAGCGACGGCGAGACCCGCCTCGACCGAGTCTATATTGACGTCTGGCGCCGTACGATCAGCGCGGTCGAGGACCCGCATCTGCGCGAGGTGGCCCTGGGCGGCCCGGATACTGCCGAACGGATCAAACTGGTCTGGCAGGTCAAGGTCGACACCGGGGTCGATCCAAAGACGACCTGCAACACCTCGCTGGGCCTGCCTGTGATCGGTGGGGGTTTGCTGCGGGTCGTGGTAAATCCGCAGCCCGTCCCGCCGGATCCTTGCGAACCCACTGCCCAGGGGGGCTACACAGGCGGCGACAATCGTTTTTATCGAATCGAAATTCACAAGGGCGGACCTCTCAACACAGCAACGTTCAAGTGGTCGCGCGACAACGGATCGGTCCTGGCCTCGATCCAGCAGTTCAAATCAGCAACGGAGGTCGTGGTCAGGAGTCTGGGCAAGGATGATTACTTGAAATTCAAGACAGGCGATTGGGTGGAGATCACGGACGATGGGATCGATCTCTCCGGCCTGCCCGGCACGCTGGCGCAGATCACCGTGGATGAAGCATCCCGCACCCTCACTTTGAGCAATGCCCTACCGGATGCCGTCTGGCGGGCCTCAGACCGCCATCCCAAGGTGCGGCGCTGGGACGGAGGCGATGCTCAAGTGATGACCGGCGGCGTTCAGGACATCGAAGCAGGCATCCAGATCCAATTCACGGCCACGGCCGATGACTTTCGCAGCGGGGATTGCTGGACGTTTGCCGCGCGGGTGATCGACGGCTCGCTCGACCCGAGCCTGGAGCAGCCCACACCGCCGATGGGTGTGCTGCACGCCTATTGCGGCCTGGCACTCATCACTTGGACACGCAATGGCAATAAGGTCACCGCTGTTGTGCAGGACTGCCGACTGCTCTTCCCGCCGCTGACCGAAATCCCGGCTGGCCAGGGTTGCTGCACGGTGAGTGTCGGCGATGGCGTTTCCACTCATGGCGACTTCACCGACCTCCAGGCGGCAATCAATTCGCTGGGCAAGGGCGGGCAAGTTTGCATCCTGGGGGGAGATTACCCGCTGGCCGCGCCCATCAAGGTCAACATCGACGGCTTGACCATCAGCGGCTGCGGCGGGCAGACGAAGATCCACGCCGCTGCCGGGCAGGCGGCTTTTCTCGTGTCGGGCGTCAACCTCTTTGAACTGGAGGGACTGTCCATCGATGGCCAGTGCCCGGACGGGCTGGTCCAGATCGGGGGCAGCCGCACCGTTGAGGTAGCCGACTGTGAAATAATCAATCTGAGTCCCAACAAGGACACCTCGCTGGATATCACCAGAGTAAATCCACGAACATCCAGGAAAGCGCCCAGCGCGACCCCGGCGGGGCCCACGAGTTTCAATGATTTCCGCTTCACGGCAAATCTGCCGGCTAATTCGCCGCTGGTCCCTGCGGGGCCGGGGCTGGTCGTGACGGACAGTCTGATGGTCCGGGTAATCAACAACCAGATCATCGGCCTGCCGGCTTTATCCCTGCAGGCGCAGTTCCTGCAGGCTCGGAGCAATGACTTGAGCGGAGGCGGCGCCTGGCTGCGCGAAGGATCTGGCCAGGCTGTTTTGAAGCAGAACACGATCGTATCGGGGCAGGGTTCGGGCGTGCTCCTGGGCGGCCTGGGTGCGAATGAGAAGCCTTCCGAAAAATTCAGCGGAGTACAAAATGTGCAAGTCATTGGAAACACGATCAGCCAGATGGACAACGGCATTACCACCCTGGCCATGAGTCTGGAGCAGCTCAAATTGGTGGGTGATGTGAGTGATCTGAGTATTTCAGACAATCGAATCACCGGATGTGTGCATGGCAGCTCGAATCAGGCCTTCACGGAGACTGTCGCCTCCGGCGGCATCGTGTTGCGGAATGTCACCCAGTTGCGCATCCACCACAACATGATCGCCCAGAACGGCCTGGCGGGCGGGACGGCTGCTTGCGGCATATTCGTCTTTCTGTGCGAGGACCTGGAAGTCAGCGACAATACCGTCGTGGACAACGGCGAGAGCATCTCGGATGCCAGCCAGCTGCAATGTGTCGACTTCAGCAGCAGGAGCACGGGTGCGGGTGCCAATCCGCGCCTGGAGTCAGGGGCGACCTTTTCCGTATACGGTGCAGATGGTTCGTTGGCAGGCGCGAGCACAATCAGGAAATCCGGCAGCCTGACCGGTTTGGATGTCCAATACAAAACCGCCGTGAGCCTCGCTGCTCCAACCACCTCCGTGCAATTGACTCTGGCATCGACTGCCGGGGCGGGAAGAATTGAAGCCCTAAATGAGGATGGCTCCAGCGCCGGCACATTTACCACACAGCAGGGCAGCCAGGCACAAACCATATCCATCAGCGGCACGTCGATCAATCTCATCAATGTCATCGCGCCGAAAAACGAGATGCTCCTGCTGAAGATTTGTTTCGGCGCGGGGGAGACCGCCTTCCAGGCCGGCATCGCCGCGCTGGATGTCATCGGCGGCTGGAGCGGTGCACCCGGGCAGAACAGCCCGTATACGGCGCCGGTCGGGAAGTCGATCGGCAGACCCGCCGCGCGCATCCACGACAACGAGGTGATTTGTCCGCGCGGCCAGGCCCTGATCGCCATCGGTCTTGGGTCGATGTCGATCAACGACAACACCCTGATCTCCTATGGTTTCCGCAACCAGCCCGACCTTACCACACTGCTGGGGGTCCCCGGCGGTCAATTCAATTCACTGCTGGCCTCATCCGGCAGCGTGCTGGTGTACAATCTCGGCCGCGCCGCGGACGGCTCGGGCTATTTTGGTTTGAGCAATTCTTTCTCCCATTACAATGTGAGCACCGCCGGCGCAGTAATCGGGCAGTCTTACCCGGATGGCAGAATCCAGTTCCACGACAACCAGGTCAGTTTGTTCGATCAAGGCGAAAGCAGCCAGACGCTTGAGCGTTCGTCGATCTGCCTCATGACGTTGGACGATGTTTCGATCGAGGGCAACCAGGTTCTGACAGAAACCCCCAATGAGATCCTGGTGATTTCCACCCTCTCTTTCGGCATGACCGCCCGTGCGACCGGAAACCGCTTCAGCGAAATCCCGCAACACGCCGCGGCTTCCTATCTCGGCGTGGGCGCCTCGGCCATCACGGTGAACAATCAGGCCACGCAGTGCATCCTGACCCTGGCCGCAAACAAGATCGATGGGCCGAACCTGAGCATATTCTGCCCTTAGGCGGCACGATAATTTCTGGAGGTAACAGCTCATGACGACTCCCACGAATGAACCAACCCCGCAGGAGACTGCGCAAAACCTGGCGGATGCAATGATGCAGACCGCAAACAGCGCCGTCGCGCCGACGCTGTCACATCTGAGCCAGCTGCAAGAGCAGCGGGCGGCCCGCCTGGCCGCCGCGGCAGACCGGTTGAAGTCCAGCCTCGGCGCGGACAACGCCCGCGTGATCGCCCTAACCCAATTTGCTCAGGCGGTCGGCCTGCTGGGGCAGACGTTGAATGTCGAGGCGACCCGCGCCGCGCGGCAGCCTGCGGTCGGACCGAACGAATGGCTGGTGTACGGCCGCGTCCTGGACGTGCAAGCCCAGCCGGTCGCGGGCGTGCAGGTGCGCGTCTTTGATCGCGACCGCAAATACGATGATCTGCTGGGGGATACCATGACCGACGAGTTGGGTGATTTCGCAGTCATCTATCATGAACGTGACTTCGCCGAGGTGCGCGAGGCCAATCCCGATCTCTACGTGATGGTCAGTGACTCCGCCGGTACGCTGCTGTATTCAAGCAGGGACCAGGTCCGTTTCGAGGCGGGACGCGTCGAGTATTTCGAGATCGTTCTGAACACACCCTCGTCCACAGCGAAATCGGCCGGACGGGCCTCCGCCAAGAAGCCTGCCGCCAAAGGGACAGGCGTCAGGCGGATTCCCAAACCGAAGAGCTCCGCGCGCAGGGGATCGGATAATGCGAAGAAGTGAACCTCTTCGCGCCTAGAGACAGGTGGCCCGCGTATGCTCTTCAATTCCTGAAGAGCATTGGCCCGCAGAGTCCCTTTCCCGTTCCAGGCAAGCTGCCCCCATGGGTAGATCCGGGCGGATCATGAAAGCCCTTGCGCAAAAGCCCGCTCAAGATCCGAAGCGGGCATCTTCCAACCCTGCCCGCCCTCCCCTGTGCTTGCCGGGGTTGCCAGCCCCTTCATTGAATGATGCGGGTCCTGCCTCGCACGCTCAGGGGATAGCCCTGCTGGGCAGTGATTTCAGCCGGCTGCCGATCCAGCCCAAATCGCAAGCAGCGCCTCGGGCAGAATTGGCTGTACAGAGTGCAGAGGATAGTTGCGAGCAGGAGGCGGACCGTATGGAGGCGCAGATCATGCAGATGTCTGATCCGCCGGCCGTCGCAGACAGCTCGCACAATTCGGGGGCATCACCTGTGCAGCACCGAGGCACTCTGGAGACGACCTCACCCGGCGTGAAGCAGCTTCTCTCCTCCTCCGGCTCGCCGCTTGATGCCGCGACCCGCACCTTTATGGAATCGCGCTTTGGATATGACTTTAGCCAGGTGCGGCTTCACACGGGCCCTGGCGCGGCCCGTTCCGCAGACTTGCTGGCTGCCCGAGCCTACACCGTGGGCCAGGACGTGGTGCTCGGGGAGGGCCAGTATCGGCCGGGAACGCCTGAAGGCCGGCAGCTGCTCGCCCATGAACTCACACACGTCGTCCAGCAGAGCGAAGGGCGTTCGACCCCTGTGATCCAACGGAAGCTGAAGGTGAGCGGCGAGGGGGCAGACATCCAAGCCATGTTCAAACTGCTGGAGCAGGATAGCGGCCTGACGTTGAAGTATGACCGTAAGACCAATCTCGTCTCCATAGCTGCGTCCTCCGCCAAGCCAAAGTCTCCTGAGATGGCCAACAGACTGCAGGCGATCATCGCTGACACGAAGCAGGATGCCGAGATCCATGTGGGCCGGACTCAAGGTGGGGTCAGCTTCGGCGCATTCCCCACTGATCTCAGTCATCCCGTGCAGGAAATCCGCATCGACATGATGCTCGATCTGGAAAAAGGAGCGCCCGGCGCCGGCGCGGCCAAGCTTCTCCACGAGATCGTTGAGAATTACGAGGGGCATGCACTCACGGATTACAACTGGACTTCTGCCTTCCTCGAAGCTCATGAGCGGGCCGTGCAGGTCGAGAACGCCGTCGAGAGCGAACTGGGGCACCCCGGCGAGCGCCGCAACACCTTCCCCGTGGTGCGCGGCAAGGGCAAGAAGCAGGTTCTCACTTCAATCGAGGACCGCTCAAGCTACTTCCTGGTTTATGACACGCCATTCGGCTGGGGTAGCGATAGGATCTTCAATGCGCGGCGTGTGGGGCGTGTGCCTGTTTCGACGTATACCATCGATGGCTTTTCCGCCACGTCCACGGATGTCCCTGCGGTGGCCGCCAAGACCCTCGCGGCTTTGGCCGTCGACATGAAGAACAATCCAACCGCCTCGGCCCTGGCCGAGGGCTTTGCCTCGGGCGCCAAGTCGTCCCAGGAAAATCAAAGACTGGCCAGGGATCGGGCCGAATCGGTGCAGGATGAGGTGGTCAAACTGGTGGGCGAATCAAGCAACACGAGTTGGCGGCGCTTCCAGCTGGTGGGCAATTCGGACAGGACGCGCAATCAAGTAGTGGTCACGCTGGAGCGCCCGGACTTGTAGGTGCAGCCGCCATCCGTGGCTGACACAGAAATGGCGTCATCTTGATCGCCTTCAATGATCCTCTCTCCCGATTCTTTGGATTCACCAAAACTGCTCAGCCAATCATTTGGCGGGTATCCATTATTGCCTAAGGCCTGTCCTCGATTTCCGAGAATCAATAATATCGGCCGCTTGTTCCCTGTGGGAGGATGATTCAGTGCAGCCGGCAGTCGGCACCTTACGAACGTTACAGCCGCTCAAGATCCAAGGCAGGCATCTTCCAATCCTGGTCCGGGCGAACTGCCAATACGGGGAATTGATATATTGAAAAAACTTTGAAAAACTGATATATTGGGTGGCATATGTCATTCGATCCAACATATCCCCACCAGCTTGCCCTCCTACCCCCTGAGAAGGCTGTCGCCAACACAGATTTCGGCGACCTGCTCATTAATGCACGGGTGGAGCTTGGGGAGCTCAAAGGTGCCTGCGGGCAGATCCCCAATCCGCTCCTTCTCATGGCTCCGGCCATCATCCGGGAGTCCGTGGCAAGCTCGAAAATCGAAAACGTCAACACCACCCTGGCGGACGTGCTCCAGTGGCAGTTATTCCCCGAGGCGGAACGGCGCCCGCCCGACAAAGAGGTGTTGCGCTATCACGAGGCCATGAACTGGGGGATTGAGAACATGAAGAAGGTTGCCCTGTCGTCGCGCACGATCACGGGCATTCAGGCTCACCTGATCCCCGAAAGCAATGGGCAATACCGTCGCGAACAAAACCAGATCGTCAACCTTGCCGGCCGCGAAGTCCTTTACACGCCGCCCATCGCCAGCGAGATTCCGAGATTGATCGGCAACTGGGAAAACTACGTCAATTCAGACGACAAGTCGGTGGACCCTCTCGCCCGCGCCATCATCGCCCATTACCAGTTTGAGGCCATCCATCCGTTCCGCGATGGCAACGGCAGGACGGGGCGCATCTTGATGGTGCTTCAATTGATTCAAAGCGGCCTGCTGCAATTTCCAGTTTTATATATCAGCGGGTATATCAATCTGCACCGTTCGGAATATTACTCGGCTCTGCGGTCCGTCACCAAGGATCAAAATTGGCATGGGTTTATCGAATACATGCTCAAAGGTTTTTACGCACAAGCGAGAGAGACCCGCGAAGACCTGGAGAACATCACCAAGCTGTTCGACGAGATTAAGAATCAAATCCGGGCTCGCCGCCCGAAGCTATACAGCGCCGACCTGGTCGAAGCCATCTTCACCTATCCGGTGATTACACCCACGAAACTGGCCAGCGAACTGAACAAGCATTACACCACGACCAGCAAATACCTGGATCAGCTGGCAGAATTAGGCATCCTGACCGAAGCTGTGGTCGGGAAGTATCACCTATTTGCAAATCGCCGGCTGCTCAAGATATTGAGCAAATAGAGTTCCGGGTCGCGATAAGATGAAACGAGCTTCATACCAACGCCTGCTTCAATTCGTCGAGTTGGCGGGCGATTTCGGTGATTCGGGCAGCGCCCCGAACGACTCTCCGCGCTGATTCGAGATCGAGTTTCCCCAATCGAGCCATTTGCAGAAGAACCGCGGCAGGGCCATCTCCGGCCATCTCGGCATACAGCTTGGCTTGTTGGCGCGAGTTGAGCCCGTTATAGCGCGGCGAGAGCCGAAGCCTGGCGAGGATCGTCTGATTGGCAGCCTTCGTTTTCTTGATCAATTCTTCAAGAGCGGCATGATCCTGCTCCGTCCATGATTCGACGATCCGCGTGGCTCTCGGACGATTCGCCTTTTTATATTCCCGCCTGACCCGTTCCCACAAATCCCCGCGGCTGGGGACAGACAGGATTCGGAAGGATGGAAGAAGAATACCGGTCAGAGATTTTCCCACCACGCAACTGGTGTCCAATCCAAACACCCTGTCTTTATAGATGAAAGGCTGATCCGAGTCGGTGTAATTTTGATGACCCACGATGAGTGGTTGATCGCTATCATACAGCTCGTACCAGGGGCGGTCATAGCGCTCATTCAAAATCTTTGCCCCGCCCAGCGTGCCGCACAGTACGGATGGCAGCTGATCTGCGAGAGGCACCTTGGGTTCAAAGAAACCGTGTACGACAAGGACTTCATGCAACTGGGAATGGAGTGGAAGCGCGCTCATCCACTCAACTTCGACTGGATAACGGTCGGCTAGCTGATCCCGGCTGATGCGTTGGGAGAGGGAGAGTTGAATCTCGCCGCGCGAAGCGCGGACATGCTTGCGTTCGTGATTGCCCATCAATGCGCGGGCATTCGAATGACTATGGAAGAAGTCCAGCACCTGCGGCGTCTCGGGCCCGCGGTCAACAACATCCCCGACCGCCAGAATACTGTCGTCTTCTCCAAGCCCGGCCTTATCCAGCAGAGCCTGAAGTTCAACATAACAGCCGTGAATGTCGCCGACCACAAAGGTCATCATTTGGAAATCTCTGAAATCTCATCCCCCAAGATCGCATATTTCTTATCCAACCCTACCAGGCCAAACCTGCAGCCCTTCTTTTAGTGCGGCGTCAATGAGTTGCTTGTCAAAACATGCAATAATTGCCGCCTCGCCAGCCGACTCCTGCCAGGTTAAGGTGCTGGCGAGGTGAAGCGAGTCATAGGCTCTCAGGCGGTGTTGCCAGGCGAGTTCTGCGGCACGGTCCACGACCGCCGCAGATACGGGCAGGCGCATGTAGTTTGGCCAATGAGAGAGAAAGACCTCCCAGGCTTTCGTGATGGCAGACTGCTCTACCCATCCTTGACGACCAGCTTTTGACATGGCCGCAGCCATTTCTGCCTGTGTCAACGCCAGGGTCCCGATCACTTCAAACGTGTCGAAGAAAGCGATCACCTGATCAGATCCCGCTTCCTGGATATACTTCTTCACCAATGCACTTGTGTCGGCGTACAGAATCATTCCCTGTCCTCCGAAACGAGGTCTGACAGTAATCGCTTGCTTCGGTTTACAGCCTTGGGCCGATAATGCGGGACTGGCTGCCCATTCCATTCCACAACACCAGCTTCCACCAGCACTTTTAGCCGGCTCTTCAGATCGGCCTGAATCGGTACAATCTGGCCCACGGGCTTGCCGTGCTCCGTGATCACTACGGTTTCACCGGCTTTTACGCGTCGCAGGTAGAGGCTTAAGCGGTTCTTCAATTCGCGGGTACCTACACTTGTCGCTTTCATTGCGTCGCTCCTTGTGGACACATTATACCATTTGTGGACACAATTACGGAGCGATTTCAGATTCGGGTCAATCATGAGTTCCTCGTCCTCTCGGTTTGTCAAGAAGAGCCGGCTTTCCCTCAGAAAGTCTTGGCCGCCCGCGCGTCATCACCCTGAAATTCAAATTGTCCATCGGGCTGAAGCGGCGGTGCTTATCCTTGACATCGTCAGAGGCCAGGTTGACATACCTTCTCGTCATATCCAGCGAGGAATGCCCCAGGATCTTCTGGAGACTAAACACATCTCCGCCGTGGACCAGGGACTAGACAGCGAACGTATGCCGGCAGACGTGTGGATGCAGACGTGGAACGCCAGCGGCCAGCCTCACTCGCTGGAAGACCTTCTCGACAACCGCCTGCGAGATCGGAGTCCCGTCGGCGGTCAGGCAGACACGGTCTTCATCCACAAGGCTCTTTGGCTGCGGCCTCTCTTTGGAGAGATAATCGATCAGCGCCTTCTTGGCCTGCGAACCGATCGGGACCTTGCGTTCCTTGTTGCCCTTGCCCAGGACGGTCATCTCGCCCAGGGCCATATCGATGTCGGACAGCTTCAAGTTGATCCGCTCGCTCAATCTGAGGCCCGTGTCGAAGAACATCATCATTATGGAGAAATTGCGCTGTCTCTCCAGCGTGCGATACAGCGACATCGTCGGCACTCTGCGAGTCTCATCCTCGGTCAAGGGCTCCGGCTGGGTCTTGGGAAGCGGCGGGAGTTTCAAGCGCTGCATGACGTGTTCATCCAAATAGCCTTCTTCGAACGCCCAGGACGAAAACGAACGCAAGCCGCGCCCGATCCCGTTAACATGATGGATGGAAAGCTTTCCGGCCCTCGGTTCGATCATGGGATGGTCGCGATATTTCACCTCGCGGCTGAGCAGATCGCGCAGAAATTCCCTACCGTCGCCACAGTCAGATCGCGGACATTGAAGTCCTCCCCATACCGCTCACGGACAAATGTGATGAAATACTGCATGCGCGTCCTCAGCCAGTCAAGGTAACGCGGGCTCTTGCCTTCAGTCTCGAGAGTCGAAATGTAAATTTGGATGACCTTTTCCAGCGTCATCGTCATCAGCGTGCTGTTCCTGATGGTCATTGTAGGACTCCTTCTCCAAAATTTGGTTGCGCTGTTGCAGGCCTGAAATTCCTTTAACAAAATACATTGGAATTCCGATTTTTTCGCCGCGCGGCATTTGAATTTTGAAAAAGGCCAAAGTGGGAGGGAGGTAACAAAAAACCCGCCTCACGGTAGGTCTTGGTGGGAGAAACTCCCGATTTTGATGCGTACTTGAGCATCAAAATGCGAATTCAGTGAGCGCGGAGAGGCTCGAACTCTCAACCAATGGCTTAAAAGGCCACTGCTCTACCATTGAGCTACGCGCCCATCGATCCATTAAAACAAGAAAGCGGACTGCATTCTATCATGGGCAAGTCGCACCGTCAACGTAATAGACCGGGCGTTCGGTGCATCAAACGGGTGTGGAGAAAAAATGGTCGAAGTAATCTATGTCAAGGAAGATGATTTCCAAAAAGAGGTGCTGAACGCGGAGATCCCCGTCCTGGTTGATTTCACCGCGGGGTGGTGCCAGCCATGCAAAATGATCGATCCCGTTGTGAAGCAACTGGCGCAGGATTGGGAGGGCAGGGTCCGAGTGGTCAAGCTGGATGCAGATGAGAATCCGAATATTCTGGTGCAGTTTGGCGTGCTGGGCATCCCTACGCTCATGCTTTTCAAGGGCGGAGAGGTCAAGGAGCGCGTGACGGGATACCAGCCAAAAGAAAAATTGTTGACGAAACTTAATCCGCATCTTTAGAATGAAGAATGGGCCGCGCCCGGCCCGTTCTTCATTCCCTTCACGGCGTCGATCCGCGCAGCTGCTTTTCCAGTTCTCCCAGTTCGACTCTCGAAGTCATATCCAGACTAACCGGCGTGACCGAAACCATGCGTCTTGTGCGCATGACATGCACGTCGCTGTCTTCCGCTTCGCCCTCCAGGACCGCGGCCTCCACATAGGATACGGTTCCCGGTTCATTCCAGGAACTTCGATTGGGCGGCGTCGGATCGTAATATCGTTGACGGGCCAGACGCGTAATCTGCCATTTTGTTCTTGGGGTTGCATCGGCGGGCACATTCACATTTAATAGATGGACGTCATCCGGCATTTTTTGCCGGAGCAGGGTTTTGGCGAAGTATGCGGCAAAATGAGCTGCAGCGGAAAAATCCATTTCCTCCGAGTACGAAAGATGATATCGTTGATCCGCCTGAAGCGAAACTGCCAGGGCGGGAAAGCCGAGTGAGGCCGCCTCCATCGCCGCACCGACCGTGCCGGAAACAGTGATGCCCAACCCCACGTTTTCACCGTAATTGATGCCGGAGACGATCAAAGCCGGTTTCTCCGGCATGATCTCCAACACAGCGTGCAGCACGGCCTGAGCGGGTGTCCCGCTTACCGCGTAAACTGTCCACTCCTGACCATTGATCTCCAATTTCTCTTGGTGAATGATCCCGCTGGAGGTATTGGGCAGGCTGCGACCCGCGCCGGAGGCCTGCTCCTTCGGAGCCGCCACGGTCACATATCCAATTGCCGCGAGCGCACGCGCCGCGGCCCATAGGCCGGGCGAACGAATACCATCATCATTGGTCAGCAGGATTTGAGGCTTTTTCATGGTTCACACAAAAAAAGAAGCGGGTTTGTCCCGCTTCACGAGGGTGGCGCTCCTGGCGCGATTTGAACACGCGACCTTTTGGTCCGCAACCAAACGCTCTAATCCGCTGAGCTACAGGAGCATAGGCAGAGCATGATTTTAATTCAGAATCGAAGGCGGGTCAAGCGCCGGCGGCGCCGAAGAAGCTGGATCGAGATCTCTTATAA
>Ga0335081_10005841_pt1 | contig 19502 bp, 18 predicted proteins | sample Lox_Sample_35_FD_206713 | JGI IMG/M metagenome (GOLD analysis project Ga0335081, IMG submission 206713) | Soil microbial communities from Loxahatchee National Wildlife Refuge, Florida, United States - Lox_Sample_3.5 | ecosystem: Environmental > Terrestrial > Soil > Wetlands | place: USA... | reverse complement strand
CGACTCGCTCGGCTGATAAGCCCAGCACACGAGATTATGCGGACGGCAACACGAGCCCCGCCGCCTCTGCCAGCCCGAACGTCACGGCAGGGCGCATAACCCAGCCGTCCGCATAATGGCGGTTATGAGGAATTCCTCATAACAGGCACTCCTTTGCCGTGCGTGTGCTCGTCGCCTGGTACCGCTCTGGCATCGACGTCGAGACGCGCATGGCCGCCCTCTCGACGTATCTGGGCCACGTCAACCCGGTTGACACCCGGTACTACGTACTGGTACTTGAGCGCATCGCCCGAGCTGGTCGAGCTCGTCGCAGAACGCCTGGGCGACCGGCCAGCGGGTGCCGCGCGATGACCGCCCTCGCGCCGACGCTCGAAGCGTTCCTGACGCAGCGCCTGATGGCCCAGCGGGGAGCGAGCCCCAACACGGTCGCCTCGTACCGGGACACCTTTCGCCTGCTGCTGCGCTTCGCCGCGGAGCGGAAGGGCAAGCGGCCCTATGAGCTGGACTTCGCCGACCTTGACGCCCCCCTCATCGGTGCCTTCCTGGAGTACCTGGAAGTGGTGCGGGACAACAGCGTGCGCACCCGTAACAACCGCCTCTCGGCGATCCACTCGCTCTTCGCCTACGCGGCGCTCCGCCACCCCGAGCATGCCGGCACGATCCAGCGTGTCCTCGCCATCCCGGTCAAGCTGTCCGACCGCAAGCTCGTCACCTACCTGGAAGACGACGAGGTCGATGCCCTGCTCGGCGCTTGCGACCTCGGCACCTGGACGGGGCGGCGGGACCAGGCGCTGCCCGGCCTCGCCGTCGAGGCCGGGCCGCGCATCTCGGAGCTTGCCGCGCTCAGGTACTCGGACGTAATCCTCGGCAGAGGCGCGAACCTCCACGTGACCGGGAAGGGCCGGAAGGAGCGACGCGTCCCCCTCGGCCAGGGGATCGTCAGGGTGCTGCGAGCCTGGCTGCACGAAACCGGCGGCGATGCCGCTGGCCCGCTGTTCCCCGCGACCACCGGCAGCCACATGAGCCGCGACGCGATCGAACGCCGCGTCACGCTCCACGTCAGGCAAGCCGCCGCAAGCTGTCCTTCGCTCCAGCGAAAGCCAGTCACCACCCACTCGCTGCGACACACCTGTGCCGTGCGACTCCGCGCCAAAGGAGTCCCCATCGAGGTCATCGCGCTCATCCTCGGCCACGAGGACATCGCCACCACGTACGCCTTCTACCTCCACGCGGCCATGCGCGCAGCAGAGCGAGCCATCTCGCTCGTCGCCCCTCCCAAGACGAAGCCGGGGCGCTATCGCGCCCCTGACCCCCTGCTCGCCTTCCTCGAGGGCCTGTGATTATGCCGACCTCATCGGCCCGTTCGCCGCCGCTGACAAGGAGTTTCCATACGAGGTCGGCATAACGCGGAGGTCGGCATAACCCAGGTTGTGCCGACGTCGGCACAACCTGGGGTTCAACATCCGCCGCTACGGCCAGAAGCTGCTGATCAAGCCAAGCGCCGGAGCCGTGAAGCGCATCCGCAAGAGGCTGGCCGACGAGGCGCCGGGCCCTGCGAGGGGCGAACGCCACGGCGGTCATCCGCACGATCGCCCCGATCGTGCGGGGGTGGGCCGCCTACTACAGGGGCGTGGTGTCCACGGAGACGTTCCACAAGCTGGATCACTACCTGTGGCAACTGCTCTACAAGTGGGCGCTCTACCGCCACAGCCACCGGCCGAGGCACCAGATCGTCAAACGGTACTTCGGCCAGTTCCACCCGAACCGGAAAGACCGGTGGGTATTCGGCAACCGGGAGACCGGCGCCTACCTGCCCCGGTTCGGGTGGACGAAGATCGTCCGCCACGACCTGGTGAAAGGCAGGGCGTCCCCCGACGACCCCGCGCTAGCCGGGTACTGGGCCGCACGCCGCAGGAAGGAGCAGCCCCCGCCGGTCAGCGCGGGCAGGCTGCACCTGCTCAGGAAGCAGCAAGGACGCTGCCCCCTGTGCGGGAACCTCCTCCGGCACGCCGGCCGCGAGCCCCAGAGCCCCGCAGAATGGGAGCAATGGGGCTCCGCGATCGGTAAGGCGATCGTGCGACACGCGATCACCGCACCGGGCAGCCCGGCGGACAGAGCGGAAAAGCGCCTCATCCACGAGCACTGCCGGAAGCGGCACGGCCGCCAACGGCAGGACGGCACCACCGGAGAACCCGCGAGCCCTCCGGGACTTGCTTGAGCCGAGGTGCGGGGAAAGCCCGCAAGCCCGGTTCTGAGGGGAGGGCGGCGCAGCAATGCGCCGCCCTTACCCGACCGGGCGCTGCGCCGGCCGGTTGTGACAAGGAAGAACGCCTACGGCTCCCGCACCGGCGACGCCGCCCGGCTCGCCGCCAGGATCTGGACCGTCACCGCCACCGCCGAGATGGCCGGCCTGAACGTGCCGACCTGCCTCACCGCCTACCTCGACGCCTGCGGCCGCAACGGCGGCAAGCCCCTGTACGGCTCCGGCCTGGAACGATTCGTGCCCTGGAACGCCGCGCCCGCCGACCTGCGCGCCCGGGCACAACCGCCCCCGCCCGGCTGATGCCGGCCCGGCCGGGCTCACCACGGCGCCGCCGCCGCGAACCGGTCACGCCGACTGCCAGCATGCCCGTGACAGGGCAGGCTAGCTGGCCATTTCGGAGCAACGTACCTGGCCACGCTGATGAAAGGACCTGCGGGACCCTCCACCCGCGTGGCCGCCTTGGCGTGCTTACCGTCCGGGGTGATGAGCACTGCAGCTGGCCAAGCCGTCCAGTGGAGCAAGATCCCTGGCCAGCCGTGCGGGACCTGGCGAACTGCTCAAGGCACCGCGGGCTAACGTCGCGGCCGCCGCTCGATGATCTTTGCGTGCAGCAGCGTGCCGGCGAACTCGACGCGGAGACGGGAATCGGCAGCCTCGTCCGTGGAGTGGAGCTTGAGCTTGGAGTAGGTGCAGGTGAGCCCGTCGGTGTTGATCACGATGCCCGGCGAGCTGACAATGAACAGCTTGCCGTGCACCATGTCCGCGTCGATGCGCAGGGCGCGCGAGGTGATCACCGCATCGGTGAAATCGAGGGTGACCCGGCACTCTCGCGTGCGCAGCGCGATGCGCGCAGGCACCAGCCAGCGTCCCTCCTTCACGTACTTGCCGCCGTGCTGCTCGACCACGAGGACGTCCCTGGCTGCGGGCGTGCCCGGCAGGTCGGCGGTGAGCCCGGCCAGCTCGCCGAGCGTCCGGGCGGAAAGCGCACGCTCCAGCCGGGCGTCAAGCTCCCCGGCGGTGAGCCGGCCGTCACCGCCGGCAACCCGCAGCGCGTCCACCACGCGGTCGCGATCCTCATGCGATGCCCGCAGATCGGGCAGATCATCCGGCATAGCAACCACGCTAACAAGGTAAGCCCTCCCCGGTAGGCACCGGTCAAAGATGCCATGTGAGGGGACCTCCCCGGCGTCGGTCGTAGCAGCATCTACGACATACGGGCTTAGGGAACAGGTCCCTTGTCCCAGTTTTCGGTAGGAGCTCGAGGAGGTCCCTCATGAGCATCGTAGGCGCATTCGACGTGCACCGCCGCCAGCTCACGTTCGAGTACCTGGACACGGGCAGCGGGGAGCTGAAGCGGGGCCGGGTGGTCCCGGCCGACCGGCAGCATCTGCGCGAGTGGCTGGCCCGGTTCGCGGGCCAGGACGACGTCCACTTCGCGCTGGAGGGCTGCACTGGCTGGCGGTACGTGGCGGAGGAACTGGCCGCTGCCGGGATCACCCCGCACCTGGCCGAGCCGGCCGATACCGCGGCGCTGCGCGGGAAGAAGCGGCACGCCAAGACGGACAAGACCGACACGCGGCACCTACGGGTGCACCTGATGGCCGGGGACCTGCCCGAGTGCTGGATCCCGCCAGGCCACGTGCTGGAGGCACGGGCGGTGGTCCGGCTGTATAAGGACCTGGTCGATGAGCGCGGCGGCTGGCATCAGCGGATCGCCGCGACCTTGTTCCATCAGGGCGTGCCGGTGATCGGCTCGATGGATACGGCCGAGGGCCGGGCCGCTGCGGAGCAGGTCCAGCTGTCCCTGGCCGGGCGGCAGGCTGTGGAGACCGGGCTGCGGCAGATCGACCGGCTGACGGCCGAACTGGACCCGCTGCGCCGCCAGCTGGGCATGCTGTCGCGCCGCCAGCCGGGCTGCCGGGCACTGCGCGCCACCCAGTTCGGGATCGGGCCAGTCACCGCGGTGGCGATCTGGGCAGAGCTGGGTGACGTGCGCCGGTTCGGCAACTCCGATGATGTGGTCCGCCACACCGGGCTGGACATCACCGTGTACTCCTCTGACACCAAGCGCTCGGCCGGGCACCTGTCCCGCCAGGGGCCGCCGCTGCTGCGCTGGGCGCTGTACGAGGCGGCCAAGTGCGCCGCACGCCCGGCCGCTCCTGACCACGGCTACTACACCGCGGTCCGGGACCAGCGCACCGCCGGGCTGGCCACCTTGTCGGTAGCCCGCAAGCTGGCCCGCCGCTGCTACCACACCCTGCGTGAACTCGGAGAGGAGGCCCTGGCCCCCGCCGCGTGACCAACCTGCCCCACCCTTGCCGACGCGCCCGCAGACCGATGAACCCGCGGCCAGCTCCTGCCAACTCGCTGCTGCCCGGAGCCCGTCTGGCTCTGGCCCGGCCTCCAAAGAATGAGCGGCCGCACCCCACCCCGGGGCACCCGATCACGCATCATGTCGCCGGAGCCACGGCACAACCGCTCCGCGCACCGAGATAAGCCTGGGCGCCCGGCACGGCGGGAAGGAAAACCCAGAAAGGCTGCATCTGCGATGAACTGAGCACACCCGGTCCCCCCCGGGGCCGGCTCCCCCGCCGCCCGATGATCCGGGCCGGGCCGCCCCGGCGTCAAGGTCGTTCCGCCGCGGGGGGCTCCACCTTGACTCCGCGCCGGCCCGGCCCGCAAACCGGCAGCTATGAGGAAGCAGGAGAAGAACCAGTCACCACTTGCAATCGGGCGCGCATCCAATCTTGACTAGCCGCCACCTCACAGATAAGCGAGTGGCTCCCGGCGGCGGGGGAACTGCAATGTGCTCCGTCACAAAGCCCGATCACGCGATTTCCGAATACTTACTCTTCGACGCCCTCGTCATGCTCACCAAAGGCGAACCCTGGATGCCTGCTAGCACCTGATCAAACCACAACGATTTCAGCCGTCTGACCAGTTACATTATTTCTCATGCTCATGGCGCGCCGAGTATTTTGCTAACGCGCCCTGACCCTAAAGCGCTAGCATGCCGGAACTCGGGTCTCAGAGGGCTCCAGGGGCCCGCCTGCCCGGATCGGAACGCTGAAGGTACCCCCGAAGCCTGAATCCGGCCTGCGCGCACGTGGCGCCTCGTCGCGGTCATTAGCCAGACCGCATTGCGCTATAGGCCGCAGGCTCCGGTCGTCTGAAGCGTGTCACCGGGCCGACAGAACGGGCCGACGGCTATCCATGGCTCTCGCCGCTGCTCGTCCCTTGCGGCAGCCGCAGGAGTCAGGGCCGGACCAGATGCAATGCCGTAGGCACGCCGATAGCGTAGATCCCCGGGCCGCGACCAACCGGTCATCAGAAAAATTTGACAAGCTGGCTCTCGCCTGTCTTCCGGTCCCGGACGACGAAGTCGTTCTCGGCATCTATCTGGGCCTGGAGAAACTCATAAAGCGAGATCGCTCGATTCACAATATCTGTTTTAGATAGCCCAGTTGCGGCCTGAAGGCGCGAAAGATCCTCAGCAGCCTTTGGAATCAGGGCAACAGTGATGCGTTCGGTGGCCAGCCGCTGGCTTTCCTCATCGACTTTATCCACCTTCGCGGATCTAGGTGCCATATAGCAATCTCCCCTCCCCACGGCGGGAATAGCATTCCCGGGATCTCCGGGCTTCTGCACCGCCCCGCCGGTCCTGCTTCGCGTGGACCAGGCTCTCTGGCATAGAACGAAGCCAACTTGGCTGGTTATAGTTCAGTCCCGAGTAGCCCACATGAAAATATTAGCGGATTCATCACATAGTCGCAAGCAGATCCGCAGCAACGGCCTGCTCATTTGAGACAGTGAGTCGCCAATAACCAGTGTAGGCGTAGCCGGCGCGCGCCCTGCACTGGCCGCTGCCGCGCAGCAGTCGAGGTCCGCGCTCCTTGCCCTGTGGCCATTCCGCAGGCCGACAGCCCGTCACGGCCAGATGCCGACTGCCCTCCACAGCATCGCCTCGCTCGACCGCCAAGCCGGGCAGACGGCGATCGCAAGCCTCCCGTACCTGATGGCGGTTATGCGTCATGTGCGCCAATAATGACACCAGATAGGCATGGTTATGATGCGCTTGATGATCGCGTCGGGCTTATCTTGCCCGAAGAGACGCGATCAGTCTCGAGGCCGTCATTTCGGTGCGCCGCAGCACCAGGGAAATCACGTGGAGCACCGATCGCCTGGAGAGATTCCTGTGTATTGCCGCAAAGGAGCGCGACGCCCCGTCGACGGGAACTTTCAGCAGGTACAGCTCGGCCAGCGCAGATGGATCGCCCCAGGCAGGAGGCCTGAGCAGCGGCCTGGAACCTGTGCGCACGATCCGCCATGACATAGCCGGCCTTACCCGGTATGTCCAGTGCCGTGGACAGGAAAACACACCCGTGCCAGTGTCCTGACTGTGTCGGCCCGCGATCTCATGAAGCTCTTTATACGCCTCGCAGGTGTGGGACGCCACCATTACGGAGACATCTAATATGCAGCCGAGCACCAGCGATCCGATGGGCGCGTAGGGTAAGGTAAGGCCCGACCCTCTGCCCCTGCGAGGGCTGAGGAGGTCGAGAACTGAAGCGCGAGCACACTATCCGGTGGAAGCATCCGATCTCGGCATGCTCGCAGTCGCCTATGCATCAGAGGCAACGGGTCGGCGTCGCGGTACAGAACCGCCGCCGCCCCAAGCGGACTCGAAGCGCCGGAAACGGCGCTGCCCAGCCACAAGGTAATGCGCCTATCCAGGACCGGGCACGGGACCGGGAAAGCCGCGTTGACGCCGTGGCCAGAAGGGAGGCGGCACCTGGATGCCGCCGGACCCGCCGCGGCGCCGCCGCGGCGCCGCACGGGAGAAAAAGGGGTTCCAGTCATGCACGCTTGCCGCAACGTGGTCAGCAGGATCGCTGGCCGCTATAACAGTCCGGGCCGTGAAGACAGTGCGCCCAGCAGGACGACCCGAGCGGGTCATCCGCGGTGAGCGGGCGCCGAGAAGGGTCCAAGCTACCCGCCGGGCCCCCCGATCCGACCGATGAGCCCCCTCCAAGTCCCAGCCCGCCGCTCGTCCATAGCGACCCGATTACCGTCATGCTGGTCGACAAGGCCGCGGTCGACCTGCAAATAACGCACGAGCGGACCAATATGTCCAAAACGGACATCATCAACCGTGCTGTGTCCCTGTACGAATTCGTGGACGCGGAAATACGGTCGGGAGCCGAGCTGATCATCCGCCGGGACGGCCAGGATTACCTGGTCAAGCTGATGTGACCCGGGCCGGTCCGGCGCTCGCCGAGCCATGCCCGTTATTGCTCCGGGTGTCCCCGGAAAGATCAGCTGACCCGTACGCGGGACAGTTCCGCCGTCAACCTGGCATGAGTCGCGACGGGCGGCAGTGCCCGCTAGGCCATCCCGCTATTCCTGGCGGACGGCCGCGGGGCCCCGGGCGACGAGAGTCCGGAATTCGCCCTCGTCCAGGATGGGCACGCCGTGCTCGACCGCCTTGTCATATTTGGAGCCGGCGTTCTCGCCCGCCACCACGAAGCTGGTCTTCTTGGACACGGAGGAGGTGACCTTCCCGCCGGCCTGCCGGACCGCCTCGGCCGCCTCGTCCCGGCTGAGTCCCTCCAGGGTGCCGGTGATGACCACGGTCACGCCGGCCAGCAGCCGCGCCGCGGCGCGGTCGGGATCGAAGTCCGGGTCCTCGAGCCGCACGCCAGCAGTCCGCCACTTGGCGATGATCGCCTGATGCCAGTCGACGGCGAACCAGTCGCGCAGCGAGGCCGCGATCGTCGGACCGACGCCGTCCACCGCGGCCAGCGCGTCCGCGCGCGCCTCCTCGATCGCCGTCACCGAACCAAACTCGGCCGCCAGGGCCCGTGCCGCCGTCGGCCCCACGTGCCGGATGGATAGCGCGACGAGGATTCGCCACAGCGGCCGCGTCCTGGCCTGTTCGAGGTTGGCTAGCAGCCGGGTGGCGTTGGCGCTTAGCGTGCCCTGCTTGACCACGAAGAACGGGCAGGTCAGCAGCTGCTCCTCGGTGAGCGCGAAGACGTCGCCCTCGTCGGCGACCAGCTCGCAGTCAAGTAGTGCGCCGACCGCCTCGTAGCCGAGCACCTCGATGTCGAAGCCGCCGCGCCCGGCTAGGTGGAACAGCCGCTCGCGCACCTGCGCCGGGCAGGACCGGGTGTTCGGGCAGCGCCAGTCGACCTCGTCGTCTTCCCGGCTGAGCGCGGTGCCGCAAGCCGGGCAGTGCGTGGGATAGACGTACTCACGCTCGTCACCGGTGCGCAGGTCGGCGACCGGCCCGAGGACCTCGGGGATCACGTCGCCCGCCTTGCGCAGGATGACCATGTCGCCGATGAGCACGCCCTTGCGCTTGACCTCGTCCGCGTTGTGCAAGGTGGCCCGGTCGACCGTGGACCCGCTGACCTTTACCGGCTCCATCACGGCGAACGGGGTAACCCGGCCGGTACGCCCCACGTTGACCTGGATGTCGAGCAGCCGGGTGGTGACCTCTTCCGGGGGGTACTTGAAGGCGATGGCCCACCTCGGCGCCCGGCTGGTCGAGCCGAGCTGGCGCTGCAGCGCGATCTGGTCCACCTTCACCACCACGCCGTCGATCTCATACGACGGATCGTGCCGGTGCTCCCCGTAATGGGCGATGTACTCGCGGACCCCGTCCATGTCCGGCATGACCTTGTACAGCGTGCTGACCGGCAGGCCCCACTCGCCCAGCCGCTCGTACCAGCCCGACTGGGTGTCCGGCGCCCCTTCCAGGTGGCCCTCCTCGCCGGGGCCGGAGGTCTCACCGCTGATGCCGGCGGCGCTACTGCCCTGGCCGGCTGAGCCGGCGGGCGCCGAGCCCTCGACCCGCCCGATGCCGTGCACGATGGCGTCCAGGGCCCGGGACGCGGTGATCCGGGGATCCTTCTGCCGTAGCGAGCCGGCCGCGGAGTTCCGCGGGTTGGCGAAGGCGGCCTTGCCCGCGTCGAGCAGCGACTCGTTCAGCTTGCCGAACGCCTCGACCGGCATGAATACCTCGCCCCTGACCTCGAGCACGGCCGGGTGCCCGGTGCCGGAGAGCCGCGCCGGGATCGAGGAGATGGTCCTGATGTTCGGCGTGACATCCTCGCCGGTGCGGCCGTCACCCCGGGTGGCCGCCTTGACCAGCGCGCCGTCCCGGTAGACGAGGTCGATGGCCAGCCCGTCGATCTTCAGCTCGCACAGGTAAGGGCCGGTGCCGCCGAGCCTGGTCACCCGGTCCGCCCAGCCGGCCAGGTCCTCCAGGGTGAACACGTTGTCCAGCGAGAGAAGTCGCTCCAGGTGCTCGACCGGAGTGAACAGGGTGGAGATCGATCCGTGCACGGTCTGCGTCGGCGAATCCGGCGTGCGCAGCCCGGGATACCGCTCCTCGAGCGTGCGCAGCTCGCGCAGTTTGGTGTCGTAGTCGATGTCGGAGATGGTCGGCGAGTCGAGGACGTAGTACCGGTGGTCGGCCTCGGTGATGTCCAGGCTGAGGTCGGCGTGCCGCTTGCGCGCCTCGGGCGGCGCTTCCTGGACCTCGTTCTCACTCATCAGGGTTCCCCGTCTCCTCGATCAGCTCGGCCAGCATGCTCGCGGCCTCCCGGCACTGCTTCAACGTGGCGCGCGCCCGGGCCGGCGAGACGCCTGCCAGCCCGCACGCCGGGGTGATGACCACCTGCTCCGGACAGGTGTCCGGCGGGAGTCCCAGGCGGCGCCACAGCCGGATGACCCGCTCCGCGGTCTGGCGCGACCCGGCGCTGCCGTCGCCCGGTGCTATGGCCCGGGCCGGAGCCCGGACCGGCGCCGCGCCTCCGGCGGGGCTCGTCCCCGTGTCCTGGCCGGGATCCGTCGGCACCGCGCCCACCAGCAGCCCCAGGCCGGCCTCGGCGGCCTCGGCCACTTCGTCTTCTTCCCCGCGCCGTAGCCGGCTGAGGTCGAAGGACAGCGCGCCGGCCCCCGCCGTCCTGATGAGGCCGAACGGGACCGACTCGGCGCAGCTGTGCACCACCGTGTAACTCCGGACGGCGGCCAGGACCTGAGCGAGCCGTGCCCTGAGTACCTCGGCGTCGACCGGACGCAGCCGCGAGAGCCCGCTCGCCGTGGGCACCTCACCGCCCGCCACGGCGGGCAGGGCCGGCTCGTCGAACTGGACCGCGATCCGCGCACCCGGCAGCCGTTTGGCGAGTTCGGCGACGTGGGCGGCCGCACCCTCAGCCAGCGAGGCGGTCAGATCGGCCACGGCACCGGGATCGGCCAGGGCCAGGTCAAGGGTGCGCGGAAGCTCGAGCGTGGCGGCCAGCGTCCACGGTCCGCAGAGCTGGATCTTGACCGGGCCGCGGAAGTCGTCGAGCAACTCTTCCATGACGTCCAGATCGGAGGACAGCATGGTGCGGGCCCGGGCTAGGTCCCGGCCGGGTCTCTCGACGAGCCGCCAGCCGCGCGGCGTGAGCTCGACGGGCATGTCGACCAGCAGGGCCGCGGTCCTCCCGGTGAGGTCGGCGCCTGGCCCGCGGGCCGGCAGCTCGGGCAGGTGCGGGAAATCGGGTAGCTCACCGACGATGACACGCATCGCCTCGGCCGGGTTCTGCCCTGGCATCGACCCGACTCCGGTCGCGCTCCCAGGTGTCCACGGGCGGCTCGTTCCCTCATGGTCATCGCGCACAGGTCGAGCTTAGAACGGTCAAGCTCAGATCCGTGCCAGCGCACCACCGGGCCGCACGACAGCTTGCCTGGTCGATCCCTGCACCGACGGCGAGTGCCGCCTGCGGGACGCCCGCGGGCGCTCAAGGCAATCCCGGTCTGATAGCGGCGTACACGATCCGTCAGGCACCGCCGGTCGAGAAGCCCGTTATATCCCTTTTATCGACCTTCTGTGCTTACTGTTCGAAACGTACCGCTAAGGTGCGCTGTCCGGCTGTCTGGAGCTATCTGGCAGGTCCTGGCCAACCCAAGCAGTCAGGCTGCTAGAATGAAACCAATGGATCCAGTCATCAGACTCATCCCAACCTCTGGTATCCGACCAGGCGGTCACGTCCGCTCGTTCGGGTACGAGCATCAGGTGGCGATACCCGGCCAGCCCGACAAGCTGGATGGGCTGGACCGGCGGGATCAGCCTGCTACCGGGACATGCGTTCGCTAAGGAGGATGGATGGCGAATCCGATGTACCGGCAGATCGCCGAGGACCTGCGCGCCCAGATCGCGTCGGGCGACCTTGCCGCCGGGAGCCAGCTGCCCACCGAACTCGTCCTCCGGGAACGCTACCGCGCATCCCGGAACACCGTTCGGGACGCCATCAAGTGGCTGACAACCCTCGGCCTGGTCGAGACGAAGGCCGGTCAGGGCACGTTCGTGGTCGAGAAGATCGACCCGTTCGTCACCACGCTGACTGGCAGCGTTACCGGTTTCGGCGGCGGCGAGGGCGACCTCTACCGGTCCGAGGTCCAGGCCGGGAACAGGGAATTCGCGGCCAGCCCGGTCCAGGTCGAGATCCAGCAGGCCACCGAGCAGGTGACCGACGTCTTGAAGATCGCCATGAGTAGCGAGGTCATCAGCCGGCACGAGCGCCGTTTCATCGACAGCCACCCATGGTCGATGCAGACCTCGTATTACCCGATGGAGCTCGCGGACCGCGGTGCGGAACGGCTGAGGAGCGCCCGCGATATCTCCGAAGGCACCGTGAAATACCTGGCCGAGAAGCTCGAGATCCGGCAGACCGGTTATCGCGACTGGATTACTGTGCGCGCGCCGAATCTGACGGAGGCCGACTTCTTCAAGATCTCGGCTGACGGCCGGATCCCGGTATTCGAGATTTTCCGGACCGCCTTCGACCAGGACGGCCGGCCCATACGCCTTACCATCACCGTCTATCCGGTGGACCGTAATCAGTTCATCATCAACGTTGGCAATGTGCCGGGCGTTGAGGCCCAGGACAGCACAGGAAACCAGTCATCCCTGAGCGAAGATCCGCTCGACAAGGCTCTACCCGCCCCACGGTAGTTTTGAAGAGAGAGGGAAAGTGGATAAAATCCAGCACCTCCTTGATTCCCGTGTGGTAGTGATCCGCCGCGGGCTGCGACCCGAAGGAGAACGCTAGTGTCACTGGAAGAACACCCTAGTCATCCGGCCGTATTCGCCGAAGAGCCATCAGATAGGGCGAAGCTCCAGATATTCCTGATCGATCCGGAAGGGCAACCGAGGCTCTGGGTCAGCGATCGGGGCACGGCTGTCGAGGCCTCTGAGGCCGTCGTGGCCCGGATGCTCCGCTGGCTCCGCGGGCTGTAGTACAGATAAATGGCTAGGGACGGTCAATTCGCCTGAACTTTCCGGATCGACCGGACCACGATTATCCGGTCTTATCTCGCCAGCCTTAGCCATGTCGGCTTGCCGTTACCCCGTCCCTGGTAACGGCAAGCCGAAGTCTTGCGAATATTGTCTCCGTCTCCCGGTTCACAATTTATGCGGGCCGGGAGGCGATAAATAATAAACGGAAACACACACGATATGACATCACTATTGCGTATCGCCCGGGCGGCGGACACACCTGAGAATCTGAGAGCCATCATCGGGCTCGTCGAGGAAGCCAGCGCATGGCTGTCCCTCAAGGGAACGGACCAGTGGCAGAAGCCCTGGCCGAGCCGGAGGCGGCGTGATGCCCGGATCCGACGAGGGCTGAAACGCGAGGCAACATGGATCGTCTGGGCCGCTCACCGGGCTGTGGCCACGGTCAGCGCGGCGACCACTCCAAAGCGCAGGGTCTGGCGTGATGCGGAATGTGACCTGTCGGCACCGGCCGTGTATGCGCATCGCCTGATCGTGACCAGGGACTTCGCGGGCTGGGGCCTTGGCGCCGAGCTCATTGACTGGGCCGGGCTTCGTGGCCACCGGGACTACGGGGCCGAGTGGATCAGGATCGATGTCTGGTCATCCAACCTCGCTCTCCATGAGTACTACACGAAGCGAAGGTTTCAATCTTGCGGTGAGTGCGCGGACCGCAAGTACCCGTCGGGCATGCTCTTCCAGAAGAGCGTGCTGGACATCGCCGAGCCGGAAAGCCCGCTGTTCACCGAGTTCGAGGTTCCCGCCAGCCCGTTTACCGGCCGCAGCGCCGCCTCAGGCGACTCCCGCGCCCGCCCCTCCCGGACGAGGAGGACCGGACGTCCAGCTCGTCCGGGCGGCGGGCGACCTCTATTCCCCGCTCTTCATGACCGCCCGCCTACCGCCGTACCACCGAGGTCACTCGATGAGCACGCGCTGGATCTCTCCTGTGTCCGCATCCCGGATCAGGAGTTCCCGGCCCGCGCTCAGCTGAGCGTCGATGAATTCGTAGAGCGTGATAGCCCGGTTCGCAATGTCGGCCTGGGATAGGTTCGTCCTGGCCTGCAGGCGCTGCAGGTCCGCTCTCGCCTGCGGTATGAGGGCGATGGCGATGCGGTCCGCGACCTGCGGCAGGCCATTCGCCTGTGAACGGCCGCCGGCCCGATGCGAGGCAGCGAGCCGGGCGCGGACGACCTCATCCTCCCCAGCACTGCTGTTGCCGGCTCGGGCCGCCGGCGCACGCCAGCCGCCCTCGCCCTCTGGAGGTAACCCCGGTTGCAGCCTTCTCCCCATGTTCCCTCCTCACGATCCGCCGTCCGGGACCACAAGGCCCCGGATCCCGACTAGTGCAGTTCGACTAGGTAAGTGGACCCATCACGGCGTCGGAGCACCAGCTCGGTGCCGTTATCGAGTTCCTCGTCGACGAATTCGTAGAAGGAGATCGCCCTGTTCACGACATCGGTCTGGTTGAGCTTCGAGCGACGGCGCGTCTTGGTCAGGTCCGCTGCCGCCTTTGAGACGAGCACCACCGTGATCTTGACTTCGGTCTCTGTGGTTGACGGTTCCATCTTTACCTCCCCTCCCGGCATATCCCATCGTCCGTGGCCACAGCGGGCCGGTGACGAGCCTCCCGCCGTAGTCAGCGTGGGTAGTGTATGTTCCGCAAACAGTCTATGTACAGAGGAGACTTGCCTGAACGATGGCGGATGACTGATTTGACGCAGTAGGATAGCTGCTAAATGGCCGTCTCTCATGACCGTCCGATCCGGATGCGACGAGCGGCGTCACCGGATGGCGAGGATGGAGGTGAGACAGTGCACATACCCGGCCCTGGTAGTTGCGGCGCTGGTTCCGACCCGGACGAGGAGACCGGCAGCGGGTCCGTCACCGCGCCTGAGGGTGCTGATGTGATACCGGGTGCCCACGAGGGCTGTGAACGACCCACAGCGCGGGCGCGGCTGGTGATCACCTTGCGCCCGATATCCGCCGCCGGCTGGCACCCGGAAGGCTAGAGCGCCGCCGGTCACGCCAGGCGCCGGCCGGACGGGAGACCCGCCGCCTGGCCGCGGCTCAGGCCTGCCCCTGCCCGGCCTGCCCGTGCCAGGACTGCGCGTGCCAGGACTGCGCGATCCGCCGACGAAGTTCATCCGGCTGCTCGGCCCGGCTGAGACCGGCGACATGGCTATCCGCGCAGATAACGATGCCGCCGGCTAGCAGGCCGACGTGAGCGGCCTCGCCGAGCATCTGGCGGATCCGGTCTTCGGTGAGTTCACCATCAGGCACCGCGTACAGGCCGATGGTCCCGGCCAGGACGACGCAGGCGCCCACCGAGTCGACGAGCCTCACCCAGCCATCCGGCTGATCGCACGGGCCGCTGTAGACGACTGAACCCCTCGCCTCGACGAGGCGTGCGCTGTACCGGTCCGGACGATGCAACTGCCAGTCCTCGGCCAGGTCCGGCAGCTGGCTGCCGCTGGTCATCAGCGTCAGGCCGTACTGCAGGAGGGCCGCCACAGGCACGGTAACCCTCTCCTGGCCTTGGGTGGGCCCGATGGTTTCCGTGCGTGGTTCGAGCACCAGCAACGGACGCATCGTCGGCTCGTCCTGGTACCCCAGAGCCAGCGTCACCATCCCCATGTCAGCCCGGCTGCGATCCGGGGGGTCGGCATCGATCTCGACGATCTCGGAGTCGGCACAGTCCGCGTGCGCCAGCTCGACCTCAGCCGTGGCTCCACGGTAACGGAGGACCACTACCGTGGTCGGCTGAGCAGTGCGGCTGAATTCGCCGCATCCCACGCAGCGATAGGAAGAAAAGGCCCCTGCCTCGAGCCTCTCTAAGGTCTCTGCCCCGATTAGCCGCCGCACCTCAGCACTTGCATGAATGTCAGGCATGACCGAGTCTCCCCAGGTGGCCAACTGATAATAGTTCAGGATCATCTAGCGTCACGCCGATGACAACAGCCGTTTTAACGGCAGCTGTCAGAGGCGAAGAAGGAACAATCCTGCGGCCCGCCAGCCCGGACTCGACGCAGGTTACGGATTCACTATTTCCTAGGCCCCAGCTGGTTTATTTTCCGTCCTTGATCCTGGCCACCGCGACGGCTGTACGGAACTCACCCCGGTCGTCATTACTACTGACAGCTGCACTCATCATCTGCCCTCCCTAACTCGTGAACTAGCAAATTTTCGGCGAGCCGTCAAGAGCCCGGTCGTGCGCGTAACGCGCGCTCCGACATGCGGCCGCAGGCAGTGAACGCCGGGCCCGGGCCCGGCGTATAGACCGGGCCGGCGCGGGCCTGACAAGGCGTCTACGAGGCAACTCGCTGATCCAAGCCGTCCGTCAGGGCTTTTGCCGCAGCTTTCCAATGCTGTCAGTACTGCGTATCTGCATAGATTTAAACCTCTCACAAACATCATAGTTACAAACTATTCCTGATGCTTCTTGCCACGGCACCCGCCGTCGTTTAGCGGCGATCCGGCCAAGACAGCCTGGATCGCGGCATGCCCGTCTCGCCGGAATCTCGGGCCGAAGGCGGGGACGAATACCCGCCGGCCAGACCACGACAATTACCTTCCGCGGAGCGGCAACCACAGCTACCAGAGTGCTCAAACCACCCGGCATTACGGATTCCGCGAGCCGGATTTCCTGTTACCCGGAAGATACGGTTTTCTTACCACAACTAAGTGCCCCTACGCCGGCCTAGGCCACAACACCCTGGTGACATCCCTGCGGCCGCCCGGCCGAGTCCTGGTGATCATTCCCGGCGAGAACTTGAGCCGTGACGAAATAGCAGTTGTATCGGATACTCGACACGAGGAGAGGACGGCGAACCTCACCACGGCCACGTTCTGAACCGGGGCATCGAGGACGATGCTCGTGACTGGGCCACATCCAAAGGTGACCGCGCCGTCGGAGCTTAGCGAGGAGGTGCCATGGCGAAGCGTCACGGCCGGCCATCCAGGCAGTACCGGTACGAGCACTACGACCCCTACGGCGCAGGATCTGTCCGGTAGCGCGCGGGAAACGGCTGATGATGCCCCAGAGGGCTTGATCGCCGTCGAGTAGCGGTTGGCGCTGCCCGGTTCCGGCCGGGCAGTGCCAGCCCCGCAAGGCCGCGAACCGCCTCATCAGACGAAGACGGAGAGCGCGCCGGACAGGGCAGACAGTACCGATATGCCGCAAGAGTTCAAGCACGCATCGCACGACCTGACGAGCCGGCTCCCCCGGGGCTGGCAGGACCAGATCCTGGCCGCAGCCGCCCACGCGGATGTCCGGGACTTCCCGCGCACGCCGGTGCTGACCCGCGAGGCAGAGCGGGTGACGTCTATCAGGCGAGGCCGAGTCCACGCTGATCAGGTAAAACTGTATCTTCCCTGGCTATACCGGCTTTACCGCGGACATTTTCTCGAGCTGGCCGCCCGCACGGCGAACGAACCCGTCAGCCCGGCCCGCGACGATCGCTACGGCCTCGTACTCAACGTGCAGCACGGAACGTCGATGAGGTTCGAATGCCACGTCGATTCCAACCCACTGACTGGCCTTCTTTTTTGTACTGATCATCCCGAAGGTGCGGGCGGCGAGCTGGTATTCGGGCACGATCCGGAGGCATCTGAGGTCACTGCCGTGGAACGGGACTGCACGGTTATCCGGCCGCGCGCCGGACAGCTGATCATCTTCGACGGCAGGAGACACCCGCACTACGCGCGGCCGCTACGATGCGGGTCGGATCTGCGGGTGGTGGCGGTCATGAACTTCTACACCGCGTCCTGTCCGGAGGAGACACGGCCACCTGAGCTGAACCGTCATCTCTACGGGACGAGCTGAGCCGTCAGGGTACGGCCAGGGAAGCCGGCGAAGACGTCGCGGCGGCGGTAGCGTCAATGGTCGAGCTGCCCAGCACCATGTCACCGTCGTACAGGACAGCGGCCTGTCCCTTGGCCACGCCGCGAGCCGGGTGATGCAACCGGACGCGTACCGCACTGCCTTCCTGCCACGCCGTACAGGCGTGCACCTCGCCGTGGGCGCGTAGCTGGACCAGGCAGTCGCGCGGCTCGGCCGGAGGTGCGCAACCGGTCCAGACCGGGCGTGCCGCGGTGATCTCGGTGACGTCGAGGCCCTCGGCCGGGCCGACGGTGACGGTCCTGGTGACCGGCTCGATGTCGAGGACATAGCGGGGTTTCCCGTCCCCGGCGGGGGTGCCGACCCGCAGGCCCTTGCGCTGGCCGACGGTAAAGGCGTAGGCCCCGTCGTGCTGGCCCAGGACGGCACCGGAGGGGTCGACGATCTGGCCCGGGGCCTGACCCAGGTGCCTGGCCAGGAAGCCCTTGGTGTCGCCGTCGGCGATGAAGCAGACGTCGTGGCTGTCCGGCTTGCCGGCGACCGCGAGCCCGCGCCGGGCCGCCTCGGCCCTGACCTGCGCCTTGGGCGTGTCGCCCAGTGGGAACACGGCGTGGGCGAGCTGGTCAGGTGTGAGCACGGCCAGCACATAGGACTGGTCCTTGCCTGGGTCGGCGGCGCGGTGCAGGACGCCGTCCTTGAGCCGCGCGTAGTGGCCGGTGCAGACCGCGTCGAAGCCCAGCGCACGCGCCCGGTCGAGGACCGCCGCGAACTTGATCTTCTCGTTGCACCGCAGGCACGGGTTCGGGGTACGGCCGGCCGCGTACTCGGCGACGAAGTCTTCGACCACGTCGTGGTGGAAGCGATCGGCCATGTCCCAGACGTAGAACGGGATACCGATCACATCGGCCGCCCGCCGCGCGTCCCTGGCGTCTTCTAGCGTGCAGCAGCCCCGCGCCCCGGTCCGGTAGGACGACGGGTTGGCAGACAGCGCCAAGTGAACGCCGGTCACCTCGTGACCGGCGTCTACCGCACGAGCCGCGGCCGTCGCGGAGTCCACCCCGCCCGACATCGCCGCGAGCACCCGAAGACCGCTCATCGTCCTCTCAGGCTACGCGCTCAAGGACGGTAGCGCCGACAAGCCGGGCTGTGCGTGACCTATCTTCGCCAGGAGATCGCCGCGGGTATCGGCCCGAAGCTCAAGCGCGTCGAGACCCAGCTCGACACCATCGAGAGCCAGCTGAATCTGGCGGTCATGACGCGGTTTGCGGAACTGAGCGCCCGCTCTGGCGGCAACGCTCCGCGTCCGCGGCCGGATTCCGATGACCGCTAGCCATTACCGCCGGCAGGCCGCTGGTCATCCCGGAGCCAGTGAACCGGCGGCCTGCCGCGGGCGGCCGGGACGCCATCGATATCTGGTCTGGGGGCGTGACGGATGCGCTGTCCGGGGGCCGCAGCCGTTACCCGGTCAGCGGGTGGCGGCGCGGCGGGCGCGGTCTACTACCTCGCGGATGACCAGGCCGAGGGCGTCGACGTCACGCTTGGTGGAGGTGTGGCCGAGGGAGAAGCGGAGCGAGCCGCGGGCGCGCGAGTCGTCGGCGCCCATGGCCAGCAGCACGTGGCTGGGTTCGGCCACGCCCGCGGTGCAGGCCGAACCGGTGGAGCAGGCGATGCCGTTCGCGTCGAGCAGCATGAGCAGGGCGTCGCCCTCGCAGCCGGGGAAGGAGAAGTGCGCGTTGCCCGGCAGCCGGCCCGGTCCCGGCGGCGGGCCGTTGAGCACCGCGTCGGGCACGGCGGCCAGTACCTGGCGCACCAGGCCGTCACGCAGCGCGGCCAGCCGTTCGGCCTCGTCGGCACGCTGCCCGGCGCACGCCCCGGCGGCCACGGCGAACGCCCGGATCGCGGGGGTGTCCAGGGTGCCGGAGCGGATGTCCCGCTCCTGGCCGCCGCCGTGCAGCACCGGCACCGGCGCCGCGCCGCGGGCCAGGATCAGCGCCCCGACGCCGACCGGGCCGCCGAGCTTGTGAGCGGACACGGTGAGCGCGTCCGCGCCGCTGGCGGCGAAGTCGACCGGGAGC
>Ga0335081_10005840_pt1 | contig 19503 bp, 14 predicted proteins | sample Lox_Sample_35_FD_206713 | JGI IMG/M metagenome (GOLD analysis project Ga0335081, IMG submission 206713) | Soil microbial communities from Loxahatchee National Wildlife Refuge, Florida, United States - Lox_Sample_3.5 | ecosystem: Environmental > Terrestrial > Soil > Wetlands | place: USA... | reverse complement strand
CGCTCTGACCTCCGCGGTTGGAGCAGGAGGGCGTAGGGAGATAGCAGCAGGGCCGGTAACGAGAAAGGGGACTTATGGTGCGGCGCAAAAATCGGGCGGGAAAACGAGACGGTAAGTTCAGCTTCGGAAAGACGCCCGTGGTGGCGCTCAGCGCGGCCGCGACCCTCGTCCTGATGATGAGCGCGCTGCTGTGGGCCCAATCGCAGGCCAAGGACCCCGGGGTGCGCGGAGGACCTGCGGGCGCCGGCACGTTTCAGAGCGCTCTGACCGCCAACGAGAAGCTATCTGAGCCCGCCTTCACCACGCAGTTCAGCCAGACCGCCCTGGTCACGTGGAATCCGGCGGCGTGCACTCCAATGATGCCGAACGCCCCGACCGCGGGCTGCGGCCTTGGGCCCCGGTTCAGTTCCAACTCCTGCGCCAGCTGCCACTCCCAGCCGGCGCCGGGGGGCTCGAGCCCGCCCCAAAATCCCCTGTTTAAGGTTTACACTCTGAAGGGCGCGCAGAACACCATGCCCTCGTTTGAGAAGACCAACGGGCCCGTGCTGGTTCCCCACTTTCCGTTTCAACTCGGCAATCCGAGCGTTCCCGACGGTCTGGTGCACCAACTCTTCGTCATCACCGGGCGCAGCGATGCCCGCTCCTGCGCCCTCGCGCAGCCCGACTTCGTTTCGGCCGAACAGGAGAACGATATCATCTACCGCCAGCCTCTGCCGACTTTCGGCGACGGTTACATTGAGATCATCCAAAACTCCGACATCCTGAACAACATGAACTCGAATCTTAGCCTGAAGGCGTCCCTGGGCATCGGCGGCGCAGTCAACATCGCCGACGACGGCACCGTGAACCGGCTGGGGTGGAAGGCGCAGTGGCGCGCCATTCTACCCGCCGCGGGAGCGGAGGAGAACGTCGAGACCGGCATCACCAACGAAATGTTTCCCACTGAGACGGATCAGACACTGAAGAGCTGCCTGCTCAACCCGGTCCCCGAGGATCCGACCAACTACAACTACACCCCGTCCAGTAACACGCCCTGGTATTTCCTGGCCAACGCTGAGCGCGATGCCGACTTTATCCGATTCCTGGAACAGCCCACGCCCGGCGCCTGCCCGGGTGGCGATCAGACGAGTTGCGCCCGGGGATTCACTCAGTTCCAGAGCGTCGGGTGCGTTCTGTGCCACACGGTGTCGTTCACCACGCCCGCGGGTTCGATTCCCTCGATGGGCCACATTACGGCCAACCTTTACTCCGATCTGCTGCTTCATCACATGGGAAGCTGCCTGGCGGATAACATTACCGAGGGCGCTGCCGAGGGCGACATGTTCCGCACCCCGCCCCTATGGAACGTGGGCCAGCGCTACTGGTTCATGCACGACGGCCGGACCAACGATATCCTGCAGGCCATCCAGGACCACATGGACGGCTCGACTGACACACACTGCAGCGGCATCGGCTCCTACCCGGCCTCGGAGGCGGACCAGGTCATCCTGAACTTCAACAAGCTGCCCAGCACCGGCCCGAACAGCCAGCAGGACGTGCTGAATTTCCTGCGCTCGCTTTGATCTGTTCCGGACGTCTTCCCGCGAACCCACCCCTGGAAATCGCCGCGGCGTGGCGGTCCCTTGGAGGGACCGCCGCCCTCCGTGCCCGGCGTCAAACGAGCTGCGGCCGCATTCTTCGAACAACCCCCAGACATTTCAAGCGCCGATTTGGGGCCGGTAGCAGGCAAAACTCGTATCGGTTTCCCAGACGGTCACGGCCTGCACGCGGGCGCTGCCTCGGTTGATTCGGGGCTCGAGCTCCTGGCAGAAGTAGCGCGCCATGTTTTCGGCGGAGGGATTGAGTTGATCGAAGGGGGCGACGTCATTCAGTAATTGGTGATCGAACCGGCCTACGATTGCCTTCACGGCGTGGCTCAGGTCGATGAAGTCGACGAGCAAGCCCGTGGAGTCGAGCTCGTCGCCCTCCACCGCCACCCGCACTTTGTAGTTATGGCCGTGCACGTTTTCGCACTTGCCCTTGTAATTCCTCAAGGCGTGCCCGGCCGAAAACGAATAGTCGATCGAGACTTCAAACATGTTCTCTCCTGACACACGGCGTCGCCGGTGGCCGCACCGAAACAAAAGTGTTCATCGTGGCCGGCGGGCGACGGCCGGCTGCGGACTTCCGGCGCGGCTTCCTCCCGGTCATTCGGCAATCGTAAATCGGCAAGGCTGTTCGCTATTTCTGCCCTTCCCGCATAAACTCCCTCACATCTTCCATCCGGCTGGCGCGGCCGTAATCCGGCAGGCTCTCGAAAAAATGCCTCCCGTACTGCTTCCTCACCAGGCGCGGGTCGAGGATGGCGAGCACGCCGCGATCCGTACTGCTGCGGATGAGGCGGCCGAACCCCTGCTTGAGCGAGATCACCGCCTCCGGCACCTGGTATTCCACAAAAGCGTTGCCGCCGTCTTCGTTCAATTGCCGGATGCGTGCCGCCACCACCGGGTCCGACGGCACGGCGAAGGGCAGGCGGTCGATGATCACCGCGCTCAATTGCTCGCCCTGCACGTCCACGCCCTGCCAAAAGGAACTGGTGGCGAACAGCACCGCGTGCGGCGTGGTGCGAAAGCGCTCGAGCAACGCCGTGCGCGGCGCCTGGCCCTGGATCAGCATCGGGTAACGCACTCGCCGCCGGACGCGCTCGCAGATATCGCGCATCTGCTGGTAGGAGGTGAACAGCACGAAGGCGCGGCCGCGCGTGGCCTTCAAGATCTCCACCACTTCGTCGGCGGCGCGGGGGCTGAAGCCGGGCTCGCGCGGGTCGGGCAGATGGGCCGGCGTGTAGAGCAGCGCCTGCTGCTTGAAATCGAAATGCGAGGGAAACACGCGCTCCGCGGCGTGGTCGAGGCCGAGCCGCCGTTTCAAGAAGTCAAACGTGCCGCTCACCGCCAGGGTAGCCGAGGTGAGAATGGCGCACTCCACTTGCCCGAACAGGCGCTCGCGCAGCAGGGCGGATACGTCGATGGGCGACGCCTCCAAAAACACGCCCCGTCCGCGGCGCTCCCACCAGAAGACGAGATTGCGGTCCTGGCTCTCGATCACCATCTCCAGCGTCGCGCGCAGCTCAGCCGCGCGCTGCGCCAGGTTATTGATCTCCTCCGGCCGGTCGGGCACGCGTTTCAGCTCGGTTTCGAGCCGCACTAGCACGTTGAGCGCGGCCGCGTAAGCGGCGCGGTTGCCTTCCAGAAACTGATCGCGACGGTCGAAGGCGTAGCGGCCCTCGCCCGTGGGGAAGAGGTTGAAGAATATCTCCGCGCGCCGCCGTAGCTCGCCCACCGCACCGGTCACTTCCGCCGCCTTCAGGTCTTTCTGGCGCAGAATCTGCTCCGTGTCGCGCGCCAGCTCCTCCACGCGATAGTTGGAAAACTGCACGCCGAAGTAGCGCGTGGCTACGTCTTCCAGGTCGTGGGCTTCGTCGAACACCACCGCCTGGTAGTCGGGCAGCAGGGTGGCGTAGTCGCCCTGCTTCAGCGCCAGGTCCGCGAAGAAGAGGTGATGGTTGACGATGATCACGTCCGCCTCGGCGGCGCGCTGGTGCATCAGGGTGATGAAGCAGCGCTCGAACTGGGCGCACTTCTGGCCCGTGCAGGCTTCGCGGCGGGCGTCGATGCGGCCCCAGAGTTCGCTCGAGTCCGGCAGTCCCGGGAGCTCGGCGCGGTCTCCCGCCGGCGTGCGCTCCTCCCACTTGCGGATCTGCGCGTAAAGCTCCACCTCCTCCAGGCCGCTCAAGGCCGGCTGGCGCTCCAGGTCGTAGAGCTTCTGGCGGCAGAGGTAATTGGCGCGGCCTTTCATCAGCGTAGCGCGCACGTTGGGAAAGAGCCTTTTGAGGAACGGCAGGTCCTTGTGGAAGAGTTGCTCCTGCAGGTTTTTGGTTCCCGTCGAGATCACCACCCGGCGGCCGCTCAGAATGATGGGCACCAGGTAGGCCAGGGTCTTGCCCGTACCCGTGCCCGCCTCGGCGATCAGGTGACGCCGGTTTTCGAGCGCGGACGCCACTTCCTCGGCCATTTCGAGCTGCGCCGGGCGGTCTTCGTAGCGCGGATGATGGTGCGCGAGCCACCCCGCGCGCCCGAAAATGCGCTCCAGGTTGAAACGGCCGGCCGATTTGCTCGTGACCGTGGGCATGGAAATGGCAAACAGGATGTGCGCGGCGCGCCCCGAGGCGGTTCACCGGCCCTCGCGTCGGCTGAAGCGGGTGTGTGGCCCCCCGGCCGCACGGCTATCGCGGGTAAAACTGGTAGCCCGCCTGCTTCACCGCCTTGCGAAAATCGTCCGCCCGAATTTCGATAGGCTTGCACATTTCGTAGATCCGGGAGCTCAGCGTCACTCCGAACTGGTCGAGCGAGCGGTCCAGGCTGGGCACGGCGTCGCCGGAAGGCATCTTCACCTCGCCCTGCACCTCGTCCCGCCGCGCGGGGCGCGCCGCCGAGCCCGCGAAAGGCAGCGTGGTGGTGATCAGCGTCACCTTCTTCTTGTTGTAGCGCGCGTTAACGATGTAGGCTAGCCTCTCCTTCACCCAGTCGGTGGGGTTGGCGGAAACGAGTTCGTCGAGCAGCAGCACCTCGGTATCCACCACCGGGTAAAGCAGGCGCAGCTCCGAATTCTCCGACACCGGATCGTAGCTCTCCCGGATCTCCTGTAGGAGCTCGCGGAAGTCGGTGAAGAGGCACTCCACGCCCTTGCGGGTGATGAGCTCGCGCAACACGGCCACGGCCAGATGAGTCTTGCCCACGCCGGTGGGGCCGGTGAAAATCATGCCGTAATCGAGCGGGTATTCCTCCACGTACTGCTGCGCCCAGCGCTTGGCCACGTCCAGGGAGGCGTTGGGCTGCCCGGTGCCCTGATCCTTGACGACGTTGAAGCTTTCGAGGGTACAGTGCTCGTAACGAAGGGGAATGCGGGCCCGGCGCAGCAGGTCGGCGGGACGCTTCTCCAGGTTGCAGTCGCAGCGCGTGGCGCGAGAAACGCCCTCCACCTCCACCAGCTTCCAGCCCGTGCCCTCGCAGGCCGGACAATCCTTTCGCGCCATGGATCCCCCGAACTCGTATTCTACCCGCATTCGGGACCGGGTGGGGCGATGCCCACCGCGGGCGTGCGATGGCCTGAAATCGATGGGACGCCCGTATGACCGGCTGCGGCGGCTCCTCGCCCTCCGGGATTTGCCTGTACCCGGCGGGCTTCTAGAACAGCGCGCGATCTGCCTTGCTGCACGCACCTGAATTTGCGGTCTTCGGATCTTCCAGCGGGCTTCCCGGAAGGACACAGGCTCGACATGTAGCCTACTGCCGTCGGGCGGGGGGTGGACAGAGGGCCCCGAGACGTGCTAAAATGCTCTTTTGAGTGACGGTCGCCGAAGTTCGGGAGTGGTCTCGGGCGGGGGCGGCGCGGGGCGCCCCAAACGTAGAGTCAGCAGCTTCAAAAGGCACTTCATCGCGGCCGGGGAAACTCGAGCGGCCGTAATCATCGCGCGAAAAATCCAGGGCGCGTAAGCCCGCCTGCAAGATTCCGCCGCGCCGATCCTGCGGGTTTACCCGGGTGAGCCTCGCCGGCGCTGCCGGCCCGGGAGGAAAGAGTTCGAGTGAGCGAATCCGCAGAGCCTAGCAAGAAAAACCCGAACCCGGCGGAGACCTACGACGCCGCCAGCATTAAGGTGCTGGGCGGGATTGAGGCGGTGCGCAAACGCCCTGCCATGTATATCGGCTCCACCGGGGAGCTGGGCCTGCACCACCTAGTGTGGGAAGTTGTCGACAACTCGGTGGACGAGGCCCTGGCAGGCTATTGCGATAAGGTGCAGGTGGTAGTACACGCGGACAACTCCGTCACCGTCGTCGACAACGGCCGCGGGATCCCGGTGGGGATGCACAAGGAAGAAGGGCGGTCGGCCGCTGAGGTGGTGATGACCGTCCTGCACGCCGGCGGCAAGTTCGACACCAAGAGCTACAAGGTGTCGGGCGGGCTGCACGGGGTGGGCGTGTCAGTAGTAAACGCGCTTTCGGAATCGCTCGATCTTGAAATCTGGCGCGAGAGCTACACGTGGGAGCAGGAATACGAGCGCGGTGAGCCCTTGGCTCCGCTCAAGAGGGCGGGAAAAACCGAGAAGCACGGCACCAAGGTCACCTTTCTGCCCGACGCCAAAATCTTCGACTCCATCGAGTTCAACTACGACACCTTGGCCCAGCGCCTGCGCGAGCTCGCCTTCCTGAACAAGGGACTGACCATCACGCTCAAGGACGAACGCAGCAGCAAGCAGACCGATTTTCACTACACGGGTGGTATCGCGGAGTTCATCAAACACCTCAATAAGAACAAAAACGTTCTGCACCCGCAGCCCGTTTACAGCGAGGCCGAGCGCGAGGGCACGGCCATGGAGTTTGCCCTGCAATACAACGACGGCTACGCCGAAACTGTGTTCAGCTTCGCCAACAACATCAACACGGTGGACGGCGGCACCCACCTTTCCGGCTTCCGGTCGGCGCTCACGCGCGCCATCAACCAGTTCGGGCAGAACCAGAACCTGTTCAAAGACGTGAAAGAGAACCTGCAGGGCGAGGATGTGCGCGAGGGCTTGGTGGCGGTGATCAGCGTGAAGCTGCCGCAGCCGCAGTTCGAAGGGCAGACCAAGGGAAAACTCAACAGCGACATTCAGTCCACGGTGGCCAGCTTCGTCTACGAGAAGCTGATGGAGAACTTCGAAAAGAATCCCACCATGGGGCGGAAAATCTGCGCCAAGGCGATTGACGCGGCGCGGGCGCGCGAGGCGGCGCGCAAGGCGCGCGAGCTTACCCGCCGCAAGGGGGCGCTGGATTCGGGTGGGCTGCCGGGCAAGCTGGCCGATTGCCAGGAGCGCGATCCCGAACGCTGCGAGCTCTTCCTGGTGGAGGGCGACTCGGCCGGCGGCTCCGCCAAACAGGGGCGAGACCGGCGCTACCAGGCCATCCTGCCGCTGCGCGGCAAGATCCTCAACGTGGAGAAGGCACGCTTCGACAAGATGCTGGGTCACGAGGAAATCCGCGCCCTCATCACGGCGCTCGGCACCGGCATCGGCACCGACGACTTCGACGTCTCCAAGCTGCGCTACGGCAAGGTGATCATCATGACCGACGCCGACGTGGACGGCTCCCACATTCGCACCCTGCTGCTCACCTTCTTTTATCGCCAGATGAGGGAACTCGTGGAGCGCGGGCACGTGTTCATCGCGCAGCCGCCGCTCTACCTCATCAAGAAGGGCAAAAGCCAGCGCTACATTACCGATGAGAAGGACTTCCGCCGTGAGATCATGCGCCGCGCAACTGAGGATCATGTGGTAGAGGCGGGCGGCGACCGCAAGAGAGTGCGGCTCGAAGGCGGCGAGCTCACCAATTTTCTGATCGCGCTCGCCGAGTACAACGATCTGTTCGACAAGCTCGAAAAGCGCCTGGGCGACGGCCGCCTGGTGGACGGGCTGCTGGCGGTGAAGCTCGCCAAGAAAGTGGAACTCGAGGACGAAACGCGTCTAGGCGAGCTGGCTGCAGACCTGAAGGCGCGCGGGTTCAAGTCGGCAATCCGGCGCGACGAAGAGCACGACCGTTGCTTCCTCACCGCCTCGGTGGGCACGGGACCCGAGCGGATCATCGACTGGGATCTCATCGGGAGCGCGGATTACCGGCGGCTGTTCGACCTGCACCAGCGCGTGAGTGAACACAACCGCCCGCCCTTCGCACTCTCCACCAACGGCACCCAGATCACCATCGCCAACCGCAGGGATCTCCTCGACCACGTCATGAACTTGGGCAAAAAGCTGCTCACCGTCCAGCGCTTCAAGGGACTCGGCGAAATGAATCCCACCCAGCTCTGGCAGACCACCATGGACGCCGAGCAACGCACGCTGCTGCAGGTACGGGCCGAGGATGTGGAGGCCGCCGACGACATCTTCACCGTGCTGATGGGCGATGCGGTGGAACCGCGGCGCCAGTTTATCGAGGATAACGCGCTCGACGTGAAGAACCTCGATATCTAGCGGCGGCCCGCCCCGCACCTGGCCGCTCTTCCCCGGCGCTTATGCAGGCCGAGCCCGAATTGCGAACCCTCCGCCTGATCCTGCGGCGATGGCGTGCCGACGATCGCGCGCCCTTCGCCGCCCTCAACGCCGATCCCGCGGTTATGGAGCACTTCCCTCGCCTGCTGCCTCGCGCAGACAGCGACGCTCTCGCCGCTCGCATCGAAGGCCACTTCGCGAAACACGGATTCGGTCTGTGGGCGGTGGAAATTCCCGACGTCACGCCTTTCGCGGGCTACATCGGTCTTTCCGGACCTTCAATTCAGGCGCACTTCACGCCCTGCGTGGAGGTCGGTTGGCGGCTCGCGTGCGCCTACTGGGGCTGCGGCTACGCCACCGAGGGAGCGCGGGCGGCGCTCGAGTTCGGATTCAAGCGCCTGGGCCTGGCGGAGATCGTCTCCTTCACGGTGCCCGCCAACCTCCGCTCGCGCCGCGTTATGGAGCGCCTCGGCATGAGCTATTCGCCTGCCGACGATTTCGATCATCCCGCGTTCGCGGACGGGCACCCTTTGCGCCGGCACGTGCTCTACCGAATACGGAACGGAAGTATTCCGGCCGGGGAATTTTAATGGCGCCATCGAAACATTGGCGACTCACCGGTGCCCGCTCAGTTGTATTTCCACAAGTGAGTATCCGCTCCCGGGGGCGCGGATTTCGTGATGTGGGCGGCCATCCAGCGGACCATTTCCTCTTGCGTGGCCGGCTCCCAGCCGTGGCCCTTCTCCGGCCGGCCGTACTGAAACTCACCGCCGTAAGGCGGGTCAGTGGCGCTCTTGAGGAACTCCTCCACGTCGTAGACCGCAAGATTCAAGAAGAAGCTGTCCATGTCACCCACGTAGATGTGGATCTTGCCCTTAAGCTTCGGCCCGAGCGTCTTCCAGTTCGTGCGAAGATCGTAGCCTAGGTCGTAGCCGTGGTCGCGCATGTAGAGGGCGACGCTGTGATCGATCTTGCCCGTGCGCTTGTCCCACAGTGGCTTCGGATAGCCGTCGTCCCCCAGCGGGCCGTAAGCCGCCTCCCAAATTTCGAGCTGCTCGCCCGAGCGCCCGTGGCTGCCGAGCACGTCTTCAAGCTGGCTGAACTGCTGCGTCGACATCTCGGGCTGGCCGTACGGCGCGCGCTCAATGTAGCGCGGCGCCTGCAGCCAGGTGTGCCCCGGCTCCCAGAAGGCGTTCTCGTCTTCGTAAATGTTCGTCATTTGGTAATGCCGGAAGTCGATGGGGTCGGGATAGAGCGTCCAGGTGCCGTTGAAGAAGTCGGGGTGGAGCACCTGAAGGGCGAGCGACTCCCAGCCTCCCGTGGAGCCGCCGGTGAGCACGCGCGCCCAGGGCTCGCGAATCATGCGAAAGTGCGACTCGAGATACGGGATGAGCTCGGTGAGCAGAGCGTCTCCGTAAGGGCCGTTGTTGGCCGAATTCACGGCGTAGGAGTCGTCGAAGTAGGGCGTGGGATGCTGGAACGTCACCGCGATCATGCGCGGGAAGCTAGCGGAATTCCAGGCCTGGTAAAACTTGTAGCCCGTCTCCAGGTTGTAGTCCTTCATAAAATGCTGGAACCGCGCAGGCACGGGATGGTCCTGGGCGGAAAAACCGAAGGCAGGCCTCAGGCTGAAGTGGCCCTGCTCGTAGATAACCGGGTACTTGACGTTCGGGTGTGAGTCGTAACCCTTGGGCAGCAGCACCACCGCACCGATGTCCATGGGATGACCCCAGAACGCCGTCAGCAGCCTGCTTTGAATCTTGACGTGCTTCACCCACTCGGTGTCAGCCGGCTCCTGGATGGGCGGGATCACCTGGGTCAGGCTCAGCTTCACGTCGTAGCCGGCGGCGGGATCGAGGTGCACCTGCTGCACCTCGCTGTAGAGGTTGCCGGGCGACACGTTGAACTGCTGGCCCTCCCACTGATCCATGTGCGCCCAGATGGTGTGGCCGTCGGAGCGGTGGAATTGCGTGTAGACGTTCATCACCGCCTGGATGAAATAGTCGCCGGCCGGCACGTCGCGCAGGCTGCCGGGGGGGTAGCCGGGCGTGGAGCCGTCGATCACGGCGGCCGCCCCCGGCTGGAGTTGATCGACGTCCGCGCCGAACAGCGGCGCCATGTCGCCCCAACCGCCGGCGCGCAGGCGGGGCTCCGGCTGCATTTCCTTCGAGATGATCACGAAGGCGCGGCCGGTGATGGGCGCGGCGTGCGTGGTGGCCGCGAAGGAAATCTCGAACTTCAGTTTGGAATTCGGCGGCTGTGAGCCGGCCCGGAGTGGTGCGGCGGCGGCCAGAAGCGTGGCCAGCAGTGCCAGCGCCGGCCCGTATTTTCTCGCGCGATAGCGGTTAACGTCCAAGAGCCCTCCTGCGGGTGCCTGTCTCAGCGCCCGATTCCCGCTCGCCGGAAGCGCCCGGGAGCAAGCATTATACTCGCGGCGCGAGCGGCCGAACGCCCCTCCCAGGGCCAAAACAAACGCGCCGCTTGCCGCCTTTGAGCGAAACATGTACAGTAAGAGGCCTGAGGGGGACCAACGATCAGTTAGAGGCGCGTCTGATCGTCCCGGTTCGCGCGCGTGCATCGTTTTGATCTCCCTGATCTCACTGTCCGGACGGACTGCCTCACGACGCGATTTGCGCGCGCCGGCCGGCTCCCGGCCACCGGCTCGAACCGGTCCGGTAATCCTTGACGCCCTCCCGAGCATGGTCAAGAATACTGTTTTCCTTCAAACGGACGGAGCTAGACTGTGGGTGTGAACTTCAGGTCTGTTTTCAGCATGTTTTCCTCGGATTTGGCGATCGATCTCGGGACCGCCAACACCCTGGTGTACGCGCGCGGCAAAGGCATTGTGGTGAACGAGCCCTCGATTGTGGCCATCAACAAGGTGAACGGCGACGTGGAGGCGGTGGGCCGCGAGGCCAAGGAAATGCTCGGCCGGACGCCGGGCAACATCGTTGCCATCCGCCCTTTGAAAGACGGCGTCATCGCCGATTTCAAAGTGACCGAGAAGATGCTGAACTATTTCATCCACAAGGCCCACAACCGCAAAATGTTCGTGCACCCGCGCATCGTGATCGGCGTGCCCTCCGAGATCACCCAGGTGGAGAAGCGCGCCGTGCAGGACTCTGCCATGCGCGCCAAGGCCAGCGAGGTCTTCCTGGTGGAGCAGGCCATGATGGCGGCCATCGGGGCCGGGCTGCCCATCACCGAACCCTCGGGGTCCATGATCGTCGACATCGGCGGCGGCACCACCGATATCGCCGTGATCTCGCTCTCCGGCATCGTCTACAGCCGCTCCGTGCGCGTGGCTGGGAACGAAATGGACGAAGCCATCACCTCTTACCTCAAGCGGCGCTACAATCTGTTGATCGGCGAGCGCACCGCCGAACAGATCAAAATCGGGTTGGGCTCGGCCTATCCGCTCGAGAAGCCGCTGACCATGGAGATCAAGGGCCGCCATTTGCTCGAGGGCATTCCCAAGACCCTCACCATCGACGACTCGGAGATTCGCGACGCCTTGGCCGAGGGCGTGGCCACCATCATCAATGCCATCCGGGTGGCGCTGGAGCGCACCCCGCCCGAGCTCTCGGCCGACATTTCCGACCGCGGCATCCTGCTCACCGGCGGCGGGGCGATGTTGAAGAACCTCGACAAGCGCATTCGTGAAGAGACCGGCCTGCCGGTGTCCATTGCCGAGGATCCGCTGGCCTCCGTGGTGCTCGGCACCGGCCGGATGCTGACGGACTTTCGCCTGCTGAGGAGGGTCGCGATTGAATAGCCCTCCCGGCCAGCCCCAAGGCGGGCGCCGCGCGCCCTTCGCGGGCGCCAGAATCGGCCGCGACGGCCTGCTTGAGCTCCGCTCTCCCGAAGCCCCCCGGCCCGCGCCCCCGCGCGTGCCGGAAGGGCCGGAGGTGGTGCAGGCGTTCATCTCACGCCACCGGCCTTTTTTCACCCTGGTGGCCGTGCTGGCGGCCCAACTCGTGCTGCTATCCCTTCAAATAACGCCAGCCCAGCACGAGCCGCTGGCTAAGGCCTGGGCGGTGGCCGCGCTGGCCCCGTTCGAGCGCTCCCTGCGCGGCATCGCGGACCTCACCGGCGGCTCCTGGCATGCCGTGCGCGACCTCACCCAGGCCGAGCGCCAAAACAACGAGCTCCAAGCTCGCCTCGCGGCCGATCAGACCCAGATCCGCAATCTGGCCGAGAACGCCACGGAGAACCATCGCCTGCGCTCCCTGCTGGATTTTCGCGCGCAACTTCCCTACGCCACGGTGGCCGCGGAAGTGATTGGCTCGAGCCCTGGAGAGGGTTCGAACACGGTGTTGATTGACAAAGGCGGCGACTCCGGCCTTGGCAATGACTTTCCGGTGGTCACGCCGGAGGGCGTGGTGGGCAAGATCGTGGCCGTCTACCCGCACTCCGCCCAGGTGCTGCTCCTCACCGATCCTGCCGCGGGCGCTGGCGGCCTGCTCGAATCGAGCCGCGCCCAAGGCGTGCTGAAAGGCACCGGGCAAGGCCTGTGCCGTATGGAATACGTGATGAACGGAGACGCGGTCTCACCGGGCGAAACGGTGGTGACGTCGGGTCTGGACCAGGTCTACCCCAAGGGACTGCCGCTCGGTACCGTGATGACGGTGGGCAACGGGAACATCTACAAGAATATTCTGGTGAAACCCGCCGCCGCGCTCGACCGCCTGGAAGACGTCCTGGTGGTGGTCGCGAAGCGCCCCGCCCCCGAAGAGGCCAAGGCGCGGCACTAAGAATTTACGATTGCCGATTGAAGAATGAAAAGCCCGGCGGCCGCGAGAGCCTTCCAATCATCAATCGACAATCGTCAATCTCCACTTCAAAATGCCCGCCTCCGCCGAGCGCCCCATCAACGTCTACCGCGTCCACCCGCTTACGCTCTGGGTGGCGGCGTTTCTGGCACTGGTGCTTCAGACTTTTCTGCCCGTGGTGCTTCCGCTCGCGCGCCTGCTCGATCTTCCCCTGCTGGTGGTGATCTACTTCTCGGTGACGCGCCGCAGCAAAGTGTTCGGGACGCTCTTCGGCACGGCCGTCGGCCTGGCCGAGGACGCCCTCAGCCACGGCTTTCTCGGCATGTTTGGCGTGGTCAAGGCGCTGGTAGGCTACTTCGGCGCCTGGGCGAGCGTCAAGTTCGATCTGGAACAGTTCCTGGGCCGGCTGGCTTTGACGGCCGCGCTGGTGCTGCTGCACAGCCTGGCGGTCGACGGCCTCCGGCACATGCTCCTGGAATCGCCGCCTCCCATCCAGCCCCTCGACCTCGCCAGCCTTGTCCTGTTGAATTCCGCGATGGCCGTCGTGCTCTTCCAGGTGCTCGACCGCTTCCGCCGGCCCGCTTAAAGGTCTGTTGAAAAAATCGCCCGGGACGTCGCGGAAGGGGCGCTCGTTGGCAAGATGGTCGCGCGCGCGGCTGGGATACCCGCCGGCTACGGGCGGCTTGTCGCTGGGTTTCGAATCCGGCATGCATCCGCGGAAAGTCAGAAAGACGGCTGGCGCGACCTGCTATTCTACGGCCTTTTCAAGCAATGCCCCTGCAACGGCGATGTTCGCTACCAGCTCATCCGGGATCTCGTGCCGCCGCTTGAGATAGTCCGGGCTGTTGTAGGAGAGCCACACCTGGCCCTCCGCGTCTTCCCATGCCAGCGCCTTCAACGGCAGATCGATGGCGAGTGTGGGAGAGGCCACCATCAGCGGTGTGCCGGCCTTCGGACTGCCGAAAATAATGAGTTGAGTAGGGCGCATCGCCAAGCCGGCCTTGTCGGCTTCGCCGCTGTGATCGACGCGCGCAAAGACGGTAAGATTCTTGGCCTGCAGCACGGCCTCGAGCCGCTTAAGAGTTTCTGGAACCGAGTGGGGACTCCTGCGGTGAACGAGCCCCTTGTCTGGCAGCGAAGTCATGCGCATCCTCCTCAACATGCAGGATTCGACATCCCGTCCATACTAACTTGTTCGGCGTTTCGGTTCGGGCAGGCATGCCACAGCTCCCGAGCCGTCACCCACCAGCGGAAGGCGGCCCGGCCGGCCGGGACCGAAGAGTTGATTCCGGAGAATTTCGGATCAGCCTTGCGTCTTGCGGCCCGCCGCGACAATGCGCTCAGAAATTACTGAGATTTCTTGAGCGAGCTCCTGGCTCAAACGAATTGTGCCCGCGCTCCCGTTGATCCGTACCCGCAGCGATGCATTTCGCACGCCAGCCTCAACCACGATTGGGACGCCCGGTCTCAATCCCAGCCGTTCCATTTCGCGCAGTCGGGGCGGGTGGCGGTCGGAGACGCTGCTGATCACCGCCGGCACGCCGCAAGCCCATTTGGAGAGGAGTCGTTCTTCGCGCTTGGGTACGGCTCCGCTCCTCTCCGGAATCAGGTGGCCGTGAGGATCGGTCTGCGGGTCGCTGAGCTTGGCGGCAATTCGATCCTCCAGCCTCTCGGAAATGAAGTGCTCCAGCCGTTCGGCCTCTTCATGGACCTCGTCCCAGGTGTAATCCAGGCAGTCGTGCAAGAAGCGCTCCAGAAGCCGGTGATGCCGGAGGACTTCCAGAGCGCGCATTCTCCCCGCCCGCGTCAGACGTACGCCGTGGTGCCTTTCATATTTGACGAACGGGGGACGCTGCGCCGCCAGCTTCTTCACCATGCCCGTCACCGAGGCGGCGCGAACACCGAGTTGCTGGGCCAAGGCGTTGCCCGCCACGCGCTTTTCTTCGGGCCCGCTCAGCTCAAGGATCGCCTTGAGGTAATCGTCCACCGACTCGGTCGTGCCCACTGCCGGACTTCTAGCCATCGCTAAATCATAACCTGCCCGATTCGGCCAGAGTCTGCCAGGGCCATGGGTGCCGGGAGATTTCATCAGCGAACGCTCTTGGCCCTTGCCCCATCATCGGCGCCTGGGGTACTCTGTTTTAGTCATGCCTAAATCCAGACTGGCACTTCTGATTGCGCCACTGGCGGTTTCGTTGTTGTGTCCCCCATGGGCTTGGGCGCAGGGCGAGACCACCAGCGCCATCGCGGGGCAGGTGGCTGACCAGAGCGGCGCCGCCATTCCAGGGGCGAAGATCGCCGCGGTCAACAACGACACCGGGCTGAGGCGCAACGCGCAGACCGACGCCGCCGGCCGCTTTGTGCTCCCGCAACTGATCCCCGGATCGTACTCGGTGCAGGTGGCGGCCCCGGGCTTCGAAGGACAGCAGAACCATGCGGTGCCGGCCGCCCTCGGTCAAACCCAAACGGTCAATTTCGTTTTGAAGGTGCAAGCCGAGAAGCAGACGGTCACCGTCACCGAGGGAGCGCTCCTGCTGAATACTCGAAATCCGAACACCTCGACCACGCTGAACGCGCCCGCGCTCGAAAGCCTCCCCAATCCCGGCGGTGATCTCACCTATCCGCTCCAATTCTCGGCCGGCGCCCTTATCAATACGGCCGGTAGCGGAAACGATTTCGTCGGCGGAACAAACGGTTACGGCAACGTGGAATTCAACGGACTGCCCGCGCTTTCAAACGGCTACATCGTTGACGGACTCGAAACCAACGATCCTCTGACGAACCTCAACAGCGGCCTTTCCACCAACCTCGTGCTGGGCCTCAATTCCATCGCCGAGGTCACCGTAAACACCCTCTCCTACACCGTCGATCAGGGCCGCTACGGAGCCTCCCAGGTGAATTACGTCACCAAGTCCGGCACCAACCGGTTCCACGGCAACCTCTACGAATTGTGGAACGGGTCCAACTTGAATGCGGCCGATTACTTCACCGACGCGACCGCCGGGAACCACAAGCCACGCTCGACGGTGAACCACTTCGGAGGCAGCCTGGGCGGGCCCATCGTCCGCGATAAGCTGTTTTTCTTTTTCGATTCCGAATGGGTCCGCATCGCGCTCCCCATCGTCACCGCTACCACCGTGCCCACCCCGTTGCTTGAAAACTACATCGCGCAGCAGCTTCCACTCGGTGGCCGGGACGCGGTCACGGGCGCGCAGTACTCCGCCCAGCCGCAGCTTGTGCCGTTCTACCAGAAGCTGTTTGCGCTGTACAGCACAAAGGCGGGAACGCCGCTGGCCGTGCTGGGGTGTCCCTTCAACAGCGACGGCGGCCCCGCTGCGGGCAGTCCGGCGAACGGAAATGGCTGCGCAAACCGCCAGAGCATCTCGCACTCGAGCGACGACCACGAGCAGGTGCAGACCGCCCGCGTGGATTACAACCTGAGCGAAAAGAACATGACGTGGTATCGCTTTCAATACGACGGCGGCCTGCAGGCCGCCTACACCGACCCCATCAACCCGCTCTTCAACGCCCTTTCGCCTCAACCGTTGTATTCCTTCGCGGCCGGCTACACCCACGTCTTCTCCGGACATGTTGTCAATTATTTCAATCCCGCGTTTTCCTGGTATGAGAGCCTCTTCGGGCCGGCGAATCTTGAAAATACCTTGTCCGCGTTTCCCATCGTCCTGCAGGGACTTGGCTCGAGCGCCCCCTTCACCACCATCGGAGGGTTGGATAACACCTGGGTTCAAGGCCGGCGCGCCGCGCGCATCTTCCTGAACGACAATCTCGCCTGGAGCGCCGGCGCGCACGAGCGGCGCTTCGGCACCAACACGCGGATTTTCCGGCTGAACGACTACGACTTTGGCGAAGGCACCGTGCCCACGGTGACCTACACGGATCTCTCCCAGTTCATCTACGGCGTGGCTTCCACCGCCGCCCGCACCTACCCCCTGGCGTACTCGCAGCCCTTCAATTTCCTCAACCTCGATCTTTATGCGCAGGACACTTGGAAGGCCACTTCAACCCTCACCTTGACGTTCGGTCTCCGCGCCACCGACAATGCCAACCCCCTGAATCCGCACGACGCCCTGGCGCGCTTGCCGGGCTCTTTCGATTCGATCTCGCATAACGTCGATCAGCCGCTCAACGCGCTCATCCAAACCCATCTTGGGAACCTGTTTCAATCGACGCCGCTGGCCCTTTGGCAGCCGAGAACCGCCGTCGCGTGGCAGGTGAAGCCGAACACGGTGCTGCGAACCGGGTTCGGGCTCTTCAGCGACCTGCTGCCGGGGAGCATCGCCGACCTGGCGGGCGCGAATCCGCCCTACGTGAATGCGTTCCAGGGCGGCGTGCTGGGCACGGTGGGCGGAGTCGCAATCGCGCCCGGCGTACCCGGCAGCGCCGTGGACGCGACGGCGGCGGCCAATCAGAACTTCCTCTCCGGATTCGCGCAAGGCGAGACCTCCTGCGCGTCTTCCCTGGCGAATCGGAACGCGTGTCTTCCGCCGGTTTCGCTCACCGCGGTGCCGGGCGGCACGCTGCACGCGCCATACTTCATGCAATGGAGCCTCGCCCTGGAACACCAGTTCGGCTCCACCGCGAGTCTGCGCGCGCAGTACGCCGGCACGCGCGCGGTGAACCAACCCTATACCACCCAGGTGAACGGGTATCAGACCGTGTGCCCCGGCTGCTTCGCGCCCTTTCCCTACGGCCAGCCCGCCGACGCCAGGTTCGGCGCCGTCACTCAACTGAGCACCGGCGCCAACAGCCACTACCACGGACTTCAGCTCACTGCCGAGAAACGCCTCAGCCACGGCCTCCAGGCCCAACTGAACTACACTTGGAGCCACTGCATCGACACCGTTTCCAACGGCGGCTTCCTGCAATTCTCGGCCGGCGCCATTCTTTCGCCGCTTCCCGGCGATCTCGCCCGCGACCGCGGCCCCTGCGACTACGACATCCGGCACAACTTCACCGCCAACTACGTCTATCAACTGCCGCTGACCGTAAAGAGCCGCCTGCTGGGCTACGCGCTCAACGGATGGGAGATCTCGGGCACCGTCTTCGGGCATAGCGGCGTTCCATTTTCGGTGTTGAGCGCGCCGTACTCCGCGGGCGGGGATGGCCTGGTGAATGGCAGCGGGCCGCGCTTCGCCAGCGTCAACCCCGGCGTTCCGTTGTACCAGCGCAACGCGGTCGCCGGCGTCACCCAACCCGGAACGCTGCAATGGCTCAACCCCGACGCTTTTGTTTCGGCCGTGGATCCCGTCACCGGAGCTTGCGCCGGGGGCGACGATCCCGAGCGCTGCCAGTTCGGCAATCTGGGACGGAACGCCCTGCGCGGGCCCGACTTCTTCTGGAGCGACTTCTACCTGACGAAATGGTTTCCCCTGGGCGACCGGGCGAAGCTGCGGGTGGAGGCCCAGTTCTTCAACATCTTCAACCACCCGAATTTCGGCCTGCCCTCCAACGTGATCGCCGGCACTCCGGGCAATCCCACCACGCAGACGGGTTTCGGCGCGCTCACCTATACCACGTCTCCGCCCACCGGCCTGCTGGGCGTCGGCTTGGGCGGCGACAGCTCTCCGCGCATGATCGCGTTTCAGGCCCGGCTGGAATTCTGAGCCCGGTCAGCCAAGGGTGGAAGGACGCGCTCTGGCAGGCGCTCCACTGTCGCTGGCACACGGTCTTTCGGGTCAGCGCGGAGCCTTGCGAAGAGTATTCCGAATCGTGAAGTGCTGGTAGATCGGAAGGCGCTCACGGCTCGGGCTTCGAGTGCACGTTGCGTCTGGCCCTGGCCTCAGCCAGAACTTCATCCAACGGCTTCACCCGGCCTTCGCGGATGTCCGCCTCCGCCTCTTCCAGCAACGCCATTCCGCGTCCGCCTGCGGAAAAGTCCTCTTCGATCTGACGGTCCCATTCCTTGAAATCCTGCTGGACGAGCCAGGCGGCCAGCCGGGTCTTCTCGTCCGACGGAAGCTCGGCGATGGCGTCCTTGATGGCTTCAATCGTCATGCCCTCAACGTACGCGAAAGGCTTTGCCGTTGCAAACCCGAATCCCGCGGCCACGCGGGTGGCTTCTTTTGGAAGGTTTTGCCCGTTTGATTTGCCACTTCCCGCTTGACACCGCCCCGTTATTTATGATACGGTTATTATCTCGAAATTGAAGTGCCGCAGCGGTCCGTCGTCAGCGCAGCCTCCGGCGAGGTCGGATTGAGTAAGGTATGACTCCCAATTTCACCGCACCTTTGGAATCAGCAGGTTGGCGCAAGTCACAGGGTAGGAGCCGCAGGCCCGGAAGCAACCACCGGCGGGCCACGCGGAAAATAGGGTCGAATTCGCGGAACGAAGCCTCTATGTGCTTTAGAATCAGTAAAGGGCTCTAAACGAGAAGCCAGAAGGTAGAGAGAAGAAGGCACAAGTGAGCGCAGCCGCCGGCGAGGCCGGATTGAGTAAGGTATGACTCCCAATTTCACCAAACCTTTGGAATCAGCAGGTTGGCGCAGTTCACAGGGCAGTAGTCCTTTGTCCGTTGTATGTGGGCAGTGGCCTGAGCGTTTTGCCGGGCAGGCGCGCAGGATAGGGGCGCTCGCGAAAATCCAAAATGTTACGAACGAACCCGTCAACTTATTGAAAACATTGATATTCCATATTTGGAATTCGCGGGAAGCCGTC
>Ga0335081_10005839_pt1 | contig 19503 bp, 16 predicted proteins | sample Lox_Sample_35_FD_206713 | JGI IMG/M metagenome (GOLD analysis project Ga0335081, IMG submission 206713) | Soil microbial communities from Loxahatchee National Wildlife Refuge, Florida, United States - Lox_Sample_3.5 | ecosystem: Environmental > Terrestrial > Soil > Wetlands | place: USA... | reverse complement strand
GGCGATGCTCGACTACTTGGATCGCCGGAATCGAGATCCCAAACCGTTTGTGTGGACAGCGGACGCAGATCTGATTCTTGGCAAGGTCGCCAGACTTTCTAAACGGATTTCCAACTCATGACACTAGAGCTGGTAGAGGAGCACGCCATGAAACTTCTTCTAGCTATCACAGCGTGTTGGCTGCTCGCAGGGAGCGCTGTGGCTCAGCGTGGGGGCATGGGTGGTGGCTTTCGCGGAGGCATGGGCGGTGGCTTTCGCGGCGGGTTCGGAGGATTTCGTCCCGGTAACTGCTTCTTTTTCGGTCAGCAATTCTTCAACCGCGGCTTCTACGGCTACGGCGGCAGCGTGGTTTATCCCAGCTGCGGGCTCGGGTTCTCCTACTACCCCGGCTACGCCGACTACCCCTACGACGCTCTTACGCGACGTATCCGGCTTACCAATCGTCACCGAATGTTACGGTCATTTACTCCGAGCAGGCACGGCCCGCTCCCGCGGTGGTTTACGTTCGGCCCGTAGAGCCAGCGACTCGCGATTATGATCAGTCCAGCAATCAGGTTTTCGGTGGCGCTTCCCCGATGTGCGTCATCGCGTTCAAAGACCGCGTCATTCGGGCAGCGATCGCCTACTGGGTGGAGGGGAAGACGTTACATTATCTTGCAGCATGAAGAGAAGGAAGTGCCTGTGGATTCGGTGGACCGCAACTTCACGGTGCAGCTCAACCGAGAGCGCCACGTCCCAAAGAGATATTTTCTCAACTAAGCCCCTGCGTAGCGGCCTGGGCCGAGAAACAAAACCCAACCTTATTTAGTCTCGGAATAACTCTTTCCTTGCGCCACACAACTTCGCCGCGTGTTGGAAAGCCCGTATCAGCCGATCCGCGATATCCTCATCGCCCACAGGTAAATTAATGGAGCTCGAAAGTGTCTTTTCCTTCTTGATTTGGCGTGTTGAGGACTATGAAGTCCATCGCTTCTTCAAGCGATGGACGCTTCGCGAAGAGAATCCCTGGGGGCACTGAAAGACTCAGGAATGAGGTGATACTCAATGCCAGAAAGGCGGAACCAGGCACGAACAAAGACCGTAGCTGAGCGAGGGTCATTCAATGCCTCGCAACCCCGATCTTGCGCCCACCGTCCTCATACGGCCACCTCCAGGTCGCGATTTCCGGCTTGTCGATGCCGTGCTCGTATGCGTAATTTCGGCAATCGGTCTGCTGATCACGGTATTTTTCTTTCGCGTGCGCCCCAGTCTTCTGAAGTTTCGGGGTGCGATCGATTGCCGCGATCGCGAGAGTATAGCGGTCGATTTCGTTGTTGATCGCCAACTCCATCGGCGTATTGATATTGCCTTTTTCCTTGTATCCACGTACATGCAAGTTGTGGTGGTTAGTGCGACGATATGCCAAGCGGTGCACAAGCCAGGGGTAGCCATGGAAATTGAAAATGATTGGTTTGTCCACAGTAAATAGGGAGTCAAAATCCCGATCTGTCAAGCCGTGAGGATGTTCTGAACTAGGTTGCAACTTGAATAAGTCAACCACATTGATGTAACGGACCTTTAGATCGGGGAAGTCAGCACGGAGTAATGCGACTGCCGCGAGGGCTTCCTGAGTGGGAATGTCGCCGGCCGATGCCACGACGACATCGGGTTCGCCACTCTGGTCGTTACTGGCCCAATCCCAAATGCCTATGCCTTTCGTGCAGTGCCTGATTGCGGCATCCATGTCCATATATTGCAGATGCAACTGTTTGTCGGAGACGATTACATTGACGTAGTTTTCACTACGCAGACAGTGATCGGCGACTGATAAAAGAGAATTCACGTCGGGAGGAAGGTAAATGCGGGTCACCGCGGCGCTCTTGTTCACCACCACGTCAAGGAAGCCGGGATCCTGGTGGGTAAAACCGTTATGGTCCTGGCGCCAGACGGTCGAAGTGATCAGAAGATTCAAAGATGAAATTTCTTCGCGCCACGACAAATCCTTGGAGATCGACAGCCATTTCGCATGTTGATTGAACATGGAGTCGATCACATGGACAAAGGCCTCATAAGAAGAGATTAAACCGTGCCGGCCAGTCAGCAGATAACCCTCGAGCATTCCCTCCACAGTGTGTTCGCTGAGCATCTCGATTACGCGGCCGTCGGTCGCCAGTTCGCCACCGTCCGCGTCCTCGGGAAAGTATTCAGCAATCCAGAACTTTTTGCTGACTTCATAAATGTCCTGCAACTTGTTCGAAGTATTCTCGTCCGGGCCGAATACGCGGAAGCGGTTCATGTTCAGTTTCATCACGTCACGGAGGAAAGCGCCGAGAGGGCGCGTGTTTTCCGCTTCGATCCGTCCGGGCTTGTCGACCTTTAAGCCATACACTCGGAAATCGGGCATGCGCAAGGCTTTCCTAATGAGCCCTCCATTGGCATGCGGGTTCGCGCTCATTCGCCGGGTACCGATCGGCGCCAATTCTTTAAGTTCCGGAATTAGTTTGCCGTCCGCATCGAACAGCTCCTCCGGTTTCTGTGCGTGCATCCACTTCTCGAGAGTTTTGAGCTGTTCGGGATTCTTCTTCACGTCTGCCATGGGAACCTGGTGCGCTCGCCAAAAGCCCTCAAGCCTGTGGCCACCGACCTCCGCCGGTGCAGTCCAGCCTTTTGGAGATCGCAGCACGATCATCGGCCAGCGGGGGCGTTTGGCAATTCCCGAGGTACGGCCTTCTCGCTGGTGGTCCCTGATTTCGGTGATGCACTGATCCATCGTCGCCGCCATCGCCTGGTGCATGCCTTCGGGGTCAGAACCCTCGACAAAGTAAGGCGTCCAGCCATAACCCTGAAACAGGTTCTTCACTTCCTCGTGGCTGATGCGAGCCAGGAGGCTAGGATTGTTGATCTTGTAACCATTGAGGTGAAGAATCGGGAGGACCGCGCCATCGCGAATGGGATTCAGGAACTTGCTGATGTGCCAGGAGGTCGAGAGGGGGCCCGTTTCTGCTTCGCCGTCTCCCACTACGGCGGCGACGATCAAGTCGGGATTGTCGAAAGCAGCGCCGCAGGCATGAGACAGCACATACCCGAGTTCCCCTCCTTCATGGATCGATCCTGGCGTTTCAGGAGTACAGTGACTGCCAATGCCGCCGGGAAACGAAAATTGCTTAAAAAATTCCTGCAGTCCTATCGTGTCTTCACTTTTGTCGGTGTAGATTTCAGAGTAGGTACCCTCCAGGTACACCGGGCCCAATACCCCCGGAGCACCGTGCCCCGGCCCGGCCAGAAAGATCATATTCAGGTCGTATTTCGTGATCAATCGGTTGAGGTGAATGTAGACAAATGACAGACCAGGACTCGCTCCCCAGTGTCCGAGAAGCCGATTCTTAATGTGCTCCGGTTTCAGGGGTTCTTGCAGTAGCGGATTCTGTTGTAGGTAAATCATGCCAAGACTCAAGTAGTTACACGCCCGCCAGTAGGCGTGGATTTTGCGCAGCGCCTCGGCGCTCAGGGGTTTTCCTTCAATAGTAGATCTGGCCGTGCCGTAAGCGCTGATTGAGTCTTTTGCTGTCGCGTCTACCGCGGGCGGTTCCATTGTTCTGGATGCCATTTTCGATTTCTCCTTCTTTCTGAACTCTTTCAAGGTCACAGGGTTCAACCACTCTGGGATAGGTTATGCGAACGTGAAAATGAACTCAGAGGTCATGGTCGCGGTCCAAGCCCGAACCAGCGACCAGCACCACCACCGAGCGCGCCCCGGCGTGGTACGTTCGCCGCGGAACCGGGTGCGCCTTTTGCCATTCGATGATGTCATCCGGCGGGTCCAGTGCTGTATCAATCCACCGGTGCCACACCTCTTTGCCGTCGCACACCGGAAGCTCGAAATCGAGCGGTTCCCAATATGCATTCAAAATCAAATGGAAACGCAGCCCCTCGCGTTGAAGAACCGCACCGAGCGCCAGACTGTGGGAGTGATGGCTCCAGTCCGGCTGTTCGAGTTTCATACCGTGCCAGGCCTTCTTCGCATCTCGAAGCCACTGGTTCAGGCTCAGACGGCGGCGCTCATGCTCCAGGTCTCTCATCAGACGGCGGGCCACCAGCAATTTGGCGAACCGATGCACGTCGGCGTGCTTGGAGAGCAGTGTCCAGTCGAACCAGCTAATCTCGTTATCGTGGCAGTACGCGTTGTTGTTGCCGCGCTGCGTTCGGCGCACTTCATCTCCCATGACAATCATGGGTACCCCCAGCGAAAGCAGGGTGACTGTGAGGAAGTTTTTGACTTGGCGGTTGCGCAACTTCTCCACTGCCGGATCATCGGACGGGCCCTCTACCCCACAATTCCAGCTTCGGTTATCGTCAGCTCCGTCGTGGTTGCCTTCACCGTTTTCCCGGTTGTGCTTGTAGTTATAGGAAACCAGGTCGTTGAGGGTGAAGCCATCGTGACAGGTTACGAAGTTGACACTCTGCTCGGCTTCGCGTTGCTTGCGACTGTAGATCTCCGGGCTGCCCAGAACCCGGTCCGCAATACGCGTCACTGAATCGTCTGCGCCCCGGAAGAAGTCGCGAACATCGTCGCGAAACCGCCCGTTCCACTCCTTCCAACTGTCGCCGACGAAACTGCCCACCTGGTACAGGCCGGCCGCGTCCCACGCCTCCGCAATTATCTTTGTGCCCGCTAGCGCCGGATCGGATTCGATATCCCACAGCACCGGCGGGTTGGACATAACTTGGCCACACGAATCTCGGGCGAGAATGGAAGCGAGGTCGAACCGGAAGCCATCGACGTGCATCTCCTCGACCCAGTAGCGAAGACTGTCCACGATCATCCGGCGGACGACAGGATGATTGGCGTTTAGCGTGTTCCCGGTGCCACTAAAATTGGCATACCGCGAGCGGTTCGTGTCGAGAATATAGTAGGTACTGTTGTCCACTCCGCGGAAGCAGAGAGTGGGGCCACTATGGTCGCCTTCCGCAGTGTGATTGAATACTACATCGAGAAGAACCTCAATGCCCGCCCTGTGCAGCGCCTTAACCAGGTCGCGAAACTCGCCCGCCGGTCCCAGCGGATTCTGCCGCGAGCTATATGCCTGGTGCGGCGCAAAGAACGAAACCGGCGCATAGCCCCAATAGTTGACCCGCCCAGGCGGGCAATCCTGGGCATCGAATTGAAACACTGGCAATAATTCCACAGCGGTAATGCCTAGGCCCCGAAGATATGGAATTTTCTCGATCAGGCCGGCGTACGTACCGCGAGTCTTCTCGCTGACGCCAGAGCTCGGGTGAGCCGTAAAGCCACGTACGTGCATCTCGTAAATGATCGTGCGTGCGGATGGCCGCCTGAGTGGCTTATCCCCTTCCCAATCGTAAGCACTCGGATCCACCACCACGCTCTTCATGGCCGTTGAGGCGTTGTCGCCCTCCGAGCTGGCGGCGGCGCGGCTGTAGTCTTTCGGAACCACGACACCGCGACCATACGGGTCGAGAAGAAGCTTCCTGGGGTCAAAGCGAAGACCGCTCTCGGGATCGAATGGTCCATGAACTCGAAAGCCATAGATCTGGCCCGGCTGCACTCCTGGTACGATCGAGTGCCAATAGTGGTAAGTACGGTTGTCTGTGGGATCGATTTGAATGACCCGTGCAGGCCGTCCATCCTCCACTCGATCGAAGAACAGCAACTCTACGCTGGACGCGGTGCGAGAGAAGATGCTGAAATTAACTCCTCCGGAAACTATCGTGGCGCCTAGAGGATGGCTCTGGCCAACACGATCATCGGAATCCGTCTTTGCTACTGTCTTCCGCTCCAAGAGAGTATTTTCAATGGCACTCATGCATCACCCCCTGCCCAGCAATTCCTTCGCGACCAAAAAGACCCGGCTCCTTGGCATTCGTTAATTCAGGCGGCGGCAAGAGTACTTTCCTCGAAGATTCCTGCGAATTCCTGGTATCGCCGGGCAATAGCGGCCACAGCGCCTTCCCGGGTGATCTTTCTCTGTCTCCATGCCATGAGCGGTTCCCAGAAACTCGTCCGGCCCACTGCGAATCCGATGAAGCCCCGCGTGGCCGCAGCCGTTGCGAGCCACTGACGAACCTTCGAATCGTCTTCACCCCGGCCCAGAACGATGCAGCCAACCTTTTGCCGATCGCCACGGCGGGCAGCCGCGACGATATTCTTGCAATCCTGGCGGCGGTCCATTCCCTCGATTTTCCACACATCCGGCTCAACCACTGCATTCTGGAGTTCCTCGATGGCCCGGACCATAAGTTGCGGCCGAAGCTCCAGGTCGTAAGCTCCTTTGTCTCCTTTGAACAGGTCGAGTTGCGCCTTCAGGGGCGGCACCAGCAACTCGAACATAAACAGGCTCTGATTCCCACGGTGCAGGTAGCCGGACAGCCGTCTCAGACGGGACGACTGGCGCGCATTCAGGGCCTTGTCGCCTTCTGGGTTATACCGGACCAGAACCTTGCAGAAGGTCGGATGAAAGGCTTCGATGTGTTTACCGAACTCTTCACCGAACTCAAAATCGAACTCTTCCTGACCGCTCTTCTCGGCGGGGCAAGAGGTCAAGTAGGCATGCTGTGCGGCATCGCGTAAGAGGACAGCGCCGAACTGCTCGTCCACGAGGATGCCCGCTTTGTCTTTAGGAACTCCGGAGGCGATAGCAGCCTTGAAACCGTCATAGATCACGCGTTTAGCGCCGGCGATCTGCGCTGTCTGTTCCAGCGTCAGCGCACCCTTCCAGCCAAACATTTGCGTTTGAAAGGTACCGCGGTGATCGAACGGAAGAATGTATAAAGGCTTGTCAAAATCCAATGCTTGTCATAAAGCCTCCTTGAATTTGCTGTAGCGCCGGGTCAAGGCATTGGTTTGAACTATCGTGACCGAGCTCGCGCCCCGTTTGGTTTTCCAATTCAGGAATGATGCGTCGAGCCAGAACTTTGCCGAGACTCCACGCCATTCAAACTGCTAACTCGCCTTCTTGAGGATGGCGCTCTTAGACGTGATCACGTCCATCAGCGCGTTCCAGGATTTAGAGAAAGACTTGGCTCCGTCCTCTTGGAGCCGCACAGCCAGTTCATCGAAGTCGACACCCGCCTTCACGAACTTCGCCAGGACTTCCTCACAGTCACCGCCGTCCGCCGGCAGGATCGAGCCGAGCTGCTTATGCTTGGCGAGCGCTATCAGGGTGCCCTCGGGCATGGTGTTTACGGTGAACGGGGCGGCCAGTGATTTGACGTATAAAATATCGGACGCCGAGGGGTCCTTAGTTCCTGTACTCGCCCACAGGAGGCGCTGCGGGCGGGCCCCAGCATTGTAAGTGTTCTGCCACTCGGGGGACGTGAGTAGATCACGGGCTGCCTTGTACGTTCGCATGGCGATGGCAATACCGAGTTGGTTCCGGAGCGATGCGGGTACTATGTCCTTGACCGCGGCGTCCCACCGGCTGACAAACACTGACGCCACGGACCCGACGTTGGGATTGAGCCCCGCTTCAAGCCGCCGCTTGATACCGCGAAGGAAAGCACGGGCAGCGTCCAGGTACTGCTCACGCGAAAATAGGAGCGTAACGTTGACCGGCACACCGGCAAAAATCGACTCTTCTATTGCGGGTAGCCCTTCCTTCGTGCCGGGGATCTTTATGAAGAGGTTTGGACGCTGGGCTCGCGCGAAAAGCTCCTTGGCCATGCGCAGCGTTTTTTCGGTGTCGTAGGCTAGTAACGGCGACACCTCCAGCGAGACCCACCCGTCTACGGCATTTGTCCGGTCGTGGATTGGCCGAAACAGGTTGGCTGCCCGGGTGAGGTCTTCCAGAGCCAGTTCAAAGAAGAGCTCCTCCCCGGATTTGCCGTTGGCGAGCTTCTCACGAATAGGAGCATCATAGGAACGGCTGTTTCTGATTGCCTGTTCGAATATCGTCGGGTTCGACGTGAGCCCCGTCACCGAGAACTCATCAATGTAGCGTTTGAGTGTTCCCGTATCCAGCAGGTCACGGGTGATGTTATCGAGCCAGAGACTCTGACCCATATTGTGAAGCAATTGTGTCGCTTTCATGCTGTCACCTCGGTATAGAGATGGGTAGGCACGGCATCGGCGCGTTGCGGGAGGATGTGAGCCTCAGCGGAAGAGCCACGCAGCGGGAACAGAGGTGCCCGCTCGTACCGAAGTCGAGCAGATGGCTGGGGTGGTCCAGGTCTGGCCGGCGGCTATGACACTCCCGTTCGAGCCGAGCCACGTCCACGAGAATTCTCTTCGGCGCAAGGTTGCCCGCCAGTGGGGATCTGTCGAGGGACTGTTCTATCGTACCGGGCATGGTTCCAGCTTCCAGATGTCCGCTGCGTACTCGGCAATAGTCCGGTCGCTCGAGAATTTTCCGGCGCTCGCTACATTCAGGATGGCCTTCTGGGCCCACGCATCCGGGTCGGCATACAGCGCTCCGATATGTTCGTGCGCCTGGAGGTAGGATGTCAGATCCGCCAGGTGCATGTAGAAGTCCCCGTGTGTCAGAAGCGTGTCGCAAAGGGGAGCGAAGACACCTGGCTCATTCCGGCTGAAGTGATCAGCGGAGATCAGGTCTAGCGCCGCCCGAGTCTCGGGCTCGTTCTCATAATGCCATCGGGGGTTGTACCAGCCGCGGCTGGCGGCCACTTGTGCCGCGGTGAGACCGAATAGGAAGAGGTTCTCCTCCCCCGCTTCCTCCGCCATCTCAATTGTGGCACCGTCCCGCGTACCGACTGTCAGTGCCCCATTCATCATGAACTTCATATTGCTGGTGCCGCTGGCTTCATAGCCCGCTGTAGAGATCTGATTGGACATGTCGCTGGCTGGGATCAGCCGTTCCGCAAGGGACACGCAGTAGTCGGACAGGAACACGACCCTAAGACGGCCGCGTACAGCCGGGTCGCCGTCAATGGTGCCGGCGAGACTGTTGATAAACTTGATTATGAGCTTAGCGAACTGATAGGCTGGGGCGGCCTTGCCGGCAAAGAAGAACGTTCTGCGTAACATCTTGCGTTCAGGGTTCTCCCGCAGCCGGTTGTAAAGGACCACAATTCGAAGCGCCATGAGCAGTTGCCGCTTGTATTCGTGAATGCGTTTGACATGGCAATCGAAGATCGTGTCGGGATCCACTGTCTGCCCGGAGGACGATCTGAGCCAATCGGCAAACTGCCACTTCGCGTGACGCTTGGCCTTGCGGAAAGCGTCGCGAAAGCTCCGGTCCGTGGCCAGCGGCTTGAGTCTGCTTAGTTGACTCAGGTCAGTGATCCATTGGTCTCCAATGGCGTCGGTGATGGCTTGGGACAGCATGGGATTTGCCAGCAGCAACCACCGCCGGGGTGTAACTCCGTTGGTCTTATTGTTGAATCGTTCCGGAAACATCTCGGCCAATTCCTTGACAGTCGTCTTACGCAGCAGCTCTGAGTGAATCGCAGCCACGCCATTGGTGCTGTGCGAGCCCACGACCGCCAGATTGGCCATGCGGATCTTTCGACTGGCATCCTCCACAAGGCTCGTGCGCTGAACGCGTTCCTCATCGCCTTGGAAGCGGCTCCGGGCTTCATCGAGCAGACGCCGGTTGACTTCGCAGATGATCTCCAGGTGACGCGGAAGCATGATTTCAAACCATGTCAGCGGCCATTTCTCCAGGGCTTCGGACAACAGCGTATGGTTGGTATACGCCAGCGTTCTTTTGGTAATGCCCCAAGCTTCATCCCATCCATGATGCGCTTCGTCCAGAAGAATGCGCATGAGTTCGGGCACCGCCATTGCCGGGTGCGTGTCGTTCAGCTGAATGGCGGTTTTTTCGTGAAAAGTACTCCAATCGGCGTTGGCGCGCCGAAAGCGCCGCACCACATCGGCCAGCGAGCACGCGACGAGGAAATACTCCTGCACGAAGCGCAATCCCTGCCCCACACTTGTGGAGTCGTCGGGATAGAGTACTCGGGTGAGTGACTCCGCGGACAAAGTCTCGGCCAGTGCGCCTACGAAATCGCCACCGCTGAATTCCTGAAAATCGAAGTACTCGGGCGCAGCCGCTGCCCACAATCGGAGCGTGTTAATGGTTCTGCCGCCGTAGCCTACTACGGGGCGATCAAACGGGATACCAATCAGGCTGGACGTCCGGCCCGACACCGCGCGCAGGCTTCCGCCGCGCAGCTCGAACGAACAATTCAGCCCGATTTCGACCTTCTCGTTCGGTCGCGGCACCTCCCACGGGTCCTGTCGCCGCAACCAGTTGTCAGGCCTTTCCTGCTGCCAGCCGTCCCGAATGCATTGCTGGAAAATTCCATATTCGTATCGAAGTCCGTAGCCCATGGCCGGGAGTTGCATGGTGGCGGCGGATTCCATGAAACAGGCCGCCAAGCGACCGAGACCCCCATTGCCCAGCCCCGCGTCCGGCTCCTGTTCTAACAAATCGACCCATTCGAGGTTCTTCTGTTGGATCGCGTCCTTAATCAGCGGGTCGAGCAGAAGGTTAGTGACATTGTTCGCCAACGATCGACCGATGAGGAACTCCATCGAAAGGTAATAGAGTCGTTTAGGGTTTCGACTTTCGTAGGTTTTTTCGGTGAGTGCCCATCGTTGCGAGAGGACATCCCGAACCGAGTGTGCGAGGGCTTCAAACCGGTCACGAGGCGTTGAGGCGGCTAAATCGACAACATTGTCGAAGAGGAGATGGCGCTCATAAAGTGCGTTACCAGTTCCGGCGAACTGAACTGGGCCGCATCCGTACTGATCGAGGAGTTTCGAGATTTCTTGGGAGCCCGGTGAAACCGGGGCTTCGGACATCGTCTTCGTGCCCATGAGGGTACTCACTCCTTCCGCAGTGCGCGGCGATACGATCCACGCGTCTAACAGACGAGATTTCTTTACTCCCAAGAACTGATGTTGCCGACCAGGAATCCGGCCTATTTTTTTTGGGTGAGTATACCGCTTCACGGGACCACGTGTTGAGTGTCGTTCCACAATCGGATCACCGGTCGGGAGAGATCGTTTTCATAACCCAATGCACTCAAGCTAGCCGCTCAACATGAAGGACCTGGCGTGAACCCTAGGTTCGATGCCGATCCAGGGGGCGGCTAAGACTCGAATGAAATGTCCGCTTGAAAACACCAGCACATCCCCCCGACAGTGCGCAGGCGGCTCACCACACGGTCCGCCCGGGCGGCTACCTGTTGTGGCGATTCACCCCCCGGGCAACCATCGCGGAAGAGTTGCCATTCCGGACGCATCCGCAAAGGCCCTCATATTCGCCATAGTTCCACTCGACCAGGTCACAATCGATTTCAACAACCGCGCCAAACCCGGACAGTTCACAGGTTCGAACGGCCCGCTTTAATGGGCTGCTGAACACCCATGCGAAGATCAGTCCGTTTAGGCGTTCCGCCAGGCGGCGAGCGTTACACTCGCCTGCCTCCGTCAACGGAAGATCGGTAATCCCCGTATGTTGACCTGTCAGACTCCAGGCGGTTTCACCATGCCTGGCCAGGTAAACGATGGGAAGCTCTTTGCTCGCAACTCATCCCTGCCGAACGGCGTTGACTCTCACCTGTTCGGCGGCGCCAGTTCTCACGTCAAAGCGAGCCGGTTGCCTCTCCAGACTCAGTGACTCTGTCGCAGCCTTGTGGATTCTTTCTTCTTGGTGCCGCCAACGATCAGACGATTGCCAGTCGAAAAACCTCTTTCCGCACTCCGAATGGGCGCAGGTGTAGAATCACATGGAGCATGCACCTCACGGACCTGAAGGCGGAATCGAAAGACGGTATCTTGGTTGCCACGGCCGCGGGGCGGGTATCGTTGCGCGACGCTATTAGCGTGTTCACGAACGTTTGTGATGTTGCTGCACAGAGTGGCGTCGATCGGATTCTCGTTGACTGTTTGTCTGTGGAAGGTGAGCTATCCACCATGGAGAGGTATGAACTCGGACGGACCATGGCCGAATACTGCACGAGCCGGTCTCTAACTCCCAAAGTGGCGACGGTCGGCTGCCCCCCTTTGATAAACGGCTTCGCTGCGCGGGTGGCCTGGAATCGCGGACTAGTTGCGGAGACGTTTTCGGAATCACAAAAAGCAAGGGACTGGCTGAACGGATTCGGTTCTAAGGAGGCCGCTCACGAGATCGGTTGACGAGCACGCCCATCGGGAATGCCGTTTAGTGGCTTTCACGATATTGTTCTTGTCAAATCAACATCAGGAGTGTGGCGTAGCAAAACGCTCCAGAGGCGAACCACCAAAAACGGCGGCTCTGTCCGGCCGGTAGTTCCTCGCGCGCGCTCATGACTATTACAGCGCCCATGACGAAAGCAAACAGACGTGAAGTGAAAGAGTCTGGAAGCGCATTGGCGATCCCTAACACCCATCCCACAAGCACGCTGGCGACCAACAGCATTCTGCCCCACGGCTGGTAGAAATGTGCAAATTGTTCAACCAGTTCGATATCCACCATAAACAGATGCAAGCCCATGGCGAAGACAAACAACCCGAGTGAGAGCAGCGAGGGGTCCTCGCGATGGACCAGCAGGTAGCCGATTAGCAGCGTGTAGAGCGAATATCCCGACATTTCGCCCCAGAACGGCACCTTGTCGTTAGCGGTTCGTGATCCATTTTGACTCAAGTGGACTGGGAGTCGGCTCAGCCCCACAAAAGTAACAAAACCGGCCAGCGTCCACAGGTAGACTCGCTTCTCTGCATCGAGTACGGTGCCAGTGGCTGACCCGGCGACGATCGGCCGGTGTTCTTCCAGTTCGGGTATGACATTGATAAATACATACGCTACCGTAACGCCGGCAGAGAGTGCCTGCCACATCCGTTGGATCTTGACCGTGAACCGGCGACAATAGTGAGATAGTACAAGCGCGCACACGAGCAACACAACACCTGCAAAGGAAATTACCTGGGGCATAGGTGTAGGACGCTCCCTGTCACCGAGACGGCGGGCTCAGTACTTCTCGGGCACAAACCGTCTGCCTTGCATCGTGGCCTGATCGTCGTAGGCTCCCTTCTTGGAGCGCTTCGGCAGTCTTACCTTCTCCCTGGGCGCCTGTCGATACGGAATCAGGCTCAAAAGGTGGGAGATGCAGTTCAGGCGGGCCCGCTTTTTGTCGTCGGATGGCACGATGTACCATGGCGCGACATCGGTATCAGTTGCCTCCAACATCATGTCGCGTGCCCTGGAATAGTCGTACCAGCGGCTGCGAGATGGCAAGTCTATCGGGCTGAGCTTCCACTGGCGCAGTGGATCCATAATGCGGGCTTGGAAGCGCCGTTCCTGTTCTTGATCGCTAACTTCGAGCCAGAACTTGACCAGCAAGATTCCGCTGGATACGGTATAGCTCTCGAACACCGGACAAAGCTCGAGAAAGCGGTCGTGCTGTTCTTTATTGCAAAAACCCATAACAAATTCCACTCCCGCCCGGTTATACCAACTGCGATCGAAGATCACGATCTCACCAGCAGCGGGGAAATGCTGCAAGTAGCGCTGAATGTACATCTGCGTCTTCTCGCGGTCTGATGGGGCAGGCAGCGCCACGACGCGGAAGACACGGGGACTGACGCGCTCTGTGATTGCCTTGATGGCGCCGCCCTTTCCGGCGCCGTCGCGGCCCTCAAACACAACGATGATGCGCAGGCCCTTATATTTGACCCATTCCTGGAGCTTGCAAAGCTCGACCTGAAGCTTCCGCAGTTCCTTTGCGTATTCCCGGTCGCGCATCTTGAGCTTGGCGCCCGCCTTGGTGGCTTTCTTCTTCATGATTTGCCCCGGGGATGACCTGGCACCGTCGCCATTACTGCTTGCGGAACCGCCACGCGCTGAACGAGAACAGGGCGATTGCGAACACCATCAGAATTACTAAGTTTGGCCACAGTGAGCTCCACGGCGCATTCTTCAACGTGACTCCTCGCACGATCGTCACGAAATAACGCAAAGGGTCGAGATACGAAAGCTTCTGAAAGAACTCCGGCATATTCTCGAGCGGTGAAGTGGATCCCGACAGGAGGGTGATCGGGGGGTTGACGAAGAACGTTAGCAACTGTGCCTGCTGCTGCGATTTCGAAACAGTGGCCACCATCACGCCAATTCCGATCCCGGCCAGCGCCGCGCTAGCCCCGGCGACGGCAAACAACCACAATGCTCCGCGGATTGGCACGCCGAAGACCAATATGCTGACACCGAGCGCGACAAACAGAACCACCATCATCATGGCGAAGACCGGTGAGGTTTTGGCGAGCAACATCTCCCCCGTCTGCGCCGGCGTCATCAGTAACTGTTCTATGGTCCCGCTCTCTTTTTCCTTTACGGCCAGCGCCGAGGCCACGAGCGACGCGTTGATGAACATGATAATGCTCATAACTCCCGTTACGTAGTGCCACGCTGTCACCAGGCCTGGATTGTAGAGATAGGCCGGGCGCACATTTGGGGCACCCGGTGGCGGGGCAGGATGCGCAGCGCGCGTGACCATACGCCGCGGGCGATACTCCGCAACGGGAATGACACCGTTCGAGCTATTGTAATCATCCAAGGCCCGCTGCAGATAGCCCTGGGCGATCTGCGCGGTATTAGCATCCACTGCGTCGATCACTACCTGCACGCTGGCCGTCTGCCCACGGGCCAAGCTGCGTGCGAAATCGTTCGGAATCACGATAAACAGATCCAAATCCGAACTGTTGAGCGCGTCTTCTGCCTCTTGGGAGCGTGCATATCGATGCGTCACCCTGAAATTCACATTCTCGGTGAGCGCGTTGACGAAGTCGCGGCTCTGTGTTGTGAAGCTCTCGTCTACCACGCCCAAACGCAGGTCCCGGACCTTGGGGTTCAAGGCGTATCCGAAGATCACCAGCACGATCGTGGGAGGGATGAGCAACTGAATTAGTAGACCCTTATTACGCCTCAGTTGTTGAACCTCCTTGGTGGCCAGCGCCCGGTAACGTCTGAAGAAGTTTCGCACTCGACCTCCTATGCCTTGAACTGCATCTTGCGCATTTGAATCACATTCAGAACGAAGAAGGAAAAAGCCAGTAGCAGCAACGCGATCATCGGCCGAAGCGAGGTTTCCCATCCCACGTCGCGCAGAATGGAGTTGCGGACGATTTGTATGTAGAAAGTAGCAGGTAAGAGATCGGAGAACCAGCGAATCTGCACCGGTATGTTCGCCACGGCGAAGAGGTAGCCCGAAAGCAGCAACGATAATAGGAACGAGCCCATTTGCACGCCTTGGATCGCAGCACTCTGGTTGCCCGTTGCGTTGCCCATCATCATTCCGAAAAACACTCCCGCCAGCAGATACAGTACTGTGGCGGCCAGCAGTACACTCGGGTCGCTCGGGATCCGGTAGCTGAACGCAAACATGCCGAGCGTGAAGCAAAGGGCGAACTCCACGACTCCTATCAGGACATAGACGATGGCCTTTCCCATGACCCACTGGGCTGCTGAGAGACTGGAAGCGTATGCCTGGATGATGGTCCCCATCTCGTATTCCTTCGCTGTCGCCAAGGCTCCCAGCAACGCCGGAAAGATGATTAGCATCATCCCGAGGGCACCGGTACCGAAGTAGAAAGGATTCGAGAGTCCCGGATTGAACCAAAGTCTCTGTTCCAGTTCGACCAGTCTTTGCGGCGACTGACCGATACCGCTCTTCTGCGCGAAGCTCGCATTAAGCGCTGCAGCCATGTTGCCCAGCGCCGTAGCCGCGTTGGAGTCCGTGGCGTCAATCATCAACTGGACTATGGGTTCGGCGCCGCGCATGGCGTCCCGTTCGAAGTTCTGCGGAATGATCAGAGCGGCGCGCCCTCGGCCGCTACTGAGCGCGCCCTCCGGTGATTCACCGGATTCATGCGCCGTAAGGCGGAACGTAAGGGCGGCGCCATAGGTCTCCAGGTAGGTCCGGCTGAGGGGGGTGTTGTCGTAGTCATAAACCAGAAGCCGGACGTTGCGCAGACGCAAGGACTGCGTGCCGCCGGCTAAGGACATCAGCACCAGGGGCATCAGCACAGCGAGTACGATCAGCAATTTGTCGCGGCGGAACAGGCGCCACTCCTTCATTGCCTGGGCTAGAATCTTCTTCATCAGGCCGGTATCAACGCTCTTCGCGATTCAATCAGAGAAATGAAAACGTCTTCCAGGGAAAACTGCGTTGGATTCCAAGACAGCACCGTCACGCCCGCGTTCTCCAATTCGGCAGCTGCTTCTTTTTCTTGCTCGTCATTTTCCGCCACCAGGTGCAGTTTGTCACCGAATAGGGACACACGGGATGCGCCGAATTTCTGCTTCAGAGTGCGCAGCGAGAGATCCGGCTTGTCCGTCAGGATCTCAGACATGGTCCCCTTCATTGCAGCTTTCACTTCGCTGGGGGATCCTTGCGCGATGATCTCACCAGCCACCATAAAACCAATGTTGTTACACTGTTCGGCTTCCTCTAGATAATGGGTAACGACCAGAATGCCAGCCCCTCGGTCCGCAAATTCGTTGATCATCCTCCACATGGCTCGCCGCGCGAGCGGGTCCACGCCGGACGTGGGCTCATCGAGAAAGATCGCCTCGGGTTCGTGCATGACCGCCGCGCCGAAGGCCACGCGCTGCTTCCATCCACCTGGGAGCGACTTCGTCAGCATTCCCGCCTCACCGCTCAGCTCCGAGAGTTCGAGTACCCACTTCTTACGCTCCTCGCGTACACTTTCATCGACGCCGTAGAGGCGGGCGTAAAAGTCGAGGTTCTCGCCAATGGTCAGGTCGTCGTAGAGCGCGAACTTCTGCGACATGTAACCGATTCTGGAGCGTACCGCGGCCGCACGCAGCCCCTTAGACTTTCCCATGAGACCGACGCTTCCGGACGTGGGATCGAGCAAACCGCATATGATCTTGATCGCGGTTGTTTTCCCGGCCCCATTGGCTCCGAGAAGCCCATAGATATCGCCGTTTCGAATCTCTAGCTGGAAATTCTTCACCGCCTGAAACGAGCCAAATCGTTTATTCAGGTCCTTAGCTCCGATAACAATATCCTTCTGTTCGCGCGGCGGCGAAGGTTTGGGAAAGTGAGGAATCGACTGAGTGCCGCGCATTTCCCGCAATTGGCCCACAACGGCGTTCTCCAGGGTTGGCTGCGAGCGGTGGATTCCGGTTACGCACAGGCCATTCACTGCCGCACGGTCGCGCAATTCGCTTTCGGCGGCATCCGGACGGGCCGCCAACACGTCGAGCCTGTCGCCAAACCGCTGCACATCCGCTGCCTCGGGAGACTGAGCCAGAATGTCTTCCGCCTGCTCCAGAGGATCCACTTTCACTTCAAGCCGTGTGAGTCCCATCTTGGAGCGAAATCGCGCCGGAGTATCGATATCGAAAATCTGACCCCGCTCCATGAGCGCAACACGGTGGCAACGTTCCGCTTCATCCAGATAGGGCGTAGCGACAATGATCGACATTCCCTCGGTGGCCAATGATGTCAGAGCATCCCAAAAATCACGGCGAGTTACGGGATCCACGCCCGTAGTAGGCTCATCCAGAAGCAACAGCTTCGGGCCGGCGATCAGCGCGGCAGAAAGGGCCAGTTTCTGCTTCATGCCGCCGCTTAACCGGCCCGCGAGACGGTCGGCGAAACGGTAAATGTCAAACAGCTTGAAATAACGCTCTCTACGCTCGGCATATTCCTTCGGCGGGACAAGGCGCAACCCACCTGCATAACTGAGATTTTCATCAATGCTGAGATCCATATACAGGCTGAATGGCTGCGTGAGGTATCCCACTTTCGAGCCTGCTTCGCGGGGAGTAGTTCCGAGAACACGGATTTCTCCGCTCCCGTGCGCCAGTACACCAGCCATGATCTTGAATGCCGTTGTCTTGCCCGCCCCGTCGGCGCCGATGAAGCCAAATATCTCTCCTGGCCGGACCTGAAAACTGACCTCATCGAGGGCCTTGACAGTACCGTAGCTTTTCGTGAGCAGATCGGCCTCGACAACGGCTCCTTCAGGCATCAGGGTCTCCCGGCCTGCGCTTGCGTCTGCGCTTGTGAGCTAATCTGAATTCGTCCATCGGCCGGCATACCTGGCTTGGCGAAACCATACGCGCCACGCAATCCAAGCTTCACGCCCATCACCTGTTTCACGCGGTCTTCTTTGAAGTACGTATTTTCCGGTGTGAACATCGCTTGGGGATCAATGCGGATCACCTCCGCGGGTACGGTATTGTTTGGGCTCGAATCCAAATATACGTTTGCTTGTTGTCCGACCTTGACTTTGCCGATCGCTCCTTCGGGAACGAAGCCGCGCAAATAGAGCTTGGTCAAATCCACCATGGTGAGGATGGTCTGGCCTGGCTGGATCACCCTGCCGGGCTCGGCTGAGCGCGTTAAGATCGTGCCCGCGATTGGCGCGTGAATGGTTAAGTCGGCCAAATCCGCTTCGATTTTTCGCAAGGCGGCCCGGTCCGCTTGCACGTCGGCCTGGGCAGAAGCGATCTGCGCCCTGAGTTCGTCGGTTTCTCGCAACAACGTCAGGCGATCGGCTGCCTTGATGGGGATATTTTGCAGTTGGGCGCGTGCCTGCTCGACGGCAGCTTCCGCGGCCGCCACATGCTTCTGGCTCGCTGCGACGGACGCGCGTGCTACCTGTTCCCTCGTGTCGTACTGTTGGGCTACTTGGACTGCGACCGCTCCCATCTTTGCCAGGGGGGCGTACCTTTTGGCATCAACCTGAATCTGCTGCAGTTCGGCCTCCCAGCGCGCAAGGTCTGCCTTGCTGGCAGCCAGCGTAGCCTCGGCCTGTTTAACCTGACCCGGGGCGTCCGTCTCGGCTTGGTTTTCGTAGAGCTGCGCCTGCCGGATCTTTTCACCATAAGTGGCGAGCTGTCTTTGCAACTGGTCCAGTTTATGCTCGTCACTCAAGATGCGGGCCTTTTGCGTGTCGCGTATTGCTTCCTGCTGGGCGCTGGAAAGCCATGCCACCACTTGCCCTGCCTCTACGGAGTCGCCCTCGCGCACGGTGAGATTCACAATTCGGCCAGGCATTTTCGACGAGATGTCTACTGTGTCTCCGTCAATGCGCCCGCTCACAAAAATTGTGCCTTCTGGTTCGGCACTCCGCCTGCATCCGGACAAAACCAGCAGAACCGTTCCGAAGAGGATCCAAGTTCGTTTCATACGTTCCTCGATTACCCTCACTTGCGGTAGGTTTTCTCCGCTGACCCGGTTGCCCGCGCCAGATTCGCCCGTGCGAGGCCGAGCGTATACTGGGCCCGAATCTGCGCGTCATCAGCTTGTGTCAGCCGGTCTTGCGCGTTCACCACTTCGGTGTTATCGGCGATGCCCTGTGCGAAGCGTGCGCGGGTAAATGCCACTTCCTGACGGGATAGCTGCACATTCCTGGTGCTGGTTTCGACCTCTCTGAGGGCCCACTCGACTCCGGAGATGGCCGTTAGCACGTCCGTCTCGATCTGCGAGCGGTTCTGATCAAGCAGGGCTCTGGCCTCACGAAGGGCGCCCTCGGCTTCCACGATTTCCCCACGAATGCGGCCACCCGTGTAAAGGGGAACGTTGATTGAA
>Ga0335081_10005838_pt1 | contig 19509 bp, 17 predicted proteins | sample Lox_Sample_35_FD_206713 | JGI IMG/M metagenome (GOLD analysis project Ga0335081, IMG submission 206713) | Soil microbial communities from Loxahatchee National Wildlife Refuge, Florida, United States - Lox_Sample_3.5 | ecosystem: Environmental > Terrestrial > Soil > Wetlands | place: USA... | reverse complement strand
TGGCCTCGTGAAAGGCGTCGTTCGCGCCCTGCTGCAGGAGGAAGGGGAGGTGCTCGTAGGCGCGCTGGTAGTAGTTGTGCCCGAGCTCGTGGTGGATGGTGAGGAGGCTCTCCTCGTTCACCTTGATGCACATCTTGATGCGCAGGTCGGAGTGGTTGTCGATGTCCCAGGCGCTCGCGTGGCACACCACCTCGCGGTCGCGCGGCTTCGTGAACATCGAGCGGGTGAAGAAGGTCGCGGGTAGCGGCGGGAGGCCGAGCGAGGTGAAGAAGGCCTCGCCGGTCCTCACCATCCGCATCGGATCCCACCCCTGCGCCCGGAGCGCCTGGTCCACGTCCATCCGCGCGACGCCCGGGTAGGGCTCCACGAGCGGGTAGGTGTTCTCCCAGGTCTGCGCCCACATGTTGCCGAGGAGGTGGGCGGGGATGGGCGCCCCGGCCCGGACGCGGTCCTTCCCGTACGCGGCCTGCAGCCGGCTGCGCACGTAGCAGTGGAGGGCCTGGTAGAGCGGGCGGAGCTGTCCCCAGAGCCGGTCGAGCTCGGCCCGGAACGCCTCGGGGGGCATGTCGTAGCCGGAGCGCCATTGCTCCCCCACGTCCGCGAAGCCGATCTCCCGCGCGCCGCGGTTCGTGAGCTCCACCATCCGCCGGTAGAGCGGCTTCATGGGCGGGGCGACGGTGCGCCAGCCCGCCCAGGCGTCGAGGAGTTCGTCCCAGCTGCGGCTCGTCGCCATCACGTCCTCGAGGTCGCCGAGCGAGCGACAGGGCCCCCGCCCGTCGGCCCCGCACCACTTCCCCGCGCCGTAGAGGGCGGTGAGCTTCGCGACCGACCCGGCGAGCTCGGCGCGCTCCCCCGGGTCGCTCGGGGCCGGCGGCGGCTCGGTGACGAGCCGCAGCAGGTCGAGCTGTCGCCGGGTGGAGGGTTCGAGGGTCGCCCCCCGGTAGGACAGGGACCGACGGGCGGCGCGGGAGAGGAGCGCCATCAGGTCCTCCTCCGCCCAGGCGTTGAGCCGCTCGGTGTCGTAGGTGATGAAGGTCTTGCTCACCCAGTCGGCGGTGTTGGCGCGCAGGGAGAGGCGGCGGAGCTCGGGCTCGAGGTCGTCGAGGAAGCTCTTCGCCCCCGCCGCCGACGTCCCCTCCCCGCTCCCCGCCACCCCCGGCCCCGGGGGCGTGGCGAGAAGGGAGCCGAGGAGCACTGCGGTCGCGAGGTACGTCAAGGTTCACCGCCTTCGTGAGGGGAAGGGCTCGGCAAGATCGCGCGCTCTCCTCGCGGGGGCCTCGTTCCGGGAGGCGGGGAGCGGGCCTCTCACGGCGCCGGCGCGGCGGCGCCGCCCCGAGTGGCGCGCGCCTCCCGGAGCGCCCAGCCGGGGAGGTGCTCGGCGAGGAGGGTCATCTGCGCCGCCAGGCCGCCCTCGGCCACCGCCGTCACGACCCCGCGGACGCACCCCTCCCCGCTGAAGACCGGGGCGCCGAGGATCGCGCCCGGGAACCGCTCCGCCGGGCTCGCCGCGGACAGGGTCGGCCCCCGCGCCATCCCCTCGACCCATCGCATCCCGGGCGCGCAGACCGAGACCGGGGCGTCCGCGGCCGGCGAGAGCTCGGGAGGCGCCACCTCGAGACCGGCCACGAGCTCCCGGTTGGAGATGACCGGGTTGAGTTCGTCCGGCACCTCCAGCCCCGAGGCGGTCCGGGTCCGGAGGAGGGCCAGGTTCGAGTAGGGGTCGGCGAAGGTGACGATGCCGAAGGCCGCCTTCCGGGTCCCGGGGCGGCGCAGGCGCGTGAGCACCAGGATGGCCGGGGCGTCCGGGTCGGGGAGGTTCACCTTTCCCCTCTGCCGCTGCAGGCAGCGGCAGGAGGTGACGACGACGTCGTCCACGAGCCGGAACCCCATCCCGACGACCGGGTCTCCGTTCAGCGCGTCGACGATCTCGACGAGCGCCCCTGCGGCGCGATTTCTGTCGAAGGCCATCTTCCTCCCGCCCTCTCGGCGCCGAGGCGCCCCTGGGTCTCCCGCCCGGCGATGCTACCTCGACGGCTCGTCGCCAGGGCCGGGAAGCAGCGCCAGGCCCTAGCGGGCGTGGGCCGGGCGCAGCACCTGGACCGGCACCGAGATCCCCGGCGGCGCGTCGGCGCGCTCCGGCGGCAGGAGCGCCACCCCGTCGGCGTCGAGCAGGGTGCGCAGGAAGAACGTCTCCTGCTTCCCCGCGCTCCGGGCGCGGAGCGCGCCGTCCCTCGAGTCGAGCCGGACCCGCGCGAAGGTGACCCGCCCGGCCCGATGCGCGAGCCGCTCGTCGAGCACCGCCTGCACGAGCGGGCGGAGCACGTGCCGGTGTCCCTGCATCTTGAGGAGCGCCGGGCGCACCAGCTGCTCGAACATCATGAGGGTGGAGACGGGGTTCCCGGGCAGGGAGAGCACCGCGGTGCCAGCGCGGGTCCCGAAGGCGGTGGGGTGCCCGGGTTTCACCTCGACGGTGAAGAACACCGGGGCGACGCCGAGCTCGGCGAGCACCTCCCGGACCAGGTCGCGATCGCCCATGGACACCCCGGCGGTGGTGACGAGCACGTCCGCCCTGAGCCCTTCCGCGAGGCGCTCCCGCAGCTCCCCGGCATCGTCGCGCGCGATGCCCAGGGGCACCGGCACCCCGCCCGCCTCCACCACGGCGGCCGCCACCGCGATCCCGTTCGAGTCGTGGATCTGGCCAGGGCCGAGCGGCGCCCCGGGCTCCACGAGCTCGTCGCCGGTGGAGACGATGGCCACGCGCGGCCGCCGGAACACCGGCACCGTGGTCCGGGCGGCCGAGGCGAGGAAGGACACCTCGGCCGCGCCGACGACCGCGCCCGCCCGCACCCCGACGTCGCCCGCGGCGATGTCGCCGCCGCGCCGCCGGACGTGCGCCCCGCGCTCGAGCCGCCGGGAGAGCTCTACCGCGCCCCCCCTCTCGGCGGCCTCTTCGAGGGGGACCACCGTGTCGGCCCCGGGAGGGATCGGGCCACCGGTCATGATCCGCGCCGCCGTCCCGGGCGCGAGCGGGGCCGGCAAGGCGGCGCCGGCGGGGACGAAGGCCGTGACCGGCAGGGAGACGGGCCCGGTCACGTCGGCGGCAAGCACCGCCCAGCCGTCCATGGCGGAGTTGTCGAAGGGGGGGAAGTCGAGTGACGCCGCCACGTCGGCGGCGAGCACGCGCCCGACGGCCTCGAGAATCGGCACCTCCTCGGGCGGCAGAGGGGAGACGCGGGAGAGCACGGCATCGCGTGCCTCGAGGAAGCTCGTCATGGGGGGGCGAGTGTACCCCAGCGTCCCGCCCGGGCGCAGCCGCGATGCTCGCCACTGCGCCGGGCTCCGCTCTCCCACCCTCCGCCGCGGACCGGCCGCGACCCCCCGACATCAGCGCTGCGGCCCAGGGACGCGCGTCGCCCGTTCGGGGGCTTCGCCGGCAGTGCGACCCGTCTTGGGCGTGCGGCCGCGCGACAGGGGGACTACAGGTGGCCGAGCGCCGCCCGAGCGGGGCGACCCCGCGCGACCTCACGAAAGGCAGGAGAGACATGGGAACGAACCGCCGGCTCTGGATCGTCGCTTCGCTCGCCCTGGCGAGCTTTGGCTTCCGCGCCGCCGCGATGGATCGGCCCTTCACCGAGGGACCGGTCTCCGTCGTCACCTCCGTGAGGACCCTCGACGGGATGACGGACGACTACATGGCGTGGCTCGCGGGCCCCTGGAAGCAGCTGATGGAGGCGGAGAAGAAGGCGGGCGTGGTGGTCGACTACCGGGTGTTCAGCGCCACCCCCCGGCACCCGGGAGAGCCGGACCTCTACCTCGTGGTCGCCTACAAGAACTTCGCCGCCTTCGACGGCCTGGACGCCAAGCTCGATCCCATCATGGAAAAGCTCGTCGGCCCCTCGCAGAAGGCGAACGCGGAGTTCGCCGCGCGGGGCAAGATGCGCACCATCCTCGGCGAGCAGGTCATTCGCGAGCTGATCCTCAAGTAGGGGCCGCGCCGTCGACTCTCCGGGGCCCGGCCCGCCCCGGGGCGGGCATCCCGAATCACTCCGGGATCCGCACCCCGAGCCACCTGGCGGCGAAGCTCCTCGCGAGCGCCTCGTCGACCGTGCCCGTCACGATGGCCCGGCCGTCGTCGAAGAGGACGAGCTCGTGGGGCGGCGCGCGCAAGCGCACCCAGAAGTCGGTGGCTCGCACCTCTCCGAACGGGCGAAGCCGCTCGGCTGTGGCGGCGAGGTCGGGCCGACGGTAGGGCATCGCCCACAGGCGCACCTCGTCGGCTTGCGGCGCGGTCACGAACGAGCCGTTCGAGTCGACCAGCCTACGCACGTTTCCGGCCACCCGGCCCTCGGGCAGATCGAAGACCACGAATTCCACCCGCTGCCCCTCGACGAGGCTTCGGTAGGCGCTGTCCGCCTGGATCACGCTGAAGTGGCAGAAGACGACCTCGCCCCCGTCGTCGGGGGCGAGGAAGCCGAATCCCCTCTCCTCGTCGAACCACCTCACCGTCCCCGTCAGCACGCGCACCTCTTCGCACTCTCGTCGAGACGCATCCCACCGCGCCGGCGAGCGACAACGGCGACGGGGGTCTCCTCTTCCGGCCCGACGGCGCGCGGCGCGGGAGGGCGGCTCGCGCCGCCCGCTACGCGACCTCGACCAGCCGGATGTCGAAGACGACGTCCTGCCCCGCCAGCGGGTGGTTGGCGTCGAGGGTGATGGATTCCTTCGTCTTCGCGATCACGCGCGCGCGAAAGGCGGAGCCGTCCGGAGCCGTCACGTCCCAGACGTCCCCGACCTTGGGATCGAAGTTGTTGGGCCGATGCCTTCCTTCCGCGACCCGGAAGCGTTCGAGCCCCGGCTCCCGCGGGGTGAAGTCGTCGATGGGGATGACCGTGACGCGCGACTCGTCCCGCCCGCCGAAGGCCCGCTCGGCCGGGATGTGGACGGTGACCTGTTCTCCGGGCTCGAGGCCGACGAGCGCCTCCTCGAAGTCCGGGGGCATCTCGCCCGCCCCGATGACGAGCTGCGCCGGCCCGAAGGACACTCCCTTGCCCCGGAAGCCGTCCCACACCCGCGCTCCCGCGTCCTCGGTCGAGTCGAAGACCGTTCCATCGGTCAGCCTGCCGGTGTAGTGCAGCTTCACCGTGTCTCCTCGCTTCGCCTTCGCCATCGATCCGTCTCCCTTGACCTAGCCCGGCGTCCAGGGCCCGACGACGCCGGGGGTGCTGCGGACATGGGCCTCGATGTCGTCCGCCGGGCCGACGATCCCGAGCGCGTCGGCCACGCTGTAGGCCTTGCGGCCGACGTGGCGGATGAGCGGCTTCGTCCAGGCGAACACCTTCACCTCGCAGGCCGCGAGGCGCATGAGGAGCGCCCAGTCCTCCGAGAGGTAGTTCTGCCACTCCTCGCCCGGGCCGTACGGGACGGCCACCGGGCGGCACACGTCCCAGAAGAACCCTTCCACCGCCGACCGGCACCGGCTCACCTTGAGGGCGGGATCCGGGCTCTTCTCGAGCGCCTCCACCATGCGCGCCAGCGCCGGCACCCAGAAGGCGACGAAGCCGCCGCCGACCTTCTCGGCCGGCACCAGCCGGTCCTGGCCGAGCTGGACGTCGGCCACCCGGGTCCCGGGCGCCGGCCGCCAGGGAAAGCCGCGCCCGAACATCCACTCCGCGCGGAAGGGGATGAGGCCTCCGACCACGCCCTTCACCTCGGCGCACCGCTTCACCAGCCCGGCCAGGTCGCCGGGGGCCCAGACCATGTCGTGGTCGAGCCAGACGAGGACGTCGTGCCCACCCTGGATGGCGCGGGTGACGATCTCGGAGCGCAGGCGCGAGACCAGGGCGTCGCTCGCCGGGAAGACGACGTCCCAGCGCAGGTCGCGCTCCTCGCGCCGCAGCTCCGACACGAGGCACTGCACGGTCTCGCCGCAGACGTCGCCGTAGACGTGCACCGCCAGCATCACTTTGAGCCCGTCCATGCGACGCTCCGCCTCGAGCGCAGCACCGTCGCTCCGGACCGCTGTTTTGTCAACGGGAGTTCGGCGAGGAACACCGCGCCCGAGAGGCGAGCACTTCCCGCTGCGTGCGGCCCGAACCACCACCGCGCCTACGGCAGGCGCGGGCGCCCGCAGGCGCAGCCCGCCACCCTCGTGGTGCGGTGCGTCTGCGGCTCGCCGCCCGCGACGTCCACCCGCCGGCCCGCTCCCGGCGGCAGGTCGACCACCCCCGCCAGGATCTGGACGAGCTCGAGCGCGGCGAGCGCCCCCAGGGCCGCCGCCACGGCGCCGGGCCTCGCCGGTGCACCGCTCGCCAGCCGCGAGGCGCACTGGTAGCAGGGGGCGCCGCGCGGGACGGTCACCACCTCGCCGCTCTCCCCGTCGGCGAGCGCCACCACGTGCGGCAGGCCGGCGACCCTCGCCCGCTCGGCCGCCTCGCGCGCCGTCCCGGGCGACGAGGCGCACACGAGGGCCGCGCTCGGATCGCTGCCGGTGGCGTAGGGGCGCGGCTTGGAGAGGGAGGTGGCCCCGCGCACCGCCGCGATGGCCGCGTAGATGCGGGGTTCGCCCACCTGGCCGGCGCCGTAGAGCCAGGAAGCCGCGTCCTCGGAGGCGAGGTCGAGAGCGTCGTCGAGGAGCAGCGTGCCCACCCCGGAGGCGGCCAGGTAGAGGAGGGCCGGGCCCGCCACCTCCCCGGCGCCCACCACGTGGACCCGGGCCGAGCGCAGGAACTCCTGCGTCGCCGGCACGAACCCGGGGAGGGTGAGCTGGCGCGCGTAGCGCGCCGCCTCGGCTTCGGAGAGGGCCACGCCTAGCCTCCTGCGGCGGTCGGGGTTCCGGGTCCGGGTGCGGCGGCGCCTGCCGAGGCCACCGCCTCCCGCTGGGCCCGGCAGGCCGGGCATCCGTCGCGGATGCGAACGGGCACCGCGCGCGAGCGGGCCCGCCTGGCCTCGTAGACGAGGAGCCGACCGGCGTAGGCGCCCCGCTCGCCGAGTAGGAGGCGCACTGCCTCCGCTCCCATGAGGGCGCCTGCCAGGCCCGCCAGCGGCCCGAGCACGCCCGCCTCGGCGACGCCCGGCACCGAGCCGGGCGGCGGCGGCGTCTCGAAGAGGCAGCGCAGGCACCCCGTCACCCCGGGAATCACGGTGAGGAGATGCGCTGTGTAGCGCAGCACGCCCCCGTGCACGAGCGGCCTCCCGGCGAGGAGCGCGGCGTCGCTCGCCAAGAACTTGGTGGGGGCGTCGTCCGCGCCGTCGACGAGCACGTCCGCGGACCGCGCCAGGCCGGCGGCGCTCGCCTCGTCGAAGCACCCGTCAACGACCTCGACGTTCACCGCAGGGAAGAGGCGGGTCAGCCTGCGCGCGGCCGCCGCGCCTCGGCGCTCGCCCAGGTCGGCCTCGGTGAAGAGGGGTTGGCGGTTCAGGTCCGAGGTCTCGAGGGCGCTCCCGTCCACCACGGCGATGCGCCCCACCCCGGAACTCGCCAGCACCATCAAGGCGGGGCTGCCGAGCCCGCCGGCCCCGAGCACCAGGGCACTCTTCTTCGAGAGAATGCCGCTCATCCGCGCCTAGTCCAGCCCGAGCTTCTTCACCTGGTACCGGAAGGAGTCATAGGTGATCCCGAGCAGCTTCGCCGCCTGCGCCTTGTTCCGACCGGTCTTGGCCAGGGCCTGGAGGATGAGGGTCGACTCGAGGTCCTCGAGCGAGAGGCCGCCCTCGGGCAGGGTGAAGCCCGCCCCGGCTGCGGGCGCGGCCGGGGCGAGAGGCTCCTTGCGTTGGAGGATCTCCTTCGGCAGGTGGTCGGGGAGAACCGTGGGCCCGCTCTCCAGGACCACGAACCGCTCCACCGTGTTCCGGAGCTCGCGGACGTTCCCCGGCCAGTCGTAGGCGAGCAGGAACTCCCTCGCCTCCTGCGAGAAGCCGGACGGCCCGGCCCGGCCGTACTTCGCCGCGAAGAAGGAGAGGAAGTGCTGGGCGATGGGGATGATGTCCTCGCGGCGCTCCCGGAGCGGCGGGACGGCGAGGCAGAAGGTGGCGAGCCGGTAGTAGAGATCGATCCGGAACTCCCCGTTCTTCACCGCCTCCTCGAGGTTGCGGTTGGTGGTGGCGAAGACGGTCGCCTCGATGGGGATGTCGTGCCTGCCCCCCACGCGCCGGACCTTCCACTCCTCCAGGGCCCGCAGGAGCTTCGCCTGGAGGTTCCACTTCATCTCCCCGATCTCGTCGAGGAGGACGGTGCCCCCCGCCGCCAGCTCGAAGATCCCCTTCTTCTCCACCTTGGCGTCGGTGAACGCTCCCTTCTCGTGCCCGAAGAGCTCGCTCTCGATGAGCTCCTCCGGCAGGGCGGCGCAGTTGATGCCGATGAAGGGCGCGCAGCTTCCCCCGTCCCCCCGGTGCATGAGGTCGTGGACGTATCGCGCCACCATCTCCTTGCCGGTGCCGTTCTCCCCGGTGATGAGGACGGAGAGGACTCCCGCCTTCGCCAGCTTCTCGGCGCTCTCCTTCACCCTGCGGACGGCCTCCGAGGTCCCGATGAGATCCCGGTGGTTGAGGTCGGAGCTGATCTTCCGGAGGTACCCGACCTCCTGCTTCAGGCTCCCTTGCTCCAGGAGCGAGGCGACGACGAGCTTCACCTCCTCGAGGTCGAAGGGCTTCGTCAGGTAGTCCTTCGCCCCCACCTTCATGGCCTTCACCGCGCTCTCGGCGCTGTCGTCCGAGGTGAGCATCACCACCTGGGCGTCGACGCCCTCGTCGACGATCTCGCGGAGGATGTCCATGCCGCTCGCGCCCGGGAGCTTGAGGTCGAGGAGCACGACGTGCGGCGCGAACGAGCGGATCTTGGCGAGGATCCCCTCCGGGTCGGTCTCCGCCTGCACCTCGTATCCCTCGCGCTTCAGCGACCGCGCCAGCATCGAGACGATGAGATCGTCGTCGTCGAGCAGGAGGATTCGACCCTTGATCTTCATGCCGCCACCGGATGGGGTCTCTGCCAGGGGAGCTGGACCCGGAAGACGGACCCTCCCGTCGGCCGGGTGGCGACGGTGATCGATCCGCCGTGCTGCTCCACCAGCTGCTTGGAGATGGCGAGCCCCAGTCCCGTCCCCTTGGGCTTGGTCGTGAAGAACGGCGTGAAGATCTTGTCGACGTGCTCGGGGCTGACCCCGCGCCCGGTGTCGGCGATCTCGATGCTGATGGCGCCCTGGTCGAAGAAGGTGCGGACGCCGAGCGTGCCGCCGTTGGGCATGGAGTCCACCGCGTTGAGGAGGAGGTTGAGGAGGATCTGGTGGAGCTGTGCCGGGTCGGCCATCGTCTCCGGGAGGGGCTGCAGGTCCTTGGTGAGGGCCACCGAGGCGGGGCGGCCGTGCCAACTCGAGACGAGGATGGTGTTGACGAGGTCGTTGACGTTCAGCTCGGTGAGCTGGGGCTTCGCCGGCTTGGCGAAGTTGAGGAAGTTCTTCATCAGCGCCTCGAGGCGCCCGACCTCGCGGGAGACCCGCTTCACCACGTCGCGGTCGTCCTTCGACAGGTTGGCCTCCTCGTAGAGGACCTGCATCGCCGCCTTGATCCCGCCGAGCGGGTTCTTGATCTCGTGGGCCAGGCCGGCCGCCAGCTGGCCCACCACCACCATCTGCTCCGTCCGCTGCGCCCTCTGCATCTGCTCCTTCAGGGAGCCCGCCATGTCGTTGAAGGCCAGGGCCAGCTCGCGGAACTCGTCCGAGAGGTCCGCCACGCGGTGATCGAGGTCCCCGCCCTTCAGCCTCCGGGTGGACTCGAGGAGCACGTTCACCGGACGGGTCAGCCCGGAGATGAAGACGAACCCGAGGATGGCCGCCAACACCGGGCCGAGCGCCACCGTCGCGTAGATGACGTACCTCGTGTGGGCGATGGCGTCGAGCGTCTTCACCGTGTGGACGCCGAGGCGCGCGGTGGTGACGTCGATCATCTCCCGCACCTGGACGATGAGCTCCTCGCCGATGCGGATCGCCGGCTCCTCGCGCGAGCCGACTGCGGACGGATCCGCGGCCGAGCTCAGGGCGCGCCGCACCGCCTCCTCGTAGCGCGCCGTCTGCCCCTTGAGCGCTTGGAGCTCGTCGGTGACGCGCTGGGCGTGGTGGCACTGGAAGCAGGTGTCGACGCGCTTCTCCATGTTCTTCACGTCCGCCACCACCACGTCGGGGCTCCGGGAGGAGTCGGTCCCCTTGAGCGCCAGGTCGAGCTGCACCTTCTTCAGCTGCAGGAGGAACTGCTCCCTCAGGATCTCGACCTGGTGCAGGGTGATGAGCCGATCGAGATCCGCCGTTCCCGCGCTGATGGTGCGGGCGATGTAGAGCCCGCCGAGCAGGAAGACGACCACGAAGACGCCCAGCCCGATGACGATCTTTCGCTTCATTCACTTGTAGTCTGAAGGCGTTGACGATCCCCTGAAGCCGTCCGGCCCGCGCTCGAAGACGTGCGCCTGATCTCCGTCAAAGGCGCCCGCTGGCCCAAGAAAACTATAGGCCCGGGCGGGGCGGAGGCCTAGTGGATGCTCGCCGACCCCGCCGGCGAGGTCGCGATAACCTTGCAGTGCAAACTGTGCGCGGCTCGCCAGGCCGGGCTCTTCGGGCGGGCTGCTATACTGTTTTCTCGGGCCGGGGGTGACTCACCGCCCCGTTCCCCGGGCAGCCCCCGGGAAACTCGCACGGGCACCTTCGCGCCGTCCGGGAGGGAACCGATGGACCGCACCACCTCGAGCCCGACGCCGCAGTCGATCCCGCGCGGAAACCCGAGCCTGCCCGTAGTCGGGCAGGCGAAGCCGCAGAAGCCGCCGTACGCACGCCCGATCGAAGTGGGCCTCCGTTCCATCCACATCGCCTCCATGGCGCTCGTCCTGGGCGGGATTCCCATGGGTGGCACCTTCGAGACTCTCCGAGTCCCCATCGTCGCGACGCTGGCGAGCGGCCTCCTGCTCCTCGCGGCCTGCATGCGCTGGGGGTGCTTCAACCTCACGCAGGGCGCCGGCTGGGCCCTGCTCCTCAAGCTCGGGCTCCTCGGCCTCGGCAACGTCTTCGAGGGGGCCCGCCTCCAGTGCTACCTGGCCGCCACCGTGGTGGCCTCGGTGGGCTCGCACATGACGTCGAGCTGGCGCCACTTCACGTTCCCGGCCCGGACCATCCGGCCGGCAGGCAAGTCCGGGCCCAGGGCGGCGTGAGATCCCGGCGAAAGGGCCCGGCGCCCCGCCGGTCGCGCCCGGGCGCGGGAGAGCTGCGGACGTGAGGAGCCCGGTCGCCGGCGGGACCGAGGACGTCGTGGCCCCGGCGGACCCGGGTGGCGAGACCGACTGGAACCGCGCGTGGCAGGTCGCGAGGGAGCTCGCCGGCCGGCGCGGAGACTCGGAGGCCTGGAACCGGCGCGCACCGTCCTTCGCTCGGAACGCCTCCAAGAGCGGATACGTCGAGCGGATGCTGGAGCTCATGAGCCCCGACCCCTCCTGGTCGGTGCTCGACGTGGGCTGCGGGTCGGGGACGCTCGCCGTCCCGCTCGCCCGCCGGGTGCGCTCGGTGACCGCTCTCGACTTCTCGCCGCGGATGCTCGAGCTTCTCGGCGAGCGCTGCGGCGCCGAGGGGCTCACCAACGTCGTGCCCGTCCTCGGCTCCTGGGAGGACGACTGGGCCCGGCTCGGGATCGGCCGCTGCGACGTGGCGCTCGCGTCGCGCTCGCTCTCGGTGAACGACCTCCGCGAGGCCCTCCTCAAGCTCGACCGGGCCGCCCGCCACAAGGTGTTCGTCACCGCGCCCGTGGGAGAGGGTCCGATCGACGGGCGGGTGTTCGAGGCCGCCGGCCGCCACCGCGTCCCGGGGCCCGACTACGTCTTTCCCTTGAACCTCCTCCGCCAGCTCGGGATCGAGCCCCGGCTGGAATTCATCCCCGTTGCGGAGGGGAGGCGGTTCGCGACCCTCGAGGACGCGCTGGAGCGGGTGCTGTGGATGATCTCCGACCCTTCTCCTGCCGAGGTGGGGCGGCTGCGGGCCTGGCTCGAGCGGGAACTCGTGTCGGTGGCGGGAGGCTTCGAGCTCGCCTCCCCGCGGACGGTCCGCTGGGCGGTCCTCTCCTGGGAGAAGAGGCGCGCCGGGTGAACCGCGGCCGCGCGTCGCGCACGCCGAGGCCGTAGCCGTTCCCGCACGCCCGAGCGTCTCGCCGTCGGCGCGCCACCGCGACCGCGTCCGGTGAGACCCGGGATGCCCGGAGGTCGTGGCGGCTCTCGCCGCGCGGGACGGCCCCGGACCCTGCGCTCGCTGAGGCCGGCGCGGCCGCGGGGTCGTCGGTCGCGAAGGGTCCCCTTTCGAGCTCGGGGAAGGCTCGGGGAAACTGGGAACCCCTCTCGGCGGCGAAGCTCGTTGGGATCGCCTCCTCGCCTCCGTCGCCGTCGCCGGAGCCGATCCGGAAGCGTCGGATTCGCACATGGCGAAATCCCCAACTGGTTGGCCATAAGCCCATGAGCCTGCCTTCCCGGGCACGCACTCGCTCGCAAGCCATCGGACTTTCCCGGCATTCGCGCGCGGGAAGCGTGGCACGTCGGGTGCAGGCCCTCGGGGAGAAAGGCCGGGAGACCTCGGATCCGGGAGGGATGCCAGCGCCGTCCTGCTATGGCGCGAGGGCTCGCCGGCCACCGGAAGCGAACGCAGCTCGGAGATTGCGACACCACGAATCGCAACGGAACCGCTGAAGGCCACCAAGGAGAGGGCAAATGGCAGGCAATGAACTTCCAGTCGTAGCAATCCCCGAGGAGCTCACGACGCTCGAGCAGGTGCGCGAGTTCATCCACAAGACCATCAGCCGTCGCTCCTTCAACAAGAGCCTCGGCATCGCCGGCCTGGGCGCGGTCGCCTTCCAGTATGGCTGCGCCTCCTCGAACAACACCGCCACCCCGAGGCAGGTGTACGTCGCGAACGCGCAGGGCCTCGTCGTCGCCGACAACACCCTCTGCGTCGGCTGCCGCCGCTGCGAGGCCGCCTGTGTGGCGTTCAACCAGGGCAACTACGCCGCCGGCAACAACCCGGCGACGGTGTCCTCGACGTCCGACACCAGCGCCTCGACCATGACCCAGCCGGCCATCTCGAACATCAAGGTCAACCGGAACCTGCTCTACGGGGTCAACGGCGCGAAGGACAACACCGGCCAGGGCCTCTACGGCGACTTCACCGTCGTGCAGAACACCTGCCTGCAGTGCCCGCACCCGGTGCCCTGCCAGCTCGCCTGCCCGCACGGCGCGATCCAGGTGGTGGGCCCGGTGAACGCCCGGGTGGTCAACACCGACGTCTGCGTGGGTTGCGGCATCTGCGTCAAGGCCTGTCCGTGGCAGATGCCCTCGCTCGACGGGCAGCCGACCGCCGCCAACACCAAGTCGCACAAGTGCCACCTGTGCAACGGAGCGCCGGAGTGCGTGGCCGCCTGCACTTCGGGCGCGCTCACCTACGTCCCGTGGGTCGACCAGACCAGCTTCACCCCCGCGCGCCAGACGGTGCCGGCCTCCATCCAGCTGGCGCCGGACGTCGCCGGCACCTGCGCAGCCTGCCACTGACCCCGCGAACGAATCTGACCCATTAACGACGAGGAAATGACAATGGCAACGAGCTACGGCTGGGCTGGAAAGATTCTCAGGGTCGATCTCTCGGCGGGGACGTGCGTCAGCTACCCCACCAACGCCTTCCCGCTCTCCGACGGGACCGTCGTCGACATGACGACCTACATCGGCGGGACGGGGATCGGGTACCGGGTGATGGCGAACGAGGTCCCGCTCGGCACGAAGAGCTGGGACCCGGTGAACCGCGTCATCTTCGGCGTGGGCCCGCAGACCGGGTCCGGGTCTCCCTCCTCGGGGCGGACCTCGATCATCAGCCTGCACCCCGTCCACACCGCGGAGCCGGTGGACATGGGGCAGATGGGCGGGCACTGGGGGCCGGAGCTCAAGTACGCCGGCTACGACGCCATCGTCATCCAGGGCAAGTCCCCGAACCCCGTCTGGCTGCGCATCCAGGACGGCACGGTCACCCTCGAGGACGCCTCGATGCTCTGGGGCTCGGGCATCTACTTCTCGACCAACTACATCGTCAACAACATGGGACCGGAAGCGCACGTGGCCTGCATCGGCCAGATGGGCGAGAACCTGGTCCGCATGGCCGGCATCTTCTGCGATCGCTCCCACCGCGCCGGCGTGGTCGGCAGCATCCTCGGCTCGAAGAACCTGAAGGCGATCGGCGTCCGCGGGACCGGCGCCGTGAACATCTCCGCCGACAAGAAGGCCTGGAAGAGCCTCATCAACTACTACATGAGCCTGCTCGGCTGTAACAACCAGGGCGTGGTGGCGAAGAACCTGCAGCCCTGGTCCGAGTACTCGCCGGGCGGGACGCGCTGGTCGGGGGCCCCGGGCGTCCTGTGGGGGGCGGCCACGCCGGTCCGCAACCTCGGCAACTGCCCGGACGTCGAGCACCCGATGACCGACGCGCCCACGCCCATCAACAAGATCGGCCTGCGCACGCAGAAGGGCTACAACGACTTCTCCGACGAGGGCATGAAGCGCACCGTCCGCATGGACGGCTGCCACGCCTGCCCCATCCGCTGCCACATCGCGACCGACATCCCGAACCTCCTCAACTACGGGATCAGCCGCTACAACATGAACACCTGCACCGGCAACAGCGGCCTCGGGGTGGCGACCATCTCGAACAGCGCCGGCAGCAACCCCACCCAGAACCCCATGCTGCTCTCGCAGGGCTCGAACAACCTGGAGGGCGACTACGGCATCTGGAGCGACTACCAGGGGTTCACGAACGCGTTCAAGTGGTACTACAAGGCGACCGTCCCCAACCCGCTCGCCTCCCAGACGGGCCAGCCGGCGACCATCCCGCTGCTGCAGAAGTACCTGCTCGACTCCGAGTACAAGATGCTCCGGACGACGGCGCTCTGGAACTCGGGCATGAGCCCCTTCGGGCTCCTCGACGCCGGCGACCCGCGCTGGATGCAGTTCCTCTTCCCCTACGTCGCCCAGAACACCAACTTCGCGAACTCCGCCTCGGGGACGACGTACAACCCGACGCCGGCGGCAGGACAGGCTGCGGCGCCGCCGGTGAACTCGTTCGGGGTCCCGGTCTACGGCACTCTCGGCTACTACATCGGCATGGGGCCCCACCGGCTCGCCCAGGGCGATGACACCACCGGCTTCCCCGGCTGGCCCGAGCTCCAGGTGGCCATGCAGACGGGAGCGGCCTCCACCTTCTTCCGCGAAGGACTGCAGAAGCACCACTCCATCGAGACCCAGGGCAACCTGGGCGCGATGGTCAACATGATGCAGCGCAACCGCGACGCCAACAACCACACCCTGCAGAACTTCAACACGAACGGCCTGCCCAACACGGTCGCGACCGACCCCACGGCCGGAAAGGTGGCCATCGCCCAGGAGCTCTTCACGCAGGGGCAGTCGATCTTCAACGCTCCGGACGAGTCGGCAGCGGGCAAGTACGCCTGGTGGGACGGGAAGAGCGCCGTGAACACCCCCATGTGCATGGCGCGCGCCGCGTTCGCGGCCGCCTCCATGGTCAACATGGAGCTCCACAACGCCATCACCCAGTGCAACTACACCCTACCGGTGTGGGCCTCCCCGCTGAAGAGCCGCAAGTACCGCGGTGATCCCAGCCTGGAGGGCCAGGCCTTCGAGGCCATCACCGGGAAGAAGGCGACCGCCTTCGTCCAGGCCGCGATCGGCTCGCCCGCCTACAGCCCCATCATCGGCGGCGCGCCCTCGGCGCCCACCGCGCAGATGGCGCTCGAGACCCTGGCGTTGCGCAACTTCACGCTCCAGCGCTGCCTGACGGCGATGAAGCTGCAGCTCGTGAACCCCAACACCACCTACACGCTCGAGACCACCCCGTACCAGGTGAACGGCGTCCCCACCTACAGCAAGTACCACCCCTACGCGCCGATCCCCACCTCCTACGGCGTTCCCCAGCTCGCCGCCACCGGCCTCTCCGGGGACGGCAACAACATGAGGTGGAGCCACGACTACGCCTACCCGTGGAACTACAACAACACCACGGGCGCCGGGAACCCGCCCGCCACCACCAACGTGAGCGGATCGCCGACGACCTACCTCGACGTGATGGGCGCGGGCGACACCGAGGCCGCGAAGAGCATGGTCTACCAGCAGCTCGGCTGGGAGCTCAACTCGGGCCTCCCCACCCAGACCACGCTCAAGGCGCTCGGACTGAGCGACATGATCGCCAAGATGCAGGCGGCGGGCATCACCGTCCCGGCGTAGGCGGGGCATTCGACTCGGAGGCCCCCGGGCGCCGGCGGCGCCAGGGGGCCTCCGTCCGTCTCGGCCGCCACTCCGACCTCGATGGAGAGCGCGAGCCGGGGTACACTGGTCCGCGGAGAGTTGTGAGATGCAGCCCTTTGACCCTTCCCTTCCCTCCGCCGAGACCATCCGCGCCGTTCCGGCCGACGTCCCGGAGCTCGGCGCCCCGGAGATGAAGGCGCTCATCGCCGGGCAGGTGCGGTCCGACTCCGCGGAGCGAAAGGCCCCGACGCAGGAGCACGCCGTCCAGGGGCTCCTGCCCGACCTCCCGAGGGAGCGGCTGGGCGAGCTCCTCGCCGAGATGGCGGCCGAGGCGACCTTCGGGGACATCAAGGCCATCGTGGCTCCCTCGGGGCGCGTCTACCTCTTCTCCGAGCCCAACCTGGCGCGGGCCCAGGCCATGGAGAGGTGCCTCCTCGAGGAGGCGAAGATCGCCATCGTGGAGCGGATCCGTAAGGACTCGCAGCTCGTCGCCCTCACCGGCCTTCCGGACCTGGAGCGACTCTTCCCCTCGCCCGAGCCGGAGAAGCGCTCGGCGCTCCTCGCCGAGATCCAGGCCGACGAGCGCTTCCGGGACATCCAGTCGATGAGCGGGCCCGGAGGCGAGCGCTACTTCCACTCCGACACGCACCTCAGCTCCAACTACGGCCGCATCATGGTGCGGGCGAAGGCCAACAATCCGGGGCAGGCGATCGCCGAGCTGGTGCGGGACCGCTCGCGCGCCATGCCGGCGCCCACCAAGGTGTCGCTCTTCAACGACCGGGTCTTCGGGATCGCGCCCGCGCAGATCGAGGCCTTCCTCGAGGGCCTGGCGAAGCCCGCGCCCGAGTTCTCCGACATCAAGAAGCTCGTCCACCCGACGACCGGCGCCGTGTACCTCTACTCGGACAGGTGGCTCTTGGAGGCGGCCGCCTTCCGGGTGATGGACTGGGACGAGGTGGGGGCGGCCCAGAACCCGTAGGACGCCGCTCCCGACGCGGAGGACGGTTCCTCGCATGGAATACCGGCCACTCCCCAGGGAACCCGGCGTGCGCCTCTCGGCGCTGGGGTTCGCCTGCGCGCGGCTTCCGACCCTCCCCGGCGACGCGGCGCGGGTCGACGAGGACGCGGCGGCGCGACTCCTCCACCAGGCCGTCGACTCCGGGGTGAACTACGTCGACACCTCCTGGTCCGACCACCGGGGAGAGAGCGAGTTCTTCCTGGGGCGGGCGCTCGCCGGCGGCTGGCGCGGGAAGGTGCGGCTCGCCACCAAGCTCCCGGTCGGCCTGGTGAAGAGCGAGGACGACTGGGAACGCTTCCTCGACGCGCAGCTCGAGCGGCTCGCCACCGACCACCTCGACTTCTACCTCCTCCATGGGCTCGACCGCGATCGGTGGGAACTCGTGAAGCGGCTCGGAGGGCCTTCGGCCCTGGAGCGAGCCCGGGCCGACGGGCGGGTCGAGCGCGTCGGCTTCACGCTGGGCGGCTCGCCGGAGGAGTTCGCGGAGATCGTGCTCGGCCACGACTGGGACCTGTGCCAGGTCCCGCTCAACCTCCTCGACGCGGAGAGCCAGGTGGGACGGGCGGGGCTCGGTCTCGCCTCGGCCCGGGGAGTGGGAGTGGTGGCCCTGGCACCCCTGCGCGGCGGCGCCATCGCCCGGCCGCCTCCGGTCGTCGAGGAGGCCTGGTCCGGCTCGGACCGCTCCTGGCCCCCGGCGGAGTGGGCGCTGCGATGGGCTCTCAGCCACCGCGAGGTGACGAGCGCTCTGTGCGGGACGCGGGACGCGACCCACCTGCAGGAGAACCTGCGCGCCGCGTCCGACGCCACCCCCTTCGGCCCCGCCGAGCAGGAGCGGGTCGCGGAGGTGAGGCAGACCTACCGGACCCGGCGGCGGGTGCCCTGCACGAGCTGCGGCGCCTGCCAGGTGTGCGCCCACCAGATCCCGGTCTCGAACGTGTTCTCGCTCTACAACGACGCCATGTTCGAGTCGAGGACCGACGCGGCCGCGGAGTACCTCCGCGCCTTCCTCGAGCTCGGAGCGGGCGCCGACCAATGCGACGCCTGCGGGACCTGCCTGCCCATGTGCCCGGCCGGAATCTCCATCCCGGAGAAGCTCCGGGAGGCCCACGCGTACCTCACCACTTGAGCCCCGCCGGCGGAGGCGAGTGGCCACCCGCGCCGGCTAGTGCCGGACGGGCCAGACGTAGAAGAGGGACGCCTTCGGGTAGTTGAAGTAGTCGCCGCCGTACATGTCGACCGCCCCCGCCTGGTCGGTCCAGTACGTCCAGGAGGACCAGTAGTCGCCGGACTGGACGCCCTGGAACGGACTGCCCGACGGGAGCTCGACCTCGAGGTGCATGAGCTGGACCTGGGTCGGGAGCTGCCAGGCTCCGGCCTGGGAGCCGTCGCGAAGGCCGCAAGTCCCGGCGGCGAGCCCGCTGCTCCACTGCATCGCGTCGGACCAGGAGAGCGACCCGCTCGCGCGGTCCACCCCTCCCGCGGAGTCGGTGCAGTTCGCGTTCTTGAGCCAGGTGGCCTCGCCGAGGTCGTCGGTGACGGTGACGGTGCCGTCGCCGTTGTCCCGGAAGGCGGCCGCCGGCGGGGAGGGGGGCTCGCTCACGCAGCTCCCCTGAGCGCCAAGCGCGTAGCCGGCGTTGCAGGCGTAGGAGCAGGGGAGGAGGGTGCAGGGCGGGGCGCATGCGCAGCTCGAGCCCGCCACCACGCGCGGGGCGTCGCTCGTCAGGTTCGAGTCCGCTCCCGGGCAGAGGGTGGCGTTGGCGGGCACCGGCCCGGTGCAGACCGCGGGAGTGGCGGGCGAGCCGCCGTCCACTCCCGTCCCGGCCCCCGATTCTCGGCCGCAGCCGGCGAGGATCGCGGCGGCGGCCGCTAGGGCGCGGACGACGCACCGCTTGCGCGTGGATGCCATCGAGCCCCTCCCAGGGCACGCCTCGAGAGCCCTCGCAATTATGCCACGTCGGGGTGCGGGGAGGGACGAACGAGCGACGGCGACTCGCCGCGCGCGGGCCGTCTCGAAGTCTCGGGTCTGCCGGCGGTTCTCGGGTAAGATGCCCGCGCCGCGAGGGAGCGGCGCCCACAGGGGACCGGATCGGATGTCGTTCGACCGAAGACAGGCGGAGGCGACGCTCGTCGAGATCCTCGACGGCCCGACAGGCGAGCGGGTGGTGGGGATGGGATTCCGGGT
>Ga0335081_10005837_pt1 | contig 19511 bp, 19 predicted proteins | sample Lox_Sample_35_FD_206713 | JGI IMG/M metagenome (GOLD analysis project Ga0335081, IMG submission 206713) | Soil microbial communities from Loxahatchee National Wildlife Refuge, Florida, United States - Lox_Sample_3.5 | ecosystem: Environmental > Terrestrial > Soil > Wetlands | place: USA... | reverse complement strand
CGAATATTTACCAGAACGAGATAGAACAAGTGTGAATCGCCGTCTTGTTGGCCTCTACTCGGAGCGTCACGCCGGATCCAATAATGTTTGGACAACCGACGACGACAAGAAACTCAAAAAACTCGTTGCTCAATATGGACAGAAATGGACTCTCATCGCTAAGGCCATGGGACGCCCCCCGGGGATAATACGACTGCGATACAAAGATTACGCTTCCATCGGCGAAAAGCGGAGTTTGGGAAAATGGGAAGAGGCAGAAGAACAGGAATTGTTGAAGATTGTCCATTCGTTTCTGAGAGAGTCAGAGTGGGAGGCTGAAGAGGGATTTGATGTGGATGTTATGAGTAAATATTTGGATTGGGGTTTCGTAAGTGGTATGATGGGGACGAGGAATCGCTTACAGTGTCGGGATAAATGGAAGGTTTGGAATAGGATGGAGGACTTTGATTTTGGGGCAAAAATGGACGAGCTGGAGGCCGGAACTGCACAATTATGAATCGAATTTCTCGGCCTGCTCCCTCAATTTCGTCCATTCGTATTTTGAGATACCACGAAACCGTTCGTCATTCAACGCTAGACGCGACAGCGATGATCAAGTATATCTCATACGATACGTGAGAATCTGTTAGTGGACACAGGCTGTAGAAAAAACAGCGTCAAAAATATCCAAAACCCGCCAACAAGGAGAGACATCAGTAAGCGACAGCAGGACATCACTTCAGAAACACAGAAGGATAATTTCATCCTCAAAGGATCAAGGGCCAGTACATATTCAGCAAGGGGGAAATGTGTAATATAAATTGTCAAAAACTAACAAATGCGGGGAAAGAGAGGGCAGATCTATCAAACCCATAGACAAGAAATTGACTGTAGCACCTCCTTAAGAAAGCACAAAACAAGGTATAGCAATATGGGAAAAAGGATTTTGAAATAATAACTTGAGATGAAATGCAAACAAGTACTTGCACCCTACGACACATATATAATCCCATCGTCATATTATTCCCTAGAATCAGCCTCTGATGAACACTGGGGGAGTTTATACCCAGACATTTGTTGAGCTGCAGTTGAACCCCGGTTAATTGAAAGATCGTAGTCGGATATCAGCGCAGGTATGTCTTGTACAGAGATACTCCACCATAATAAAAACTCAGGAATTGTAAACAGCATGTTCGTGGGTGAATTGAGGGAGAGCTTCGCTGTTTGATGAACGTGCATACCATAACCCGTTGTATTTCGTCTGGCCCAAAAAGTGGGTGAAATAATTGATGAAAATCGTGATAGCTGTCAAGTGATACTAAGGGTTCTGTAATCTCAAGTTTCTATCCCGCTCCAACTCAATCACATCCCGACAGGGGAATTCCTGTTAAACACGGATTACTTGAATGTTACTCGACATGATTATACTTTTTCATTAAGATAAATACTTATGTTGTACTCATAGCAACCTTTCTACAATGCAGGTATCACACGGAATTATAAGCTCTTGGAACAACTCCAATTTTCGGCACCGTCAGATCTGTCAAATCAAAAATTGCATAGACATTAGCCAACCAAACATCTCCAAAAATATCAAACGTATTCTGTCCACGAGATTGCAAGCTTCCGTACACCCATCCATCTCCCAGGTCAGCGAAGCGCAAGTCAGAGGGCAATAGCGTCACGGCCACCTGTCCCATCGGTAAGGTCAAAGTGGGAAGGGTGGCATTGGTAGGGAAGACCCATCCTCCGGCCCCGCCATTGACGGTCGTATTGAGGAACCCGCCGATGGGCTTATAAATCTCGGAGAGGAGGGCATCATCGACGAGGATGAGGGTTGTACCCGTATCGATGATGGCGGTGTTGTTTGAAGCTCGAAGAATTGGCAAGCCATCTGATATTGCGTACGTTGAGGGGAATTGCCAGAATCCCCGGGAGGTAATGATGGGTGTATACGAGATGTTTTTACCGTTGACAAAGGACTCATCAATCATTCCAAATGTCACGAAACTTTGGATGATTTCACCTGGTCGCGCAAGCATTGCTGTGAACAGGGAAGATTGAAGAGGATGGTTCAAGAGGTTTTGGAGGAAGGTCGGCACATCGGAAGGAGTGACGTGATTGGGTCCAATTGCCAGACCGAGGATACCGTCGATAGGAGCGCCGACGAGGTTTCCGAACATTGTCTCCACGACTTCAACTGGTTGGTTTGAAACTTGCATGTCGTTGAAGGTGACGGTGTCCTTGTAAACGACTCCGCTCGCACCGCTTTGGTCATTATACCCGACCATCCAGGTATAGTTATTGAGTCGGACAGAGGAATTCGAGGCGGCGGGGTCGTAAAGAGTATGTGTGCCAACGATATCGCTTGAATTCGTCAGGGTAGAAATAACCCAAAAGTCGGCGCTTCCAGTATCGAACTCGAACGAAAACGTCTTGCCCTCGATGCCGACAGGACACAAATACCGTCCGTTATGATATGTCGCTGCGCCATTCCACGTATTCGCGTCACGGTCTTGCAAACGTGGTTTTGATAGTACGTCGTATTTTTGGAGACTTCGGCGGTGTTGGCTTGGGCCATCAGAGGTGTATTGCGGGTTGGATGTCAGGTTGACCTTGACGCTGACTCCCGGCGGCGCATCATCTCTCCTCGTCGGAATCGACAAGCAACTCGCCAGCCCACAGACACTGGAAAATAGCACGACCTGTGTGAACAGCATTGGCACGTCAAGATGGCGGGCGATGGGGGTTGGGATATTTATACATAAGACAACCCCGTGTTGGAATGGCGCGCAAACGCATTGACCTAAATAGTTATATGACCGAGATATTTTTGCTGGGGAGGGCTGGAACGTGCGAAAAGGAATCACTAAGGAGAGGGCACCGGTGCCCCTCCCTCGGCGGTCGCAAGCAAAACGCTACGGTCCTTTGTTGCTATTTTCGGGGTGATGAGGAGATTATACTATTTTCGTTTCAGGGGGATGCTGATGCATGGGCTTGGGGAAGGGGCCGCCGTTATGCATATCCCGGCATGTGAGAACCTCATTGGTAGACGGCACCCCCTTTTTTTTGCTAAGGTGGCGTTGATATGTGATATCTCTATTCAATCAGTTACGAGAAGCCGCGACCACAGTTACTAAGCTGCATACATGTATTAACCAACGTAGTACATGCTACTCTCCAAAGCGTTATTGTAGCATAAAGGAAATTGTACCGTGAGTCCGTGCGGGTCGGGTATAGATTGCAGATAAAATGGAGTGGTTGGCCTTCTTCGATGACCTTCAAGATGGTATATAGCTGCTGACCCACTGGGCGCATCGGTCGCTTCCTTTAATCATTACTTGTCCTCTAACCTCGAGATGAGGCCCCGGATTCGGGCATCCAGATTGGGTCGGAACAGAAAGCAGTCCTGTCCGGCCGAACATTACGGTACTTGCCATACGTTTAGGCACGTTGGGATCTCATCTTATGCCTGTCCTGATATGTGTTGATGCAAGGCACGGGTATTCTTTCGACGCAATGATATATTGTTTCAAGCTTTAGGGTGATCCCCAAGCAAGAACGGTAACGGGTTTTTGCGCCAACTGCTCCACACTGTTTTCAAAGTACACCATTCTAGTCGAGGATGGAATTTGTCTTGAAGATCACAAGTCTGTCTTTCAGCTCACCGTTAAGATTTGACTTTTGTTGATATTCTCGATTTATCCGGGCCAAGAATGCAAACTCAGATGGCAGGCGTTGGTACGTGGTGAGATGAGTGTGTGGATGGCATCCCGAGAAGAATGGACGTTGTTCATCTCTTCAGGTCGGATTTTAAGAACTCATTTCATCTCCCCGACAATCAATGGGTTGGAGGCTTAGGTCCGTCCAGTGGGTCATGGAAGCCGTAAGACATATATGAAAGAACGTGTATGGTTGAAACCTGAGATTGGCCGGTACGGACGGGTGTTCCGCCAGAACATAGCCTGCACGTGACAGTTCATTTCGGATTGGCGACAGACGAGTGGAGCGACGATACAGTGCGAAAACTTTTGCAGAGTCTTGTCACCGATGGAGACAGAAAGCGAGTCCAAATTGCATGAGCCGTTATTACAGGCATCTGGCGAACAAGTATTTTCTGTTTTGTCATCTCTGACGTCTCAGTCCACCCTTGAACAGATCCCCGTTCTTCCGTATCCGACACCGGAATACGTTTCGTTGCTCTTACCGGATGAAATTGCGCAGGCAGTCCAAATCTACCTCTACACCGTCACATCCTTCCTGCACCTCGACAGCGATGCCTTCGCCGTTGCCTCAGACGTCACAACCCGCCAAGGCAGCCAAATAATCGAATTTCTAAAACGCTACGTCAATCAACGAGCGTTCGGCCTTCCAACGCTCTCGTCCCCCGTCCTAGACACTAAGACTTTCGTTCTCATTTTCCGGTTCGTGTCTGAAGGGCACGACATTTCGGCGTGGGTTGATTTGCCGTTTGTGCTTGGTGTTGTAACGGGATGGTACGATTCGCGACAAGCTGATGTGGCTACTCTCCTACTTCGATTATGGCGTCGGGCAATGAAAAAAATGACATTGGAATTCACGAATTTGAGGAATGGGTATACTTCATCATTCGATTTAATAATTGTCGACGATGCAAACGATATCGTCCCTACCCTCACAGCACTGCGATATATGACAACCCTCGACAACGAAATTCTACAAATCCTCACTGACGACGACGAAAACTTCATTTCCATATTGCATGGACATTATAACATTTACCGGGCGCACTTTTCCCAGGACGGGCGAAAGGCAATTCTTTACTTGTGTTATACCCTTCTTGTGAGTTTAGCATACAGGGTGTCGGAATCGGCCGGGGGACAAGTACAGAATAAGAAGGGAAAGGGGACTTTGGGGGCGCCTGAACGGGCGTTTGTGACCGGGTTTGAGAAGGCTCTGGGGGAGTTTGGAAGGGGTGAACGGATGGATTTGTTCGTGGAAGATTTGGTAAATGAAACGCCTTTTAGGGAGGTCATGGAGGATTGGTTGGGACAGTGGACAGGGGCTGATGAGCCGGTGGAAGGGCTGGCTTCATTTCTTGAGCGATTGAAGGTGGAAGATGGTCAGGACTCGGAGGAGAATGGGGCTTCCCCGAGTGAAAATGTATCGAATCTTTTGGAGATGTGATTAATGCTTAGGAATCGGAACTGTACAGGACCTCTCTGATTTCGCAAGTCGTAGACATTCTCCCGAACCTCGGCGAGGGCTTCGTTGAAGCCTGTCTGTCCTCCTACAACTGGGACCTCGAAAAAACAATCGCCGCAATCCTAAGCAACGATCTCCCTCCCAGTCTCGCCATAATGGATCAATCAACCCCAAGGTCCTCATACCAATCCCTAGACGCACTTCCTAATATCTCAGGAAACCAAAGCCAAAAGATGCTGTAGAGCCCATCTATTTTGGTCCCGAATACACCTCTTCCTGCCGCCGCAATATCTTCGATAACGACCCTTTTGACCTAAAACAAATTTCCCCTTCACAGATCCATCGCGGCCGTAAAGAGCATACAACCGCCACCGAGCTCCTCAACAATAACCGCAAATTCATGGCATCCCAAAAATCCAAGATCCTCGAATCGCAATGGGATGAGTACGAGGATGAATACGTTGACACATATGATGATGCAGAGGTCATCCCGTCTTCGAGAACAACGAATGCGAGACTACGGACAATTCGTGATGATGTGGATGAGGAGACGACGGAATCGGAGGCCGAGGAGGACGTCGAGCGTGTGATGTACGCAACATACAAACGGGATCCCGCGGTCTTCGAAAGGGCAGCGAGGAAGAGTAAGGAAAGGGAGGCTTTAAAGGCGGAGATAAAATTGTCCGATGAACAGATTGAGGGGTGGAAGACTATTGCTGAACTGGATCCTTCTGTGTTGAGGAAGCTGGAGGAAAAGGAGCTGGGTGCGTTTGTTCAGACAAGATTGCCGGGAACGGCATGGAGAGCTCCAACTGCCACTGAAAGCGACGAGGAAAGTCGAGCTGCCGGCGTTGGGAGGGATGTTGGTTCTCGTGGTGGGCCGAGTGGTACGACGACTCGTGGGAAGACTGAGGGAATGGGCTCTCGTGGTCGCCGTGGTGGGAAGGGAAAGGGTCGTGGACGCGGTGGACGTGGTGGACGCGGTCGTGGTGTTGATCGAGGCCTAGCGAAGAAGGATCGTATTCGAGCTGGATTCCGTCCTGATGCTTAGTGAGGGGAAGCTTGCCGTAGTTAACTGGCATAGAAGTGTCCATCTTTTCTTGAGATCACGGGTCCCTGTACCCCATCACGCCACAAGATCCCGCGGTAATTTTCTCGCCCCCGACCGCGTTATTGCTCGTTTCATTGCCAGGTCATCGGCATCACGTAGTCTCCTCGCCACCGAACCGCGACAACGCTGTCCCCAATCTAGCCCTTTGACCCATGGCCCACAAATTCCCACCGTTGTCTGGGCGTCCTGTCAAAGACACGCTCGTTCTCTTCGATGTCGACGGCACATTGACCCCCGCACGCAGAGTACTTTCTCCCTGAACGGCGTCTCACTGAGAACAGACCGCGGCGCCGGAAATGCTTCAGCTCCTCCAAGAATTACGTCACAAAGTCGCAATTGGCTTCGTCGGGGGAAGTGATCTCGCAAAACAACAAGAACAATTGGGTTCAACAGGAGAGTCTGGTATTCCCACGACAATTTCTCAGCTCCGTTGATTTGTCAGTAATCGACTTGTTCGATTATTGCTTTGCTGAGAATGGACTTACTGCCTACAGACAAGGGACGAAACTCCCTGCTGAGGTCAATTCGCATTGCTTGCATGGTTGACACACAGACTTTCATTGACCATTTGGGAGAAGAGAAGTACCAAGACCTCGTCAATTTCTGCCTCCATTACATCGCAGACTTGAAAATTCCCGTCAAACGGTATATCCCTTTTGGCGGCAACGAGTTGACCGGCGTCAGGGGAACCTTTGTCGAGTTCCGAGCTGGGATGATTAATGTTTCGCCCATTGGACGGAATGCCTCTGTCGAAGAGCGCAATACGTACGAAAGATTCGACAAGGAACATCATATCCGCGAAATCATGATCCAGGAAATCCACCAACGTTTTCCCGATATTGGATTGACTTATTCCATTGGTAATTTTCACCAAGTGAAACTGCGTTTACGGTAGGCGGACAAATCTCGTTCGATTGTTTCCCTACCGGGTGGGATAAGACCTATTGTCTCCGTCATGTCGAGAAGGACGGTTATAAGACAATACATTTTTTTGGAGACAAAACGTTCCAGGTATCAATAACGTCCTTTGCAGGCTGTGCTGATTTGAAGGGAGGAAATGATTACGAGATTTACACGGATAGCCGAGTCACTGGACATTCCGTAGATTCCCCGACGGACACCATGAGGATTATAAAAGAGTTGTTTTTCAATTGAAGTATAACTATGAATATGGATAGAAAGATGAGGCAACTGTTTCAGAAGAAGCGATATAGGGAAGAATTTAATTATATCTCCTCAACTTTGCCTTCAGATATTAAGCCACAAAAGCAATCGGATGTCACGAATTTACAATGCATCTCCAGAAACTCTCCAACTTTGTTGAAAATAACTTTTTCTGACTGCGCTGATCCATCTAATTATACAAAGAGAACGTCCCAGTGTTGAGTTCCCTTTTGAACTGCCGAACACCATAGGTGGCCAACTTGACAGGATGGCAATATTCAAAATTGATTAACTCAGCTTCTTGAATGATGGATACGTCGTTATCCCAGTTCTCTTCTTCGACCAGTCCAATGTTCGGTAACCCCGAATACCAATGTCGAAGAAGCGGGGTGAAAAAGAATGAAATACCTCGGCTGGCTGATGTGCCTTTGGAACTGATCAAATATTCCCTCTCCAGTCGCCGGGAATTAGACAATCCTAGCGTTTCATCCTAAACTAACATAATGCGCTGAATGAACATAGTGTTAGAAGGTCCATTATATGCGACAAACCATTGAGATGGTGTGGGGGCCGAAATACCGTACGGACCCGGAATCTCTGGTCTGACTGTTTCGTCCCAAATTTCACGAGGCCGGAAGTTAGTAACAATAAAGATCACACAGAAATCCAAATATCCCGAATGAGACTTTCACGCCTGACAATTTGCACACTGCGAGAGCAACTGCCATGTGAAAGGTTCGTTTCAGGAGAGCGGGGTGACCCGTCGACGGTTTAGGAAAACCGTGCAATCACGAAGGTGTTTTTCTTCGATATTCGGATCTTGGACTGACTTGTGTCGAGGACCTAACGGTACGAGAAATGTTGAGCCTAAATATCATATGAGAGAGCCGACTTGGGGAAATATTACACATCGACGTTTGGTTTCTGGACTGGTACCCGTGACAATGAAGTTTGAATCTGACATGTCAACTAATTGTTTCGACGGTAGCTTCTTTGAAAATGTCTTCTTCCCGGTCCGCGGGATCCAACATGGTGATAAAGGAATTCCTTGCATTTGATTCTCCATATATTTGACAAGGGAGGGATCTGACTTCATGGGACATTGAATCAGTGGGCATATAAGGGTAAATCTACGAAAGTTTCCATTTACTAGGATTATGCCAATAGATTGCTGCAACCTCTCGGCCTGTTGGCTATCTCATGGATATATCAATCAGCACCCTCGCTGCGCCCACAAGTCCGTTGATCGCAATATAACAGGAGGTTGTAGGATCATGAGAATTCTCGTATTTGATGCAACGCAACGAGAATGGATAAATTTTCTGGTAGGCCAAAATTCCATGATTCTTCAAGGTTTATTTGGGAGCAGGAGTCGAGGAGCTCTTGAAGAATATGACAGAAAATGTGATGTGGATTCGATTGTCAGGGAGCAGCTGTTTGTCGACAGACAATACGTCTTTGGTATTCAAAAGTCTTTGTCGAATTTGTCAAATTTTTCTGTTGAACAGATTGGTGAAGCAGGCACAACAATGGTCGGAAACGGACCAAATTGAAGGGGGTTTTTTTTTGGACATTAGCCTGTCTGAACATGAGCACCCATCCCAGGAATAGCTTTCCTGCCTTTTCAAAAACGGTCCGTCCAAAAGAAACGGAATTAATTATCTTGGAAAGGGGTCAGCGGTCGGCTGCTCAGTATTCGTCCCAAGTCAACGCTATCACTCGGTTTCACCACCTAATGGTCGATAAAACCTAGGCTAGGAAGAACACTGAATACCAGTTGTGAGATCAATGCAAAGATCGATTTTCGATGTACGATGAGATCTCGTCCCGCAGAACAGCGGCATTCCAGCTGGGAGTGGCGAGATATGTCCTCGTATCCGCTGACGAGAGAATCTCATAAATGCAAGGTTTCGGCCATAAAATCGGTAACATTCTATTGCTGGCACTATTTTGTTAAGAGTGGCATGCGGGAAGTATTGTCCGATATTTCGAAAAGTGAATGCAGAACAAGAACACGGATTGTAAATCTTTCCGTAGCAGAAGTGCTCAATACATAGGAGAATCTCGTCTGTGACGATTTCAATGGATGATAGTCGTAGTGACTTTCATTCGACAGCATCCTGTTTGCCTCTGTATCAAATTTCGAGTTGTTATTAACAAGCGATAATGAATGGTAAGTTCGTGAGAATGTTAAAGTTCACCTAAAAGGAGGATCCGAACGGGACCTCGATGGTCGGATAATATCTTCTCATCTCGTGACAATAGAGTCAATGGGACAAGAATTCCGCTAATAATTTTCGCTGCAAAGTTGAGATTGCGTGAACTAGCGTGTTTAAAATTGGAGGGAATAGACGGATCTCCCGATTTTCTGTTACGTGTCTTTGACTTAAGGACCAGATGAGAATATATCGGTCTTGGACATTGCAGCAGAGAATAGAATGTCCATGCCAATGCTGAAGCTGATAATTTGAAGGTCCCGGCTGAACTGTACTGCATAAGATGGGAAACAAATGAATTTTCGGAGCGGTGCGAATTTCCGTTGTGAAACAATCTAACGCGTTCTCCAAAGACGATAGGAATTGGAATCGTGTGTAAATACTTCTTCCGAATGTTTTGGATTGAAAGCGTGAATAAGAGCTGGACGCTTGGGCTGGAGCTGGATTCTCCCGCTGGATCTCATGCAAAGTGGGGCCTTGCTGCTGTAGCTTTGCGTGGGGAGGAAAGCTGGAATAGCTTGGCAACCTCATTTCCAATTTTCATTGCCGGAACTATCCAGGGGTGGGGGCACTGAGGCAATACGGCGGTGGTTTTCGCCTTCCGTATCCGGAGGAGGCCGGGATCCAACGTGGGAAAGGGTCCAGGAATAATTGATCAGATCAACGATTTAATCTCAGATAAGAACCATATTGCAATTAGAGAACAGATCTAGTCTACCATCCACTTCACCTTTTTTCAAGAATAAATAATTCCCAGAACATAACCGAATGATTGATACGGGGTATCGTATTTCTAACAGGGAGGAGGCTACTGCACTTTCTTTTCCAGAGGAACGCTCGCCGTCCTCCGCTTTTTCCTTGCTTTAACTAACTTTGGCGATTTCCGTCGTTCCAAATGATACCAATATAGGAGATATAATCCCGTCTCGCTTATTCCAACGACAGCAGCAAAAAATAAACTCCAAAGAACTCGCTTCAAGTCAGCACGAACAACTTCGACGTGGTACAGAGTAGTCAGGCGACGTTTTCATCCACATGAAAATAGCTACAAACACCGATACCATGGAAAACATTATATTGATGATTGCAGAAATCTGGTTCTTGACCATTTTGGCGTCGTCAGAGGAATAATCCTCCTCGGAGAAGAGAGACGGTTTTGGAGCAGGTTTGACGTTTGCAATCATATCGTTGTACTCTTTTTCCTCTAGTCTGCGTCGTAATTCTGCCATCCTCGCTTGGTATTCGGGGTTCTACCTGTTAGCGACAAAACAAGGAGCGCCATACGGGCTTTGGCTTCTCGATTGGAGGGATGTAGATTTGAGCCCCCTTAAGAAGTTGGCTCAGCGGAAGTTTGAGGGTTGATGCGATGTGAGCAAGTTGCAGGTGTTCGATCGACCCGGAATCTAGGAGAATGTATCCATCCTTATCCTCTGAAAGTTCTCTCCTGGTGTTATAGTCCCTGATTGCGTCCTGTATCTGGCGGGTAGCGACAAACCGCACCATTCTGGCGACTTTGCGGCACGCACGATCGGTCCACGCCCAGAGGCCGCCATTTTGATTTCGACTGCCTCCACAATCCGGCTCCAACGAGCGTTATCGTCATTTTCACACACAAGACCCCACCGGCGTGTGGTGCCCGGAAGCACAGAGAGACACACACAAAGCACAATGTACAAGTAATTAAGCTTAATCATAGCGTGGCATGGCATCCCCAGACGACAGCACCATAGAAGCATACTACCATGCCAGCCTCGAAGCATGCGCCCACGCATCTCAACTCGAAGGCGAGGCTCTCGTAACCGACGCCCTCACCGAATATCGAAGATCAATGGCGCTCATCGATACAATGCGTCATTTAGCCCGCGACACCCTCCGCGACACCGACGAAGCCTATTTCGCAGGGATCGATGATGTCGAGGGAATCTGTCGCGTGCGCATTGCGAAACTCGTAGGGGACCTCCCGCCCTCGCTCGCGTTTCCTCTGGACAGAGGACCACAGCGAAGGAAATCGAGTGATTCGGTGAATACCCTTGGACGTGGTGGTGGGCTGAGTAGGATGGGGAGTGTAGCGCCCCGAGAGGAGGTCGTGCCACCTGAACGATCGAGACGGACTCGTGTGGTGGAACGGACGAAGCCTTCGCGAAGTCCATCGCCAGAGAAAAAGGAAAAGCAGTCGATGCCCTTGAGCTTGCGAACACATGGGCCCCAGTTAAACCGTGCCACATCCTCCGATAGTGCAAATGGCCCCGGTTCGACGGGTAGTTTGGCTGCTAGTCAGGCTGCTATTGAAGCGAGTCGGGCTGCGACCGTGGCCTGGCAGGGGAAAAAACTACCATCCGCTAATGGCGAACCGAAAAAGATTCGAAATGCGAGTCCCACGTCATGTCGTGCGGGAAGCATCGATATTAATTCAGCGAAACGAACGAGTGTTGTTAGCGATTCCGGCTCCCTTCTCGATGTTCCGCTTATTGATTTCTCGGCGCCCGCGACGGGTATAAGCGCTTCGTCTGTTCACGAGTTTCAAACGTGGATGCCACTTTCTCCGACACCTACACCGCCTCCACAGTCACAGCTGTCGCAGTCTTCCCATGTTGAATCGGAGCAACCTATACCGCGGCGGAAACAGCAGCATCCTCCAAATAAATCTCTCGGACGATCGAATGCCCATGTCCGCCCTTCTAAACCTTCGAGACCTCCGCCTCCACCTGCCCGTCCTCGTTTCTCATCAGCACCTGACTTAACTGAAACCGTTCAAGGAATAACTGAGATCCCTCCCATTTCCGTATCAATATCAGAAGACATTTCCCTCGAAGAACTATCTCGAGAAGAAAAAGTGTTGAAAGAGATGAAGGGGGTCGACGAGACTCTGGCAAAAACAATATTGAATGAGATTGTAGTCAAAGGCGATGAAGTTCAATGGGATGATATAGGTTTGGGTCCCCCAGATCGATGGAGTGGTATTAACGTGATAGCTGGTCTTGAAGATGCCAAAACGTCATTGAAGGAGACTGTGATTTATCCATTCCTACGACCGGACCTATTCTCAGGACTCCGCGAACCAGCAAGAGGAATGCTCCTATTCGGGCCCCCGGGGACCGGAAAAGTACTCTACCATCCCACTTCCTCTAACAATAGACAATGCTAGCAAGAGCTGTCGCAACTCAAGCGAAATCAACCTTCTTCTCCGTCTCCGCTTCAACCCTGGTCTCCAAATACGTAAATGCCCCCAAACCCATGTCCAACCTTGAACCACATCTAACGCGGACATATAGCTCGGGGAATCCGAAAAACTCGTCCGAGCACTCTTCACGCTCGCCAAAGCCCTCTCCCCAAGCATCATATTCGTCGACGAAATAGACTCCCTCCTAACCTCCCGATCCGCAAGCGAAAACGAAAATGAAGCGTCCCGCCGTCTAAAAACAGAATTTCTCATCCAGTGGAGTAGTCTAGCTTCTGCTGCCGCTGCACGATCAACCACCGAGAGTCCTCGGGTTTTAGTGCTTGCCGCCACGAATTTACCGTGGGCGATTGATGATGCGGCCCGGCGACGGTTTGTATTACGGCAATATATCCCGTTGCCGGAGGCGGACACACGGAGGGTGCAGTTTAGAACGTTGTTGAGTAGGCAGCATCATACGCTGACAGACGAACAACTTGACCAACTCGTTTCAATGACAGATGGTCCTCTCTCTCCTCTGCGTTAAATATTTTGTTGCATTCGTTTGGAGGCTGACGTGGGTAGGATTCTCAGGATCGGATATCACAGCACTAACCAAGGACGCGGCGATGGGTCCCCTTCGATCTCTCGGGGAAGCGCTCCTAACAACGAAACGAGAAGAAATCAGACCGATCGGGTTTGATGATTTCGTCACGAGTCTACGGAAAATACGGCCAAGCGTTAGCAAAGAATCGTTAAAGGCATTTGAAAAGTGGAATGATGAATTTGGAAGTAAGGGATAGGAGTCCCGCGGCGGCGAACATTTGTATTTATGTGTGTGGGTAATATTTACGCCATTCTAGTTGTGGTAACTTCGAGCAGTCGCATGGCATTTTGCATTGGAGCAAACATAAGGGAACATGATGGCGTAGCAAAGGATGCGGCAAATATACGGGATAAGAAATTAAGACTTCATTATGAAAATTGGTAATATGTTCGATGTATGCGAGGAAGGGTACGGATCAGCGGCAGTAGTATGGATTAAACGCTCCTGGCGGCGATGAAGTTGAAGGCCACGATGGAGGCGATGAAGCCAACCAGGTTGAAGAACTGACGGTCAGCCATGTGAAGGGCAACAAAAAAATGTACAGCAGTGCGTGAGTACGCTCTCTCCTCCTCCGCAGTCCGAAAAGACGAGAATATCCGTCGTAAATTCGGTAACTATCGCGTCAGAAAACATCCCCGAAGACCACGGCTCGTACCATGACAGCGTGCGACAGGAGAAGGGAGCGATTTGGCTCGGCCTTGTACGACGCTGACAGGGGCGCGTCCGAATCGGAAATTTGATAAAGTTTACATCGGAGGGATGTCGATCCCTATCGGCCGTCCACGTTCCTCGCCCATTTGTCTCCCATGCGTCCGGGGCAACGAAGCCGACTTCCCACCAAGGCGACACAACCCAATTTTCCTATAAACACCTTGCACCCCCAACGGCCTTGCCAAAAGCAACCCCAATTCAACTCGTGGAGAATATAGCGGAAATGGTCAAGAAGAATCGCGTCACTCGCGTCGCCTGTATTGGCGCGGGTTATGTCGGTAGCATGCCACTTTGATGTGATTAACGGTACGATGATAGGGGCGCCAACTTGTGCTGTCATCGCCTTGAAGAATCCGCACATCAAAGTGACAGTCGTTGATTCGAATGTTTCCCGAATCGAAGCTTGGAATACTTCAAATCTGCCTATTTTTGAACCCGGCCTTTGGGACGTGATTAAATCTGTTCGCAATAAGAATCTCTTCTTTAGCGCAGATGTGGATGGCGCCATACGTGATGCCGAGTTGATTTTCGTGAGTGTTGGGACGCCAACGAAGCCTGGCGGACTCGGTGGTGGCATGGCTGCTGATCTGGGGTAATATAGTTTGTTCGTATTGAGTTTGACCCGGGCAGGGCTGTGGAGGCTGCGACGAGACATATTGCTCTGACGGCGCAAACGTCCAAGATCGTCGTCGAAAAGAGTACCGTTCCATGTCGGACTGCTCAGTCTATGCGGGTGGTCTTAGAAGCGAACGCCCGGCCGGGAGTCAACTTTGACATCCTCTCCAATCCGGAATTTCTTGCAGAGGTTGAAAGTAGGTGCTATTATCTAACAGCAGGGCTCTGCCATTCAGGATCTTCTTTACCCAGATCGCGTCCTCATCGGCGCTCGTCCGACAGACTCAGCACGTAACGCTACACAACTCCTCGCTGAAATTTACTCCTCCTGGATCCCTCCGGAGAAAATCCTTACCACCTCCCTCTGGTCAAGTGAACTCTCCAAACTCGCCGCAAACGCCATGCTCGCCCAACGAATAAGCAGCATCAACGCCCTCAGCGCAATCTGCGAAGCCACCGGCGCCGACATCGAAGAAGTATCCCGCGCCTGCGGCACAGACCAACGTATCGGGCCCTTGTTTCTCAAAGCCTCCGTCGGGTTTGGTGGGAGTTGTTTTCGTAAGGACGTCAGTAATCTCGTTTACCTGGCAGAAAGTCTCCACTTATATGAGGTGGCGGATTACTGGCGACAGGTGATTACGTTGAATGATTATCAGACGAAGAGGTTTGCGGATCGGGTTGTGCGGACTTTGTTCAATAGTCTTACCGGGAAGAAGATCGCGCTTTTTGGGTTTGCGTTTAAGAAGAATACGGGGGATACGAGGGAATCGGCAGCGATAAAATTGGTCAAGTCTTTTTTGGCAGAGAATGGACGGGTGGATATTTATGATCCAAAGGTCGAGGAGGCTCAGATTTGGCATGAACTTGTTAATACGGAGGCAAATCTTGAAACAAGTACTGCCGCAGATTTAAAGGGGCTGACATTAGTGAAATCTCGTGTTAAAGTCGTCGGGTCACCTTATGATGCCGCCGTTGGTGCTGCTGCAGTCGTTATTGCGACGGAATGGGATGAGTTTAAGTGCGATCGGTTAGATTACAAGAAGATCTATGAGAGCATGCACAAGCCTGCATATCTATTTGACGGACGGTTGATTATAGACGGGAAGCATCTTAAGGAGATTGGGTTCAAGGTTGAAGTTATCGGAAAGGGGGCAGGTAGGAGAAGGGAATCGTTTGAATAATATACGCGGTAGTGGACTCAGCCATTTTATTTTACGGTAGGTCAGGTAAAGGGATTATCACAAGAACATATGTACCAAGAAGTATGCCAATATATGCGAATCGTTAATAAATATATGGAAAGTTGACCCTGAATGGCCAGTAATACCAATTCGATGCTTTCCACACGAGTGAGGTCTTTTAAGTCTTTTCTCTGCATAAACCCAAAAGGTTGTATCTATTTTTACCTCCCATCTACATCTTCGAACCCGCTCCTGGACCATCCGTCCCAGCAAGTCTCGCCATCGTATCAACAATATCCATCGGCTCCAAAACATGCCACTTGGCCGACGTCATCTTACTCGGCAACCCCACAGTCGTAGGAAACACCATCTCAGCAAGCACACTAGTCGTCTTACGCAACATCCGAAACATATCCTCATCCGTCTTGTCATCGCCAGCACAAAAGACGAAGTCGAGGTTCTCGGTGTTATCTCTGATGAGGCCACCGACGATTTCGCCCTTGTTGACGTCCCGCGGGCGGACTTCGAGATTGGCTTTGCCGGTAAGGATCTCAATGGCGTGTTTGGGGATGATGGCTTGTTCGAGGTGGGTTTGAAGTTCGCGAGATTGCCAAAGGCCGTATTCCGGATCAGCGTTGCGGTAATGCCAGGTCAATGCACAGCGTTTACGTTCTACCTTGGATCCTACATCTGTTAACGATGAAACGAATAGTGAAATGTACCGATGGTGCGCTCAGTGTAAAACTCGAAGATATCAAGGACATCTTTTTGCCAGCTCATATCGAGTTTTTGAGTTAGATTGACCCATTCTTGTTCGCGTGGGTGGCGAAGGAAGCAGCCATGTTCGGCACTCAATCCCAATCCGTCAATATCGCCGAGATGCTTTTCAAGGAACTCTTGATCTCGACCACTGATGATCCATACGACGTTCTTCGGATCCGTGCATAGGACTCGGAGCGTTCGGAGGAGTTTCTCGGTCGGGACAGCAGCGCTCGGTTCCTTGACGATTGGCGTCAATGTGCCGTCATAATCAAACATCAACAACCGTTTCCGGGCGTTTTCAAATTTTTCCGTTAGGAGGTTGTGATCGAGTTGTGGAGTGGGCTGGGATTGTTCGCCGGAATTGAGATTCTCCATCAATCGCTTCAAGAAGAGGGTTGCCCAAGCTTGAACTGTGTGTGTCGTAACATGTTGATAAAGGTGACGTTGTCGAACTTCTTTATCCTCCGGGGACATAGTCAGCGCATAATTAATTGCCTTGGCGACACCAGCCGCGTCCCAAGGGTTAACATGGAGCGCATCTGTCAACGTCCCTGCGGTCCCCGTGAATTCTGACAGGATAACAGGGCCATTATGGTCTTTTTGACAGATGACGTATTCGAGGCCCATGGTATTCATTCCGTCCCGCACCGACGTAATCAATCCGACATCTGCCACACGAAGAAGCGCAAAATACTGATCAGGATCAAGTTGATGATGATAATGATGCACAGGAGTAAACTCGAAAGACCCATACTTGCCATTGATAGAAGTAATCAAATCGGCAACCTTCTTCTCCAATTTGGGTGCATGATGTTGTGCTTCAGATGTAACTTGGATCAAGACCACCCGTCCACGCCACTCCGGGTAATTTTCGAGGAACATTTCAAATACCCGGAGTTTTTGCAAGACACCACGGACTTCATCGAGTCGATCTCGGCCGACAATGATTTTTTTGCCAGCGTAGATTTCGCGGATGGCTTTCATTTGAGTTATTGTGGAGGGATTGGCGAGTTCACGTTCGACGCGGGTGACGTCAATACCGATAGGGAAGGCTTCGACGGCGACCCGGGCTCCGTGGGCATCGACGCCGGATTTGGTTGATTCAAAGCCCAAGACGCGGATACAGCTGCTCACGAAATGGCGAGAGTAGGAGTAATTTTGGAAGCCGATCATATTTGCGCCTAACATTCCAGTAAGAACTTCTTTCCGTTCTAGTGTTCCGTTAGAAGGATCTTGAGGGGGGCTACTTGGGAGACAGCGAAAGTATTCTGAGGAGGGGAATGGAGCGTGCACGAAGAATCCGATGTAGGCGTGTGGAATCTCCTTTTTGATCATCTGAGGTAGTAGCGCTAGGAAATAATCGTGGACCCAGACTGGTTTGTTCCGTCAGTTTCCAGCTCAAAAGAAGGTTGCATTACTGATATCTCCTGGTTTGTAGATTTCAATGATTTTTTGACAAAACTTTTGGTTGAACTTCACGTAGTCGTCCCACCATTTAATTTCCTGCCGACCATCCGTTTCGACCCAGAGAACGTAATGTAGTAACGGCCAAAGAACTGACATCGTCAGAAAAGTCGACGTTGGGAAAGGACCTTGTTCAGGATACTTCCTAAATCTTTCTTGTGTTTCAGTGGATTCGGCGACTTCGCCCTTCGGTTTGCCATCGGCATCCTCCAAAGTCCATATCGGGATGAGTTCCACTTTCTTTCCATTCTTGCCCTTTTCCATGCCATTCACCATTTCCTCATATTGGTTTTTATCAGCTTTGAAGAGGGAGACAAGTTGAGAATTATTTTCGTCTTGTGGCCGCTGTTTAATCCCCGAATCGTCTAGATCGTCGAGTTGACCGATGGCAACTCCATCGGGAGCAGTGGCAGGGGAGGGCCATTTCTTACGTTCCCACGGTCGACGGATCTTTGGATTGACTTCGCCAGTCCATCCGACGAGCTTAGTATCCCAATCCGTATCATCGCCAAGGAAACGAATGGAAGAATACAGGGCAGAATTTCCGCGTCGAGGTTCGATTTCCTGTGATCCAATTAGCATCCAGGGAGATAGAGTGACGTGTCTACCCATGACCTCCCTTCTTCGAGGTCGATAGTAGCCTCGTACGGGAGGAGGAAGGTAGCTACGATGACACGTCCCGAGACGGTCAATGGCTCGGGAGGGTTGACAGGCATTCTTGTTCCGGCGTCAAGACGTTCGTGGACTCTCTTATCGGTGTGTTCGAGCTGGTCCTTCCGAAGGTGTGTTGCAGCGGCAATGCTCGCTGTTTTGGGGGCGGGAGAGTATCGCGGAGAAATCGACATCATATTTATTTATTCGCCGGGGGCCTCGTCAGGGGTCGGCGGAGTCGGAGGGGGAACGGTGGGAGGGAAGGATGTCTTCCGGGCGCACGAGGTGGCTTGTGGACTATTTATTGGTGGGGCGGATGGAGGGAGAGGGGCTGTTGATGCAGGGGCAATGCTCCGCCGTCCGCCGGCACGGGAGTCGGTGGGGCAATGGGGCTTGAGGAGGGAGGGAGGGGAGGAGCGGGGAAGCAGAAGCAGCAAGCCAACTTCTTGCACAAATGTGACGCACGATCGTTCCGGCAATGCGATTGGCTGGATCGCCCCCCTTTTCGGCTTTGATCTGAAAAACGGCCCACAAGATCGGCCGTCCCAGATAGGCAGGTAACTGCCGCCCAATGCCCTTTGCACAAGACGATATACTCCATCCAGTTATTCCCTGTCGCCCAAAGTACGAAGCCTACAAACCGGAGGGAACAAGGGAAAAAGTTTAAAAAGTAACCGTCGGCAACGGGCAAGGGTCGCTTCCGAACATG
>Ga0335081_10005836_pt1 | contig 19511 bp, 12 predicted proteins | sample Lox_Sample_35_FD_206713 | JGI IMG/M metagenome (GOLD analysis project Ga0335081, IMG submission 206713) | Soil microbial communities from Loxahatchee National Wildlife Refuge, Florida, United States - Lox_Sample_3.5 | ecosystem: Environmental > Terrestrial > Soil > Wetlands | place: USA... | reverse complement strand
TCCTCGAGCTTGCGAATGGTCTGGCTTACCGCGGATTGGGTGCGGTAGAGTTTTTCGGCAGCGCGGGAAAATCGGCGCTCACGGGCGACGGCCAGGAAGACTTCCAGTTGAGAAAGTTCCATCGGTCAACTCCTTAATCGAGTTACGCAAGTCCATTAGTATAACTTATTATATAATTGCGACTAATGATTGCTAAATAATTATAAGTTTTGCTTCTACGGCGATGCCCCGTACCATAGAGAGATCAGTCTTGTTTCGAGGAGATAAATGACGGCAGAGCGAGCCCGTATCACAATCTTCGACACCACGCTTCGAGATGGCGAACAGTCGCCCGGTTGCAGTATGAATCAACCGGAGAAGCTGCGACTGGCTCATCAACTCGATCGCCTGGGTGTGGATGTGATCGAGGCGGGATTTCCGATTGCCTCCGATGGCGACTTCGAGTCAGTGAGGGCGATTGCCACAGCGGTGCGCCGTCCGATTATTGCGGGCCTGGCTCGGGCCTGCCGTCCGGATATCGAGCGGGCGTGGGAGGCGCTGAAGGGCGCGGCTCGTCCGCGGATCCATGTCTTCCTGGCGACTTCCGACATTCATCTGCAATACAAGCTGCGGATCACGCGTGAGCAGTGCCTGGCGCAGGCACGGGAAGCGGTGGCGCTGGCGAAATCGCTTTGTGATGACGTGGAGTTCTCTCCCGAGGACGCCACCCGGACCGATCCTCATTTCCTCTGCCAGGTTCTGGAATCTGTCGTCGAAGCTGGGGCTACGACGCTGAACATCCCGGACACGGTCGGCTACACAGTGCCGGCGGAGTTCGGCGATCTGATCACGGCGATCCGGCGCCGCGTGAAGGGGATCGAAAACGTGACGATCTCCGCGCACTGTCACAACGATCTGGGCATGGCCGTCGCGAATGCGCTGGCAGCGGTCGCTGCCGGAGCGCGGCAGGTCGAGTGCACGATCAACGGAATCGGAGAGCGCGCGGGGAATGCGTCGCTGGAAGAGATCGTGATGGCGATGCGGGTCCGTCCGGACCGGTTCGCTTATGAGACCGGTGTCGTGGGCGATCAGATTTTTGCCGCCAGCCAGTTGTTGAGCGAGATTACCGGCGTGCCAGTTCAACCCAACAAGGCCATCACCGGGCGCAATGCGTTCGCGCACGAGGCGGGGATCCATCAGGATGGAGTTCTGAAGAATCCGCTGACGTACGAAATCATGACGCCGCAGTCGGTGGGCGTGCCCGATTCGAAACTGGTGCTGGGCAAGCACTCGGGCCGTCACGCGCTAGGCATGCGGTGCGAGCAGCTCGGGTATCAGTTTGACCGCCGGGCGCTGGACGATATTTACCGGAGGTTTGTCCGGCTCGCGGACAAGATCAAGAAAGTCGAAGATCACCATCTGCTGGAACTGATCCGCGATACGCACAAGCCTTCGGGTTCGGCGACGCCGCTGATTGAGCCGATTCCTGCAGCGAAGGCGGCATCGGGGAGCGAACCCGTGATCAGCGTGCCGCCTGCGAATGTTGCTGGGCCTGCCAACCCCCCCGCGCCGGAACCGATGAAGCCGTTCCCTGTTGGGCCGCAAACGAATGCGTTTGGCGTGCCACTACCGGCCCATAGCGATCCCCACCACGAGCAGACGCAGCAAGAAGATTACTTGTGGGGTGTGTAGGGGATTGAGTCATTGCGAGATTTTGTCATTGAGTCATTGGAAGACCTGTGGCCTCTTCATGACGTTGCTGTTCTCCCGCGATAGAATTACACGGTTTTCAATTTCGTAATTGCCAGATTTCTCGATTACTCAATCTCTCCCATGCTGCTGAAACTCACCATTCTCCCTGGCGACGGCATTGGTCCGGAAGTTACGGAACAAGCCGTTCTCGTCTTGCAGGCGGTGGCCGAGGGCTTTGGCCACCAGCTTCAACTTCAAACCAAACTCATTGGGGGTGCCGCGCTCACCGCGGTGAACGATCCGTTGCCGGCGGACACGGTGCAGGCTTGCCTGGCGTCAAGGGCCGTATTGCTGGGTGCGGTGGGGAGTCCGGCGTTCGATCACAATCCGGGACACCTGCGTCCTGAGGCGGGCTTGCTGCGCATACGGCGCGAACTGGGGGCGTATGCGAATCTGCGGCCGGCAGTGTTCTTTCCGGCGCTGGAGGATTGTTCTCCGCTGCGGGCGGAGCTGGTGCGCGGGACCGACATCATGATTGTGCGCGAGCTGCTGGGTGGAGCGTATTTCGGGCAGCCGCGGTCAATCGAAGGTGAGCCCGGGGCGCGGGTTGCGGTCAACACCATGCGTTATGGCGAGTCGGAGATTGAACGGATCGCGCGCGTGGCATTTGAGCTGGCGATGAAGCGGCGGCGCAAGGTTTTGTCGGTCGACAAGGCGAACGTACTGGAGTGCTCGCGGCTGTGGCGGGACGTAGTGACGCGGGTGGGGAAGGATTATCCCGATGTGAAGCTCGGACATCAGTATGTGGATTCGGCGGCGATGCTGCTGGTGCAGCGGCCGACGGAGTTTGATGTGCTGCTCACTGAGAATATGTTCGGGGATATTCTGTCGGACCAAGCGGGCGGCGTGGTGGGTTCGCTGGGCCTGCTGGCCTCAGCTAGCGTGGGCGGGCCGGTGGGATTGTATGAGCCGGTGCACGGGTCGGCGCCGGATATCGCCGGGAAGGGAATTGCGAATCCGCTGGGAGCGATCTTGTCGCTGGCGATGCTGCTGCGGCATTCGTTTTCTTTGGAGACTGAGGCGGCGTGCGTTGAGAAGGCCGTGTCGACGGTGCTGACGCAGGGGGCGCGGACCGCGGATTTGGCAGGGAAGTCGCATGCGGCGATTTCCACGAAAGAAATGGGAAGTAGGATCGTGGAGGTAGTCGCGGCGTCGAGTAAAGCCTGAGTTTGATTCTCCTGTGCAGAAATCAGTACTGAGCCAAACCCCATGGCGCAGGCGTTCGTGGTTTCCACTTCTCGCAAAGTACGCGAGAAATGGGGCACCCAGTTTGTTCTTGATGTCGGCAGATCAAAGGCGAGTGAATGAGTAACTAGGCTCTTGGGCCGCGGTGCTGCGGGAGCGGCTTTGGCTGAGCGGCCGGCGCCTGGTCTGCGTTGTACTTTCCGGTCAGGTCATACCACCGGACTCGTAGCATCTCCATCACCATGCGGGAGCCATCGACCATCGGATTGATGCTGGTTCCGTCGCGGTGGGCCCAGGCGACGGGAACTTCCTGCACTTTGAATTTCAGCTTGCGCGCGAGGAAAAGAATCTCGGGATCGAATCCCCAGCGTTCGATCTTTTGCAGAGGGAAGATCGCGTGCACGGCCGTCTGCTTGAACGCTTTAAATCCGCACTGCGTGTCTTTGAATTGCAGGCCGAGCGTCAGGCGCAGAGCCAGGTTGAAGATGCGGCCGAAGAGCTGGCGATGCAAGGGCTGGCGCTGGGTCTGGGTTTCGGCGCGAAGCCAGCGGGAGCCGATGGCGATGTCTGCGCCTTCGTCGAGAGCCTGGAAAAGCTTGGGAGCTTCATCGATCGGGGACGATAGATCTGCGTCACTGAAGAGCACGATGCGGCCGCGGGTGTTGAGCATGCCGTTGCGTACGCTGTATCCCTTGCCGTGATTGCCTGGATTCTCTATGAGGTGCAACGCGGAATCTTTTGCGGCGAACGAGCGGACTATGTCGGCGGTGTTGTCGCGGGAGCCGTCGTTGACCACGATGATTTCCGCATCCCACCCTTGTGCGTGCACGTAGGCAAGAATTCTTTCCAGACTGGCGCCCAAGCGTGCGCTCTCGTTGTAGGCGGGAATTACGATGCTGTAAGTGGGCTCCAAAAACAGTTCTCAGTTCTCGGTTCTCAGTTCTCGGTCGGAGGTGACCGACGGGCTGAGATTCCGGTTCGCGTGCAGGGAAACAGCATCGTTATTGTACGCGGTCGTTTCAGGATTTCGGAAATCAGAACTCGACAAGGTTCCTCGGGAGCTAGGACTGTCATGTCTGAAAGATGGAATCTCAACACTGGAAACCGAGAACGGAGAACCGTCTTACGCTACTTGCCGTTTCAGTTCGAGCATGGAGAAATACTCGTCCACGAGTTCGGCGGCCCACAGACCGCGGCGGGCTTCGTCGCGCATGGTTTGAGCGGCCTGCTCGTGAGTCAAGGGCGGCTTGTAGGATCGGGCGGTGCGGAGCGCATCGTATACATCGACTACCTGCAAGACCCGAGGGAGTACGGGAATCTCGGCACCGGTCAGGCCGTCGGGATAGCCCGAACCATCCGAATGTTCGTGATGGTGGCGAATGATGGGCAGGACCAGTCGAAGAGAATGCAGGGGCTTGCAGATGTTTTCGCCGGTGATAGGATGAAGCTTCATCACGGCCCACTCCGCGGGGGTGAGGTCGCTTCCCTTCTTCAGAATCTCATCAGGCACCGCAATCTTGCCGAGATCGTGCAGGTATCCGCCACGTTTCAAGGCAATGATGGAATCCTCGTCCATGCCGAGATGGCGGCCCAAGTCCGCCGCGCGCACCGACAATCGTTCGCAGTGGCCTTCGGTGTAGGGGTCGCGGCCTTCGACGATCAGTCCCAGAGTGCAGAGGACGGAATCGGCAGTCTCCAGTTCGTCGGTAAACTCTTTCAGGCGGAGCAGAGATTTGACCCGCGCGATGAGTTCCTCGGCGAGCACGGGTTTGTTGAGGAAGTCGTCGGCGCCAGCTTCGATGCCGCGCACTTTGTCGCTGCTGTCACTGAGGCCGGTTATGAGGACGAAGGGGATCAGGCGCGTGGCCGGGTTTTCTTTCAAGCCGCGGCAGAATTCGTAGCCTGACTTTCCCGGCATCATGACGTCTGAGAGGATCAGGTCGGGCAACTGGCGGTGAACTTCCGCTTCGCCCTGCTCGGCGTTGGCGGCGGTGACCACGTCGTATCCACGCATGGTGAGCAACTGGCTCATCAGGCCAGCGATGCTCGGCTGGTCGTCAACGACCAGGATGCGCGGCGCGCGACGTCGTGGGAGGAGGTCACCCATATTCTGATGAGAAGCGGCTTCGACCTTCGAAGTTGTCCGCTCCTCTGGCTACGAAGAACTGCTGGAATAGGGCGGAAAACTCATGACGAAACGCCCCGTCTCATTCTACTGCCATTCTCTGGTTTTCGCCGGTCGATAGCCAGATTTTCGAACGCTATCATCTTTTGCCTACCTCGAATATTCCCACTTTGGCACCTCCCAGAGTCAGAATGTGACTGAAAACCTTGCTTTGAAAACGCTCGCGTGCCTACCCTCGGCGTATGCGACGGATTCTTCGAATTAAGCTCATTGGGTTGTTCGGCGTGATTTTGTCTACGGCTGCGCTGGGCGCGGTCGCAAAAGTCCACGTCATCACGTTTGGGAAGTGGACCACCGCGCAGTGGTTCCCGGCGACTGGGATGGTCGACCAGAAGCCGGTCATTCTCAAGATCCGGGCGTTGGTTGTGGATGGTCGCGTGAAAGAGTATGTGATCGGGGCTCCGCATGAAGTGACCGAACGTCTGTTTATCGTGCGGCGAGTGTTTCGGGTAAACGACAGCCTGCCCGAAGATTCGGGCATTCCACGCTGGCAGTGGCAACGCGGAGGGTGGTTGCTGGTGGACCGCACGACCGGGCGGGTTTCCGCAGTCAATCTTCCAGAGTTCGATGCATTCTACTCGGCCGCGAGCTGGTACCGGGATTATGTTGCTTACTGCGGCGTTTCTGATGACGGAAAGAAGACATACGCCATGGTGGCGCAACTCAGCCGGCGAAAGCCGGTGCTGAAGAAGCCGCTTTCAAACGATGGCGTGCCGGACGATGCGCCGCCGGACTCGGCGTGCCCGGCGCCTTCCTGGCAGCGTGGTCCGGTGCGCGTCAGCTTTGAGCCGGGAGGCGGCGTGAAGCAGACGTTTGCAGTTCGGGGGCACGTGGTGGATTTGGTGAATGATGCAGAGGAGGAAGAGGAAGCGACGAAGTGATTTCAGATTGTTGATTTCAGATTGCGGATTTGAATAACCAGATCGAGCGAGATCCAATCTGAAAAGGTTTTCAATTCTGCAATCCAAAATCTGCAATCTGAAATCGGTTCTAGTCTCCCGCTGCTTCGACAGCGGGCAGTTCTTCCGCGACGGTCCTCTCTTTGACCTTTGCACTCGTCACAAGGATGACCGACAACACGACAACTGCGCTTCCCGCAAGGATGAAGCGGTCGACGCGCTCGTGCAGGATCAGCCAGCCGAGAAACACGGCTACCACGGGATTGACGTAGGCGTAAGTCGAGACCTTGGACGTGGGAACGTGCTCGAGGAGCCAGATGTAGGCGGTGTAGCCGATCCACGAGCCACACACCACCAGATAAAAGACCGCTCCGAGACTGCGCCCGGTCCAGCGGACTCGCGAGAGATCGCCGGCGAAAAGCGCGAAGATGAAATTTCCTGCGCCGGCCGCGGTGACTTGCCATCCGGTGGCGCTGAAGACGTCCATACCGGACTGCCAGCGTTTTGCGAGGACCGATCCCAGCGCCCACGAGAATGATCCGGCGATCAGGCTGATAGAGGCCCACAGCTCGCGGTGTCCCATGGTGCCGGCCTGTAGTTGCGGCCAGACCAGGATGAGCAATCCCAGGATTCCCAGCACGAGCCCCACTTTGCCGCGTCTGGAGATGTGGTGATCGCCCAGTAATAAAGAGTCGAGAACCAGAAACCAGAGTGGTGTGATGGCGATGATCAGGGCGGCCAGGCCGGACGATACGGCGAGTTCCGCGTACGACAAAGTCAGGTTGCCGCCCATCAACAAGAGCAGGCCGACGACTGCGGCCAGCGCGATCTGGCGTGAAGAATAGAGAATCCTGCGCCCAGTTGCGGCGCAGACGGCGAGCATAATGACTCCGGCGATCGAGAACCGGGTTGCGCACATCAGGGCCGGAGGGATGGTTTGGACGGCGATGTCGATGCCGAGATACGTCGAGCCCCAGAACAGGTACACGAGCCCGAAGGCAAGAATCACCATCCACCGGCTTGGGCGCTGAGCGGAGTGCATTGTATTTGTGGGCAACAGGGGAACGGTACAACATATCAGACGACCGCGCGGACGGGTTGGATTCTAAAGTTGATCAGAGCTCCAACGAAACGCATCACGGCGAAGGACACCAAGGTTCACGAACAATTAATTTTGCCCCGGTCTCCTTCGTGATACTTCGTGTCCCTCGTGGTTGACGCTTTTGCAGCCTGGCCCGGATCGATCTACTTTAAGGTCTCATACTCCGCCTTGGCGTTGATCAGGACGGGGACATCGGGGTCGGCGTCCTTCCAGGCGGCGAAGAAATCTTGATAGGCGGTTCGGGCTTTCGCCTTGTCGCCTTGAAGAGCGTAGGCGCGGCCGAGATTCAGATAGGCCAGAGAGTAGTGGAGGTCGGTTGCTGAAACACCGCGGTGGTCGATAATTTTCTGAAATTCAGCCGCGGCTTTAACGCCTTCGCCTGACTTCAGGTAGGCCTGTCCCCGCAGAAAGTATGGGATGATACCGACCCCATGCGGTCCCACACCCAATTCATAAGGACGAAGGGATTCGAGGGCCGTGATGGCATCGGCGGGCTTATTCTGTTGCAAATATTGTTGCGCTTGCACCATCGGAGTCAAAACAGAATGGATGAAGTGATTGTCGGGAAACTCGCGGCTCAACTCAGCCAGAAGGGACGCAGACTTACCCACATCGCCGGTGGACGCTTGTACAGTCGCGACAAATGAGCGGACGTCGGGGTTTCTGGAAAGCTCAATCGCTCGCGCAGCGTCGTGGCGCGCGTCCGCCGGATATCCAAGCAGCTCGTCGTCGAGTCCCTGCACGGCGAAGAGCGCTCCCGCGAAGTCTTTGACTCCCGCTGCGAGCAATTCGGATCGAGCCTGCTGCCAGGTCTGGCGGCCGGCTCGCACCTTGCCTAAGTTGTCCTGCCCCATGGCTTTGAAAAACAAAACAAAGGGCCCGTTGGCCGTGCCCTGAGACAAGGCCACGTAATGATCGTAGGCCGCCCAGTCGCCGCGGATGTAGGCGAGATCCGTTAACACGCCACGCACGGCAGACCCATCCAGCTTTTCGGCGACAGCCTGTTCCCCAATGGCTCGGGCTTCGTCGAAGCGGTTCAGCGCTTCATAAGCAGAGGCAAGATCGGCAAAGGCGTATGCGTCTTGCGGGTCGAGGCGCATGGACTGGCTGGCCAGGTCGAGAGCTTTTTCGTGTTGTCCGAGTTCGCTATAAGCCAGAGCGCCGTTATCGTATGGGACGGAGTCGCGGGGATAGGTTTGTCTCCACTCGGCATAGACCGCCAAGGCTTGTTCGCCATCGAGGGTCACTTCGTCATAGTAGTGGGCGAGGATGTAGAACTTCTCGCGCTCGCTGGCCCGGTCGCGCAATTCATAGGCTTTCTTCAGCTCGTCGGCGGCCTCGGAGAGTCGTATAAGGTTGTTGTAGCAGACACCCAAGGTGGCGTGAGCCATCGCGAAGTTTGGATCCAATTCGATGGCCCGCTTCAGATGCGGGATGGCGGCCTCATCGTTGGTCTTCAGATGTTCCGCCTCACCCAGGCTGAATTCCTGCAAGGCCGCGAGAGAAGAAGTGGTCGCTTGTTCCAGCGGCTTGGCGAACTGCTGTACCGATGCCAGAGATTCGCCCATTTTCTGGCGGAGGCTGGAGGCGGCCTTGTCGAGCGATTTCAGCACCAGTTCTTTGCTGTCGGCCTCGGTCTGCTCGCGGACCAGCGCATCTCCGGTCGCGCCGTTGATGGCGGTTAGGGTGACCACATAGTGATCGCCGAGACTGGCGATGGTGCCAGTGATCATCGCGCGGATGCTCTGACGCTGGCAGATTTCGCGGGCAACGTCATTGCTAATGCGCTCATCGGCGGACTTGCCCATGAGCTTCAGGGCGTCGCGAATCTTGGACTCGGGAACGATGTTCAGATAGGGCGACTGCTCCAGTTGCACGGCGAGCGCCTGCTTCAGAGTTCCGTCGAAAACCGAGTCGCCGGTGGTGTTCACAAAGTCGGCGAGCAGGACGCTGTCTTTTTCGGTCAGCCCGGAGGATGGCTTGGAACGGAAATAGATGCCCAGGCCGACGAGCACGACGAGGACTCCGGCGGTGATGGGCACGAACGTCTGCCACGATTTCCTGGATGGGGTTACGGCGGATGCGGATGGCGCGGACGCTGCCGCGCTCTGCGAGGAAGCCGAAGGTTGGGCCGCGATACTCGGTGCCGAACTGGGTTTCGCCACCTGCACAGGAATTTCTGCCACGGCTGGGATGGAGCCGGAGCTTTGCGCGATGGCGCGCCCGCTGTCGGTGTCGCGCTTCAGGCGTTGCAGGTCGGCGCGAATGTCGGCCGCGCTCTGGTAGCGCAGGTTGCGGTCCTTCTCGAGCGACTTGTTGATGATGTCTTCGAACTTTGGCGGAAGGTCGGCATTCAAGCGAACCGGGGCGACGGGCGCGCGGTTCAGGATCGCGTCGAAGATGAGAGCCGACGTGTCGCCACGGAAAGGCAGCGTGCCGGTGGACATCTCATACAACACGACGCCGAAGGAAAACAGATCCGTGCGCGGGTCGAGTTCCTTACCCTTCGCCTGCTCGGGCGACATATAGGCTACGGTGCCAAGCGTGGAGCCGGGACTGGTGAGATGTTCTTCCACGACGACCGAAGTTGGAGCCGTCACATCGGGAATGGCGCCCGGATCGCGGGGCTCCGCTTTTACCTTGGCGAGGCCGAAGTCGAGGATCTTGGCGTGGCCGCGTTTCGTTACAAAAATATTTGCGGGCTTGATATCGCGGTGGACAATGCCACCGGCGTGGGCGGCGTCGAGCGCGTCGGCGATTTCGATGCCGAGCGAGAGGATCGTTTCCAGTTCCATCGGACGGCCGGCGATGAGATGTTTGAGCGTCGCGCCGTCGAGGAATTCCATTACGAGGAAGGTCTTCCCGCCTTCCTCGCCGATGTCGTAGATGGTGCAGATGTTGGGATGATTCAGGGCCGACGCGGCTTTGGCTTCGCGGCGAAAACGCTCGAGAGCCTGGCGGTCTTGCGCGAGGTCTTCAGGGAGGAACTTGAGTGCCACAAAGCGGCCGAGACGGGTGTCCTCTGCCTTGTAGACCACGCCCATGCCGCCGCCACCGAGCTTTTCGATGATCCGGTAATGTGAAATGGTCTGGTCGAGCAAGAGACAGGTCCCCACCCCGTGGTGAGCAATGCTAAGGCGGGAGGGACGGGAAGTCAAAAGAAACGCGGCGTTTGGCGGTGGTGCCGGTTGAAACCACACGACTACTGGCCGTCGGCGAACGCAACCGTCGACCTATAGCGAGGGTGGGGATGCTTCGACTACGAGTGGCCTTAGCCTCTTAGCGTAGGCCACTCTCCGCTCAGCCTGACAGTAGAGGGCGGAGGGTTATAATTGGCGACTCATGCCCCTGACCTCTGGCACCCGGCTTGGCCCGTACGAGATTCAGTCTGCAATCGGAGCAGGCGGCATGGGGGAAGTCTACCGGGCGCGCGACACCCGCCTCGATCGAACTGTCGCGGTGAAGGTCCTGCCTTCGCACCTGGCCGCGAACGCTGAATTGAAGCTGCGGCTGGATCGGGAGGCCAAGGCTATTTCCGGCCTGCAGCATCCACATATCTGTACGCTCTACGACGTCGGGTCGCAGGACGGCGTGAACTTCCTGGTGATGGAGTATCTCGAAGGCCAGACCCTCGCTGATCGCCTCGCAAAGGGGCCGCTACCGCTTGAGCAGACGCTGAGGATTGCGTCTGAAATCGCCGTGGCTATCGAGAAGGCGCACGTCCAGGGGATTACCCATCGCGACCTGAAGCCCGCCAACATCATGCTGACAAAGGAAGGCGCGAAGCTGATGGACTTCGGCCTGGCGAAGCCGGAACTGTCGGTGGCGGGACCAGCGATTGGGCCGCTGACGCCGTCCACCCCAACGATGAATCTTACGGCGCTGACGGCCGCGACGTCGCCACTCACGCAGAAGGGGTCGATCGTAGGCACGTTTCAATATCTGGCGCCGGAGGTGCTGCAAGGGGCGGAGGCCGATGCGCGCAGCGATATTTTCAGTTTCGGATGCGTCTTGTATGAGATGGTGACGGGGCGCCGCGCGTTTGAGGGCAAGTCGCAACTGAGCGTGCTCACCGCGATTCTGGAGAAAGAACCGGACCCCATCGTGGCTACACCGCCGGTACCACACATGCTGGATCGCGTGATCCGCGGGTGTCTGGCAAAAGATCCCGGGGAGCGAATTCAGTCGGCGCACGATCTACGGATGAACTTGCGCTGGATGGCGGATTCCGCGGGCGATTCGGCAGAGGCGGCACAACAGGAGTTTAAGAAATCCCGGGCGGCGTGGGGCGCCGCAGCGGTGGTAGTGTTGCTTGCTCTTGCCGGTTTCGCGGGATATCGGTGGGCGAAAGGCGCGGCGACGGCGGCGTCTCTCCACGCGGAGATTCCACCGCCGGACAAGTTCTCACTCGATGCGACGGGAGATGCCGGCGGCATGCCGATTCTGTCGGCGCAGGGCGACAAGATTGCGTTCGTCGCTCATTCCGGCGAAGACAAGGCGCTTTGGATACGGACCCTGAGCAGTGATAAGGCACAACGATTGGAAGGTACGCAGGGCGCGATGCATCCCTTCTGGTCGCCCGACGGGCAGAATGTAGGTTTCTTCGCGAACGGCAAGTTGAACCGGATTGCCGCTGCTGGCGGTCCGATTACAAGCCTAGCCGACGCTCCGAACCCGAGGGGCGGTTCCTGGGGCGCCGATGACATGATCGTGTTTGCGCCAAATTTCATGGGCTCGCTGTCGCGCATCAATGGGCTGGGCGGGACGCCGTCGGCAGCGACCGCAATCGATCCGAAGAAGCACACGACCCATCGCTGGCCCTGGTTTCTGCCGGATGGAAGGCATTTTCTTTTTCTGGCGACCAGCCATACGGGAGGCGACAGCAAGCAGAACGGAATTTACCTTGGGTCGGTGGATGGCCAGGAGAGCCGGCTGGTGCTGGCGACGGATTCGGCGGCGCAATATGCATCGGGCCAACTGCTGTATCGCGCCGGCACTTCCCTAGTGGCGCAGCCTTTCGACCCGCAGGCGGGGAAATTGCTGGGCCCGGCGGTTCCGCTGGTGGGGAATCTCCGCGACGACGTTGGCGTGTGGCGCAGCATTTTCGCTACCTCGCAGAACGGAGTCATGGTGTACGAGGAGGGAAATGCCGCCGCCGCGAGGAGCCGCCTGACCTGGCTCGATCGCACGGGAAAAGAAATCGGCACCTACGACGTGCGCGAGAATACGATCGCGAATGTTCGCCTCTCGCCTGACGGAAAGCGCCTGGCGTTCATCACGGGGAGCCCGGCGTCTTCGGTTTGGACGCTTGACCTGGAACGCAAAACCAGAACGCGTGTCACCTTCGACCAGCTACCGGTGTCGGAACCAGCGTGGTCTGCCGATGGCAAGACGCTTGTGTTCACGCTGGCAGTGGCGCAGGGCGGAGACAACGTTGAGATTCACAGCAAGGCGGCCGACGGCAGCGGCGCGGAGAGGAACTTGACCGCGGTCGCGAACAACTATCACTATCCTGCATTGACTCCGGATGGAAAGTATTTGACCTACATCTGGGGTGAAGGCGAAACGATGGTTTCTCTCTGGATGGTGCCGCTCGCCGGAGACAGCAAGCCGGTTGTGTTGGTGCAGCCACCGTCACAGAAATCGAACCTCACGGGCTATCGGATCTCACCCGACGGCCATTGGGTGGCCTACGTTTCAGACGAGTCCGGACAAAATGAGACCTACCTCACTTCGTTTCCTGAGGCAAAAGGGAAATGGAAAGTTTCGGCCAATGGCGGGGCGTATCCGGCGTGGAGCGCGAACGGGCGCGAGGTGTTCTTCAACAATCTGAACGATGAGATTATGGCTTGCACCATCACGCCGAAGGGTGGCGATGTTGAAATTGGCGCGCCCCAGCAGCTTTTCCACGCCAGCATGCCTGGAATCGGCACGGGTTTCGATGTGGCTCCTGACGGCAAGCGCTTCCTAGTGAACCTGGCGGAAGGCGAAGCCGCAGCGCCCTTGAAGATCATCTCCAACTGGCCTGCCGAATTGACGAAGTAAGAGCCATTTGTCACATACTGTCGAGGCGACCATGGGGACGCTTCGAATCCGATCAGCATGACCGAGTTCTTTGCCACCCCAACGTAACCGTCTACCAGGAACAAGGGGGTTACGCTGTTCTACCCTTCCAGCTATAATGAGTTAGTAATGCCGACCGTTAGCGATGCTGCAGAAGAATCCCAATTCGCGCCTTCCCAATGCGCATCTGCCCGAGTGCTGGTTGCACTGTCTGGTGTGCCCGCGGCGCTACCGGGCGAATCTGCCATCGCGACTGCGTCCCAGCCTCTTCGGTAGCGACTAGTCCCTTCATCCTCCTTTCTGATTCGCTTTGGCTTGCGTGCGTCCGAACCAGGACCTCGCGTTCCAAGGTTGCCTTTTCCCGTACAAACCGGCGGCTGACTACTGACAGCCGCTCATGGAGGATGCCATGACTACGAAGACGATGACCGCAACGATGGGGCCCAAGATCAAGACCGCCCTGCCCGGGCCCAATGCCAAGCGCGTGCTTGAGGGCGACCAGAAATATATTTCGCCGTCCTATACCCGTTCGTACCCGATGGTGGCCAAGAGCGGGCGCGGGATTGTGGTGACCGACGTTGACGGCAACGAGTTTTTTGATTTTTCCGCAGGCATTGCCGTGACGTCGACCGGCCACTGCCATCCGCACGTGGTTGCCGCCATTCAGAAGCAGGCTGGCGAATTGATCCACATGTCGGGCACGGATTTCTACTACGAAAGCATGGTGGACTTGGCGGCACGGCTGTCGAGGATTGCGCCCATGCCCGGACCGCACCGGATTTACTACGGCAACTCGGGAGCGGAAGCCATCGAGTGTGCGCTCAAGCTGGCGCGCTACCACACCAAGCGTCAGAACGTGATCGCGTTCTTTGGCGCGTTCCATGGACGCACCATGGGCGCGCTGTCCTTGACGGCGTCGAAGCCGCAGCAGCGCCGCCGTTTCGCGCCACTGGTGCCGGGCGTGACGCATGTGCGCTATCCCGATGTGTACCGCGGCTGTGTGGGCGGCACGCAGGATCCGGACAACTTTGCGCTGGGCTGCGCCCGCTTCATCGAAGAGAAGCTGTTCAAGACCACGCTCGCACCCGAGGAAGTAGCGGCGATCTTTGTCGAACCGGTGCAGGGCGAGGGCGGATATGTTGTTGCGCCGAAGATCTTCATGCAGGAACTCCGGCGAATCTGCGATCGTCACGGCATCATGCTGGTGGTTGACGAAGTGCAGAGCGGGATTGGCCGCACCGGAAAGTGGTTTGCCGTCGAGCATACCGGCGTTGAGCCCGACATGGTCTGCATGGCCAAGGGCATCGCTTCCGGCATGCCGCTCGGCGTCACGATGACTCGCGCGGAAGTCATGGACTGGGTGCCGGGTTCGCACGCATCTACGTTCGGCGGGAATCCCGTGGCGATCGCTGCGGCGCTGGCGACCCTGGATGTGATCGAGAAGGAACATCTACTCGAGAACTCGGCCAGCGTCGGCGATCACATCTTGAAGCGTATGGCGGACTGGCCTTCGAAACTAAAGCTGGTAGGCGATGTACGCGGCCGCGGGCTGATGATCGGTGTAGACATCGTCAAGGACAAGGTGACCAAGGAATACGGAAACGCTGAACGCGACCGCATCGTAGAAAGAGCGTTCGAGCGCGGGATCTTGTTTCTGGGTTGCGGGCCGAGCTCGATCCGGCTGTGTCCGCCGCTGGTGGTGTCGAAAGAAGAAGCTGACGTCGCCGTGGACGTGCTCGAGGAGTGCATTCAGCAGGTCGGCAGGAACGCCTAAGGCCGATACCTTAGCTTGGAACAAGTTACGGGTGGGACCTCGGTCCTGCCCGTTTCTTATTTGTCGGGGAAGCCGGTGCTACTTGAGATTGGGAAGACCCAGGCGTGCGATCAGGTCTTTGTAGCCAGGGTCATCATGCAGGGCACTAAAGGCCGTATCGTTCTCGATCTGGACCGTGCTTTCTTCGTGCTTATCGTAAGCGATCTGGAGGTAGTGGAACGCCTCGCGTTTGTCCCCTAAAAGGGCGTCGGTCTGGGCCACAGCATATGGCGATAGCAATCCGCGCTGGTAGAGCTTTATCTGCAACGTCAGGAGGTCCTCCAGCATGCCGTGGGGGCCTCCGCGAGCGAAGCCCTTCTGCGCCGCATCGACGAGTTTGAGAGCGGAAGTGTCGTGCATCAGCATGGCTTCCGTCTTCCACTCCTGCAGGTATGCCGGGTAGTCCCCAGTAGCGAGGTAGATAGCCTTCAGATAGCGGTGCGGGGAAACGAAATCTGGTTCGGCGGTTTCCATCTGTTTCAGCAGAGTGAGGCTTTCCTCGTGGCGGCCAGCCCCCCAAAGAACGGTCCCCTTGTCAGCGAGAACGGACTTGGAAGCCGGATCGAGGGCCTGTGCACGCTCAATCTCAGACACAGATTCCGATCTTCGTCCGATCGTCCCGAGGTACGTGGCGTACCAGTGGTGCGCTGCGGCGTTGTTGGGGTCCAGATCAATGGCGCGACGGAATTCGCGGTCGGCATTCACGACGTCCCAAGTACCAAAGAAAAGGGCGAAGGCGAGCGAGGCGTGTGCTTCCGAAGATTGATCGTCGAGCTCGACGGCCTTTTGAGCGGCTGCGAGGGCGCGAGGGTAGGCTTCGCTCGCCGGCATCAGGGTATATTCGCGCAATAGGTTGTAACAGTCGGCGAGTCCGACATAGGCCGGAGCGTAATTGGGGTCGTGGACGATGGCCTGCGTGAAGTAGTCCACCGCCTTGTTGAGCCCGTCGGGCGTGCGCTTCTCCCAATAAAAGCGGCCTTTGAGATAGAACTGCTCCGCTTCCGTGTTGGCGGAATGGATAGAAGAATCCGGTGTCCGAGGCGCAATCGGCGGTCGCTTGGTCGTGCCCGCCTTAGCTTCGCGATGGCTCGGCCAAAAACTCCAGACCATCAGGAGTATCGCCGCCGCTGGAAACAGGAGGGACCACCTCCATCGCCTGACCGGAACTGGAATGCTCTCCTGGACCTTGGCTTCGGCCTCCGCTTGGACCAGTACAGGTCCAGGTTGAGCCGGTACTACCGCTGGTGTGGGTGCCGGGACGTGGGTGGGGGCGATCCAGCGGTAGCCACGGCGCTCCACCGTCTCGACGAAAACGGGGTTGTCGGCCGAGTCTCCGAGTGCATCCCGTAAGCGGTTAATGGCACTGCTGATGCCGTGATCGAAGTCCACAAAGACGCCTTCCGGCCAGAGTGCCTGGCGGAATTGCTCGCGGCTGAGGACTTCGTTGGGGTGGTTTAGCAGGAGCTTCAGGGCCCGGAAGGGCAAATCCTGAATCTTGACCTTGACCCCGTTCTTTCGCAGTTCGCCCGTGCACACGTCCGCCTCGAAGACTCCAAAACGAACTACTGCGCGCGGCTGTGGGGCTGGCTGCATGGTTTTCTGTCCTGAACTTGGTTCAACCGGAGTCTAGCTCACCTGTGATGCCTTCCGGAATTGCCGCTTGGTGCCATCTCCCCACCACTTTTTTCCGAGTGAGACGCCGCCGCATCGTTCTGGGAAATAACAACTTGGCGCGTGAACCACGTTTGTCTGAGGCGTGAATTGACCACGGGCAGAAGGTCGGCGAGAGTGAGCGCCATGCCCGCGATGATCCCGCCGGAACTCGGCGCTGCCGATTGAATACAGCGGAGTTCGCTGGACGGCCTAAGGGCGGTAGGCACCCGAGTGGTGCCCTGATTTTCACGGTCAATGAGTACCGTGGGACGCTTGCGGAGCGCGCGAGAGGGTGCGCTCCGCAAGCCTAAGAGATTGAGGTTTTCGTTGCTGCCTCCTTGGGGGGAGGGTGCGACCAAGCCTGCGGCCTTGTCCGCAGGCTTGCTTTCTTTTTGGCTCGATGTTCTGACGGAGCTCGGCGGGGCCTTCCCGCTTCGGGAAGCCAGGCGACGTTAATCGTCACGATTGTGAGGTGCGTCACATCTCGTGACGGATGGCGTCGCATAGATTGATGTTATTCGTCATGCTTCCCGCGAAGGTCACTCGAACGATCATTCTCAGCTTGGATTGGTTTGCGCGGAGGGTGCTCCCGCCCGACCCGCGACCACAACACCAGCGTACTGGGACACTTGGGGAGGAAGATGCATACTTCCATCTGAGGAAACTTGGGTACGTGATCGTGGCCCGCAACTTTCGCTCGCCGCGTTGCCGAGGCGAAATTGACCTGATTGGGTGGGATGCGGATGTGCTTTGTTTTATAGAAGTTAAGACCAGGACATCGCGAGATGTGAAATCAGCGGAGGCGGCGGTGGACCGCCACAAACGGAGGGAAATAGCGGAAGTGGCTCGAGAGTACCGGAGAATGCTTCCACCATCGTGCCAGTGGAGAATCGATATTGTCAGCGTATACTATGATGGTTTTAGTTCCCGCCCGCTGATCGAAGTGTTTCGCAATGCTTCCTTGTCGGCGTAAAATCTGAGTTTTGCGTAGCCCGCTGAAAGGACTCTGTAGTGCCTGAGCTTAGAAAAGATCCGATTGTCGGCCGCTGGGTAATTATCTCGACGGACCGGGCCAAGCGCCCGACTGACTTTGTCCGCGAAAATATGAAGATCAAGGGGGGATTTTGCCCTTTTTGTTACGGGAATGAGAGCAAGACCCCTCCCGAAATCCAGGCGTACCGTCCTAATTCCAATGGCGGCCCACCGCCGCAGCGGGACACTCCGGGCTGGACCGTCCGCGTCGTACCCAACAAGTTTCCCGCCCTCGGGATCGAAGGCAACATGAACCGCCAAGCGGAAGGCATGTTTGACCGGATGAACGGAATTGGGGCGCACGAAGTCATCATCGAGACGCCCGATCATACCTCCAGCCTGGCCACGCTGCCTCCGAAGCGGATTGAGGATGTTCTGTGGACTTTCCGGGATCGCATCCTGGATCTGAAGAAAGACCGGCGGTTTAAGTACATCCTGATTTTCAAGAACCACGGCGAAGCGGCTGGTGCTTCCCTGGAGCACGCGCACTCGCAACTGATCGCGCTGCCTATTCTTCCGATTAACGTCGTGCAGGAGTTGGAGGGGGCGAAGCAGTACTTCCTTTACAAAGAGCGCTGTGTGTTCTGCGACATCATCCGGCAGGAGATGGACGGTGGCACGCGTGTAGTAGCGGAAAACGAGAATTTCGTAACCCTCGCGCCCTATGCACCGCGCTTTCCATTTGAGACGTGGATTCTGCCTAAATCGCACGAATCGGCGTTCGAGAACTCGTCGTCGCACATGTTTGAGAACCTCGCCCGAGCGCTGAAGGATCTTCTCAGCCGGGCCGACCGGGTTCTTGATAATCCTCCGTACAACCTGGTGATCCACAGTTCGCCGGTGCAGGATCCGACGAATGATCACTATCACTGGCACATCGAGTTCATGCCGAAGCTGACCAAGACGGCGGGATTTGAGTGGGGAACGGGCTTCTATATCAATCCCACGCCGCCGGAGGAAGCAGCGAAATTCCTGCGTGAAGCGAATGTGGAAGAGACCGCAGCGGTCCCGGTGGGCTGATCGGAATTCCAGTCTCAGAAAAAATGGGGCACGGCGGTCGCCGTGCCCTTCCAAGTTTGGCCGGAGAGAGAGAAGAGCCATGAGTGCTCACGGCCCCTCGTGCAGATGAGAATAGACGCACCCGCTCCGCCCGTTGTCACGGAAATGTAAAACTTCAGTGAATCAGAACGTGCGCGTAGCGACCCAGACACCGGCACCGGCATTGATTGACGTTTCTTTGTTTCGATCACTACCATGGGCGGCTCCGAGGTTCTCCATGAAACGCTGCTTGCTTGTGCTCCTGCTGTCCGGATTGGCCCATGCCAGGCCTGCGCCTTCCACTCTGATCGCGAACATTCCAGGCCGTACGACGATGAGCCTCAATGGCGCATGGCACGCGATTGTCGATCCATTCGACAACGGCAAGGGCACATTCTTTCGCGATGAAAAGCCGCGTAGCAAGAGCGACCGCGTCGAGTACAGCTTCGACGCATCGCCGGTGTTGAATGTTCCAGGAGACTGGAACACGCAACGCGAAGCCTTGATGTTTTACGAAGGTCCAGTGTGGTACCGGCGCGAGTTCAGCTACCACAAGCGCACCAGCACACGGGCGTTCGTTTACTTTGGCGCGGTCAACTACCAGGCCACCGTCTATCTGAATGGAGAAAAGCTGGGGGAACACGAAGGCGGGTTTACGGCCTTCAATTTCGAAGCGACGTCAGTTCTGCGTGAGGGGACGAACACTCTGGTGGTTGAGGTGAACAACGTCCGCCGCGTCGACGCCGTGCCGACCTTGAAATTCGACTGGTGGAACTACGGCGGGATCACCCGCGATGTCGCGCTGGTCGA
>Ga0335081_10005835_pt1 | contig 19511 bp, 19 predicted proteins | sample Lox_Sample_35_FD_206713 | JGI IMG/M metagenome (GOLD analysis project Ga0335081, IMG submission 206713) | Soil microbial communities from Loxahatchee National Wildlife Refuge, Florida, United States - Lox_Sample_3.5 | ecosystem: Environmental > Terrestrial > Soil > Wetlands | place: USA... | reverse complement strand
GCCGGTCGTCCCGGCGGCTGGTCTGCGGCCTGCGGGTAGGGTCCTGTGGCGTCACGGGGTATACCCGGGAACGTTCATCGCGGCCTCGGCCCTGGAGGGCTTGCCGACGACGATCTTCCCGGTTTCGGGGTCGATGAAGCCCAGGTGGGGGTTCGGTCGCATGCCGAGCTGCCCGGCCTTCTTCGCGATCACGGCCGGGTTCGCAGCCTGCGCGATCTCGTTGGTCAGGGTCTGCTCCTGGCGGACCAGGCTGGCGTTCTGCTCCTGCAGGTTCGTGATCCGGAACGCCCCCTGGGCGAGCGTGGTACTGATCACGAGCAGCGAGACGAGCGCGCCGCCGAGCAGGCCGACGAGCAGCAGGATGAACGGCATCCGCGGCGAGCGGGCCCGCGGTCCCGGTCCGGCCGGCCTGGTCGCCGGCCTGGTCGCCGGCTTGGCGATGGCCGAGCCGGGCCCGGTTCTGGTGGCCGGGCGGGTGTGGCGCGGGGCGGTAACGGGGCGTGTCCTCGGGTCGGGCTGGACCCCGCGGCGGCCGGGGACAGTCCTGGGGGTGCGCCTCATCGTGTCAGTGGCCATATTCTGTGCCCCCTTGGGTCATGCTGCTTGCCTGACGCGCTCCGCGGCCCGCAGCCGGGCGGAGGCCGCGCGCGGATTGCCGGCGACTTCTTCACTGTCTGGGCGCTCGGCGCCCCTGGTGAGCAGGCGGAACTGCGGGATGGCCGCGCTCGCGGGCACGGGCAGGCCGGGCGGCGTCTGATCGGTGGACAGCCGCACGAGCTCCCGCTTGACGATGCGGTCCTCGAGTGAGTGGTAGGCCAGCACCACGACGCGGCCGCCGACGGCCAGCGCGTCCAGGGCGGCGGGCAGCGCCCGGCGCAGCGTGCCGAGCTCGTCGTTCACCTCGATCCGCAGGGCCTGGAAGGTGCGCTTGGCCGGATTGCCCCCGGTGCGCCGGGTGGCCGCCGGGATCGCGTCCTTCACGATCGCGCTGAGCCGCGCCGTCGAGGTGATCGGGGCGCGGGCCCGCTCGCGGACCACCGCGTCGGCGATCCGCCGGGCGAACCGCTCCTCGCCGTAGTCGCGCAGGACGCGGGCGAGTTCGGCGGCCGGGTAGCCGTTCACGATGTCGGCGGCGGTGGTGTCGGCGGTCTGGTCCATCCGCATGTCGAGGGGGGCGTCCTGGGCGTAGGCGAAGCCGCGGTCCGGGTCGTCGAGCTGCGGCGAGGACACGCCCAGGTCGAACAGCAGGCCCATGACGCGGCCCGGGTCGATGGTCCCGGCGTCGGTGGCGGCGGCCAGGATGGCGGGGATCTCGTCGTACCTGGCGTGCTTGAGCGTGACCCGGTCGGCGAACGGGGCGAGCAGTTCGCCGGCCGCCTCGATCGCGGCCACGTCGGCGTCGACGCCGACCAGGAGCAGGCCGGGACAGGCCTCGAGCAGGGCGCGGGCGTGGCCGGCCCGGCCCAGGGTCGCGTCCACCAGCACGGCGCCGTCGGCGGCCAGGGCGGGCGCGAGGAGGGCGGTGACACGGCCGGCTAGCACCGGTACGTGCTGGCCCATGTCCACGCGTCTCCCTTTCAGGGTCTTAGGTATGCCGGCGGTCGTCGCTGCCCTCCCGCCGGCCCCATCCGCTCGCGCTGCCGGCTGGCACCGGGGAAGTGATGCCAGCAGGGAGCGGCGGATGGGGACCGGCGCGTGAGAGCTACAGGATTCCCGGGAGCACCTCCTCGGCAGCCTCGGCGAACGAATCCTCCTGGGCGGCGAGGTAGGTCTCCCAGGCTTGCGCGTCCCAGATCTCCAGGCGGGTGTTCGCGCCGATCACCACGCAGTCCCGCTGCAGCCCGGCGTAGGCGCGCAGGGCCGGCGGGACGGTGATGCGGCCCTGCTTGTCGGGCAGCTCGTCCGAGGCGCTGGCGAAGAAGACCCGGCTGTAGTCCCTGACCGACTTGGCCGTCACCGGCGCGGTGCGCAGCGCCTCGGTGATGCGGGTGAACTCTTCCTGCGGGAAGAGGTACAGGCAGCGCTCCTGGCCCTTGGTGATCACCACTCCCCCAGCGAGCTCTTCTCGGTACTTCGCGGGCAGGATCAGCCGGCCCTTCTCATCAAGCCGGGGGGCGTGAGTACCGAGGAACACTGGTGCTCACCTCCCACCACCTATCCTCCACCGCGCTCCACTGTACCCCACATTTCCCCACCGTCAACGGTTTAAACGGCCCGTTCGAGCCTCTTCCCCCACTGAAGCGGCAGGTGAGAGAGGTGGAGCGGAGTGGAGGAAGAAGTGGGGCGAAGTGGGGGCCGGGGCCGGCGGCGGGGGCCGGACGGGGCCGGCGGCGGGGCCGGACGGGGCCGGCGGCGGGGGCCTGACGAGGGCCGGCGGCAGGAAAGTTTGCCCGCGTCGCGCGCTTGGCGAAGAAAGACGTACTGTAGCTAGACCGGCTGCGTTTCCCTGACAAGAATGTGGAGACTTGCTGGTCGTGTGCGCCAGCGCCTTCGAGGAGGCCATGTGGTACTAGACACCGGACGGCAGACGGGGAGCCCGATCGATGATCTAGTCCCGGCGGCCCGGCGGATCGGCAAGGCGATCGAATCCGTGATCGAGGGCAAGCGGGACGCCATCCAGCTCACGCTGGCCGTGCTGCTCGCCGAGGGGCACCTGCTCATCGAGGACGTGCCCGGCGTCGGCAAGACGATGCTGGCCAAGGCCCTGGCCCGGGCGATCGACGGCAGCGTGCGGCGGGTGCAGTTCACGCCGGACCTGCTGCCCAGCGACATCACCGGGGTGAGCGCCTACAACCAGGAGCGGCGCGAGTTCGAGTTCAAGCCGGGACCCGTGTTCGCCAACATCGTGCTCGGCGACGAGATCAACCGGGCCTCGCCGAAGACCCAGTCGGCGCTGCTCGAATGCATGGAAGAACGCCAGGTCACGGTGGACGGCAGAACGTACTCGCTGCAAGGGCCGTTCATGGTGATCGCCACCCAGAACCCGGTGGAGATGGAAGGCACCTACCCGCTGCCCGAGGCGCAGCGGGACCGGTTCACCGCCCGCATCTCCCTGGGCTACCCGCCGCCCGTGGCCGAGCGGGAAATGCTCGACACGCACGGCTCCTCCTCGCCCCTGGACCAGCTCAAGCCGGTCGCGCGGGCGAGCGACGTGCAGGACCTGGTGCTCGCGGTGCGCAAGGTGCTCGTGTCCGACCAGGTCAAGGACTACATCATCAGCCTGTCCAACGCGACGAGGACGTCGCCCGAGCTGCGCCTGGGCGCGTCCCCGCGGGCCACCCTGCACCTGCTGCGGGCCAGCCGGGCCTGGGCCGCGCTGGACGGGCGGGACTACGTGATCCCGGACGACGTGCAGCGGCTGGCCAGGCCGGTGCTCGCGCACCGGCTGCTGCCGACGGCGGAGGCCATCGTGGAGCGGCACCTGCCCGAGCACGTCGTGGACCGGATCGTCGCCCAGCTGCCACTGCCCCGGCGATGAGCCGGGCGATGCTGGCCGCGGCGATGAGCTGACAGGAGGAGGGTCATGCGGGGGCTCTTCAGCTCGCTGACCACCCGGGGCAGGTCGTTCATGGCCGCGGGCGGCGCGGCCATGGTCTGCGGCCTGGGGATACCGGAACCCGATCTGGTCCGGGTGGGCGCCCTGCTGGTGATCCTCCCGGCCGTGTCCGCGCTGATCGCCCGCCGGTCCCGGTACCGGCTGTCCTGCGCCCGCAGGCTTGACCCGCCGCGGATCCCGGCTGGCCAGCCCACCACGGTGACCGCGCGGGTGGAGAACGTCTCGCGGCTGCGCACCGGCGTGCTGCTGGCCGAGGACGTCACCCCGTACACCCTGGGCAGCAGGCCGCGGTTCGTGCTCGACGAGATCGAGCCGGGCGGGCACCGGGAGCTCAACTACCAGATCCGTTCGGACAACCGGGGCAAGTTCGCCATCGGACCGCTCCGGGTGCGGGTGGCGGACACGTTCGGGCTGGTGGAGATCAGCCGGTCGTTCAGCAGCACCAGCACGCTCGTGGTCACGCCCAGGATCTTCCCGCTGTCGGCGGCCACCGCGCAGAGCAGCTGGCTCGGCGAGGGCGACGGCGGGATGCGGACGATCTCGGCCGTCGGCGAGGACGACGCGGCCCCGCGCCAGTACCGGGACGGGGACGGGCTGCACCGGGTGCACTGGAAATCGACGGCGAGGTACGGCGAGCTGATGGTCCGCCGCGAGGAGCACCAGTGGCGCAACAGCGCGTCGGTGTTCCTCGATACCCGCCGCTCGGCCCACTCGGGCAGCGGGCCCGCCTCGACGTTCGAGTTCGCGGTGAGCGCGGCCGCCTCCATCGGCGCGCATCTGTCCGGCGAGGGCTTCCGGGCCAGGCTCATCACCGACGCCGGCGAGATCGCCCCGCGCGGCACCTTCCAGGACACCCTGCTCGACATGCTCGCGGTCATCACCCCGTCGCACGCCGCCGGCTTCCGGACGGGCACGTCGGCGCTGGCCAGCGCGGGCGGCCAGCTGATCGCGGTGATCGGGCGGCTGTCCGCCGAGGACGCCAGCCAGCTGGCCGCGAGCAGGCGCGGGAACGCGCCCGCGATGGCGCTGCTGCTCGCCGTCTCCGCGTGGGCGTCCGACGGCATCTGCGAGGACACGGCCCGGACGGCGGACATCTTGTCGGCGGCGGGCTGGCGGGTCGCGGTGGCCAGCGCCAGCACGCCGCTCGCGACCGCCTGGCAGCAGATGCACCGCCCGGCGGACCGGCCGCTGTCCGTCGGCAGCTTCGGCGGGCCGCTGGGAGGCGGGCCGCTGGGAGGCGGGCCGCGATGACGCCGAACGCGCGGATGACGGTGGCGGCCGCGGTGGCTTGCGTGCTGGCCTCCACGGCGCTGCTGCCGCTGTTCAGCAACTCGATGTGGTTCATCATCGCGGCCGGCGCGGTGATCGCGGTCGCGGGGGCCGGGGCGCTGAGCCGGCTGCGCACGCTGCCCGTGCCGGCCTGCCTGGCGGTCAGCGTGGCTGGCCTCGTGCTCTACCTGAACCTGGTCTTCGAGGCCCGGCACTCGTGGCTGTTCGTGATCCCGACGCCGGGCTCGCTGACCCGGCTGGCGAAGCTGGTGGGCACCGGGATGCACGAGGCGAACAGGTACGCCCCGCAGGTGCCGAACCTGGCTGGCCTGCTGCTGCTGGCCGCCGGGGGCGTGGGCATCACCGCCGTGCTGACCGATCTGATCGCGGTGCGGCTGCGGTCCACGGCGCTGGCCGGCCTGCCGCTGCTCGTCCTGTTCACCGTGCCGGTGATGATGAACGCCTCGCACGACCAGTTCGTCACCGGCCTGGTGTTCTGCCTGGGCGGGGTCGGCTACCTGGCCATGCTCAGTACCGACGGCCGGGAGCGGATCCGGGTCTGGGGCCGCCTGGTCTCACTGTGGCGCTCGGGACCGCGGTACGGCAGCCCGGAGGGAGACGGCGATCCGACCGCGCCGCGCCTGGTCCGCGGCCAGGGGCCGGGGCCGGACACCCGGGCGCTGGCCGCCGCGGGCCGGCGGGTCGGACTCGCCTCGATCGTGCTGGCGCTGTGCGTGCCGTTGCTCCTGCCGGGCCTGCACCCGAGCAAGCTGTTCTCCTCGGGCCCGGGCATCGGCGGCAACGGGGGCGGCAGCCCTGGCACTTCCCTGTCGCTGCCGGCCGCCCTGGCGCAGGCCGTCGCCCAGCTGCACGAGACCCACCCGAGCACGGTGTTCACCTACACGACCACCGCGTCGCAGAGCCAGCAAGCCGACGACGCGGAATACTTCAGGCAGTACGTGTTCGACACTCTGGGCGACGCGGGCTGGCAGGTGGACAACTACGCGGCCGGCGCCGTGCCGGTCGACTCGATTCCTGACCCCCAGGGGCTGACCGACGCCACGGCCGCTCAGTCGGCGAGGACGACGATCAGCGTCAGTAAGGACTTCCCCAGCCCGGGCTCGCAGCCGACGTTCCTGCCGCTGCCCTATCCGGCCATCCAGGTCTACGCGCCGGGGAAGTGGCTGGCCGACCCCGACCGCATGGTGTTCTCCACCACCGATCCCATCGCCGGCCAGTCCTACTCGGTGACGAGCGTCGTGGTGAATCCGAGCCAGGCGCAGCTGGAAGCGGTGCCCGGGCTGGCCAAGACGGCGGCCCTCGAGCCTGACCTGCGGCTTCCCCCGTCATACAAGGCGCACGCGCTGCTGAAACTGGCGGACACCTACACGGCCGGCCAGACCACCGAGTTCGGCAAGGTGGATGCGCTGGCGAACTGGCTGTCCGGCGGTCAGTTCACCTACAGCCTCACCGCGGCGCAATTGGGCAGCCCGGCCGGCCTGCTGAGCTTCCTGACCAAGACCAGGAGCGGCTTCTGCGTCCAGTACGCGTACGCGATGACCGTGCTGACCCGCCTGCTCGGCATCCCGGCCAGGTTCGTGGTCGGCTACACGGCGGGCACGCGGCTCAAGGACGGCAGTTACGTGGTCAGGAGCACCGACGCGCACGCGTGGACCGAGGTGTACTTCCCGACCCTGGGCTGGATCCGCTTCGAGCCCACGCCCGCCGGCCAGGGCACCGCGAACGCCCCGGACTACATGTCCAGCGGGACGGGACGCGGCCAGTTCGGCGGGACCAGCCCGATCATCTCGGCGACCGCCGGGGCGGGCAGCAAGACTCCGCCGCCCGGCGGCCTGGGCCGGGCTCGCACCTCCCTCGACACCGGCAGCCAGGCGGCGGGTGCGTCCGGTCAGGAGGCCGGGACGCCGTGGACGGCGGTGGCGCTGGCGGTGATCGCGGCGATCGTGCTGGCCTTCGGCCTGATCACGATTATCGCCCCGCCCGCCCAGCGGGCCCTGTCCGGCCATCCCGCCGACGTCAGAGTTCGCAGGCCGCTGACCGCGACCACCGTGGTGGCGGGCATCGCCGCCGCCGCGCTGGTCGCCCTGGCCCTGTACCGGCTGCTGGCCCGCACCGCCGGGCTGAACCTGGGGGCGGGCTGGGCCACCGTGGGGATGGCGTTCGGTGCCGCGGGCGCCTTCGCCCTGATCACGCCGGCCGTGTTCCGCCTCGCCCTGCGCCGCTGGCGCTGGATGCGAGCCTCCGGCGACGCCGGCCGCGCGCACGCCGCCTGGCGCGAATTCCACGACGACCTCGCCGACTTCGGCGTTACCAGCCGCCCCAGCGAGCCACCCCGCAGCCTGGCCGCCCGTATCACCACCACGCTGCCCGAACCGGCCGCCATGGCCGTCACCCGGCTCGCCCTGGCCGAAGAACGCGCCAGCTATGCCGCGCGCCCCGCCGGGTCAGAGCACCTGCGCCGCGACGGCGCCGTCGCCCGCCGCGGCCTGGCCGCCACTGCCCGCCGCTCCACCCGCTGGCGGGCCGCCGTCTTCCCCGCCTCCCTCATGACCGCCCTCACGGAGACCGCCGACCGCTTCCCCGGCCGACTGCGCAGGCGGTGAGATCGCGCCAAGCGGATTCCCGGCCACGGTGCTACGGGTACTTCGGTGCTACGGGTACTTCAGTGGGCGCATGGTCTCGGGACTGACCGGCTCAGGACGACCGGGCGCCTGGCCCTGGGCAACGACCCGCGGGATGGCAGCGCGGGCGCTACATCCTGCGGTCGCCCTCCTGCCGGCGGCGCCACCGCTCTTCCATCCGCTCCATCATCCGGGCGCGCCTGGTCTGCCCCGCCGGACGGCCGGGACCGGATTTGGCCTGTCCCTTCGCCTTGGCGCGCGCGGGCTTCGAGGGGCGGACCCTGGCCAGGTGCCGCCGCCAGCTGATCACCGCCCAGACCAGGGCCAGCAGCAAGATCACCGCCCCGGCGGCCTCAAGGTACACACGGTGGGTAACCACCCCGGCCGCGAGCAGTCCAGCACCGGCGACTACGCCGATGAGGGCCTGCGCCAGCTTGCGCTTATAGTGCACGCGCGGGTCGCTGGAGCGCACGAGACGCCCGAATTTCGGATCCTCCCTGTAGAGCGCTTGCTCGATCTGTTCCAGCTGGCGCTGCTCGTGTTCAGAGAGCGGCACGACGCCTCCCATAAAAACCTTGCGCCCGGCACGTGTGCGGTGGTCTTCACCTCACATACCCGGTTCAATTTCCAGAATACGAGCGTTGACACGCACCTTGGAAGGGCGGACCCCCTCGCAGGTCAGAAACCACCCTCAGCCGGGTGATCCGCACCCTCCACCAAGGCCGCTGGCCGGACCGCGCTGGTCCCGAACCGGCTGGCGATCTTGTCCACCGCCCGCTCCGCCTCCCGCCAGCCCACGGGCCGGTCATCGAACGTCAGCTGGGCATTGGCGCCTGACGCCGGGACCAGGCCGGAGACCCGCACCCCGACGAGCCGGAGGCGCGCGCCATAGTCGAGACCGGCCGACTCATACAGCGCGCAGGCTGTGGCGTAAATCTCACGGGCGACGTCAGTCGGGTAGGCCAGGGTCCGGGAGCGGGTCATCGTCTTGAAGCTGGCCAGCCGGAGCTTGACCGAAACCGTCCGGGCCGCGTAGCCGCCCGCCCGCAGGCTGTGCGCCGTCCGCCCGGACAGCTTCAGCAGCTCCCGCCGGATCCGCTCCGGGTCGTCGATGTCGGCGGCGAAGGTCTCCTCCGCCCCGACGCTCTTCTCCGCCACGTGCGGCGTCACCCGGCGCTCGTCACGGCCCCAGGCCAGGGCGGCCAGGTGCGAGCCCTGAGCATCCCCCAGCTCGTGCCGCAGCGTGGCCAGCGGGGTATGCGCGATGTCCGCCACCGTGCGCAGGCCCAGCCGGGCCAGCACCTCCCCGGTCCGCTCGCCGACGCCCCACAGCGCCGAGGCCGGCAGCGCGTGCAGGAAGTCGAGCACGCCCGCTTGCGGGATCACCAGGAGCCCATCCGGCTTGCAGCGAGCCGAGGCGATCTTGGCTACGAACTTGGTCGGCGCGACCCCGACCGAGCAGGTGAGGCCCTGGTGCCTGGCGACCTCGGCCCGGATGTGCCGGGCGATCGCGGCGGGCGGCCCGAGCCGCCGCAGCGCGCCGGAGACGTCGAGGAAGGCCTCGTCGAGCGCCAGCGGCTCCACCTCCGGCGTGACCGTGCCGAAAATCGTCATGACCTCCTTGGACACGGCGGCGTACAGCCGGTGCCTGGGCGCGACGAACACCGCCCGCGGGCACATCCGCTGCGCTCTGCCCACCGGCATCGCCGAGCGCACCCCGAACGCCCGGGCCTGGTACGACGCGGAAAGCACGACGCCCCGGCCGCTGCTCCCGCCCACGATGACCGGCTGGCCCGCGAGCTCGGGCCGCTCCCTGATCTCGACGCTCGCGTAGAACGCGTCCATGTCCACATGCAGGATGTGACAGCCGGTGTCGTCCTCGTCCCCGGCGTTCATGATGGGTCAGCGGTGGCCGAGCACGTGCAGCTGCGCGGCGATGTCACGCAGCGGCGGAGTGGCCGCGGCGGCCGCCTCGAGCGCGCGCAGCGCCTCGGCCCCTTTGCTCCCGCCGGCCCCGCCCGCGTCCCCGTCGAGCAGCGCGCCGGGCACCAGGCCGCTGAAGATCCGCAGCCCGTGCGCCTCCCCCGCGCGCAGCCCCGCCCCCTCCATCAGCGCGATCAGCGCGGGCAGCGTGAACCGCCGCGGCAGCTCGGCCGTCTTGTGGCCCTCGAGGAGCTGACGGGCTTCGGTGAACCGGCCGGCCAGCGCCCGGTGCAGGACCGCGGCCACCGCGTTGGCGGCGAGTACGCTCACCGTGGCCGAGGGCCGCAGCACGGCGGCGATCGCGGTCATCGCGTCGGCCGGGGAGTCGACGTACTCGAGCACGTTGTGGCAGATGACGAGGTCCGCCGCCTTGGGGCCCGCCACGCTGTCCAGGCTGGCCGCCTCGCCTTGCACCGCGGTCAGCCGCGCGCCCGACTCGGCGGCCCGCCGCTGCGCCGCCGCGAGCGCGTCCGGGCTCGGGTCGACCACGGTGACATTGTGTCCCAGGGCGGCGAAAGGCACGGCCAGCCCGCCGGTTCCCCCGCCCACGTCGACGATGTCCAGCTCCGGCCGGCCGGTCTCCGCCACCCGCGCGGCGACGACATCGCACAGCACGTCCCAGACCAGCGAGAAGCGGACGCTGTCGCGCCTGAAATCTGCCGCCACGCCAGCCTCCTTCCAGGAGTCCAATCTAGTGCCGGCCACTGACAGCGCTGGCCACGGGGGGCGTAACCCCTTCGTCGAAGGCGGTTACTTTCCGTTCTTATTAAGTGAACTTCCGTGACCGACGCTACGTTCTACAGCCGTGCGGAACTCTCAGATTCTTCTTAACGTCACCTGCCGGCAATTCCAGCGCGCGTGCAGTCGGCCACCGTATGCTTCTCGCCATGGCTGAGCACCTCGAGTTGCCCCGCCCCTGGCGGCTGCTGCTGACGGCAGGCTGGAACCTGGCCGAATCCCTCGGTCTTCCGGTCGCGGGGTACTTCGTCGGCGTCAAGCTAGGCGGCCGGGACGCGGGCATGCTGGCCGCTACCGCCGTGGTCTGGCTGACCGTGGTGGGCCGCAAGATCTTCACCCGCAGCGTCCCCGGCCTGCTCACCATCTCGGCGCTGGTACTCACCCTGCAGACGGCCGTGGTGATCGTCACCGGCAGCATGCTGTTCTTCCTGCTCCAGTTCCCGCTGGCCAACCTGGGCCTGTGCGTGCTGTTCGCGCGGACCGCGCCGACCCGCAAACCGCTGGTCGCCCAGCTGGCCGCCGAGGTCGTCGCGCTGCGCCAGCCGTCGTCCCATCACCCCGGGCTGCACCGGTTCTTCCAGGGCGCGACGTGGCTGTGGGCCGGCATCTTCTTCGTGTCCACCGTGGGCCTGGCCGTGCTGATGACCACCGAAACGGTGAAGGTCTTCCTGCTCCTCAGCACTGCCGTCACCATCGGCGGCGTGATTGCGGGCACGTGCCTGTCGGCGTTCTGGTTCGTCCGGGTACTGCGCCGCTTCGGCCTGCGCGTCCGCTTCGCCCAGGGCTGACCCGGCTGGATCAGGCTGGCAGCGAGGGCTTGAGCTCGGCGATGCGGGCCAGGAGGCCGTTGACGAAAGCGGGCGAGGCGTCAGTGGACAGGTCGCGGGCGAGCAGCACGGCCTCGCTGATCGCCACGCCGTCGGGCACGTCATCGGCCCAGAGCAGCTCGTAGACGCCGATCCGGAGCACGTTGCGGTCCACGGCGGGCATCCGGTCCAGGGTCCAGCCCTCGGCGTACTGCGCGATCAGCTCGTCGATCCGCGCCGAGTGGACCGCTACGCCGCGGACCAGGTCCGCGGCGTAGTCAGGCACCGGCGGGCTGCCCAGAGTGATGCGCTCGGCGAGCAACTCGAGGACCGGCGTGCCGCGCAGCTCGGCCTCGAAGAGGATGTCCAGGGCCCGCTTGCGTGCCTTGCTACGCGCGGGCGGCATGAGCGAGCCAAACAAGCGCCCAGGGGGCGAGCGGGGAACACACAGCACTCATCAGGCGCGGCCGAGGTACTGGCCGGTCCTGGTGTCAACCTTGATCTTCTCGCCGGTCGAGATGAACAGCGGCACCGCGATGGTGGCACCGGTCTCGAGGGTGGCCGGCTTGGTGCCGCCGGTGGAGCGGTCGCCCTGCACGCCGGGATCGGTCTGGCTGATCGTGAGCTCGACGGCGGCCGGCAGATCCACGTACAGCGGGGTGCCCTCGTTGAAGGCCACGGTGACGGTCTGCTCCTCGAGCAGGTAGTTCGCCGCGTCCCCGACCACGGATGCGGGGATCCGCGGCTGGTCGTAGTCCTGGGTGTCCATGAACACGAAGTCGGCGCCCTCGCGGTACAGGTACTGCATCTCCCGCCGGTCCACGCTGGCTACGTCGACCTTGACGCCGGCGTTGAAGGTCCGGTCGATGACCTTGCCCGACATGATGTTCTTCAGCTTGGTGCGCACGAAGGCGCCGCCTTTGCCCGGCTTGACGTGCTGGAACTCGACAACGGTCCAGAGCTGCCCGTCGAGGTTCAGCGCCATGCCGTTCTTCAGGTCGTTCGTGGTGGCCACGTTCTGTCTCCAGGTTAAAGAACGAGAAGTTCTCTCGTCGTAGTCGTGAGGAGGCCCGTCCCGTCGGCCCCCACGACCAGGACGTCCTCAATCCGGACACCGCCCCGGCCGGGTAGGTAGACACCAGGCTCGACGGTGACTGGAACCCGGCTAGCGAGTTTACCCGCTCGCTCGTACCCGATCATCGGCGCCTCGTGCACCTCGAGCCCCACGCCGTGCCCCAGCCCGTGCTGGAAATGCTCGCCGTGCCCGGCGTCGCGGATCAGGTCGCGGGCGGCCGCGTCCACGTCGCCGACGTCGGCGTCCGGCCGGGCGGCGTCCAGGCCGGACCGCTGCGCGGCCGCGACCAGCTCGTAGATCTCCCGCTGCCAGCCCGCGGGCTCGCCGAGCGCCACGGTGCGGGTCATGTCCGCGTGATAGCCGCCGTACAGCGCGCCGAAGTCCATCGTGATCAGGTCGCCGCGGCGTACCGGCCGGTCGGACGGCGCGTGGTGCGGGATCGCGCCGTTCGGCCCGCTGGCCACGATGGTGTCGAAGGCCGGCCGCTCGGCGCCGAGCTCGGCCATCCGCGCATCCAGCGCCGCCGCCAGCTTGCGCTCGGTCAGGCCGGGCCTGATCAGCGAGAACACGTCGGCGAGGGCCTGGCAGGTGATCCGGCAGGCGGTGGCGAGCAGCTCGAGCTCGGACGGATCCTTGACCGTCCGCAGCTCCTCGATTTTCCGGCCGAACGGGATGACTTTCACGCCATCGGCCTTGGCTACGAGCTCAGCGTGGCGTTCGACCGACATCTCGTGCGCCTCGAAGGCCACCGTGCCCAGGCCGCGGGCAGTCATCTCCGCGGCCAGCCGGGGCTCGACGAAGCGCTCGGTGATCAGCTCGAGGTCGGGGCAGTCCCGCTGGGCGGCCAGCGCGTACCGCGAGTCGGTGGCCAGCACCGCCGTGCCGTCGGCGGCCAGCAGCAGTGCCGCGTTGGAGCTGGCCAGGCCGGTAAGGTAGCGGACGTTCGGGCCGGAGGTGATCAGCGCCGCGTCCGCCCCGGCCTCGGCGATCTTCTCCTGCGCGCGCCCCCGGCGGGCGGCGTGAATCTCTGGCATCCCCCGACTGTAGAACAGCCGGCCCCGCGCAACTTCCCCGGGGCCTCCGGGCGAGTAAGGTACCGTCGGCCGGGACCGGGTCCCGCTCTTAGTCCGCCATGGCGCGGGCCTGCTCGATGAGGCGGACGCGGGCCTCGTGGGCGGGCGCGAGCGGGGTGACGTTGAGCGTGGTCACCCCGGCCTCGCGGTAGGCGGCGATGCGCTCGGCCACGTAGGACTCCGGGCCGATCAGCGAGGTCAGCTCGACCAGCTCGGCGGGCACCAGCGCCTCGGCCTCGGCCTTGCGGCCGTCCAGGTAGGCGTCCTGGATCGCCTTGGCCTCGGCCTCGTAGCCGAGCCGGCGGGCCAGGTCGTTGTAGAAGTTGCGGCCGCGCGCGCCCATCCCGCCGATGTACAGGGCCAGCTGGGGCCGGGCGTGGTCGCGCAGGGCCGTGACGTCGCTGCCGTCGCCGATCGCCAGCGCCGCGTGGGCGATCACGTCCAGCGGGCCGAGCGCGGGATCGCGCCTGGCCGTGCCCTCGGCCACGGCGCCGCCCCACACGTCGGCGGCCTTCTCCGGCAGGTAGAAGATCGGCATCCAGGATTCGGCCAGTTCGGCGGCGAGCGCCACGTTCTTCGGGCCGATGGCGGCCAGGGCGATGGGGATCCGCTCGCGGACCGGGTGGTTGATGAGCTTGAGCGGCTTGCCCAGGCCGGTCCCGCCCTCCAGCGGCAGCTGATAGTACCGCCCCTGGTAGGACAGCCGCTCGCGGCGCCAGACCATCCGGCAGATTTCGATGACCTCGCGGGCCCGGCCGATCGGGGCGTCGTAAGGCACGCCGTGCCAGCCCTCGATCACCTGCGGGCCGGACGCGCCGAGGCCCAGCGTGAACCGGCCGCCCGAGACGTAGTCCAGCCCGGCCGCGGTCATCGCGGTCAGCGCCGGCGTGCGCGAGTAGATCTGGAAGATCCCGGAGGCGATCTGCATCCGTTCCGTCTTGGCCGCGATGAAACCGAGCTGGCTCACCGCGTCGAAGCTGTACGCCTCGGGCACGAACACGATGTCGGCCCCGGCCTTCTCGTAGTCGGCCAGTTCCGTCACGGTCTCGGCGAAGCCGCCCGCGTAGCTGAGAAACATCCCTATCCGCATGATGGGAGCGTAGCTGCCCGCTGATCAGGGCTGGAAGGGGGGCCGGGGCAGGTACCGGCTCCGTTCGGCCCTGTTCTCCCGTGTCTTCGGCGGCGAGCTCGACGATGGCCTGCGGCGCCAGCTGGCAGGAGACCAGTTGAGCACGAGCACCTGCGTGATCACGTGCACACTTCCCGGTAGGCCTGCCACAGGAGCTCCTCGGACGGGCCGTCGAGAATGCCCGGGCGGGCGAGGCCGTCCAGCACCACCAGCCGCAGCCGGGCGCCGCGGGCCTTCTTGTCCACGCCCATGGCCTCGCGCAGCGACGGCCACACCCGGGCCGGGTACGCGGTGGGCAGGCCGACGCTGGCCAGGATCTCCCGGTGCAGCGCGACGACCTGCTGGTCCAGGCGGCCGGCCAGCCGGGCCAGTTCGGCGACGTAGACCATGCCGATGGCCACCGCGTGGCCGTGCTTGAACCGGTACCCTTCCACCCGCTCGATGGCGTGGCCGAGCGTGTGCCCGTAGTTCAGGATCTCCCGCAGGCCCTTCTCGTTCAGGTCCTTGGACACCACCTCGGCCTTGACGCCGATAGCGCGCTCGATCAGCTCGCGGGCATGGGTGCCGTGCGGGACGGTGGCACCCTCCGGGTCGGCTTTCACCAGGTCGAGGATGACCGGGTCGGCGATGAACCCGGTCTTGATGACCTCGGCCAGGCCGCTGACGTAATCCTCGCGCGGCAGGGTCTCGAGCGTGACCAGGTCGGCGAGCACGCCGGCCGGCGAGTGGAACGCGCCGACCAGGTTCTTGCCCTCGGGGATGTCGATCGCGGTCTTCCCGCCCACCGCGGCGTCGGCCATGCCGAGCAGCGTGGTCGGGACCAGGACGACCTGGACGCCGCGCAGCCAGGTGGCGGCGACGAACCCGGCCAGGTCGGTGGCCGCTCCCCCGCCGATGCCGACGATGCAGTCCGACCTGGTCACGTTGTGCCGCGCGAGCCTTGACCACAGGCTGGCCGCGACGTCGGCGGTCTTGGCCGCCTCGCCGTCCGGCACGGGTTCGGCGTGCACCCGGTAGCCGGCCGCGGCGAGCGCGCCGCACGCCGGGCGGGCGATCTCGCCCAGGCCCTCGGCGTGGATGACCACGACGGTGCGGGCACCCTCCGGCACCAGGCCGGGCAGTTCGCTGAGCACGCCGACGCCGATGACCACCTGGTACGGCCGGCCGCCGTCCGAGGGGGCGACGTCGATCCTGGTCGCGGTCATTTCTGCGTGATCTCGGCCGCGATCTGGTCCGCGAGCTCGTCCGGGTCCAGGTCGTCGGTGGGCACGGTGACCGCGGCGAGCCGCTGGTAGATGGCGTCGCGCTCGTCCAGCATGGCGCGCAGGCGGCCGCGCGGGTTGCCGGGGATCACGACCCGGGGGCGGTCCAGGCCGATCCGCCGGGCCACGGTGCCGAAATCCGCGGACAGGTAGACCACGGTGGTCAGCTGGCCGAGCTGACGCCGGACGCCGGCGTCCAGGACGGCGCCGCTGCCGAGCGCCAGCACCCCGCCGTGCTCGCGCAGCTCGCCGTGCTCCGCCAGCGCGCGGGTGACCGCCTCCTGCTCCAGCTCGCGGAAGGCCTCCTCGCCGTTCTCGATGAAGATGTCGCTGACCGGCTTGCCCGCGGCCGCGCCGACCTCGGCGTCGGTGTCACGGAACGCCACCCCGAGCCGGTCCGCCAGCAGCGGGCCCACCGCGGACTTGCCCGCGCCGGGCGGGCCGATCAAGACCACGAACGGCGCCTGGGGTTCCTGGAGCTTACGGGGTTGTCGCGTCTCCTGGGTCTCCTGGGTCTCCTGGGTCATGAGATCACCAGGGCCTTGAGGTAGCTCTCGGCGTTGCGGCGCATCTCCTCCGCCGAGTCGCCGCCGAACTTCTCCGCCGCCGCCTCGGCGAGCACCAGGGCCACCATCGCCTCGGCCACCACGCCCGCCGCGGGCACCGCGGTCACGTCGCTGCGCTGGTTGATCGCCCTGGCCGGCTCCCCGGTGCTGATGTCGATGGTGTCCAGCGCGCGCGGCACCGTCGAGATGGGCTTCATCGCGACCCGCAGCCGGATCACCTCGCCGGTGCTCATCCCGCCTTCGATGCCGCCCGCCCGGTTGGTACGCCTGGTGATGCCCTGGTCGGTGGCCTCGATCTCGTCGTGGGCCACCGAACCGCGCCTGGCCGCGGTGGTGAAGCCGTCACCGACCGCGACGCCCTTGATGGCCTGGATGGACATCAGCGCGCCGGCCAGCCGGGCGTCGAGCCGCCGGTCCCAGTGGGTGAAGCTGCCGAGCCCCGGCGGCAGCCCGAAGGCCAGCACCTCGACGACGCCGCCCAGCGTGTCGCCCGCCTTTTTGGCCGCGTCGATCTCGGCCACCATGGCCCGGCTCGTTTCCGGGTCGAAGCAGCGGACCGGGTCGGCGTCGATGGCGGCGGCGTCGCCCGGGCCTGGCATGACATCATCGGGCGCGCTGACCTGGCCGATCGCGACCACGTGGCTGAGGATCTCGGCGCCGAGGACCTGGCTGAGCAGGCGCCTGGCCACCTCGCCGAGCGCCACCCGCGCGGCCGTCTCCCGGGCGCTGGCCCGCTCGAGAACGGGGCGGGCGTCGGCGTGGCCGAACTTCTGCATGCCGGCCAGGTCGGCGTGCCCGGGCCGCGGCCTGGTCAGCGGGGCGTTCCTGGCCTGGCCGTCCAGCGTGGCCTGATCAACCGGGTCGGGCGACATGACCGTCTCCCACTTGGGCCATTCGGTGTTGGCCACCCTGATCGCCACCGGGCCGCCGAGCGTGCGGCCGTGCCTGACGCCCCCGGTCAGTTCCACCTCGTCCCGCTCGAACGTCATCCGCGCGCCGCGGCCGTAGCCGGCCCGCCTGCGGGCCAGCGCGGCGGCGACGTCCTCGGTGGTGACCCGCACCCCGGCGGGCACGCCCTCGCAGATCGCGACGAGCGCGCGCCCGTGCGATTCGCCTGCAGTCAGCCAGCGGAACATGCTCACGATCCTACGGGGTCACGTGTGACGCTGAACTCGACGCCGCAGCGCAGCCGGCCCGCCAGCCGGGCCGCGGCGTCGTTGGCCACCCGGCTCACCGCGGGCTGCCAGCCGCCGGGCGGCAGCGGCGCCCCGGCCAGGTGCAGCCGGACGGCGAGATCGGTGGCATCGGCCCCGGCGGCTCGGTCCGGACGGCCGGGCGCCAGGGTGAAACCGGCGATCACGGGCTCGCCGGCGATGGCCGCCTCGACCGCGGCGCGCACGTCCGGGTCCTCGTGCGCGGGGGGCACCGGCTCCCCCGCGGCGAGCGCCGCGAGCCGGGCGCCCTCGACCGCGAGCGGCACCGGGCCGGCCACGTCGATGACCACCGCGCAGCCATCGGCGACCGCGGCGCGCCACACCCGGCCGGCCTCGGCGGGCACCGGGCGGGCGTCCGCCCGCCAGCGGGCGAGCGCGTCCAGGCCGGTGAAGGCGAGGATGGCCGCCCTGCCGTCCCGGCCGATCAGCGTGGGCAACACCATCTCGCTGTTCTTGTCCCCTGCCCTGCTCAGGTCCGGGGCGGCACCGTCGGCCAGTACGGCGACCACCGGGACCAGCAGCCGCGCCGCGGCCAGCGCGGTCAGCGCCGCCTGCTCGCTCCCGCGCCCTTCCAGGTACGCCGCCAGGGCCGCGGCCACGCGCGGGTCGGCCGCGCCGCGGTCATCGCGGAACTGCTGTCCGCCAGGGTTCAGATGCCCGGACACCTCACCGACCTTACGCCCCGCCCCGCACCTGGCTGGTCACTACCCGGCTGCGCTTACATCACCTGGTGATGATATGACTTCGGAGAGTAATGAATCCTCTGAATGAGCGGCTTTCCGTCTAATTACCGTCATTAACTCGGCACAATCGGTTGAGCGGGGGTTCGCATCCGCATGCGCACGGAAGGAGGGCGGGTGACCCAGCCCGAGCGACTGGCCGCGATCGCACCGGGCACGCCGATGTGGAAGGCCGTGCCACCGCGCCTGGTCGGCCCGTACCTTACCGGACAGCGCACCGTGCTGGCCGGCTACGTGTATCGCGCTCAGGACGTTCGCTTCCACAACCCCGCCGAGGCCTACCTCGCGCTGAGCCTGGGCTGGGAGGATTCGGAATTCACGCCGCACATGAGCGAGATCTACCTGGTGGCCTGGCTGGCCAGGGCGATCGACGGCTACCTCCCCGCCACAGGCCACGGTGTCCCCGAGTTCTACCTCGAGCCCATCGCGATACCCGTCGGGGCGGGCATGTGCCGGCTCGGCCAGGACGGGGAGCAGCTCGTGGCCCGCTATGACGGGCTGGCCTGGCAGAAGATGGAGCCATAGCCATGCGATACCGGCTGATGGCCACCTACCTCGGGGTCCCCTACCACGCGGGCCTCGGCCCCGACGGCAATGAGGCGACCATGTTCTCCCCGGGCCCGCCGCCCGACGAGCTCGGCTTCACCGCCGCGGCCGGGCACTGGCGCAAGCAGGTCAACATCACCGACCTCGACGCGCTGTGGCAATCCCGCCTGGTCGGCGAGTACCGCGGCGAGCCCTGCCTGGTCCTGGACGACCTCGGCGACCGGCTGCACATCGTCTACCTGGGCCGCGACTCGGCCCGGGCCCGGCAGCTCGGTTACTGGGAGATCGACCGGGAGGTCTTCGAGGTCGTGGTGGCCCGGCAGGACATCATCGGCCTGACCGAGGAACGGGTGGACTACCCGCTGGCTTCGGCCATGTTCCCGTCGTCGAACCGGGACCCTGGCGCCCAGCCGCGGCCGGAGGCGCCGGGCCACGGGGCCACGGGGCCGCAGGCCCCCGGCGGTCCCGGGGTCCCGCCTCCCGCCGTCGCCGAGCGGACCGGCCCGCTGCGGATAGTGCCGCGACCAGATCCCCAGCCCGCCGCGGAGCCGGGCGGTAACCGGCAGGCGGGAGGGTATCCCGGGGCGGGCGGCTACCCGGACGGGGTGTCGAGCACTCCGGCCCGGGTGACGGCCTGGCACGGCTCACCGGAGACCGAGCCCTGGTCGGAGCCTGCGCCGGACCCGCGGCCCGAACCGCGAACGGGTCCCCAGCCTGAGTTCCGGGCGGACCCCCGGCCCGAACCGCGAACAGGTCCCCGGCCTGAGCCGCGGCCAGAGCCGCAGTCCGATCCCCGGGCGGTCACCCGGCCTGAGCGCCGGGCGGATCCCCAGCCAGAGCCGCAGCCGGAGCCCTGGCCCGAGGGCTGGCCTGCGTACGAGCCGTGGACCGAAGGCGAGCCCTGGACCGAAG